>Ga0265798_10004146_pt1 | contig 20210 bp, 11 predicted proteins | sample P3T30metagenome_FD_192430 | JGI IMG/M metagenome (GOLD analysis project Ga0265798, IMG submission 192430) | Plant litter microbial communities from East Loma Ridge, Irvine, California - P3 T30 | ecosystem: Environmental > Terrestrial > Plant litter > Unclassified | place: USA: California... | reverse complement strand
CTTTTGTTGTGCATGTGCTAGGTTTGCTTTTACAGGATCGTCATTTGTGATTGATATGATGTCGCGAGACAGAACAGAGCGTTCTTCAGCCACAAGCCGTCATTTTAAATGGAGAGTGATTGACTTCCAATCGACAGCTTGCCACCAAGCAAGGTATCTGAGAATGTCTAGCGAGTACAGATAACGACAGACAGGTTTCTGCCTGGAAGTTAGTCCGCCAACACATGTGCGTTCTAAATGCCTGAACACTGCAAGCGACTCTGCTGGGCTTCTAACGATCTTGGAAGCTTGCTATCGATGGGATCCGCTGCCTTACCCACGTCACTTCCGCACGGTCAGTATATTGAACTCGTATGGAAGCAAGTCGACGGAGACACATAGGGTAAAATTCTCCTGCTACTGTGTGCAGTAGCGAGCAGTAGTCGCATGTACTGTAGATCTGAAGTGATTTCAAAAGCGGTTCAAAGTTCAGCCGCCTTACGGGACGGGAGGGCAGATCTCTAGAACACCGCCGCACGTGGCAACCATGGCTTCCTGAAGAGATGAGCCTTCACAATTGGTCTACAGAACATCACTGCAGTACTTCCGTGCTTGCAACTTACCTCCGGTACCTTGGTACCTGCACCAATGCCATTTGAGCTCGGGATCAGAGGTAAAGACTCCGGTTTCGGTCACAACCACTTCACAAGTCAAACCATCCGGTGACTTCACGGTCTTCTGGTTAGTTCGAGATACTGAATCCTTCCGACCTTGGCTGTCTCGACAACGGCACGTACTACCCGCAGAGCTCGTACTTTTGATTACTTCTGCAGACCCATGTGTGCAGATGCCTGGAAGGAAGGATTCCAGACTCGCATACCTGTTTTCGGCTGCCGAGGCAGCGCAGCGGTATGCTTGTAGGAAATGCTTGTGGCAGAGATTGGTCCGTGGTATGCAACTCGCTACGATGCGGATAGGATGTGTCCGGTGCAGTGTACTGTGTACCACAACACCACTCACCAGCATGACAATCCAGGTGGCACATATACTGACTATCACATAATTCTCAACTCAGAATCAGGTGCGTTTAGTGCATGGCTTACTCCGAAACGCAGCTCACCGACTCTTCATTCCGGACCCGATCGTAGAGTCAAGACGAAGACTGACTTCAAACCAAAGGGCTGGGAAGACGACGGATAAAACACCATCGTAGCCGACGATATGACGAGCCGAGAAAGCCTATTTAAAGACACCCATTACGCCACTTTCGACGATTAGCGCCTAATCCTTGTCAACGGCATTGGCCGCTAAAGGCCGCGGCGCAATAGAACTCTCGACCTCAACTGCTTTCGTCCTGAGCATCAACCGCCAGGATTCCTATAGTACGCTTGTTTGCAACTACTGCATCATGCATGTGCAATTGTGGGAATCCTCTCGTATTCTATGAAGGCACCTGTGCCTTGGAATCGTTATGGATCTCTAGACACTTGACTCGGATGTTGCGGTATAGTGTATATAACTCCCATCCTTTCCTCATCGATCAGACACAAGCCTAAGTCACATACTCTTCACACTCACAGCCCCTTCTTCACTCCCCAACATCACGATTGTCTTGAAGATGATGAGATCTGCTATTGCCCTCGCCGCTCTGGCAGCTTCCGTCGCGGCTGAATCCTCATCATGCCCGGCAACTACTACCTTCACCGAGACAAAGACCACTCCGTCTGAAGTATCAGTCTGGGTTACCAAAACCCAGGAAAGACAGACTGAGTCCCCGACGGAGTGGATCACCACTGGGACCACAACTTCAACCTTGGATGTCGCCTACGTGTCGACCTGCGCCGAGAGTTTGACTCAGTACGTTCCCCATCGCTCCACCCTCTCCTCAGCAGGAAACATATCGCAGACTCATGCAATTCCATCAAGCATTCGCGCATGGCTAACTCATCCACGCAGATCCCTCGATTACACTACAACCGTGTACACAGGCGACTACACCTCATCTTCCCTCCGTCCCTCGACTTCATGTGCCCCGAAGCGGAAGACGGTCTACAAGTACCCCAAAGGAACGACCACCGGAACGCACACGAGATATCTGCCCGCAGAAATTACCACCGTGCCCGCTGTTACCAAGGAAACCCAAGCGCTTGAGTGGGTCACTTCCGCCACGACTACCTCGACTGTCGATGGCTTCTGCACCGAATTCACCACCTCCACCATCGGAACCGCCAGTTCCACCGTCACCCAGGACGCGAAGTGCGCTCCCACCAACCTGATCGGCACCGATGGCAAGAACCACGAAAGGAGCGGCTACAGGGGACTGCCCAACGACGGTATTGCCTGGTACGGCAACCTCGCCCGCGCCCCTCCCGGATATGAAGACAACACCGGCGCTCACAAGGATGCTTCCGCCTGTTGCCAGGCATGCCAGGAAGATCCCAGATGTGCGGCCTCGATCTTCAGCGGACCCAGCGGCTCTTACCCCCAGCCTAGACTGCCGTCCTGCCACTTCTACTACGGATCATCCTTTGAAGGCGACCAGAGCGCGAACGACACTTGCGGCCTTGGATTCACTGTCTACAAGGGCGACAAGCAGATTGCTCAGTCTGGCAGCTGCGGCTACATTGCTGAGAACGTCTTTGCTGAGGGACTCTGCCCGGAGGGCATGACTCCGAGTGAGTGCGATGCATGGGGTGTTGGTGGCCCTGCCCGTGACTAAACGATATGTGATCACGAATGAAGTTGAGTTGTAGACGCACACATGGCAGAGATAGATGTAGACTTTATGGTTGTAGGTAGCATAGGACGAATGACACACAAGACGAATTTCACGCTCAAAGCATACCTATCAATTTGTTGACTTCAGATTTCACAAGTTGAGAGGGTTAGGGTTGGTGTGAACAAAAGCTCTCGGATGCTGGATAAAAGCAAACCTAGGATGGCATATCAATGTTATGGCTATTGGGACATTATCATATACTTTTATTGTCAGCAGAGAGCGATGGTGCCGTCATATCCACTTTGAACAGGTACATGATCATTGCGCCATCAACTGCCTCCAGCCCAGAACCAGAACTATCATCATCCATAACACAACTCAGTATTCGATCGTAAAACTTACCTTCCCACCACCGCTGTGACAAAGACAATGCGCCAGCCCATATACGAAATCCTATCGCATCGCAATACAATATACATCGACCAACGCCAGATATCCATCCATCCCCAATATTCATGCAAGTCGTTGTTCGTCCGGAAAAGAAACTTTACACGAAGGCAGACACGCCTCTATCGAGCAGTAATGTAGTCCTTGTTTTCGACAGTCACACTCTTGGTCTGTGGAGAGTCATCGTTAGTGTCTCTCGTTACATCATGCAGAATCGAAGATCGTAGTATCGTTAGACTTACCATGTGGTTGACCTTGTACACACCGACCAGCCGCGATGCAAGCTCGAACATGTTGTTTCTCAGTGAGATGACAATGAATTGGGCATTCTTGGTGCGTTCCTTGATGTAGGCTGCGACGATAGAGACCTGCGAGTTTGCGATGTCAGTAAATTGTTTCTCGGATGGGCAGGGGGAAGGCAAACTCACGTTCTTGAAATCAAGCGCAGCGTCAATCTCGTCCATCACGTAGAGTGGAGTGGGCTTGTAGTGATGTAAAGCAAACACAAGGGCCAGCGAACTAAGAGTCTTCTCGCCACCTGACAGATTGCTGATGTTCTTCCAGCTCTTCTTCGGCGGCATGACACTGAACAGAATGCCCTCGGCGAAGGGATCAAGCGAATCGACGAGCTCTAGCTCTGCATTTCCACCCATGGTGATCATCTGATACATCTCCTTCAAGCGCATCGAGATGAGCGAGAAGCCTTCCATGAAGCCTTCAAGACGTAGGCGGCGCAGGTCGTCAGTTCGCTTCTTGGCCGTGTCGCGTGCAACGAGGGCTGTGTTGAGATCTGCAAGACGAGTTGTGTGTTCCTCAACACGCCGGCGGTACTCTGCCAAAACAGCAAGCTCGACATGTGAGCTCGTGCGCTCTTCCAGCCCAGCAATGGCAGCTTTCAGCGACTCTTTGTCCAGGTCCTCGAGCTCGTCACGAGAGAGTTGAGGCATAGGTTCAGGATCGTGCTCCTCGCCTTCTTCGCTGACATTCTGCAGTGACAGCTTAGAGAGCTTCTCCTCCCAGTATCTCAGGCGCTTCTGGTTGTCAAGCAAGATCTTCTGGTTTTCCTCGAGCTTGTTGCGCATCTCGACCTCGGCACCTCGGGTCTCATTCAACTCAGCAACGTGTTCATCCAATTGCGCCTTGAGCGCTTCCAGCTCTTCCTTCCGGTCCTCAAGCGCTTGCTGTGCGCTTTCAGCCTGCTGGCGGAAGTCGGATGTGCCTCTGCTCTGCGTATTGATGTCCTCCTGCACCTGTTCAAGTTCGGCAGATATCTTCTCGAGCTCGGCACTTGCATCGGCGTTGGCTTTCTCGTGCTTCTTGCCCTGCTTCTCTGCCTTTGACTTGGCAACTTCAGCAGAGCTGAGACCTTCATTGCGCGTGTCGATCTCCTCCTTCAGGCCGTCAACTTTAGTCTTCTGACTGCGGAGTTGAATACCACCAACTTCCATGATCTTGTCTTGCAGCTCTTGGATCTCTTCTTCGATACTAGAGGACTGGGACTGAATCTGCTCAACCTCCTTCTGAAGAGACACCAAGCTCTTCTCAAGGCTAGCAATCTGTTGTTTGTCCGACTTTGAGAACTGCTGCTCGGCCGCGATTTCCTGAATTCGCTTCTGTGCATCCGCAATGTTTTTTTCTATGCTGTCGAGCTCAAGTGCAAGCTTCTGTGCTTGGGTCTCCAGGCGAGGAACTTGGTTTTGGAGATTATGAAGCTGGGCCTCCAGTTCCCTGCTGCCTTCTTGTAGCTCCGAGTATTGCCTCTCGACTGCGTCACGGTCGACCTCAAGCTTCGCGACCTGCTCTTTTGACACGTCTGCAGCGAGTTTGGAAGACATGCCACCCTTCGCCACCCTTGTGCCACCACCACTCATCGTACCAGACTTGTCGATAAGCTGGCCATCCAGGGTCACCACACGCCATCGCTTTGCACCGTAGGCAATGCGATTGGCTTGTTCCAAATTCTTGGCGACCAAAGTATCTTGCATCACGCTGTAGAAAGCCGGCAAAAAGCGGTCGTGCTTGCTCTTGACGAGATCGAACAATCTCGGTACATTTTCGGGAGTTTGGATGGCAGACAAATCGCGCCTTGGGAGACGGTCGAGGAGGATGAAATTTGCTCGGCCGAGATTGTTCTTGCGCAGATACTCGATACATTGCTGACCAACCTCGACGGTGTCGACAACAAGATTGTCAAGAGCGGGACAGGCTGTGGAGATGGCAACATCGAACTTCTGGTCGATAGCGCCTAAGTTACCCAGTCGTCCGTGGAAGCCGTCAATGCGCCCAGACTCCTTCAACCTAGTCAAGCCCGCTAGAACATTGCCCTGGCTTTGAGTAGCGGACAAACTTGCGCGAGCCTCGTCGGCCTTTTGACGGGCGCCAGAGAGCTTTGACTTCAACGCAGGTTCTTGGGCACCTAGCTGGTCGACTTGTTTCTGGAGGCCTTGGAGCTCCTTCAATGCACTCTTGCGGCGTGTCTTGCATTCTTCGAGCTCGGCAGCTTTGGTAGCTTGTTGGTCCTGCAGAGCGGAAATTCTCGTTTCTGTCTCGGCAATGGCGGTGGCACCTGCGCTTTCCTTCTCGTGTAAAATGTCAAGCTCGCTTTGAGCCACGGCCATAGATGACTGCTTCTCGTTGATTTTGGCGTTCCAGGGTTCCAGTTGTTTCTGCTTCGCCGCAATTTGATCGCTCAGGCCTTGGGTCTTGCCCTTTAGACTTTCGCGAATTCTTGCAAGCTCCTGGTCTTCTGCCTGCATCTCTTGCTCAAGGGCCTCGATTTCGGCGCCAATCCTCGCGATGTCATCTTCAGCATTCTTTGCTTGTGTTGCAGAGTCCTTGATTCCTAACTTCGAGCTCTCAAACGTCTTCTCTAGCTTCTTGGACTTGTTGGCGAGGAATTTCTTCTTCTCATCAATTTTGACGGTCTCTTTGTCAAGCTGGGAGAGTTCCTTGAGAATGCCCTGCGTGTTCTTCTCGAGCTTGTCGTATTCTCTGGTACCCGTCTTGTATTGCTTTTCCATGTTCTTGATCTCTTCCTCACTGCCTTGGTGCCTTTGCAGTTCACCATTGAGTTGCTCCTGAATCTGTGCAATAGCTTCGTCCGTGACCTGAAGATTGTCACCGCATTCAGCCACGTATATCTGGTAGAGTGAAGATTGCTTCGATGCCAGCTCATTTTCGTCTCTGATGAATGCGATGGCTTTGTTCTTTTTGTCTTCGAGGCTGTCTCTTTCTTTCTCAACGTGCTGGACACGAGTGCTTTTCTCGAGGCAAACTTCGTTGAGCTGTTCGGTTTCCACAGCAGCCTCGTCGATGGGCGTCTTGTACTTCGAAGTACCAATGATATCTTCCAAATACTCCAGCAGGCCGTCGTCGTTGTCATTTGCAGCCTTTGGCTTCATTTGCGCGATTGATTCGACTTCACCCTGCAGAATCAAGAAACGCTTGTGGTCCAGATCGATGCCTTTGCCTTTGAGTAAAGTAGTGACTGTGGTGAAATCCGAGGCCCGGCCGTTGATGTAGTATTTGCTCGAATTGTTCTTGAAGGCTCGGCGCGCAATGACAAGCTGTGAGCCAGGGATCACTGTTGAGCCGCCGTTGGGCTCATCCATCACCTCATTGAAATGCACCTCGACTTCGCAGAATTCGAGGTCCGGGAACTGTGCGCTGTTATGGATTAGAGCGGAAATCTTGCCCTGTCTCATCTTGCTCGCACGGAAACCAAAGACGAAAAGCAGAGAGTCGATCACGTTCGATTTTCCAGATCCGTTCGGTCCAACGACAGAAGAAAAAGACGAGTGGAAAGGTCCAACCATCTGCTTTCCCGCATACGACTTGAAATTCATCAAGGTCAAGTATGTGATAGTCATGCGCGACTTAGGCTCGACGGGCTCTTGTGATTGTGGAACGCCGAGCGCCCTCGTCCGAACAACAATGTCCATGGGTTTTTCCAAATGAGTGACTTGAGCATCCACCTTCTTCACTTCCGTCCTAGCTGCCTTTGGCGTTGCTGCAGTCACAGTAGCCTGCGTGTTGTCCTCCACCACCGACGCGTTCTCATCTATTGACGGTGTGTGGCGCGAAGCCGGTCGCGGCGTTTGTTCGTTGATCGTAGACTCGGTAATGTCGGCCAAAGGTGTGGTCTGCCGTGGTGTAGGCTCCGGCGACTCCGATGGATGTGGTGTTGGGAGTGGGGGTTGCAGTTCTGGCGCATCTGGTGCGATTGACACCCTGCTCTTGCGCGCCGCTCTGGCATCCTTGACCGATCGTCGTTTCGGCGCTGCCTTTTTTGTTGGTGACAATGGCTCGCCTGCCTCGCTTTGTGGAGGGCTGAAGATCTGCGAGGGCTCTACTGATTCGCTCGCTCTTGTTCTTCTGGCTGTGCTCGTCCTCGGCGTTGCAGTGGTGCTGGCGGCGGTCCTACGGCGTGGTGATGCGCGAGTGTTCTTTGGCGCGGGTGTGAACTCTTCTTCCTCGCTCTCCTCTTGTTGTCTGTGACTTGCTACGCTGCTCTCGATGTCTGAACTGTCCTCCTCATCAACAACCACTTTCCTCCTCGAGGCGGCGCGTCGCGATGGCCGTTCTGGCGACGCTGTAGACATTGCGATCGTGTCTCCGGTGACCGCACGCTGGTTGTTCGTTAGTATGAGTCGTCGTCTCGGTTTGTTTTATTCGACGCTTTCAAGCGCCAAACAACAGCCCTCCAATGTTTACGTCGGGGTAAACACTAAGCCAAATGTAGTGTAGCGGATGCAAGTTCGCCGAGTCCCGAGCATCCAATCACGTACGCGCGCCGGTGCCCTTCGTAGCAGTCGTGCTCATGTTCACAACCTTGAATTGAATGCATCCGTGTATACAAGTAAAGTATGCACACTAGGTAATGTACTGTACTCATCATTTATCTAACTATGATGAACGCGATTTCACCTGCCCTTGTTCAAACATGACCGTCAAATCATAAGGATTGCAGGCTTGCGATATGCCCCTCAAACAATATTGGTCTCTCGAGGCCGCAATGCCCTTCACATGAGCTACAAGGACCAACACAATCGAATTCAAGTCCCATAGCTCTCGTGGGGCAGATATACCGGGGCAGGTTCGCGTGATTTTGACATTTGTCTGTCTCTATTGATCTGTTTCCCTGGAGCATACACACAGGTGCTTCTCTCTGGATTTGATGACATACCGTCATGCCACCCATTCTTGTCAATACGACTGGCAGAATACGGTCACAGTCGCTCCTTTACGGCCGATTACGAACGACGAAAGTGAGGGGATCAGTCAAGATCAAACTGACTTAAGGGTGGGGCGAAGCAAGTTGGCCAGTAGGCCAGGCTTCGAATCTTCGACTGGTACAGTCGTGTCCGAGGGCAACAAATAGAGAAAATATCCCAAGCCCTCGTTCACAAGTTATCAACCACGCGACAGTACTTCATCTTCGTGACAGTGCAAGCAATGCACGGCAAAATGAGAACATTGAACAGATAAGCTTCGGCGTTTTCATTATGTCCATCAGCATGCCTTCTTGTGGGGAGGTCGGCTGGGTTGATTCAGCTAGTAAATCTTCCGGGGCACAGCTCAAAGATTTACTGCTCCTGCACAACCGCATATTCAAGTCCTGTTCGCGGGCTCACTGTGCAGTCTCTCTATAGGAGCGCAGCTTCGGTGCTACTACAGAATGTCGGCTTCTGATGTTGCTGCTGTCGCCGCTACCGCCAACACTGTTGTCTCTTTCGTCGTCGACAATAGGATTGCTGGCTCGTGGGAATCTTTTGCACGTACGGCATGCCTTGTGCGTCTAGAAACCTCTTCCGCCACGACCGCGACCACCCCGAGGACCGCCGCGACCTCTAGGACCGCCCCTTCCTCCACCGCGGGGAGCACCTCCACGACCTCCGCGATCCGCAACTTCCTTGCGAGGCTTGTTCTTTGGCTTCGGTGCATCGTCGACCAGCAGGTTGTCCAGAGGTAACGAGTCAGGCAGAATGATGTGTCGGATTTCGCTGCCGCGGATGGAGATGTGGTCGAGACTGACAGGCGATCCGCCCTTGACGGTCATTTTTGCTGTGCGGAGGTTCGTGTTCATTTGCGGTGAGACTGATGCGATTGAGCCATTGATGATGGTGCCTATGCAAGCTTGTAAGTCATGTGTTGCGCTCCGTTGCGCCATGGAAGCGTGGCAACCTACCTGTTTTGAGCTCGACTGTGACAGTCTCGTTGGTGCACTTCATGAGAAATCTACATTCCCAGGTCAGCCAGGTGCTTGTGAGCGCAGCCTTGGAGCAATCTTTCAGCATCTGGCTTGCGCGCGGGTTTTTGAGCTTCAACATACCTGACGAGCTTCATGGTTGCGGATGTGTGATCGCGTCCAGTAAGTGCAGTAGTATATTTGGTGTCGGTGCAATGGTTTCGCGAAGGGTAATAATTGCGCGTTAGCACTCCACCGACTTGCCTTGACGTTGTAAGTCAAGATCGCGGTCGCGCGGTTGCTCCAAAATGTACTAGCGGCGTGCCTGAGGCTGCACCTGCAGCCACTTCTTCGACCGAACCAATGGTTGCTTTTACAAAGCTCTCGATAAATGCGACAATTACCCTTTCAACATCACCATCCGTTTGCTCCGGCTACATATCCTTGCGTACGAGATTCTCGCAAACTTGACATAAGTGAAGCCAACGCTCAAAGACTCTTTCTGAGTCGCTGATTGCCGGGTCCATGAACTATTGCCGCCGCCATCTACAGGCGGATCACTCACACTTTGGCCGTGGCTGACGATCTATCCACTATGGACGGCCATGCAGAAATGGACGATTCGAAAGATTATCCGGATCCTGGCACATCCTCTTTCAATCCTTACCCAGCCCTCTCCCAACCGACATGGAGCAACGGTGGCAATCGCGTCCCATCCATAGAGCCGGATGATACGCCAACATACCCGGATCTCGACGAAAGTCAAACGCCCGGTCCTTATGGTGCAAGCAACGAATACACTCAAATTGCCGAGCAGTTCCATATGCAGTACGGGATACCGCAAAGTCGCCAAGGATACCACTTTCCTGGAGCTTCCATCGAATATGAGACCGACGCCGATGCCGAGCATGACGAGAGACCGATGGATAATCCGTTTTATGACACAGAATTAATCCGACGCGCTGACGAAGCGCGGGCTGGCGGCGACTACGTTCCATCAGAAGACGATGCAAGCGATGACGATGATTCAGAGTTTGAAGACAATTTCGCTCGTGCACTTGACGCAATTTCTGAGGACGAACGGGCGGTCGGTGAGGTCACAAAGCCTGGTCGTGGTCGACCTCGTGGACGGGGAAGAGGTGCCAGCCGAGCTCGAGGCAAGGGGCGAGGCTGGAAGTGGGCGTTGAAAGGCACTGCGCATGACCCAAAACTGCAAAAAGACGCAGAGAAACGCAGAGGCCGTCCTAACGGACCAAGAACTGGTCCTCATGCAAAGAAATCCAAGCGGCGACAACGTGCTGAGGACCCTGGACCAGAGTTCAAAAAACTCCAGGAACAGGCTACTGGAGCTTTCCTGAGTGGCCAACTCGATACTGCCATGGAACTTGCCCGTCAGGCCGTGATGTCCAATCCTGAAATCTATGTTGCTCACTCACTTCTCTCGGACATCCTTATCGCAAAAGGCAATCATAAAGATGCTTTGGGTGCCCTCATGACGGGCGCCAACATCAAGAAGGATCCCGATCTTTGGTTGTTGGTTGCGAACAAAACTCTCGAGATGGCAGGATCCCTCAGAACTCGAGCAGAGTATGATCAAGCCGCATTCTGCCTCACGAAAGCTATCCATTATAGCCACGGCGAGGACAACTTTGAGTTGCGGACGAGAAGAAGAGATCTTCATCTTGACGCTGGCCACGATGTCAAGGCTCGGATGGACACCAAAACTCTCCTACGCGCAAGACCTGATGATCTAGATAATCTCAAGCTGTATGCAGAGCTCTGCCTCGAGTCGTTGGACTCCTCCGAGATAGCTGCTGCTCGTGAAGCTTACGAAAAGGCATTCCAGCTACTTGCCGACAATGACACATTCGGAGATGCTGAGGCACAATGGGCCCATCTAAACATGTATCTAGATCTCACAGATCGAACCAAAGATCCTGTTTACGCGATCGCACAGCTCAAGCGGCTCGCCAGATGGTTCCTGGGCCGCAAAGAAGACGAATATTGGGATGACGTTACCGTTGACGACCGCGAGTACGATAGCGGACATGAGCGCCGCTACGACCTACCGGAATTCAGAAACAGTTCAACTCACGGCCCTGATTTCTACGGAGATGGCTTACCACTGGATTTGAGAGTCAAGCTTGGCATATTCCGCTTGAAGTTGAACGACCACGACGAAGGTCTCAAACATTTCGAACATATTTACGAGCTCAAAGATGACATCGCAAACGTTTACGACTTGTTCTACACGATCGGTGACACTCTAAGACTCCGCGCTATGTTTGCTCAAGCTATCCGTTTCTACCAGCCGATTGAAGTCCTGGAGGACGAGCTCACAGATCAGTTCTGGATTAGCATGGCAGCCTGTCATCGAGGCTTGAAAGACTTTACCGAAGCGGAGAAGTGTTACAGAGCCGTCATGGAACTTGACCCTAATCATGCCTCGGCCAGAGCAGAACTGGCGAAGATGCTTGCAGATGATATGAATGAAAAAGAAAAAGCAATGGTGATAATTCGCGACTTGATCGCAATGGGAAGGAAGGACATCATCAGGAAAGAACGACTCGAGATGCCACCTGTCAACCCACGAGCGTCGGCTAGAAAAGAAAAGCTCCTCGAGCACAAGAGAAAACGAGGACATATCAATCTCTTGGCCGTACCCGAAATTGACGAAGCTCTTCAAAGAAAGCGCCAGAAAAATCGTGCCAACTACAAATTGCGCGAAGCAAGAAAGAGAGCTGCTCTGCAAGATGGCAGCGAATCGGACAGCGAGGATGAAGGCGACGAGTCAACCATTCCGTCCGGTCTTGGGTCTTTCAGAGCATCGCGGACAATGTTTGGAGAGAATGGTGAACCACTGGATGGCGAGGAGCTTTCGGCCGAGCTGGAGAAACAAAAACAGCATCGTGAAAAGGAAAAGAAGAAGAGAGCGTTCGCCGAGATTTTGAAGAAGGACGATGACCGCGATCGCTTCTTTGAAGATCAAGCAGAGCGTATTTTGACTTGCTTCTCAAAAGTCAAGGACCTTTGGCATGTGCTCGACAATGAAAATGCTGACGAAGAAGAAGTCTTCGAGTGGATGGACAATGCGAGACTCATGTACCGCGAGTTCCGGACCATGAGAGTATTTTACCCAGGCAGAGATCTCTACAAACCTTTCAAGGGATTCGCTCCGGTTCGCATTCGCAACAGGAATAGCAAATTCATCCGCGAGTTAGAGGCTTTCAAGAAAAGACTCGAGGACAATGGTGTACCACAAGAGGTGGCCCAAGAAAGTGGGTCTGAAAATGGAGGCGACGGCCCTAAGAAGCAAGCACCGCCTCCGCTCGACATTTCAACCCCGACAGACTTCCATGGCATCACATTCCCGACTTGGCACCACATCTTCGTCGATCTGGCCCTGCTTGATGCGAGGCAAAGCGACCAGGAGTCGTGCTACGAGATCATCGAAAACGGTCTGTTCAACGCTAACGTGTTCTACCATAACGAGGACCTTCTCAACACCTCGCAAGCTACATCCATTTGCTGTGCGTTGATGTTCAACGATACCGAACGTCTGACGAAAACGGCCCGTTGGTTTGCAACTCGCGGCGACCTGCGCGCTGGATCATCGTATCAACTCATCACGGCTGTCTCACGTCTCGCCTACGGCGAAAGCACTCACTTCACCGCCGGGCCTACGCAAAAGTTCATGCTCCGCAGCATCAAGACCCTCGACTATCAAGCTCTCCCACCTGCTATGAGGAGGAGGTACGACTTCAGCATGCCTGCGAGCACTCTGAAGCGCCGGACCAAACCAGAATACGCCAAAGACGGCCTCGACGCCGGTGCGCTCATGAACTACGGACACATGGTCGCGGTTGCCAACCACTCCTCTTCTGCCCTACCCTACTATTTCCGCGCATTTGCTTTGAAGCCCGAGGACCCTAGTATCAATCTCTCCATAGCATCCCAGTACGTGTCGGGCGCTATGAAACGCCAGACAAACAACCGCCACCACGAGGTACACCACGGCCTCAGCTTCCTGTACCGCTACTACGATTTGCGAACTCGCGATGGACAAGCGGCACATGTGCAGGAAGCGGAATACAACGTCGGCCGCATGTGGCACGTGCTCGGGCTCACCTACCTTGCCATACCCGCGTACGAACGAGCCCTGTCGCTGAGCGAAAAGGTGCAGCTCGGCATAGAAACCGCAAGAGCACATCGCAAGGCGCGAATTGAAGAAATCGAGAGGAGCCAATGCGACCGTGAGGAGATTGGCGCTTCCATTTCTCAGGATGAGGAGAACGAGATTACAAAGCTCAGAGACGAAGAGAAACACGGCTTGGGTCTCGAGGATTTCGCGACAGAGGCGGCGTTCGCGTTGCAGGCGATTTACATTGCGGTGGGGAACCAGCGTGCAGCGCAGGAGATTGCCGAGAAGTGGTTGGTGCTCTAGCCATTGACGGCTATGTATACTTTGTATTATTTGAGATACCCACAGTACAGTTATGTTCAAAGATGCGCTATTTGGAATGGTTAACAGCAGTCTCTCACGTCACACACATATTGTTAGACTTTCTCATCGTGACCCAGGTATTATACAATTTGATCCTACCCTAATCAGACGCAAAGGCCTCGCTAAAACGCAGCACAAACATAACTTTACATGAGCCCCTGAGCCCCTCCAGCCCTACAAACGTGTAGTCAGACACGCAAATCGGATGGTCTACTTTGACACCCTGACTTCCTTGACACCTCTGCGCTCAACAATATCTTTGAGACCGGTGAGCACCTTCTTCCTCGACTTCTCTCTACCCAACCAGCCCTCAGCCTCCTCGACAGAGACATCCACCATCTTCTTTCTCGTGCTGGCGCCGAAGCTGGCTGTGCTCCTTCCAAACGCACTAGCGCCAAGGTCTGCGATCGACTGCCTGCCGCTCGTAGGCGGAGTGCGCGCGTACCGCGATCCGAACATGCCACTCATACCGAGAGGGTCGCCCCGTGCAGTCATTCTGCTGCGGCGAGGTCGCGGCGTGGTGGCGGGAGAGTTGGAGCCGCCAGTGAGCAGCTTCGAGCCGCGCATAGTACTGATGAGGTCGTCTTCGTAGTCGTCCTCCAGGCTCATGCTGGCCAGGCCGCGAGGCAGGCGGCGGATTTGCGACTCGAGCACATCGACATCGCCGCTGCGCTGCTGGACCATCGCTGTCATTTTCAAGATGGTGTTGGTCACGGCCTCGACCGTCGGGACATTGGAAGCGCCCTTGGGTTGGCCATCCGCGGGCACGGAAGCCAGGTCTGCACGTAGAATGCCCATGGCCTCTTCGGCTTCAGCCAGCTGCTTCTGCATCCTCTGAACACTTTGCCTCAGCTCGGCCTGTTGCGCAGCACTCTCGGTCGGCAAAGGCGCGTTGTAATGTTCGATTTGTTGCTTCGGATCAGTCCTGACGGCGATTTGTTTTCTCAGATCGGTGGCCCTGGATTTGAGCTTCTGCAATTCTTTCTCTTCGTCCAAGCAATCCGCGATCTTCCCTGATGGGTCATCCAGACGTCCATTCTCAAGATCCTTGCCGATCCCCTCGATGATCGACCTAAGATCATCGAGCTCAGCGAGCACCCAGTCCTGTTCGTCTTCCAAGTCTCGCCTCGCCATCGGACTGTCATTGTCACGAGCCTGACTATGCCCGGAGACGAACGACTGCAGGGACCTTGCGTTGAGACCAAGCGTGTCGATCATGATGTTCACGTCGCGGTACACCTTCTCAAACTGGCCAGCAAGTCCAGGCTTGTCTGACCTCCCAGCGTGATCGTGTTGGGCGATAAACTCTGGCAATTGCGTAGATGGCTGAATAGGCGCAGCAAGGATAGATTTGATACGCGCATCTTCTTCATCCTCGAGTTCTTCTTGAGTCGGAGGTTGCGGCGTGGGCGCCTTTTGGTGTGAGGTAGGACGCTCGACCGGCTTTCCTGGGGGAACCGAGTTTCTTCCAAACGATGGGCGTTGAGCTGCCGACGGCCTCCTCGTGTCTCGCACAGGGCTTGGCGAACGAGGGCTCTGTTGGGGTTTAGGCGGAGGTGCAAAGGACGGAAGCGGGTTAGGAAACCCTGCGGGCGTGTATGAGGCCTTCTTGAGCGTTTCAGGGGTAGTAGACTGCTCGTTTCGGGAATTTCTTTTCGGGCTCGCAGGAGACACTCTGGCCTCGAATGCGGACAACTGCTCCGGATCGTCGACAGTGCCGTCTTCTTCGTCCTCGTCGTCCTCGTCGTCCTCATCGTCATCCTCTTCCTCGTCTTCCTCATCCTCATCCTCGTCGTGCTCGTGGTCGTCCTCATCACTCCAGTCGGGTTCGCCGTCCTCTTCCGGCGGACCGTCTTCTTCGTCGCCATTGTCGTCACCTTCGCTGGCAGCCTCGGAGAAGTTCTCGTCGCCGACGTCAAGCGGTGGGCTACCTGCAATCGGAATGTCTGCGCCATCATCGGTGGGCTTTGGTTTGGAGGTTAGGAAGTCCGGAGGCAATGGCGCGTCGTTGGTGGCGGGTGACGAAGTTTCCTTCTTCGGCTTACTGCTCAAGAAGTCTGGCGGAAGAGGAGCGTCGTTTTGTGTGGACGATGGCGGCTGGTTTGAACCTTCGTCCGGCTTGCCTTGAGGGGTCAAGAGCCCGGGTCCCGAGAAGTCTCCTCCTGAGCTGAGCGGCGCTTGCTTGGGAGGGTCAGCAGGAGTCTTCGAGGCCTCGGGTATGTCATCAAGTTTTGGTGTTTGTTCAGTGTCGGGCTCTTGCTTGATCGGGGTGGTCGGTTCGGGCTTCTCTGTATTGAGAGAGTTGGCAAATCCGCTACCGAACAGGCTTGCGCCTGGATCCTTGGGCTTGGGCAAATCATCCTTAGCACTTCCGTCCGGCTTGAACGTAGATCCGAGCTTGAATCCACTAAAGTCTCCTCCAAGTCCTGACGATGGCTTCTTGTCTTCGCTCGCTGCTTGAGAAGGTTGACCAAACGAGGTCTTGCCGAAGGAGGACCCTTGACCGAAGGCGCCGGATGCGAAAGAGCCTTTAGTAGAGTTTAGCGTCACTGTGGAACCGAAGGAGGAGTTGGCAGGCATACCAGGTTTCTGCTGGTTTGCCGAAGCGAATGGTGATGCAGGGGCGTTTCCGCCTTTGCCAAAAGATCCAAAGGCAGATCCTTCTGAGCCACTCGCAGCGAATGGACTCGACTTCTTCTCGTCGTCCTGTGGCTTCTTGAAAGCGCCAAAAGGTGATCCACTCGGCTTGTTTTCTTGTCCACTACTTTGCCCAAAGCTGCCGAAAGCCGACGCTTGCGATTTTCCTGCATCGGCACTCGGCTTTCCGAAACTACCAAACGGCGAGGCAGCAGGCTTGTCCTGGCCACCAGTCGAGCCAGCAAATGCACCAAAGGGAGACGATGCGGCATTTTTGGCCTCGCCGCCCGGCTTCGAAAATCCGCTGAACGGCGATGCAGCAGGCTTGCCGTCGCCGTCGGATTGCTTACCAAAGGAAGCGAAAGGGGACTGGCCACTTGTGTTTCCACCAAACGCACTGCCCGCTTGAGTGGGCTGTGATGTCTGATTTGCTGTGGAGCCACCCCATGGCGAAGGCTTGTTGGCACCCATACCTCCAGTTGCGCCAAATGCAGAAGGTGCGCCAAATTGAGCGCCACCCGCCGGCTTCCCAAACTCGGGGCCTTTAGGTGTAGAGGCTGGCGGTGCACCCCAAGGCGATGACATCTTGCCGAAGGCAGAGGTGCTACCGAAAGCTGGCGTACTGGCCTGGCCAAACGCTGGCTTTTGGGAAGGTGTTTGAGAAGGTGTCTGCGCCTGTGCAGAGTTTGATGACCCGAATGGGCCATTGTTCGCAGAGGAAGGCGCCGGGGTCTGCTGTTGAGGCTGCTCTTGCGTAGTCGCATTTGTCAATCCAGGATACGCTGTTTGCTGACGGACAGATTCATTGTACACGACATGCCACGCACTGAGAACGCCCTCGTGATTGAGCACGAACAAAACCGGAAGAGGTGTGGCAGAGTCGTCGATCTCCTCGTCACTTGGAATCGGCTTTCGCACCTTTTCTTTCGTACTGAGGTCGAGTGCCATGCCGATGATAGACGTTTCGCTCATGCCGTCTTCGATGCTTACAGGCAGAGCCGCGCGTCGTGAATCCTCCAGAGGCGTTGTGGTAGTGTACATGTGCGTAATTTTGTCGGCTGGGAAATCCTGCGACAATGGGGTTTTGGATCGCGTAATGGCGCCAATGTCCGAGGAGATTGTTGAGCTCAGGATGAGGGTGTCATCGAGGTTCGGCGGCCACTCTCTCAAGCGCTGGATGAAATGATGCGTTGGCACTCGTTGCTCCATGAAGCCAGGACAAGGATCCATGAATTGGTGGTAGCTGCATTCACCCGACGATTTCTCGCGGTGCACAAGGTGATACTCGGAGTCATTGCGAGGCCCCATGCCATCACCATCGGTCGGTGGGTTGACAGGCGAGTGAATCATCAAAAAGTCCGCAGTCTCCAACCAATAGATGGCACTCACGGGCAGGCCCTGTTCTTGAGGGTCGCGGTCCGCCATCAATTGTGGTGGCTTGGGAATGACCGCTTTGGTGTTCCCCTGTAGATCAATCTGCGCAGCAGTGCCATCTGCCAGTCCAGCAACAATCTGCTTTCCAAGCCTTGACCAGCACGCACAGCTCACATTCTCTTTGAACACAGGACTTCCACTTGCGCCGTTGACAAGTTGGCGCTGCTTGAGATCTGCCAATAGTAGTTGTCCATTGGCCAGAACCAACCCAAATTGATGGGAGTTGTCTTTCGAGGGATTTGCCAGTATCTGCCGAACGGCTACGCCGTTTGTCGCGATCTGAAACGCCGACTCCTTGTTCCCGTTCAGAAGCCCATTTGTATCGTAGACCGCCAGTCCACCACCCTCCTCCGCAGAGATCACGAGACAGCTCTCATCGCTCGAGAAGACGACCTGCGACACCCTAGGTACCGGAATCGTTGCTTGTGGTGTGAATTGTTTCTTTGCCTTGTCTTTTGATCCATCGGAGGCGGCCTGCCTGACACTCTCCGTTGTTGCAATGACCAGCGCATCTGGGCCAGCGGCCGCAAGTAGTCCTCGGCTAGATGCAACTGATAGGAGTGAGGCAGTCGTGATCGGGAATTGCTCAGTTGACCAGGGTGTAGGTAGTAGTCGTAGTTTGTTCTCCGAGGCCAAAGCTTGAAACCCAAGCTGCTCTGTTTCGATGGATTCCAGGTCGCTCGCAGCATTCGCCTTGGGCCCGCTCCCCATTCCCGACATGATCGTTTGCGGTCGTGATTCTTGGACACGTGTGTAGGTCCGTCCTCGATTCAGAGCTCGCTCAAATGTGCAAACGCGAGAAGCGCTCACGCGCCGATGGGTGGAGATGTCGCCTCGTAATAGAGTGAAAAACGACCGACGGAAACAATGTAGTTGCTGTACCTGTACGAGCGTCGACTATTGGACTCAGGTTCAACAAGCAAGAAAGGGTGGTGTAAACAACCTAGGTTGTGGATGTTTCTTTGCTTTGGCCGCGATGCAGAGTGAACGCGCTTCTTGCCGGGGATTGGCCGAAGAGCTTCCAGCACTGAGCTTCGTCGTCACTGCGGTCGCCTGGCCTTCGAACACTCGAACCGCCCTCTGGAGCATCAATCAATCAGTCGCCGAAACACAAACATCACCACCGAACAATAAACACGACCTCTCACGCCTCTTACACGTATTCTCACAAGCCATATCGCGGCTCATCAAAACACCCAATCACACACCACAAACACGCCAGCAAGATGCCGGGCTTCGACTTCTCAAACCACAACCGCAACCTAGCACTTCACGCCAGAGGCGTGCCTCTTCCCAAGGCCACATCCACCGGTACCACCATCGTCGGTGCTCTCTACGATGGCGGTGTTGTCATTGCAGCCGACACTCGCGCCACCAGTGGTCCCATAGTAGCAGACAAGGTACGTGACCTACAATCCGACGTCCAAGGCCAGCTCACTAACACCTCTCACAGAACTGCGAGAAGCTTCATTACATCTCCCCTCAGATCTGGTGTGCCGGTGCCGGTACCGCAGCCGACACAGAGTTTACCACTGCGCTCATGGCCTCCAACCTCGAACTCCACTCTCTCTCCACCGGCCGCAAACCGCGCGTCGTCACCGTCATGACCATGCTCAAACAACATCTATTCCGCTACCAAGGTCACATTGGCGCATATCTCGTGGTGGCAGGATGCGACCCGACTGGAGCACACCTCTTCACAGTCCACGCGCACGGTTCGACAGACAAGCTTCCGTACGTGACAATGGGTTCTGGTAGCTTGGCTGCCATGAGCGTGTTCGAGACTCAGTGGAAGCCCAACATGACCAGGGACGAAGCCGTCAGCCTCTGTGCTAACGCAATTGAGGCCGGTATCTGGAACGATCTGGGTTCTGGTTCCAACGTCGACGTTTGCGTGATTACGAAGGACAAGACTGAGCTGCTTAGGAACTACCTGACACCGAACACGAGGGAACCGAAGAAGAGGGACTACAAGTTCCAGAGAGGTACCACTGCGGTCCTGAACGAAAAGATAATCACAAAGGAGGACATCAGCAAGTACGTGACGGTGCAGGACATTGGTGATGGCGAGCCTGGCGTTGGCGAGAAGATGGACGTCGACGGACAATAGACAGGAATGCCTTTCCACCCCGGAAGCTTGGGACGAATGATGCTCTGTATTATGGGAGCATAGAGCCGGGCGGCGTTAGCGGCGCAATGAAATGCGAGGGCATCATGTATCATAAGTTACCCAATGGACCGTAGCACAAATTCGAGAATACAGGACACGACATCAGACAACGCAGTCATACGATATGCATGGC
>Ga0265798_10004145_pt1 | contig 20210 bp, 25 predicted proteins | sample P3T30metagenome_FD_192430 | JGI IMG/M metagenome (GOLD analysis project Ga0265798, IMG submission 192430) | Plant litter microbial communities from East Loma Ridge, Irvine, California - P3 T30 | ecosystem: Environmental > Terrestrial > Plant litter > Unclassified | place: USA: California... | reverse complement strand
CGAATTGCTCGCAGCTACTCTACGGAAGATGGGAGATCTCAACGCTCTTGCCCTTTTACCGGAAACCTTACTACTTTTCAGATCAATAATAGATGAAGCAGATCAGGACGGAAGTCTACGATCGGCCGAGGGGCTCAATCAGGCCTACTTACCGATACTACAGGCTCTTGGATGCTTCTCGCGCCAGACTACATTCGATGAAACGGACGGACGCCAAAGCAAGAAACTCCATCCAGTCATTCACGATCACATCCTGGCTTTGGTACAGGATCTCATAGATCATTTATCTCGCTTACCTGGTCCATCCAACCATTCAACTCCGCGTTTACATCGCTCAATCATCTCGAGGGATATCTTGGAACTCCTGTTTAAGCCACGATATCTCAATCCGGAGACCATGGGGTTTTATATGCGGTACTGCACAAATAACAACATCAAGAGAGGGAGCTCGATTTGGTGGAGATGCTCGTTGATCGCTCTGGAAAATGGCGACAATACGATGGCGAAGAAATTCGACATACAGGCGACCAAGGCAGCAAAACATGAAAAGAAGATCCGGAAAGGTCAGGAGGCCGAGGAGTTCCATGTCAAAGGAGTGGTCGACGGAGATGAACCGATTATAGCTAGGAACGAATGGATGGATGGGCAAGGGGAGAGAATCGCAGGGGTCATGCTGACTCGCCATTCGACGAGCTTCAAGGACGTGGTGCCGACTCTCGAACCTCGACTACATGGCCAACCCGAAGACACGAAGAATTACGCATGGGCACATCTCCTGAACGCCGCTCGCCGCGACAAGAGCATTGAGACCGAAATGTTGCGCTCTCTACATAACTCCATCGCTGAGTCTGCACTCAGTGGACATACTTTGACGGCAGTTATGCTGGGGTACATGGAGAAAGGAAAGCTAAAGAGAGCTTGGCAGGTTTGGCTTGACCTCGTTGAGCGACAAGAAGCGGCTCCTCGCGGAGAAGAGGGCCGGTATGTTGATTTAGTGGCTCTCACTACCGCTACCTATATCTGCCATACTTTACATGGTATCGACGCTGCCATCACATTGGTCGATTCGTGGGGTCGCCGAGCCCATTCGCTAAGCAGCCCTCAGAGCATTTCCAACTCTGTCACACTGGATACCCAGGTAGTCAACGTCCTACTTCACCTTTGCAAGATCGATAAACGAGCTAGCATAGCATTCCGCTTGTTTGCAGCTTCGCAACCTCGCTGGGGAGTATACACAGATGCTATCTCGTTGTCTTTACTCCTCGATACCGCTCGCCATCCTTCAGATCGCCAGGACGGCGACAAACCTGACCTCAAGTCACGACTGCGTCAATTGGCCGAACAGCTACGACCTCGCCAGATCAATCGTAGAAAGCATGCCAACGACACATACGATGCTTACGATGCATCTGGATTCTCGAAAGGATCTGTCTCGGTCCTACTTGATCAAGCCGGATACACTTGGGCCAGCGAGAACGACGAACCATCATGGCTGAGGGCGAAAGCCAAATTTGAGTCGATCTTGTTCACAAATTGGCCATGGCTTCCTTCTATTCATTCACCACTCGACTACACCCACGGACCATACGCCCATAAACTCCGAGATTTCTCATCATTCTTTCTCACGAGACAGCAATCGATCGAAGGTGGATACCGAACTCCACTGCGCTTACCCTCGAACAGCTCTTATGCACATCTCGTCCCTTCAGCTGGGACCTTTCATGCATACATCTCGATGCTTGGATACTACCATCTTCCAGAGGAGATATCTCGCACTCTCGCCTGGATGAAGGCACTCGACATCAAGCCAAAGAAGCAGACCATGATCACTGCTTTGATGCATATTGAAGCTGTCGAGGGTCCGAGAAGGTTGTTCAGTGACTGGGACGACGGAGCGAGCCGTCTTCTCGGGGATGGGGATGTGTTGAGGAGATGGTTGAAGACATGGCTGGGAAGGGGAGTACCTACCGAGGAGGAAGTCGCTGTCTACGTGAGGGAATACATGAGAAAGCACAACAGAATATCTGCTTAATTGGGTCGTGCAGGTCGTGGGACTGGGAGTGATAATTTCCATCTCCACATCGTCAATGGTATGTACCCGCATATATGTGGCGATGAAAATGCATGGCATACGGATTTACTATCACACAGCAATGGACCCCGAAGGCTCGTGTAGTACATTGGACTTCCGTCTTGACCGTGAGGGTCATGATGGCGATTTACATGATCTACGCGGAAGCCGGCGATCGTGAGAGGAGAAACTCGGAACTGTAATTCGCAATCGCTGATCGGGCTAGCCCGAAAGGAACAAACACTCGACAGTCTCTGCTCGGCCTGCGCCTCTTGGTAGATGTGATATCTCACATCGTCAGTCGGGGTAGAGACCGAGCCTATCTCACCGACGAGAAGCCCTGCAGATGGGAAATCGGCCTCTCGGCCCTGCGCGGCACCTCCATTGTGCGCGGATGTTGGTCGTGACCCCTCGGCCAAGCAGCCGCGGAGGAATGGGAAAAAGCAGAGAGATAAGGGATTGATTTCTGTCTCTGACCAACTGCTATGAGCCGCGAGTCTGCAGAGCCCCGACCTCAAAGGTCGGGCGAGTCAAAGGATCGTCCACCGCACAGATAGCTAGCTCCATTGGAAGAGGCATGACGGATATATATATCGGCCACTTCGGCTTCGGAATAAGTTCCCAGACTCACGACTCACTACTCATCGCCACTGACCACTTCATCTCACATACATACAACATCACGATGACCCCCGAAGAACAATATCGAGAACAGCACCGCCTAGCTGACAGTCTTATTACAAGCTTCAGAACCTCGATTCGTGATAAAGAAACTGCCATTGGGGAGAAGGAGCTCGAGAGAACTACCGCACAGTCGGCTCATAATACCGTAAAGGTCCAAGCTCTTGACCGAGAGCTAGAATCGTTGAGGATTGACAAGGCAACCTTCGAGTCAGCCCTGGTGAGTACCAGGACTTCCAAGTCGGGCATTCGACTAGGCCCTGTGACAGAAGTTCCTAGCTTTGACTCTATCATCGCTCGAGTACGTTCACGAACTCCCTATTACAAATATCACTCGCTGACAATCAGAATCCCAGGCGATAGGGGTATCCTTGCCCGTTACTTGATTGTCCAACCACTACACAATGTGGATAGCCAGCGTCAATCTCTTATGCATGTCCAATGAGGAGGCTTGTTGGGTCGTCGAGTACAGTGCTGAGGGACATCTACATTTACGCGTAAGATATACACAACCGACAATCGATTTAGGTATAGATCTGATCGCAATGCCTCTGGGGTCGGGACGGGGCAACCGCCAATAGTCTAGTGACGTCTGAGCGATCGAGAACACTGTCTCTACGTGCACTGCATGCTGCTACAAGGAGTGTGTGTATTGTGTCATGTTACTGGGTCGACTACAGTAGAGTCTAATCTACAAACTCGTGCATACACACCAGCGAGGCATCCAAGCTCTAGAAGTTGAACGTCATTCATTATACATTGACATGATAAATACTATAAAAACAGCTACAATCATTAACAGCCTCTATCAAGAAACCATCGTCCGGATCCAAACTTTATTTTCGTCCATCCTTCTTCTTGTCCCTTCTAAGTGCAGTCATCCTCGTCCTCATAGCTCCCTTCCCGACGATTTGAAGCGTGTCGATCAAAACATTGAAAGCGTCCAAATCATCAAATGTCATGCTCTCGACAAGCTGCTTCTGCCTCTCCGCGGCCTGGACCATTTCGAGTAATCGTGCGTGGTTGACAGTTCGGACCGGTGAAGCATCCGGCTGGGCGATTGATGATGGGCCTGCTACTGCGTTTGCAGGGAACGCTCGAGGGTTGGGAGTGGGAGCATCATCGAATCGACCGGTAGAGTGCTGGGTATCGATGGCATGTGACTTTTCGGCATCTGCCAATGCCTTCGAAGCCTGTTCCTCTTCTGCTCTCCTCTGCTTGGCTGTCTCCGGACTCAACAGCAACTCATCTTCACTGTCACTGTCGACGACCACCACAGCAGTATCGGACTGAGTGTGACTGATCCTAGAACGTTTCGCTGATCGGCTTGCAGACGAGTCGCTCTGCATAGCAACTGCTGGTCGCTTGATCTGAGCAGCGCGGGTGATAGCGCTCAGCTCCGGCTGAGAGTACGAGCGACCTAGCTGATGAGGAACTTTGCGCTTCCTGCCAGATGCGGCCGGCGATAGCTCTTCGACCTCCTCATCTTCCTCGGCATCGTTGATAGTAGTATCGAAGGCGTGTCGCGACGGACTGAAAAGCCCACCCAATGTCGGGAGTCGAGACATCCATTTGGATGCTGAGGAGATGAAGCCGGCTTTACCGGCCGCGTCCCTGGTTGGAGCAGGTTGCAGTTCGTACAATGGTTTACTGCTGGATCGAGCGACCTTTCGGTTGGGTTGTACGGCGACGATCTCTTCGCTAATCTCGTTGTCTGCCTCGATCGCTACTGAGGGTTTCACATCGAGGTCGGCGGTGCTTGAGCGCGATCGAGATGATTTGCTGGATCTTGCCGATGAAGCTGTTTGATCAGCTGTGAGCGGCAGAGGGCGCGGTCAGAACTTACATTTCGAAGCCTTTCTCCTGCCTCGTTTCTTTGGAGTAGGCTTTGGGAGACTGGAAGCGGGTCCAAACACATCGGTTGTAGTTGCGTCGGAGACTTCCTCCGCCCGGCTAGATACGTCGGTACCAGAGATCGAAGCAGCGGGTGATGACTCGAAGCCGACATGAGCTTCTGCTGGTCTTTCCTCGACCGATGTCTGTTCGGGTTTGTCTAGCGAAGCAGACATATCGGCATCGTATTCCGTCGAGATGTCGACAACTGGGGCCAGTGACTCGGTAGGTTCTTCCTGAGTCTCCGGGACGAGTGGTATGGAGCCTTGAGACGAGACTTGAGCCTGTGAGAGGGATCCCGCTTCCCTAGCATGAGGGTATCTAGCAAGACTGTCGTCCTACTTCATCAGCTTGTCCTCATCTACGAACACAAAGAACTCACCTCGGCCATGTCATCGGAAGCAGCCATATCCTGAACATCGATGAGTCCAGGTGCAGCAGCAACCACCTCCTCCAGGAAAGTACGGGCATCTTGGGAGAAGTCCCGGAACCTCACAACTGAGAAATGACTCCAAAGTCGCTGGAACGCCTCGGGTACAGCTCTCGACACCGCACGTGAAAGCCTAGGTGCGATGATGTCGAGCAGCTTATCGAACCCATCAGCGGTCCTTGGAAGAAGACCCTGTTCGAGAGATCGCCCGAACAAGCTCAAGAGTGTGATGTAGAGTTGATCGACCTATCTGTCAGCCCAACCTTGTAAATCAAGCAGGGTGGACTCACCCCCGGAGCATCGTCTTGATTGACGACCTTGTTAAAATCCGATAACCAGCTTCCCAACCCTTCTCGTACCGCTTCAAAAGCCTGCAAAGCGAATTCAGTGGGTAGGGTCTCGAACTTCTCCTGTAATGTCGATAGAAGCGTGTAGACGGCTGAGGAAACAGCATCTTCCTTAGACAACTCGTCAAGGGTAGCGGTTCCGGGGTATGATTGAGTTAAAGCGTCTGAGACTAGAGTGAGGAAGTCTAGGGGGACGTAATTCTCGTTGATCGAAAAGTGGTCGTCGACGTGATGAGAGAGCTGGGAACAAGATATGTGGGATGCGAGTGCCGTCAGACATGAGAGGGTGATTGTGCTCGTACTAGTTATCAGCTTCTTGTCTCCCACAAGTGAGGGCAAGCAGCTCACCAAGCCCGATCAGAGTCGATAAAGAAATCTCCCAGATGCCCGGCAAGAGACTCCAAAACACCCAAATTTGGGCCGACTCCCTTGAGTCTGAACCTGGCAACGACGACTTCGAGAAGGCCACTCCAGGTCTTCAGCTCACTCTCTCCAGCATCCTGATGCCAGACAGATTGCAGGTGTTTCCCTCGGAATGGGTTTGACAGTAGACTGACAAGCAGGGCGCCTGTGTGGTTGGTGCCGCCGGTAGTCTGTCGATCGGTGTTGACACTTTTGGTCCACCTTGAAGCTGTAATGTCAGCTCGTTCATTATACTTTTATGGGCGACATACCGAGAGCTCGCCAGAAATCAAGCTGAATCTCCTCTCGGTCCTCGTAGACACTATGAAGCCGATTGGTCATATCACCGAGCAACTTATCGGAGACGAATGAACCATTGATCAACCTGAATACGACCCGTTGAAGAGCGGTGCGGGCAGGCACGGCCAGGCCATTCGAGAACAGCGTAGTACTCATGAGCATCGATAGCAAAGATCCGGCCATGGTGTAGCTTCCGTTCGGGTCGGTTCCGAATGCGCGTTCGGACATGGCAGCGTCAATTGCATCACCAGTACCAGATAGAAGAGCCTTCGAGACGCCCTCACAATGGAGTGTCTCGTGGGCCAAGGTGAACAAATGGGAAAAGACGAGAATTCGAACGGAATCGAGATCGACAGTCCATTGTTCATTGGCGGCCATGAGACTGATTGGTAGGTAGCTAGCAGGGGAGCCATTGAATACCTGGCAGAGATGTCGAGTGACGAGTCGGACTCCGTTGGTATAAGCTGCCGGATCGATTTCTCGGATATCGTTGATCGAGCTAAGAAGTGCCGACCAAATCGCAGTGAGGGTGACTGGAAACAGAACTCCTTGGCCAAGATCAATCGCTTCAACGCCATACAAGTCGCTGAGCCCACTGATGCCAGCTATGGCTAATTGGAACAAGTTGAGTACCGATTCAAGTCGTCGGATGATCCATGAGTTGCCCATGGGTGGAACATCTTTGGGCGAGATTGAATCCCTTTCCACATCATCCACAAACATCGATCCTACTTCCTTGTCCTTGAGCTTTTCCAGCAGAGCTTCACCGGTCAAGTACCCGGCGCACAATAGTCGGTCGATGTCCCATGTCTCGGTATACTTGGTTTCAGGCTTAGTGAGAGATTCCAATATCGACCATCCGTGGAGCTTGAGCTTGTCGACACCATATAACGTTACCAGGTTCCTCAAAATGGGTAGAACCACTTGATCCCAGGTCCTGTCGAGGCGGTCTTGAGTCGAAGCTGCGATAGATGACTCGGGTATGGGGATCCCATCACTTGATGGTAGACCGGAGATCAAAGTCATTTCCTTGGCAGGCTGGTCCCGATGCGAGAGGGCAGTGCCGACAAAGGCATAGACAACACTGGCCGCACTTTCCCCACAGGTCGACAACCACATTGCCTTCTTGCCCTTTTCGGTTCTTTGCCAGAAACAACGCTCTTGACTCTGGTATCGGGTGCTCGGGCCGGATGATCGAGACCACGAGTCTGAGGCGTGGATAGTTGAAGTTGCCGCAGTGACCGGCATGAGAATGGTCTCAAGGCGGTCAAGGGATTCTTGATTGCCGACAGTAGCGAATGGCTTGTATGATTGTACGAGTTGGTAGTTGCTATCGATCGACTGAGCTGATCCGGCAACAAGGTAGGCATGAATAGCGTGATTCCAAGCCAGTCGAGCAAGAGTCGCTCGTGTTGTATTGCTGGAAATCTGTAGGGATTTCTACATATCAGCATTCAGCCTACTTGTCGTGAAAGCAACTTACCGCCATGATGTTGTTGAAACCTGATGATCCGCCTGCGAGGCCAAACGAGGCATACTGATCGCCCACCAAGGTGACCAATGATGCCCAGACAGCACATCCCCAATAGACATCGGTCGTCATCTTCTCTTTGATCAATTTGTCGATCGCCAGCCATTCAGTCCGTCTCTCTCCGTCTTGTGTGTAGACAGCTCGACCAGCGAGTGGCGGCACACGTTTGAGGTGATTTGCAACAAAGACTTCTGACTTGCTGACTAGTTGTCGTAGTCTGACCCATTCGGCATGTGCAGCTGTAGTTTTGTCCTTGAATGCCTTTTCCCGAGCTGCTTTCCGGATCGCAATTTTGGCAGCAGCAAAAGCGGTGACTGCACTCGTTGCTCGCTGGCGAACAACTATTGAGGGCGAAGCGACGGCTCGAAGACTAGGTGCGAGCAATTCGGCATAGTATGCGAAGAAGATGGAGGGGTATTCAGTCATGAGATGGGCGATGGCATTGTAGACTTCCTTCTTGAAGTTCAGGTCTCGAATGGGAATACCACCTGAGCCAAAGGTCTCCGACGTCATACTCTCGATTCCCCTGACAATCTTGTCCCGAATTGGATTGACACATGCGGACGGTATGCGCATGTTGGAGAGAACCATGGTGGCGGCAAAGTAGGTTCGTTTCGGGTTTGGAGTGGGCATGTTGGGAGTTCTGGGCACCATGAGCAGATCATCTAGCAGCGACTGCATATCGGCTTCAGTAAAGCATGTTGAGATGGGTCGACGTTCGAAGATCAGACCCAACATTCCGATAGCCGCTTGTCCGACACCAGCCGATTCCCGCCTGTACCGTACTTCTGCCTCAGAGTACCCTTGTCGTGATGGCTTGAGCTCCTTTGATTCTGTTGGAGTCGGGGTCGGAGAAGGTGTCTGCCGTCGATTTATGGGCGTACTATCGTGAAGAGGTTGGAGAGCTTTGAATGGGGAAGACGACCGATCGGGCGAAGCGAATTCGGAATTGGGGACTTTGCCAAGTAATCTGCCCATGTCACGACGCAAGGCTCGTACCATGGCTGGCGCTTCATCCTTGATTGGTCGCAAAGAGATTTCCATTTCGTAAGCAGAGACGTCGTTACAGATTTCCTCTTCGAGAGGTATGCGTTGTCGTAATCGCAAGATGAGAGTCTTGTAGGCCTCTTCCAGCGTGAGCAGGTCCTCTGCGCCATTCAAGACAATATCGACCAGCGAGCTTGTCGTGAGAGCTCCATCTTGTTCAACTTGTTCTTCCTCTTCTTCTGATCCCAGAGGGCTGCTATCCCGTTCGCCCTCTTCAGATCCAACACTGTCGTCCGAGGCAGGCATCGCCACCTCGCCTTCTTTTCCGGCACGCAGCGATACCTCATCTGTCCCTTTCCTCATCTGAGCAAGTTGAAACGAATCCCGTGCGACTAATCCCGGCCTCCGTCCCGTTACTAGCAGTCTAGCCGCTTCCCGATTGTTCAGGGTGCCTTCCTCGACAGTCCTGGCTATGCGAATGTCGTGCACTTTGTGCTTCAGGACACTCCGGAATAACGTTGGTGTATCTCTGCGACGCGGTGAGGCTCGACCTGCTGGCGCTGGCGAAGCTGGGTCGGATAGCGCATAGGATCGAATAGAAAGAGGAGGTTGGCCGTCTTCAGGAAGGATCCAGTCATCCGCATTGAAGTACTTTGTCTCTGGCTGGGGCGAGAAGCTGACGCCTCTCCGGCTTGAAGCTGGATGGTAAGCAAGGTACAGGGAAAGTTGAATTTGACTTACCGATCAGCTTGCTGGCGGAGGTGCTAGGGCTCGAGGATGGCGGCACAAGATCCATGAGATCGATCTGGTCGACATCCATTATGTTGATCATATTGACAGCATGCGTACAAGGCGTTGAAACGGGAGCGGAGGCGGTCATAGCGTTGAGCGATATTACAGGGTTGGTCCAGCCAAGAAAGGAGAAAGTTGACGCGACGTAATGAGGTTTATTTTAGGTGTTTGTCGTACGTTATGTCGTGAATAGTCGTGAACAGGACGTTTGTCGTTGAATGCTGTATGCTGGAGGAATGCAATCTGGGTGATGGTATGAGTCTGTGAGAGAGAAGATGAGCTGGCGATTGGAGAAAGTGAAGAGACATGAGTTGCAGGGTCAGAAATGTCAACCGGACGCGACGTACCCTTGAAAGTCACAGGGTAAGGCACGGTATGACTGTGGGAGAGTGCCACGTGCAGAAAAGTCAATTGCCACCGGCATCATCAACCGACGACACGAGTAAATTCACCAGGCAAACAGGCAGACTGCATATACAAGCAGCATAGACAAGCTTCTGCACGATGCCCAGAGATGTCGGAAAGGTCATCGTTGACGGTAAGGCCGAACAGGCTCGAATATCGCTAACAGCAGTGACGGTCTTCGCTGCCTCGCAAGTAGCCTTATATTACGCTTTCCGCTATCTCCTAAAACAGATCGACCCTTCACCGCGACCCTCGCGCAAGGCTCGGGAGAAAGGGGAAACTTTGCTCTCTCAAACTGGCTTGTCGGAAAGTCAACTCCAAGGCCTGGAGCTGGACGAGTACGAGTCAACAATAGCAGGCGAGATCATTCCCCCAACGTCGATCGACGTCACTTTCGAAAGTATAGGTGGTTTGGACGAAATCATCGCTAGTCTGCGAGAAACGGTGATCTACCCTCTATGCTACCCGGAGCTATTCTCGAGCAAGAATGGGCTGCTATCGGCACCAAAGGGAGTACTATTGTATGGGCATCCTGGATGTGGAAAGACGATGTTGGCCAAGGCTTTAGCAAAGGAGAGTGGGGCGACGTTCATCAATTTACCTCTGTCCAGTCTGTAAGTCTGATCTATCGTTGTCAAGAATGTATACTGATCAGAAGGACGAATAAGTGGTTTGGAGAATCCAATAAACTGGTAGCAGGTCTGTTCTCGCTAGCAAGAAAGGTCCAACCTAGTATCGTGAGTGACTGTACCTCTGCTGTGGATCCCACTAACAGCAGATCTTCATCGATGAGATTGATTCCCTGTTCAGAGAAAGATCAGCAGGCGACCACGAAGTGACAGGAATGATGAAGGCGGAATTCATGACTCTCTGGGACGGTCTCACCACATCAAGTGATACACGCATATTGGTACTTGGCGCAACGAATCGACCAAACGATATTGACCCAGCAATCCTTCGTCGTATGCCCAAAAGATTCCCCATTAGATTACCGAATTACGATCAGCGAGTCAAGATTCTGAGTCTCATGCTGAGTCATACTGCCCTTGACCCCGAATTTTCGATATCAAGATTAGCACTGCGGACGGACGGTCTATCAGGAAGTGATCTGAGAGAGACGTGTAGGAATGCGGCGATGGTACCTGTGCAGGAGGTCATGAGGGAGAAGGGGAAGCACGGCAGGGAGGGATTAGATGCGGCCAGGAAAGAGGGGTTCAAGCTTCGACCGCTGGTCATGTCGGATTTCGCTGTCCAGGACTCTCATGCCTACGCTCATGTCGATCCTAGCCGCAAAGTCCCGGGCGCATTCATGGAGCCAGTGGATTGATCGCTAGCCGCTTCGACCATGTACAATCGAACGCGTAGGTATACACATATAATGCCACACATGATACACGCCTATATTGCTAGATCTAATACATGCATTACCCGGCTCACCAACTGCGCATAGGTCATGTATGTCGCCATTGACCTGCCAAGAATGCTCCTTTATTCTCACTTCCTTGACCCCGGCTGTTCCTGTATGACTTCCACTGTAAGCATTTGTGGGTTCTGGATTAAGGGAATAGAGTTGCCGGAGTACGCCACCTTGCTGTGCCTGGACTCAACCCAGGTTACTAACTTTATGGGCGTGACTACATGTGCGCCCATACATCTTGCAAGCTCCTGGTCATCTGATTCCATGGCTCAAGATAGACCCCCTCGAGAATTTGGATCTAATGACTGAACGTATACCATATAGATCAGCTGCTACGCCTCCGGTGACCCCGGCCAAAAGCCGTTCCTCTGTACCAGAACGACGGCCCTCACAATCAACGACATCACACCACGACTATCCGGAATCGCCTACGGGTCGTCATAGACCCCTACCCGACTCTCCCACGAACCGACATAGGTCTCTACCAAAGATGTCAAGAGACCGCGAGCTTCCCTTTCCACTTTCAAAACCAAAACCAAGATGGGGTTTACCGAGAGCTGTGAAATCGCCCCGAAGGTTGGCAGTGTATCTGATAGGTACTACGATCCTCTTGGCGCTTGTCAGGATGGGGTACTTTGGGTCTATGGATTTCAAAATGGCTGGCCTGAAGTCTATGTGGAGTCGAGGACTTGCTGAGGACTTGGGAGATGGGAAATGCCAATTCTGGTCGACAATGGACGCGTACCGTCGGGATCTGATCCGATTACGCGCCCTCTATCCCTCCAACTCGACTTCTTCCCATCCTCGTAATGGAGCTCATTCACATCACGGCCATTTATACTCTTCGACCGGCCATCTGCTCATATCTGATAGAGCTGACTCGCCTCATCCTATTCCGACACTACTCGGTCTAGGGGAAAGACGCTGGGAAGAACTCCTTTCTCGTCAATCTCGAACATTGGAAGAAGCAGTTCAAGAGTATACTCGAAGATATGGTCGGAACCCACCAAAAGGTTTCGATGTATGGTGGGACTACGCCATGTTACATGACCTAGTCTTGCCGGACGAGTACGATCGAATCAACCTCGACTTGGCACCTTTCTTTGCATTACCACGAGCGGAAATGAGGAGGCGTATGGAAATGGTCGAGCAGATGAAGGAGACTTTCACACTCATTATCCGCGGGGGAGAAGTCGGTATCGAGATCCTAGATGAGGGCGGACTAGCGTGGGGAGGAACGATGCCTAGAGCGCAGAGTACTGCTCAGTGAGTCAAGTAGGGGGACATACCTGATGACAGGCTTATATCGGCTTTCTCCCGTTTCTTACCCGACATGAAAGCTACTTTCTCCATCTTTGATCAACCTCAGATATATCTCTCATGGGCTAGACGTGGGTCGCTAGTAGATCTAGGGCTGAGAGGAGAAAGTGAGTGCGAAGGGTGAACACTGCTGATGATCAGCGACGGAACACCTGCAAGAGACGGATGACGCAACGGTCCGCTTATCTCGAAGTTGCTCGCCAGAGTCGAACTACAGGACAAACGTGACGTTCAGCGAGGGTGAGTCGTCCCGCTTCGTGACTTTCATGGCTGACAACCAGGAAAGTCGATGATATACGACAGTCTCGAATCAGGAGATATCTGCCAAAGTACGTTATCACCATTGGCCCGCTGACATCAGACCCATATCTCACCCCACTCCATGGTCTCACACTGGAACCTCACGATGCCAACTCCCATCCTCGTCCACATACCCAGCTCCTGCCGCTCTTCAGTCTAGCTAAAACGTCGATTAATTCGGACATCCTGATCACCCCCCTTGACCAATTCCACGATCCACCAGGAAAGGACCCATTGTGGGAGGAGAAGAGGGATCCACGTTTAGCATGGGTACGTACAACTCTTTTACTTAGCTGACCGACAGAGAGGAAGCCCAACGGGTATATCCATGATGTCAGATGACCTAGATTGGAGGAACGCCCATCGGATCCGACTACATCATTTCGCTAACAACAAATCGGAAAATCCATTCACCTTCCTCGCCCCCGACCTCAACGCGCCTGCGTTCGTCAAGGCAGATTCGCAGAACAGTCAAAAGCCTATGAATACTGCTCAGGAACGTACGGAAATGAGGGAAATTACGATACCGACAGAACAGGCGAATCGGTTTTACTATGACATGGCTTTGGCAGGGGAACCTATTCAATGTTCAGAGGAGGATGGGACTTGCGAAGCTATGAGGTCAGTCAGGTTTGATTACCTCACGTGCTGTCAGCTGACGAAGCAGAACGGAGATTGAATGGGCACCACCCCAAAGGGCCGAAAGGCTAAATCAGCATAAATTCCTCTTTGATATCGACGGAAACGGTTGGAGGTAAATCGTCTCTCAAGTGCGTCACTGACAAGCAGTGGTCGATTTAGGCGACTGATGAGCACCAATTCGGTGGTCATCAAAACCGGCATCTTCACCGAATGGTTCCAGCCTCATCTTATACCGTAAGCCCATCCTCAAGGTCTGAGCTGACGTTGCAGGTGGTTCATGTACATTCCGTCTAAACTCGACTTTTCCGATCTAGCCGATATCCTAGCTTTGTACGTGCCCTACAAACCGCATCGCCGGTGTACTGATACGTAGCTTCCGAGGGACCCCTTCCGAGCCAGAGATGGCATTTGATGAAACTGCCAAAGCTCTAGCTATGAACGGGGTATGTCGTCGAAATCATCAGAGTGAGAGCTGATGGTAGAAATGCTTCGTAGAACGAATGTTCCGAATGGAGGACTTACAAGCTTACATGATGAGATTATTCCTAGAATATGCGGTGAGTGCCCCGGACAAGTCTAGGCAGCAGCGCTGATATGCAGCGACTGGTAGCGGATGAAGGTGAAGATATGGATTTCCAATACGATCCAGCATTATATGAAATTACGGAACGAGACGAGTGCCCAATCGGAGAGGTTTGTACAGTAGAGGGAGATGCTGGGGTTTTAGCGGAAAACAAGATGCCCTGGGAGGGCGATATACGGGACTGAAATCCGTAGCATTACAGTGTAATATATGCATTGTCACGAATCACGAAACACGAATGGACCCAAACGCGATGTAGCCGCCTGCAGCTACCATGAGAACGCCTCGACATCAAGTTCAATCTTGACCTTCTGAGCCTTTGATACCCTAACAATCTCTCGTCGAAGATCATCACACATTCCACCAGGTCCGCAGACTACTACTCCGATATCCTGCCATCCACTAGCGACCTCCTTCTCCAACAAACCCGGAAGATCAAGTCGTTTGCCGATAACGATACCCTGCTCGACATGTCTCAAGCCAGGTTGGAGTTCTTTGGCCATGGCTGCTTGGCCATCTCGCATCGACCAGTAGATCTTCACATTGGGATGGGCGTGAGCGAATGGGAGGATCGCGGTGATTCCGATACCTCCAGCGACTAGGATCAACCGATCTACCAGAAGAATAGGGTTTCGAGAAAGACTCGAACCGCCATATGGCCCTTCGATCAAAGTGGTAGTGGTGATTGATTTGGACCAGAGGTGTTTGGTAAGACCGTTGTTCTTCTTGATGAAGAAGGTAAGTCCAGAAGTCGGTGTCTTGGAGTATTCGAATGTAGCGGAAGAAGTGGGAGCAAGCTCTTCCAGATCCTTCTCGTTCATCGGAGTGTCCGAGGCGGTAGAATCGGAGTTGGGGAATGGTTTGACAGGTCGGAGGTAGTTGGTCGGAATCACTGAGAAAGGGTGGTTCTCCCAAGGGGTGAACTTCCTCAAGGCGGGAAAGAAGATGTAGGCATGTTGACCTGGTGTCGAATCCCATTTGACTCCCTCTATATCCACCCTCAAGATCTCTTCACCGACAGCTCGGAAAGATGCTTGCCTCATTCCATTCTTGAGCATTCTCCCTAGTCTCAGGACTCGATCGACAGCCCAGATGGCGAAACAAGCATAGAGCCAGTATTTGTATCCCCATCGATCTTCAAACCGATAGTCGAGGTGATACCATGTCCCCGCCAAAGTGAAGACTGCCAATATGATGTGGGTGATGAGGAAGATCTCGTATGACGAGTTTCGGAATACTGAAGCTACGAGCATTATGGAGCAGGCGACTGTAGCTACACAACCCCAGATCCAGTATGGTTCGACCAGTTCTTCGGCATAAGACCCGGACTTGACATAAGATGCAAGTTCTAGGACAGAGTGGAGGATAAGTTGGATTCCAAATAGTCGGGCAACCCATCGATGTAGAAGGATGTATGTCGAATGTGTCCAGTTTGTAAGCCAAAGAAGGATAGAGTTGCGACCCGCGAATAGTAGGACCAGTGGTGCCAAACCCATGGCCAGGATTCCAGTACGAGCAGCGACTTTAGATAAGATCTCGTCGAAGGTGGATTCGTACCAGGTACTGGGCTGCACTGAGGTGTAGCCAGCAGCTGACAAGATGACGGTGATCATAGTGAAGATAGCGATGAAGATGGTCTGGCCGGATGTAGGGAAATGACACCACTTGAAGAATGGTTGGATGTTTCGACCGTTGAACAAAGCGGGGTATACTGCGTAAGGCTTGACTCTGGCGATGAGGCGATTGGTGTAAGGGAGATAAGTGATGGATGTGGTGAGCATGGGTATGCCGGCTCCGAGGATCAGCAGAATCAGGCTAATTATCAGCGATGCTTTCACATGACTTGTGTAAGAATTTACGCGTATCTGGCGTGAACTGCTTCCCCATCGGCAAAGTCTTTCAACGTAGACCTCTGTTGATCCAAATCACTCGCATCAAGCAGCTGGGTCTCCATCATCATCTCATGGGCATCGTAGGTAGTAGCCGGAGTTGAATTGACCATCATGAGCGACTGTTCGTAGTTCCACATAGGTTTGACGCCGGGTTCACCTGCAGCTTCATCGAGCCAGTATTTCTCCAGCACCCAGGCGGTAGTATCGGTAGGACAAGTGGAGTTGATACAGTATACGAGAGTTGTGAGGAAAGGTTTGGACATGGCTCGACATTCGGGGGTGATGTCGGTTTCGTGACCATGTCGTTTCTTCATGGACATGCCGGACATGTCTCCCATATCCATATCGTCATGGTCATGTGTGTCGTCGCACTCGATATCGGCAGACGAGATGACTGCTCGACACGCAAAAGCACATACAGGTTCATACATCGGAATACCCATTCCGATGAACCCTAAGACGCCAGGTGATAGGGCGACAAGGGGTAAAAGGTATTTCATCTTGGTCATCTTGGTCATCTTGTTATCGAGCCCGCCGATGCAAGAATGATAGTAAAGTGGTATAAGTATGTGAAGGAGAGAGGCGGGGGCCAATGATGTCGACCTTATTTATATCAAGGTAGATTAGTATAAACACACCTTTAATCCAAACCCTAATATAGTCAATCCCCCATCCTTCTCCGTTACTCGCTTCGTTTCAAAGCTTCCTTGACGACAAAGATATGCCTCTACACCAAGAGATGTATATATTGATTGGGTAAAGGAGGTGTTCTTGTTTTCGGACTCAGTCGAGCCCAGGAACGGGTGGGTGTTTGTGCCGCTTCATCATGCGCCATTTGGGAATTGGCTCAAAGGAGTGAGTAGTGATTGGCGACTGACTCAAGAGTCAGTATATCAGCCACGTACAGATCATCAGAGTCGGAGGCTTGATGTTTGGCGAAGTGCTTTATAGGGGTCTCAGCAGTGTTGATGAATTGCAAAACGAAGGACTCATGCCTTGGGTGAGAAGAGGTGGTGCTGTACGGCACGTGGCGATTCGGACCGAGCCAAATGACATTCTGCCTTGAAGACGAGCTCACACCGGGCCTGGAGAGGTTTGTATATAGTTGGGATAGCATTTGCATCGTTATATACATCTAGCTGGTCTATCAAAATATACATATCCCAGGATCCAGATCAGACCGCCCGGCGGCTCGATTCTAGATTCACTTAATCTTACCACGAGAAGGCATCTACATCCAGCTCAAACTTGACCCCACTGTCGTTGGCAATCCTCACCGTCTCCCTCCTGACATCATCACAGAGAGATCCAGGTCCACAGACTACAATTCCAATATCGGTCCATCCATTTGCTACTTCGCACTGAATCAATTCGGTAATATTCAATCGCTGATTGACGATAATATTATGCTCAACGTGTTCCAGAGCAGGCTGGATCTCTTGGATCATGGCATCTTGTTCTTCTCGCATAGACCAGTGAAGCTTGACGTTGGGGTGGGCGGCCACAAAAGGGAAGAGGGCAGTGATACCGATACCACCTCCAATCAAGATGAGTCGATCACAAAGCAAAACGGGTCGGGTGGAGGTACTCTGATATGGACCTTCGACGAGCGTAGTAACAGGCTGAATCATGTTCCAGAGTCGCTTGGTCAAACCGTTGTTTCTCTTGATGAAGAAGGTGATACCGCTGGTAGGTGATTTAGTGTGTTGTCGGTAGTTGAGCGGAGTCGCTGAATCGATCATCTCTTTGTTTGCCGTGTAAGGGGTGTAGGGGGTAGCGGGAGTATCGGGCATCCCAGCAGATGGCCAACCACCTTTCGGTTTGGCCTTGAGAAGATTGGTCGGCAACATCGAGAATGGGTGATTCTCCCATGGAGCCCAGATTCGAAGAGCTGGAAACGAAACGTATGCGTGTTGACCAGGAGTAGGGTTCCACTTGATACCCTCGATGTCGACTCGCAAGATATCGTCGCCGACTGGTCGAACGTGAGCAGTATTGAGACCGTTCTTGAAGATCCTGCCGATTCGGAGTACTCGATCAAATCCCCAAACGGCAAAGCAGACGTATAGCCAGTATTGATATCCCCATTTCCCCTGGAATAGGTATTCGAGGTGATACCAAACACCGACGAGAGAAATGACAGCGAGAAGGATATGAGTGATCAAGAAGCATTCGTACGCGCCTCCTCTGAAGACGGCTGATATGAGCATGATCGAAAATGCGATAGTCGCGATGCTTCCCCAAATCCAGTAGGGGAGAACGGCCTCTTGCTTGTATTCCCCCTGGTCAATGTGGAGCGCCAGCTCGAATAGGGAGTGAAGGATGAGCAAAAGCCCAAAGATCCTGGCCACGTATCGGTGGAGTAGGATGAAAGTACCGTGTGACCAGTTGGTGATCCACAACAGGATATTGTTACGTCCAGCAAAGAGGAAGACGAGGGGAGCAGTTCCCATAGCGAGCATACCGGTTCGTGCACCAATTCGAGAGAACATCTCTTGTTTGATATTCTTGTAGTGCGAGTTTGGCTGGACAGAGACATAGCTGACGGTCGAAAGTAGAGTAGCAAGAATGACCATGATACAGATATAAGTCGACTGGCCAAGAGTCGGGATGTGGAACCATCTGAATATTGGCTGTACATTGTACGATCGGAAGAGTGCTGGATAGACGAATCGAGGCTTAAGCTTGGCGATCGCTCGATTGCCGAAGGGAAGGTAGGTGATGTGAGTGGTCAAGATTGGAATACCGATTCCAACGAGGAACAAAGCAAGCCTGAATGTCAGCTTAGTCTAACCGATGATGACTCAAGACTTACGCATATCGAGCATGAACTGCCTCACCCCATACGTATACATCGGTACTACTCTTGTACATATCGTATGACTTGAGCGAGATGTATCTGGTACCAGTCATCGTTTCATTTGGGTTGAATAAATCGGTGACGCTGCCGTTGATACGGGAAAGGGACTCGTGGTAACCCCACATGGGTGGTACAGCAGTGGAACCAGTAGCGAAGCCGGCCCAGTACTTCTCAAGAGCCCAGAGATCGACTTCTCCTTCGCATACTGAGTGTATACAATTAGCCAATGTCGTCAAGTAAGGTTCTGACATGGCTTTACAGCTCGGGGCGATCCCAACGGGTGCCGACCTTTTATGATGCATCGAGGACGAGGCGTCGGGGCAGTCGAGTTTGGCTTTGCCTAGCGAGGAGGAGCAAGCGACGGCGCAGGTCGGATCGTACTTCTTGATCCCCATACCGATGAAGCCAAAGGTAGAGGGAAGGACAGTGATGACTGTCGCCAGCGACAGTGAGAGTCTCATATTGGAATACTAAATCGATGAATCGGAGATACGATTATAGTGGTAAATGAAGAGACAGTTGGGGAACTTGATAGTGATATACTTGAAGACAAGAGAGCGCGATCGTCTCACCGATGCTCAGCACCTTTATAACAGGAACAATCTCACCCTGTTGCAGTAGACCGAGGTCATAGCATCCTTTCTTCGGATCGGATACTTTACGAATTCACCCCAATTATCTCGTTTCAGACAAACGGGGTGATTGCAAAGATCCTTTGAGTATCCTTGGGATTGACTTGATCGGTGTCCTTACACGAGCAAAGGAATCCGAGAGAGTTCGGTGTACGTGTTGGTCTTGTCATCTTCAAGGACCACTCAAGGCCGTCCTGTGGTCAACGATTCCGTTCCGAGTGTGAGCTGATTGATCTCTGCATGACTTGGACGCTCCAAATATTTCGGGCCTGCTGCGAAGTACCACAGGCTCAAGCGGAGGAATATCCTATCCTTTCCTTGTTTGCTTGATTGTTGATTGTTGGATTTGGGGGACAAGACTGTTATTCTGGTGTATGTTTCACGATCTTGTTATCGCAGCTCGGGACTACTTTGACGCAGACGCGTAGTGATCAGACCCCCTGGTTGTCAAGATTAGGCATGGGAAAACAAACAAAGACATCTGTACAGCGTTCCAAAGGTACCAAGCCAAAACACTAACCGGAGTCCCCACACACACTTGAACTTTTGTGCAAAGCCACTCCTTTGTCTGTGTCTAATCTACCGTTACCATACATTTATAATGCCTAGAAGGACAGCATGGGCGTCCCAAGTGGAGCTAGCGGAGCTTTACGAAATGATATATGCTCCACACGCCGATGATCAATCCCGACATAAAGCCCTTTCCCGAGTAAGCAAAGTCAACT
>Ga0265798_10004144_pt1 | contig 20211 bp, 19 predicted proteins | sample P3T30metagenome_FD_192430 | JGI IMG/M metagenome (GOLD analysis project Ga0265798, IMG submission 192430) | Plant litter microbial communities from East Loma Ridge, Irvine, California - P3 T30 | ecosystem: Environmental > Terrestrial > Plant litter > Unclassified | place: USA: California... | reverse complement strand
GCCAAGGGCGCGCGTCCAAACCAATTTCAAAACAACGCCAGCGCTCACGCGCCCCAAAACCCCTGCAACGAGCAAAGCGATGTTGCAGGCCACAGCCCGCTGCGCCCCACGCCAGCGCTCACGCGCCCCAAAACCCCTGCAACGAGCAAAGCGATGTTGCAGGGCCACAACCGGCTGCGCCCCACGCCAGCGCTCACGCGCCCCAAACCCCTGCAAACGAGCAAAGCGACGTTGCAGGACCAAAGCCGCTGCGCTCCACGCCAGCGCTCACGCGCCCCCAAACCCCCGCAACGAGCAACGCGACGTTGCAGGGACGCGGGCGCGCTGACTTGATGCTTTCGGTTGCAAAGACGCCCAAGTCAACAGCTAACTGTCGCGATACTTTTACCGGTGCGAAGATTGATTCCGATCCAGCAGTTAAAGCCCTTGTTCTTTCCGCCAGCAGTGTAGGTACACTGAACCCCTTCCTTGGCCCGTTCCCTGTCACCTTTTTCCTGACTACATACTGGAGCAGCATCAGGCCCGATAGAGTCGAAAATATTTTTGGCGGTTTGGCCCTCGACCAGTATCGCGAGCTTCCGATCGGTCTGCGTGGGGGCCTCGCTGTCCGCTAACGTCGGTCCCGAGAAAATGGTATAGCGGGCATAGAATGCGTGCCAGGAATCCAGAGTTGCGTCGCTGGCGAGCGCAACGCCTGCCGTCACCGCAAGAAGACACCCAAGTATGTTTTTCATGTCAGCTCCATAGCTGGACGTGGAAGTGATTGTCGTGAGCAGTGGCTCGCTTGACGAACGCGATTCTGAGGTCGTTGAAGAGGATGACGCGGGCATTGGCATAGAGATGAAAAAGGCCGATCAGTTTCTCCGTGGCCTCGAAATCGTACATGCTGTCATGCCACGTTACAGGCTCCTGGCGGCCGTCTTTTCGCACGGGGCGGATATCGACTTCCAAACCAGATTCGTGTGACTGGTGCTGCGGATGGTCGATGCCGCCAGCCAGACTGATATCTCCCACGCCAAATCTGCGGCTGTCGATCCGCCGCCACTCGTTTTCCACCCGAAGTATCGCCGTCATCATGGACGGATGGGCAAACTGAGATGCTCCGTTCGTCGGGATGCCTCGGAACTTTCCGTAGGTGTAATAGCCGGCATCTTCAGGCGCTTGCGGCAACATGAAGTATCTACGTGAGTCGAGTGGTGTGATGTTTGACATGATGGCTCCATCAGACGCACTTGTTCATCGCGAGATCCCATCCGCCCGCGGTATTGCCGCTGCTCCCGCCGCCAATCTTCTGCTGGGTGTACTTCCATTTGACTTTCGAGAATTTCAGCCCGACGGAATCGTGCAGGATCGCACCTTCGCTGACTGTCTGGTCGACGTGTCCGATGAGAACATTCTCCAGTTCGACTTCGTAGTACCGAATTGGGTTTCCCTGACTGTCGGCACGCATGAACTCCAGCTTCGCTTTCGGGATCGTTCGGCCAGCAGAGCAGGTTTGCAGGAGCAGTGGCGACGCCAGGTCTGCCAGTTTCGAAAGCGACAGCGTCCGGTGTTCGCAATGTTCAGCTGTGTGACCGCCCGCAGTCGAGGCGGTAGCGCTCTTAGGTTGGGTCACTCCCCAAAAGGCGGCAGTAACTTCGATCCATCCTTGATGGGCAGAGTCGGCGGACTCTCCCTTGATCCCGTCAATATACAAATATCGTCGATGGCCATGGCGCCCTCCCGTTGTAGGTGAGTCGAAATTGTCGTCTCAGCTCGCTGGCAGGCGCTTGGGGTTTCTCAACAGTCGGGACGCGCGAGCTCTCAAGACGGCAGTGCTCGCCATGCGTGAGACAAGCAGACGGAACGACGGCACTAGCAGTTCCATAGCAAAAAATCTTCCCGGTCATCCCATCCCCAAAATAATGTGCTAATGTCACGCAACCACAATGATTGCGCTACCATGCCAAAATTCCTAGCCAACTCCCTCCGCTGGCAAATGATCCTCCTGATCATGCTGGGCGCAATCATCAACTACCTCACCCGCAGCACCCTGGCAGTCGCCGCCCCAACGCTGCTGCAAGACCTCCACATCACCACCCAGGAATACTCATACATCACGGCAGCCTTCCAGGCGACGATCATGCTGCAGCCGCTGTGCGGCTACCTGCTCGACGTGATCGGCCTGAAACTGGGCTTCGCGATTTTCGCCACCGCCTGGTCGGTGATCTGCATGCTGCACGGCCTGGCGACGAACTGGCAGATGCTGGCGGTGTTGCGCGGCGCGCTGGGATTGGCCGAAGGCTCGGCGAATCCCGCCGGGATGAAGGCCGTGTCGGAGTGGTTTCCCGCGCAGGAGCGCGGCATTGCGGGCGGTATCTACAATGTAGGGGCGTCGTTCGGGTCGATGCTGGCGCCGCCACTCGTGGTCTGGGCGATCCTGTACTACAACTGGCAGTCGGCGTTTGTCATCACCGGGGCGCTGGGGCTGATCTGGGTGGCCGCGTGGCTGCTGTTGTATGACGCGCCGAAGAAGCACCGGCGGCTGTCGCTTGATGAGGCGCAGCATATCGCCGCCGGACAGGAGGCGCATCTGCAGGGCGACGGCAAGCGCCCATCCATCGTCAGCGTACTTAAAATGCGCAATTTCTGGGGCATCGCGTTGCCGCGTTTTCTGGCGGATCCCGCGTGGGGCACGCTGTCGTTCTGGGTGCCGCTGTACCTGACGACTGTGCGCCACTTCGACCTCGCGCAGATCGCCATGTTTGCCTGGCTGCCGTTCCTGGCGGCGGATATGGGATGCCTGTTCGGGCCCGTCGTCGTGCTGGCGCTGCAGAAGCGTGGCGTGCGGCTGATCGATGCGCGGCGCGGTGCGTTCACTCTGGGTGCCTGCATGATGATGGGCGTCGCGTTTGTCGGCTTTGTCGACAGCCCGTATGCGGCTATCGCGTTGCTGAGCCTTGCCGGCTTCGCGCACCAGACGTTGTCCGTCACCGTCATCACGATGTCGTCCGATCTCTTCAAGCGCAATGAGGTGGCGACGGTCGCCGGCATGTGCGGTACCTTCGGCAATCTGGGCCTGCTGATCTTCTCGCTGCTGATCGGTGGCCTGATGGCCAGTGTCGGCTATACGCCGTTCTTTGTCAGTCTCGCAGTGCTGGACCTGGTGGCCGCCGTGCTGCTGTGGGCTCTCGTGCGCGAACCTCAACCTGTCCTTGCCAAATGATCCGGAACCCCATCCTGCGCGGCTTCAATCCCGACCCGTCCATCGTGCGCGTCGGCGGCGACTACTACATTGCGACGTCCACCTTCGAGTGGTATCCCGGCGTGCAGATCCACCACTCGCGCGACCTGGTGCACTGGCGCCTCCTGATGCGGCCCCTGACTCGCGCCAGCCAGCTTGACATGCGGGGCGCACCCGATTCCTGCGGCGTGTGGGCGCCGTGCCTGACGTACGCGGACGGCCTGTTCTGGCTGATCTACACGGACGTCAAGCGCTACGGCCGCACGTCCACGGGCGGCGCCACGGGCAGCGCTTCGCTGCGCGACTTTCACAACTACCTCGTCACCAGCCCGACGATCGAGGGGCCCTGGTCCGATCCGGTGTACCTGAACAGCAGCGGCTTCGATCCGTCGCTGTTTCATGACGACGACGGCCGCAAATATCTGCTCAACCAGTTGTGGGACCACCGCCCCGGCGGCAACCGCTTCGCCGGCATCGTCGCCCAGGAGTATGCGGTGGCGGAGCGACGGCTGATCGGCCAGCGCCGCAACATTTTCAAAGGGACGGCGCACGGCCTGACGGAAGCGCCGCACCTGTACCGGCGGGACGGCTGGTATTACCTCATCACGGCCGAAGGCGGTACGGGCTGGAACCACGGTGTGACGATGGCGCGCTCGCGCGACCTGCACGGGCCGTACGAACTGCATCCCGACCAGACCATCCTGACCGCCCGCAACCGCCCGGACTCGCCGCTGCAGCGCGCCGGCCACGCGGACCTCGTCGACATGCCGGACGGCCGCACGTACATGGTCTACCTGTGCGGCCGCCCGCTGCGCAATCGCGGCACCTGCACGCTGGGGCGCGAGACGGCGATCCAGCCGGTCGAATGGGGCGAGGATGGCTGGCTGCGCAAGGTGGCGCCGCAACTCGAGGCGCCGGCGCCCGACTTGCCCGACCATCCATTCCCTGCGCCACCGCCGCGCGAAGACTTCGATGCGCCAACGCTGCCGATCGACTTCCAGTGGCTGCGCACCCCAATGCCGGAAGAGCTGTTCAGCCTCAGTGTGCGGCCCGGCCAGCTGCGGTTGTTCGGCCGCGAAAGCATCGGCAGCCAGTACCGCCAGGCGCTCGTCGCGCGGCGCCAGCAGGCACATTGCTACAGCGCCGGCACCGTCGTCGAGTTCGAGCCGGAGCACTTCCAGCAGCAGGCGGGGCTCGTCTGCTACTACAACGCCAGCAAATTCCATTACCTCTACATCACGCACGACGAGGCCATCGGCAAGCATTTACGCGTGATGAGCAGCCTGCCCAATCACGTGCAGACGGATACCTTTACGCCGCCCATCCCCCTGCCATGCGGCGTGCCCGTGCAGCTGCGCGTGGAGGTGGACGAGGAGCGCCTGCTGTTTGGCTACCGCCTGCCCGATGGCGACTGGCAATGGCTGCCGCAGCAGTTCGATGCGAGCATCCTGTCCGACGAAGCCAATGCGCCCGGGCAGCCGAACTTCACGGGGGCGTTTGTCGGCATGGCATGCCAGGACATGTCCGGCACTGGACTGCACGCCGATTTTGATTACTTTGATTATCGGGAGCGGGCGTACTGCGCCGATCCGACTGCCTGAGATAAAAAAAAGGCTCCCCGAAGGGAGCCCATGGACGCGACGCCTGTTGCCCAGGGCGTGTCAAACCTCTTAGCAGCCCTGCGCCGTGCAAAGCGGCACGATATTGCTGCTGGTGAAGCGCGGGCCGTTGTACGTCTGGCCGAACGTGCCCGTGCAGGCGGCACTCTGGTAGCCGTGTACGACGGAGTTGACGTAGTTGCCACGGCGGTACTGACGGATCCATGGGCCGCCGCTGGCGCCGTACGTCATATTGCAACCCGTGTTCAGCACCGCTGCACCGCCGCAGGCCGCGCTGGCGCCGAAGCTTTCAGAGGCGCACAGCTGCAACGTCTGGGCGTTGCCGATGTTGCCGGGGTAGCCCAGCGAGTGGTGGCTCTGCGTCGTTCCCCAGTCCCACGACCGGCCGAGCCAGCCCGTGTAGTACGTCACCGAACGGCCCGCCGTGTTGTTCCCCAGCGAGATCAGGCAGACGTCGGATGCCGTGTCGCCGTTGTTGATCCAGCTGGTGGGAACACGGGCTTGCGTCCATGGGAACATCCCGTAGGGGGCGCTGCCGTTGTTGTAAGCCGGTGCGAACGACCAGCCGAATGCCCAGCTGTTGCTCGAGCGGTCGAAGCAGCAGTGCGCCGCTGTCACGATGATGTTATTGCCGCTGATGACGGATGCGGAGCAGGTGCCCTTGTTGCTGAACAGCTTGCCGATAGCGCGTGGCGTGTTTGGATTGCCGGTTTCCTGATATTGGGTATAGACGTCCGGCGTACCGGCATAGGCTTGCGCCGACAGGCCCATGCAGACGGCAACAACGCTGGCGCGGAACAGTGGCTGGCCCAGGATGGTTTTCGTGATCATTTTGTGACTCCTTTAATTGATGTGATTAACGATCCTGTTGATCCATGGCTTTCCACTCTTCGGAAAAGTCGCGTCGCGCCTCGTCATCCGCGCTGGAATTGGGTGCGCCGCCATCGCTCAGTTCCGCCTTCGCGGCTTGCAGCGCGGCCTTGTCCTCAGCCGACATTGCCGACTGTTTCTGGACGCCGGTCGCGGCCTTCCAGTCCACCGGTTGCGCGGCGAGACGCTGTTCACGCGTCATCGTCAATGGACCTGCAATGCCGCGTGCCATATTGGTTTCGGCCTTGACCGCGACAGTTTTATCCGTCGTGGTTTTCGTCTGGGCAGTGGCCATGGTGCTGATTTGCACGAGTGCGACACCAGCCGCCATCAAAACGGTTTTCTTCAACATATTCGACATATTTCCTCCCTGATTAATGATGCCGTCACGCTTGATCGTGTTGGCTCGAAATGACTCCCCGTGCAAGCATTTATGGAAACGGAAGATCTTCTTCTCTCGTTCATCGCTTACCGGACTCAATCGTAGGATTATCTGGTGGCGAGTTCATCCGCTTTTCGTCATCGATTGGGGTAGGATTTGTCGCAATTATGTAGGCCATCCGGCCGTATTGCTGCTCATCTATAGCTTACGGCTGCGTTGCGAACGGTCAGCAGCGCGGTCCATAATTTCACTGTAAATCAACCACTTACACGAGGTGGCCAGCCAGGAATAAGCTTATTCAAGCCAGAATGCAGCGCGAAAAGAAATGTAACTCATCCGTACTTTGCAGCGGCCGGAGCCGGGATGAATGACGACGAAAAAAAAAGGGCCCCAATAAGGGGCCCTATACCGTCCGGCCGGGCGACGCAACCTTGCATTGCGTCGCCGGCTTTCTCAGCAACCAACTGCCGTGCAAAGCGGTACGATATTGGTGTCGTTGAAGCGCGGCCCATTATAGGTCTGGCCGAAGGTGCCGGTGCAGCCAGCACTGGTATAGCCGCTGACCACCGAGTTGACGTAATTGCCGCGACGGTATTGCCAGACCCATGGTCCGCCGCTGGCACCGAACGTCATATTGCAGCCCATATTCAGCGTGTTGGGTTCGCCGCACATCGAAGGGAAAGTCTCCGCGGTGCAAAGCTGCAGCGTTGCGGCACCGCCGATATTGCCCGGGAAGCCCAGCGAATGCAGGTTCAGGACACTGGAAGCGTTCCACACGCGGCCGAGCCAGCCCGTGTAATATGTTACCGGACGTGCCGTGGCCGGATTATTCGCCAGTTTGATCAGGCACAGATCGGACTGGCGGTCGCCGACCGTGATCCAGCGATTCAGCACGGTGGCACCGGCCCATGGGAATGTCAGCGCAATATTATGCGGTTTGAAGCTCCAGCCGCCGATCCAGGAATTGGTCGACCTGTTGAAGCAGCAGTGCGCTGCGGTCACAATGACATTTGTGCCGCTGACAACGGAAGCGGAGCAGGTTCCGGCATTCGTGAACAATTTGCCGATGGCTGCCGGAGTTTTCGGGTTGCCGGTTTCTTCGTACTGCGTATAGATATTCTGCGTGCCGGCGAACGCTCCCGACATGCCGATGCAGAGAACGGCTGCGCCGGCGCGGAACAAATACTTGGCAGGATGATGTTTCGTGATCATTTCGGACCTCTCTCGGTGTGATGTGCTTACTCGTCTTCCTGCGCATTCTGTTCATCCGGGAACAGGCGGCGTGCTTCTTCCGCTGCCCCTGGCGCCGGCTTGCCGGCATCGCTCATTTGCGGCTTGGCGTCTTTCAGTGCGGCCTGTTCTTCAGCCGACAACGGCTGCGGCGATGGTTTGCCGCGCGTGACATTCCAGTCCAGCGGCTTGGCTGCCAGCTGCTGTTCCCGCGAGAGGTTGTCCGGTGCCTTCAAGGCTCTGCCGACAGTGCTGTCAGCAGTGATGGTTACAGCCTTGCTTTGGCCGACAGCCAGAACGCTGCCGTGCGCAAGCACGCCAGCCGATACGATAAACACAGCTTTCGTCAATAGTTTCAACATATTCGCCTCCTGATTAATCGATGGCTTCGTTTCTCAACTGGGCCAGTAAAGGTTTCCCCGGATAGGCGGCTGTTTTGAAATGCTAAGTCCGTCTGTTTTAATTAGTCGCCTGCCTGAATTCAGCGTAGGGCTTTGCCCGCGCGCATGCAACATGCACGTGGTATTGCTTTTGTGTGAAATATGTCGATATTTTGCAGCAGCCACATCATTTAATATCTCTGATGACTGAGCCGGACAAGAGGGGGGTAACAGGGCGTCTGAATATGGAGATATCTCGTGGAATCAGCGGCTTGCATAGTTCGCGTGCAGATAATGCCAAAACCGGGCGGCAGATACTTTGTTCGATTCAATGGCGAACTATAGGTTTGCTTCAGGTCGCTTATTAATAGCCGCGCCCGCCTGATTAACAACGGATTTACCGCCGGTCCCGTTTAATCGTGATGCGCCGCGTGCCTGCGGGTAATGCAACGGTGCGTGGCAGTACGGTAGTACTGGCCGTACAGCCAGGGGGGCACGGCCAACATAGTTGTATATATGCCCAAACATAGGGTGTGCTATTGAGACGGTCGCAGCGCCGTGCTAGGATCGTCAACAACCGTTGAGCTCGGGAACTGTTGCCCGTTCCGCCACAGGTCCGCATGTCCACCCTTTCGACCAAGACCGCTATCGATGCCAGACCTGCTGATGAGATTGCATGAAAGCCCGGTAACCTCGTGGCTGGCGAAGGCCTTCGGCTTGCCCGAGCCCGTCGCGCTGGTGCGGGCGGAAGGCGGCTGCGAATCGCAGCCCCTGGCGGGCAGGCATGTCGTGCTGGCGGGTGCCGAAGGGTACGCCACCGCCGCGCTGACGACTGCGCTGACCGGCGCGGGCGGCATCATCGAATCAGGCACGGCGGACAGTGCCACGGTCGACATCATGGTGTTCGATGCCAGCGGCTGCCGCACGCCCGCCGACTACCGCGCCCTGTACCTGGCGTTCCATTCGACGGTGCGCCGCATCGACAGGAACGGCCGCGTCCTCATCGTTGCCGCACCACCGGCGGAGGCGGCCGACGCGACGGCCGCTGCCGTTGCGCGCGGTGTCGAAGGCTTCAGCCGCTCGCTGGGCAAGGAGCTGGGTCGCAAAGGCATTACCGTCAACCTGATCTACGTTGCCGGCGATGCGCTTGACCGGCTCGAGGGCGCCGTGCGCTTCTTCTGCGGCAGGCAGTCCGCTTACGTTTCGGGGCAGGCGATCGGGTTGACGGCAACGGTCCGCGCGCCCGCTGCCGTCGCGTTCGTGGGAGCGCTAACCGGGAAAACCGCCCTCGTCACGGGGAGCGCGGGTGGCATTGGCCTGGCGACGGCGCGGCGCCTGGCGGCCGAGGGGGCGAGGGTTGTCTGCCTGGACGTGCCCGCCGCATCTCAGGCGCTGCATGAATCGTGCCGCGCGTTCGGCGGGGTGCCGCTGGTATTGGACATCGCCGCCCCGGATGCGCCCGCGCGGCTGTGCGATTTCCTGCGCGAGCGGGGCGGCGGTGTCGACATCGTCGTGCACAACGCCGGCATTACGCGCGACCGCACGCTGGCGAAAATGGAACAGGCCGACTGGGACCTCGTGGTGGACGTCAATTTCGGCGCGGTCGTCGCGCTCGACGACGCACTGCTGGCCGCCGGCCTGCTGCGCGACGAGGGCCGTGTCGTCTGCCTGTCGTCGATCAGCGGCGTCGCCGGCAATTTCGGCCAGACCAACTATGCGGCAACAAAGGCGGCGCTGATCGGCTACGTGGCCGCGCGGGCGCCGCAACTGGCGCCGCGTGGCATCGCCATCAACGCGGTCGCCCCCGGTTTCATCGAAACACCCATGACGGCACGCATGCCCTTCCTGACGCGCGAACTGGGCCGCCGGCTCAATTCGCTGCTGCAGGGCGGGGAGCCGCGCGACGTGGCCGAGCTGGTCGTGTTTCTGGCTTCGCCCGGCAGTGCAGGCATCACCGGCAACACGATCCGCGTCTGCGGCCAGGGGCTGATCGGCGCCTGAGCCGCGGTGCAGTACCGATAACGATGGCGCGGCCATGACCGCCCACGTGGCAGTCCGCGCGAGCGGGCCTTTGTCAGAGCAGTATCGACCCGAGTCGATCACAACGGAGACAAGCATGCGCAGCACGACGCGACCTTCTTACCAGCGCCAGAGCGCTTTTCCCATTCACGGCCCCTGGCCGTACCAGAGCATCAGCCCAGCCTGACCGCCGGCCGCGCACGCGGCCGCAACGATTTCACCTGCACTCATATAAACAACGGAGGAGACCCCATGAAGCAAGCAGTGAATCAACCAGCAGCATCGATGCGAACGCAGCAAACGAAGCCGACGCTCCGGCAAGCGCTGGCCATGTCGGCCATGGCGCTCGCCTGCGGCACGGCCTGGGCGCAGTCCTCGGTCACCGTCTACGGCCTGCTGGACGTGGGCGTCGACCAGGTGCGCAAAGGGGAGGGTAACGTGCAGGGCACGCTGTTCGGCATGTCCGGCACGACGCCCGTGCCAAACGCCATGGCGTCGCCGGAAACCCGCACCAACCGGATGGCGCCATCCCTGTCCGCGCAGAGCCATTTCGGCTTCAAGGGGACGGAAGATCTGGGCGGCGGCTGGAAGGGCGGCTTCACGCTGGAAGGCGGGATCCAGGCCGACGGCGGCGTGCTGTCCAACGATGGCCGCCTGTTCGGGCGTCAGGCGTTCGTCAGCCTGACAACGCCCGTGGGCGAAGTGCGGCTGGGCCGGCAGGCGTCGCCGATGCTGATCGGCTACTACCTGGCCACGACGGAGCGCCTGGGCGGTACCGACCTGATGGGGGCGGGCCTGGTCGTCAACACGCTGCAGACGTACCAGGACAATATGGCATCGTTCCTGGTGCGCAAGGGGCCATGGCTGGGCGTGCTGTCGTATTCCACCAATGCCGGTGTCTCGAACCGCATCAGCGCAGCCCGTGCCGCCGCCACCAGCGCCACGCCGGCGGCCAATGCGGCGACGGGCCAGATCATCGGCGGCCTGACGGCGGGCGCCGAATCGCCGGACGACCGCGGCCGGGCTCAGGGCGCGCTGCTGGCCTACAACGGCACGCCGTTCTCCGTCATCGCCGCGTACCACCGCAACGACTTCCGCGGCGCACAGGTCGGGGTCGCATCGGCCGCCAACGGCGGCACGTTCGTGCCGCTGTTCGCGCTCGACACCTTTACCGGTGCCATGATCGGTGCGAAATACAAGGCGCCGACGGACACGACAATCGTTGCCAACTTCCACGTGGGCAAATACGACAACGTGGGGTCGGTCGATCCGAAAGTGCAGACGGCCTCCGTCGGCGTCAAGCAGGCCTTCGGCGCGCTGGAGCTGGGTGTACAGTACATGCAGAGCCGGTTCAAGAACTTCACGCGCGGAAAGGACACGGGTGTGATGCTGGGCGCCGACTACAACTTCTCGAAGCGCACGGCCATCTACAGCCGCGTCGGCTTTGTCGACGACGACCGCGGCAACATCCTGCGCGGCACCGTCACGCCGCTGCCGATCGCGGGCGGTCCCGGCGCGTTGCTGGTGCCGCTGGGCGCGCAGGAAGTGCCGCTGTTCTCGGGCGCCGGCCAGAATACGGACGCGCGCACGAGCATCGTCAGCATCGGTATCCGGCACCTGTTCTGATGTGGGGGCGGGCTGGCCCCGCCGCGCATTGACGCGCTTGCACCCCGCCGCATGGAAACGTGCAGCGGGGCACAGCGCCTATGTCGACGCCTTGCCGGTGCCGTCGAGCGGCTGCAGGAACAGCTTGCGGGCGAAGTTCAGCTGGCGCTTGCGCGCCTTTTCGTCGTTGACGTCCCACAGCAGCGCCTGCGACATCTGGAAGCTGTAGATCAGGAACGCCCGGTTCTCCGCTTCCGCTTTTGAAAAACCGCTGTTGCGCAACGCGTCCGTGTACAGCCCCAGCCGTTGCTGGTCCACTTCCAGCACGGCCTGGCGGGCCATGTCGTCGCGCCGGGCCCAGGCACGGATGGCGAATTCCACCATCGCCGCGTGGCGCGCCGTCAGGCCATGCAACGGCAGCGCCATCAGCTCATAGGCCAGCTCGCCGATGGGCATGCCCGCGTATTCGTGCATGACCTGCGCGGTCGTGCGCTCGTGCCACTGGCGCAGCACGCTGGCCAGCAGGTCGTTGCGATCCTTGAAGTGGTAATAAAAGCTGCCGATCGTGATGCCCAGATCGCGCGCCAGGGTGGCGGGATGGATGGCATCGACGCTTTTGCTGACGAGGATTTCCGTTGCCGCGTCAATCCAGTCGAGGCGCGTCAGGGTGCGCCGGCCCGCTTTCTTCTCCGCCTGCTCGGGCGATGTCGTTTTTTCGTCGTTGTCGTTATGTTTTCTCACACCCGCACCTTCCGCTGTCACCCGAACGGGCGTCGCGCAGTCGCACGCGCCCGATGAGATTATAAGGCTGTGACGGCGGCCGCGCCGGCCATCGTGTCAGCGGCCGCGGCCAAGCACCTGCGTCCAGTAGACGCGGCCCCGCTGCGGGTTGACGGCATATGCCAGGCCCATCTCCTCGAAGCCGGGATTCATGATGTTGGCGCAATGTCCTGGGCTGTCGAGCCAGCTGGCGACGGCTTCGGCGACGGACTTCTGCCCGGCCGCGATGTTCTCGCCGATCCGCTGCCACGCATAGCCGGCACGCGACGCGCGGTCGTCGACCACGCTGCCGTTTTTCTCCGTATGGCTGAAGTAGCGGTGCGTTGCCATATCGCTGCTGTGGGCGAGCGCCGCCTGCGTCAGCGCGTCGTTCCAGCGCAGCGGCGGGGCGGCATCGAAGCGCTGCTCGCCACAGTCGCGGGGCGACGCGCGCGCGGCGTTGACGGCGGCCAGCACTTCCACGTCCAGCACCGCCGGCGCCGGCAGGGGCACCTCGTGCAGTGGCCGCGCGAACAGGACGATCCAGTCGTCGCCCGTGCGTACGGTCCCGGCCGCCGCGAAATCGCCGCTCAGCAGTTTCTCGCAGAAGTTCTGGCGCAACAGCGCCATGGCCGCCGGGGCGTCCGCCACATTCGACAGATACACGGCTTCGGCGTGTTCCACGGGATAGCCGGCCTGTTCCAGCGCCAGCTCCAGGAACGTCCCCGCACCGATGCGCACCCGTGCCATCGCCGACGGCGTGTCCAGCGCGGGCATCGGCGCGGTTCGCTCGCCGTCGCACAACTGCGGCGCGGCGCGATAGGCGTTGATCAGGCTGACCAGATCGTGGCTGTGCGCGTGCAGCGGTGGCGCCGTCAGCAGAGTCAGGAGGGCGCAAACGGCCAGAACGCCATGGCGGAATAAGCTGGATGCGCGCAATGCGCGGAATGGGAACATCGGAAGCGGCAGGCCAACGGCGGCGGGGCAGGGATTGTGACGTGATGAGCAGCCAGTCTGTCACAAAAGACGCGCCAATGCAAACAGCAGCCATGGCGCCGCGCCGATTACCTGGCGCGTAATTGGCGCCCGACGTGCGGTCGCGGACACTGTGCCCATCAACCCACCCAACGGAGAACGCCATGAACGCCATTGTCCCATCCCGCCTGCTGAAAACCGCCTTCGTGCTGGACGCCGCCGGCAGCGGCGCCATCGCCGCGCTGCACCTGCTGCTGCCCGCGCCATTGCACGATGCGCTGGGCCTGCCCACAAGCGTGCTGACCGGCACCGGCCTGTTCCTGGCAGTCTATGCGGCCATGCTGGTCGTGCTGGCGCGCAGCGGTGCCGTGTGGTCCGCGCTGGTGCGGCTCGTCATCGCCGGCAACCTTGGCTGGGTCGCGGCGAGCGTGCTGCTGCCGGTCACGGGAACGTTGCCCGCGACGACGCCGGGAGCAATCTATATCGAGCTGCAGGCGGGGGCGGTGCTGTTCTTTGCCGTGCTGCAGTGGCGCGGGCTGGTGCGGTCGATGCCGGCGCAAGGCGTCGTTGCGCGGAAGGCGGACGTTATGGCGGGCCACGTCCAGTGAGCGTTAATACGGATGGATAGTGGCTGGCGGTCAGGGACAGCGCCTAAAAAAAGGGCGCTGTCACTCGTGACTAAGGGTTTTCCCATCCATAAGCAGTGATGCCCGCAGGAAGCTCGATGGCGTGCTGATCCGGTTCCCATCCCGGCCGTACAGCCAGCCCAGGTAGTTCGGCAGGTAGCGGCTGGCCACGCCATTGAAGCGTGTCAGCCACGTCTTGAAATGGCTGTGGTACCGGTTCACGTTCTGCACATGGATGGCGCCGCGCGCTCTGATGCCGGCGCTGATGTTGACGGCCTCGTGCAGGATGTCATGCGCCGCCGCGAAAGCCGGGTACGCGGCGGCACCATCGGTCACCAGTAGCACATCGGCAGCCAACACTCTCGGCAAGCAGTCGGAAAGCTGTTTTTTGGTTACCGGCCCGCGCCCGACCACAAAGTCCACAGTGGCACCACTGCGATCGCGTGCGACAAGGATGCAGTCGTGTTCGCTGGTGATGCCGCGCCGGCTGGCGTGACCGCCACGTCGTCTTGCCGGACGGGTCAGGTGCCGCGATCCCTTCTGCGACTCCAGCCGATACGTTTCGTCGGCCTCGACGATGCCTTGCAGCGGCACTGCGCGTTGACGTTTGGCATCCGCGAGGAAGCGGTGGCGCCAGCGAAAACTCGTGTTGCGATGGATGCCGGTGGCCGCGGCCGAGGCCCGCACCGTCTTCGAATCGATCATGCACTGCAGGTACGGCAGCCATTTCTCGCGCAGCCGCAGGCGCGCCAGCGGCGTGCCCGTCAACGCGTTGAACGACTTGCGGCACCCCAGGCACAGATAGCGCTGCAGACCGGCGGACATGCCGTGTTTGTAGATGCGCGTAGCCGCGCAGTGCGGGCACTGGCGCATGCTCGCGCCGCGTTCTTCGATGACAGCCAGGCATTGAATCAGCGGCCCGTCGCGCTCGAGAAGCGTGCGCAGCGTTTCGCTTTGCTGCCCCGACAGATGGGGCAGGCAGCGCATCAACTCGTTGAATACGGCGGAAAATTGCTGGTTGTCCACGGCTGCGCCCTCCGGTTGTTATACCTGAGGTAAGACAGCAGTTGTCAGGGGAAGTTCCCACGATGGTCAGGGACAGCGCCAAAAAAAGCGTTGGCGTCCCGCCGCAAGCGGACGAGACGCCAAACGCAAGGCGGACCGGCAGCCTGCAAAAACCGCCGGCCCGCCGGGCTTATGAAGGCCCGACCATCACTTGAAACGGTACTCCGCGGTGACGCGGATCGAACGGCCCTGGACGTCCTCGATGTCCTGCGGGATGACGCCGCCGCCGTCGGCATTGAAGGCACGCAGATTGACGGGCGGCCGGTGGTTCAGCACGTTGCGCACGAACAGCGATAGCGTCAGGTTGCGGATGCCCGTGTAGCTCATGTTGTAATCCCAGCGTACGTACGAGGCGATGCGGCATTCGTTGGCTTCCCAGCCCCGTTCCTCGCAGCCCGCCGGGCTGTATTCGTCGTCGTAGTATTCGTACTGCAGCTTTTGCGGGCTGCGCAGCGTGGCGCGGATGCTGTGGTTGAACGTGCCGATTCCCAGCGTGGCCATCGCATTGGCCGTCAGCTTCGAGTAACCATAGCGGCCGGCCAGGTCGTCGCCCCAGCTGCCGCCGTTACGCGTCGGGGCGAACAGCTTGTAGTCGAGCAGGTACGTGGCGTTGCCGACCAGGTCAAGCCGGCCCAGTGGCGTGGCGATGCGCGACGTGGCGGAGAGGTCGATGCCGCTCGTCTTCGTCTGCGCCGTGTTCTCGAACATGCCGGACGTGGAGGCCAGCGGGCCAGCCGTCACGCCGTAGCGGGCCCGCTCTTCCGCCGTGAACGTGCGGTCCTGCGCCAGTCCCAGGCGGTTGACGATGCCCGGCTCCAGCGCATCCTCCGATGCCAGCAGCTCGGCCGTGCTCTTCAGGCCGATCTCGTCCTTGCGCTTGATGTGCCAGAAGTCCAGCGACAGGCTGGTGCCGCGCACCGGTTCCACGACAAAGCCCAGCGTGGTGCTGCGCGACTCTTCCGGCTTCAGCCCGGGATTGTTGCGCACCACGTTGGCGATGCCGGTGGCGCATTCGTTGCCTTCGACGGTGTCGGCGCGGGCGGACAGCAGCTGCTTGTTCGGGTCCGAGGCCGGCAGCGCATCGGAACGGGCGCGCAGGTCGTTGGCCAGCGCCTGCGCCTGGTCGCAGCGCTTCGGATCGACTTCGCCGTTGCTGAACGAGAACTTGGTCGACTGCGCGCTTTCCGTCAGGTTCGGCGCGCGAAAGCCGGATTCCCACGTGCCGCGCACCATCAACTGCGGCGTGGCTTCCCAGCGCGCGGACAGCTTCGGCGACGCGTGCGCCTTGACGTCCTTGAACTTGTCGACGCGCACGGCGCCCGTCAGCTCCAGGTTGCTCAGCAGCGGCAGGTTCGCTTCCGTGAAGATCGACTCGTTGGTGCGGCTGGCGTTTGCCGTCGAGGCGCCGTTGTTGACGATATCGCCGGCCAGCAGGTTCGCCGTCGGGTTGATGGCGAATTTCTCGTGCCGGATCTCGCCGCCCAGTGCCACGTTGACGGGGCGGCCCTGGAACTGCGCGACCTCGCCGGTGATCTTGCCGTCGATGAACGTCTGCGTGATCTTGCCGTCGTAGCCGTTTTCCGGGAACAGTGCGTTCAGCACTTCCGGCGTGTTCGCCTGGCCGAGGCGGTAGGCGCGGTTGAACAGCTGCGGATCGTCGCTGTCCGCGTCCGTGGCGCCGATCACCTGCTGGAAGCCGGACAGGCTGAAGAAGCCGCCGCGGCTGCGGTCTTTCGTCTTGCTGCCCATGACGCCGACGGCAGACTCCCAGTCATATTTGCCGAGGCTGCCACGCAGGCCCGCCATCACGCGGTACTGGTCGCTGACGGTGCTGCGGTAACCCGGATCGTCGGCAAAGCGGTAGCGCAGCTCCGCTTCTTCACCTGTCGTGTTCAGCGGATGCGTGGCGGGCAGGTAGCGGTAGGTGAAACTGCGTGCCTCGCCGGTGCGCGGATCGCCCCAGACGGAGTCCGAAGTGGTCGAGCCGTACGAAGCGAGCGCGGACATGTAGTCGGTCTTCGTGTGCGAGTACAGCACCTCGGCGAAGCCTTCGAGCCTGTCGTTGATCGCCAGCTTGCCCGACACCAGTGCATTGACGCGGTTGGCGGACGGTTGCGCCTCGAAGCGGGAGAAGCGGTCGTAGACGCACAGGCCGGCGGCATTCGTGGTTGCGCAGCCCGGCAGCGAGCCCTGGCCGATGATGTTGCCCGGGTAGCTGAAGGTGGACGGTGCGCCGCGGTCGCCGAACATCTGGCCGCTGCCGGTCGCCACGGCGGAGAATTTCTCGCCATACGCGGGATTGATGTCGTCAACGATGCCGCGCCACGCGACCGCGTTACGCCGGTACACCTCGATATTGGCAAGGATGTTGTAGCGATCGGTTGCCAGGTTGCCGATGCCACCCGTCAGCGCGGCCGTGGATTCGTGGAAGCCGCTGTGCTGCGTCGACTGGTTGTGCGAGGCGCGCGCCTGCAGGCCCTGGTAATCGGAGCGCGTGATGATATTGATGACGCCGGCAACGGCATCGGAACCGTAGATGGCGGAGCCGCCGTTGCGCAGGATTTCGACGCGCTCGACGGCGTCCAAGGGCAGCGTGTCGAGGTTGGTGAACACTTCGTTGTAGTCGGCCAGCGCATAGGGCGCAACGCGGCGCGAATTCAGCAGCACGAGGGTCGACTGCTTGCCCAGGCCGCGCAGCGACACGGCGGAGGCGCCGGAGGCAAACGAGTTGCTGCCGCCGATATCGGACAGCGCGCCACGATCCGCGGACGTCAGCGTGTCCATCAACTCCTTGACGGTGTTGACGCCCATGCGCGTGATTTCCTCATGCCGGATGACCTGTACCGGCGTGGCCGTTTCGGCGTCGATCCGCTTCAGGTTCGAGCCCGTGATGACGACGCGCTGCACGGGTGCCGTGCCGGCCGCTTCCTGGGCCAGCAGTGGCGAGGCGCCCAGTGCGAGCGCTACGGCCAGCGCGCCTTGTTTCAATACCAGCTTTTTGTTCACCATAATCTCCCGATGTGCCCGCGCGCCGTCTGTCGTGCAGCCGCTGCGGGCGGCGTTGCCGGGCCGACGGATCTGCCGGCTGCGGCGGCGACAAAGTACATTGCTTTGCGCGTTGTCAGAAGGTAGCGGTTTGCAAGTCACATGGTCAAACGAACACTGATGAACAATGCATAAGTGACGCGCGCGCGCAACGGATTGGCAACCGAGTGGCGGTTGCATGCGCAAACGTGCTTTGCCAATGAAAACCGGCCGGCGCTGGGCCGCAGTGACGCACGGTGACGCACCGTGACGCGCGGTGACATCCTGTGGCGTCCGGTGCGGGCGGATGCAGGTGAATGGCTGCGCGCTGGGGCTGCAACGACCGCTGCAAAGCCGCGTCGCACGCTGGCATCACTCTGCGCCGGCCTCCACAGCCGCTTGCCGACCGCCCTCAAGCCGTACGCCCGCCCTCATCCGGCGGCTGCTGCGCCTGGAAGCGGTGGCGCCAGCGGAAGCTCGTGTTGCGATGGATGCCGACGGTGGCCGCCGAACCGCGCACCGTCATCGAACGCAGTGCGCATTCGAGGAACGGCAGCCATTTGCCGCGCAGGCGCAGGTGGGCCAGCGGCGTGTTCGTCAGCGCATTGCAGGTGCGGCCGCAATGACGGCAGCGGTAGCGCTGCAGGCCGCGCGTGACGCCGTGCCGGTATAGCCGGTCGCCGTGGCAATGGGGGCAGTGCGAGAGCCGCTGGCCCCGCTCCTCGAGCGCACGCAGGCATTGCGCCAGCTCCGTATCGCTGTCCAGCAGCGCCCGCAGCTGCTCGCTGTGCAGCCCGGAGAAATCCAGCAGCGTTCGTCCTGCCGGGTCACGTTGATTCCCCGTTTCTTCCGCTTTCATGGCCCGCTCCCGTATTGTCGCGATAACGGATAAGACAGCGGCCCAGTTGAAAAGTTCACCGCCGTGGCGTCGGGCGTCAGCAGAAGCTCGGTCGTCAGAGAGGGCCACTGAGCGATTGCGGCGTGTACGGACAAAAAAATAGCCCGCCGAAGCGGGCCATTGCGGTGCGGCGTAAGCCGATCAGCGCTTGACCGAGGAGTCGTCCGCGTTGCTTGGGTTCGATGGCGAATTGCCCGGGGTGCCCGTGGTGGACGAGTTGGTGCCCGACTGGCCGGACGCGGCGCCGGTGGTGCCGCTGGTGCCCGAGGCGCCGGCCGAACCGGTGCTGTCGGTCGTTGCGCTGGCGCCCATCGAGGAGCTGTCGCTTGCGCCGCTGGTGGAATCGGTGGTGCTGCATGCTGCCAGTGCGACGCAGAATGCTGCTGCGAACATCGTCTTCATCATTGCCATGATATTTTCCTTTTATAAGCGGGTTGAAACGATACGGCTTGAGGCGTTGATCATATATAAAGGCCCCCTCGACGGGCGCGCGTTTGAATTTCGGCAACATTTTTGCCGCATAAATGCAACACACGGGACCACGGGGGCGTCAGCCGTTCCGCACTGTGTGGCTGCCGGCTCACTGCTGATAACGGAACAGGCGTCGCTTTGCCGCGCTCCCGTGTACCATGCATTCAATCGTGTGCGCATTGACATGTGGGTTCCCGCGTGTCAGCATTAGTTTCTTGACGACAATAGCCACTGAATGTGGAGCGTTTCATGAGTGCACTAACTTTTGACCAGCCCGACCTCGCCGGCGCCCTGGCAGCCGCCAGCGCGGACGAGCTTGATGCGCTGGACTTCGGCATCATCGGCTTCGACGCCGATACCGTGGTGCGCCAGTACAACCGCTTCGAGTCGCAGGCCGCCGGCCTGTCGCCCACCAGCGTCCTCGGACAGCCGTTGTTCACCACGGTCGCCCCCTGCATGAACAATTTCATGGTGGCCCAGCGTTTCGAGGACGCGGCGGCGGACGGTACGGCGCTGGACGAGACGATCAGCTACGTGCTGACGCTGCGGATGAAGCCCGTCAAGGTGCTGCTGCGCCTGCTGGCGCTGCCGGGCGCGCCAATGCGCCACGTGCTGGTGCAGCGTCGGCTGTGACAGCGGTATCACGCGACGCCGGGGCGCACCTCGCCGCCGAGCACGAAGCGCTGATGCAGTTCCTGTACCTGGCCCCGGTCGGGCTGGTGCAGCTCGCGCCCGACGGCGATATCGTCATGATCAACCCCGTCTCGGCGCAGCTGCTGATGCCGCTGGCGCACGACGGCTGCCTGAATAATCTGTTCGACACGCTGCGCAATGTGGCGCCGGAGCTGCGCACGCTGGTATCCGCCTTTGCCGCTCCGAGCGGCATGATCTGCGACGGCCTGCACGTGCATCTGCATGGTGGCGACGGTGCCGGCCCGCAGATCCTCGCGCTGTCGCTGGTGAAGCTGGATGCGGGGCGGCTGATGGCCGTCCTGTCCGACATCACGCTGCAGGTGCGGCGCGAGCGCCAGCTGCGCCGCAGCGACGCGTGGCTGAACGCGCTGC
>Ga0265798_10004143_pt1 | contig 20213 bp, 15 predicted proteins | sample P3T30metagenome_FD_192430 | JGI IMG/M metagenome (GOLD analysis project Ga0265798, IMG submission 192430) | Plant litter microbial communities from East Loma Ridge, Irvine, California - P3 T30 | ecosystem: Environmental > Terrestrial > Plant litter > Unclassified | place: USA: California... | reverse complement strand
CTTAGTTTGCAGAAGTTTGCTGTTGTTCGGCTTCTGGAAATTGTCTTTGGTGGTGTACGAACGTGAATCTACGAAATTTCATGCACTGCAAGAGCCTCTTCCATTTGGCAACAAGAGCAACAGGCAGTCTCATTTTTGTTGATACAGATTACGACACAACCATCAAAGACGCTAGCAAGCAGCTGATTAGGGCTGTGTGTTGAGACAGGGCGGACCATCGCTCTTGCCTTGCCTCACTGTCAGCTCTCGGTACCACAACTGCCTCTTCGCCTGCCCCTGACTTCACCTCAGCTAGCATACCTCACAAAGCCATACCTCGCAAAATTATTCGCACTCACCTTGCCTTCATCTTGCGATCCACACTCACTCACCCCAGACTCCACTTGCGTGCAGCGTTGCGTGCGTCAGAGCCTCTTAGCGCAACGCTTACTTAATTCAGCCGCGCGCTGCGTCGATCGTTCCTGCCAAAAAATCCCGGGCTAGCTTCAGCATTCTCCAGCAAACAACACCGTCCCTCACTCTCCCTCATCCACAGCCTACCATCATCTCCAGCTTCCTTCCACAGCAGCACATCATGGAGTACGAAAACGAGCAGCGCACCTACGATGGTTTGTCTCCTAGATCCCGTGCTACCTGTCTATTCGCTAACGTGACGCGCAGACGAGCCTCGCGGCTACGAACGCGATCGCAGCCGGTCACCGCGCGGCGAGCGTCGCGATGTCGACAACTCACGTGTCCGCAGCGCCTCGCCCAATGGTCGGGACGATCGCGATAGCCGGTACGTTGCTAACGATACTGTAAAGTAGGCCCTTGCTGACGGGACACGCAGCGGTCCACCCCCAGCACCTCGCAACGAGGAGGACGAGGAAGGCAGCCGCAACGAGGGCTCCAACCTCTTCGTCACGGGCATCCACCCTTCCCTCACCGAGGACGAGGTCACGCGTCTCTTCGAGAAGTACGGCGAGGTCGAGCAGACCAACATCATGCGCGATCCTCACACCAAGGAGTCACGCGGCTTCGGTTTCGTCAAGATGGTCACCTCCGAGCAGGCAGACGCCGCCAAGGAGGGCCTGCAAGGTGAAGTCCACCAAGGCCGGACGCTGAGCATCGAGAAGGCCCGTCGCGCCAAACCACGCACACCTACCCCGGGCAAGTACTACGGCCCGCCCAAGCGTGGTAAGTTTCCACCATCCCTCATGCCACATATACACATACTGACATCACCGGCAGAGTTCGGTGGGCGTGGAGGCGGCGGCCCTCGAGGCGGAGGTTCCCGCTATGGCGACCGCTACTCGGATGATCGACGTGGAGGCTATGGTCGTCGCGATGACTATGGCTCTCGCAGCTCGCGTTACGACGATCGCGGTTACGGCGGAGGAGGTGGCGGTAGCGGCTACGGCGGCTCTCGTCGCGACGACTACGGGCCTCGAGGCGTCGACCGCTATGCATCAGACCGTGGCTATGGTGGCAGGGACAGCGGACGCGATGACCGTCGCGGTGGCGGAGGCGGAGGCGGCTACTACGACCGTGCTCCTCCTCCAGCTGCCGGCGCTGGTGGTTACGATAGTGCACCCCCTCCTCGTGAGGCGTACAGCGGAGGTCGCTCGTACGAGGGTGATTACGACCGTTCATACCGCTAGCCCCCTGCTGACCGCACTCTAGAACCCAAGCGATACTAAGTTAGGGTCCTTGTCGGGTTCGCGACACGCTTTCTCTCAGCATTCACTCCTGTAGCCTGACTACTTCACTGGGTCAGTTTAATACGGCTTTTTACATCACGGGGATATGGTCGACAAAAAGTTCTTCAAATATGGTTCGCGGCGCACGGGGGCACACGGATAGTCTGCCATCTCAGGCTCGACATCTTATGGGCCCTTTCGACACGGGAATTTCCTTGGAGAAACGGTTTCAGCACATCGGTATAGGCTTTCGGGGCAGCAGCTTTGCCTTCAGAACGCTTCATTCGTCTTCATCATCTACGTCGACACCAAATTGTACTTCTAAATCTTGCCCTTGCGATGCAACCAGGACGTCATCTATCAGCGCTCCACCAGCACACTTTAGACATCCTGAATCCGTCCATCATGAACGCAAATCCACAACCATAGACAGCACCCGACCTCTCAGCATGATTCGCCGTGCATCGTAACCACCATCGCTTGAAATGAGACCGCCCTAGTCTCTTCGCACCCCGATCTAAATCATTCAGAAACGTGTCTTGCCATGCCACCACTGATCACAGCAGCTGCAAGGGACGACCAAGACATGTCTTACCACATTAGGCTCTCTTGCACTAGTGCTGGCATGGCAAACGCGAAGCAAGGTATGTGCCCCGGCTTTCCGTTTGTTGACTTTTCTTGTTTCTCGGCTACCTACTCCTTTCCCCACTACATGGCAACCGGCGGCGTACTGCTTGTTGCATCTACGAAGGTGCTCAAATCTATTGAGTCAACCACTTTGGCGTTTAGTGTGTCCTGAAGGTTGACACAATAGTTACGAGCACCTGCGTATGCGAACGCAGCGCAGATCGCGGGAAGGTAGGTTGCTATACTCTGATCTTCACATCTGTACTATTCCGTTCGTGGCTTCACTCGGTTGCGCAAAAGGTATGTGCTGGAAATGTGAGACGGTTGAATAGGTTGAGAGGAGGGCATGCGCGCACTGCCTTGGGTCCATATTTGACGGCTCTCGCGCAAGCTTAGATTACCCAGGTGCTCGTAGCAACTTTGTCAAACCTTCAGGATGTAATGAACGCGGAAAGTAGTGGGTCGACATGAGCTGACGCCGGCTTGCCGTCGCAGTCGATCTGCTTATTACGTGGGATGATCAGTCACTACACCGCTCGCCAGAGAGATACTGTTCTCTGTATTTCTACGATGTTGTTGAAGCTTAGAAGAAACTTAGAATTATTGCTCGTATGCATGCTACTCAGAATATCACAATGCCATCGGTGTTTTTGTGTGAATATACAAGATATAGACATGTCGAACTAAGCCAAAGAAGAAGTATCGGACGAGAAAGGCAATATCCACGAGGGAGATGGAAACCACGTCACCCCCTCTACAACGCCTCCAATGCACCCATAACACCGTGCGAGCAAAGCAGTACCCTAAAAGTCATCGCCATCATGCCATTCCCTCCCAGCTTCCAGCGCCCTGTTCTTCGGGTCCTGGCCCCTCTTCTCCGCATCTCCTCTCAGCCCATCGACTATCGGACGCAAGCGATCAATCTCTTTCTTCGCCTCCTGATCCTTGCCAGGCTCAGGCTTCTCCAGCTTCGCCAACTTATCATGCTCGCCCTTCTCCGTAGCCTCTTCTATCGCCTTGCCCTTCTCCTCCCACTCCCTGAGATCGCGCTCGCGGTCGCCGAGTTCGTTCTTGAGAGCCGTGTAGCTGTTGAATGCATCTTCGCCTCCGAAGCAGGAGCCGTATTGGTCGCAGAAGCAAATGTGCTCCTTCGGGCAGTGTATGTTCTCACCCGTGAAGACGAATTGCCAGACGTACTCCCAGATGCGGCCGGATAGGTGGTCTGGCAGCTGTGTGTTGAACAGCCAGTCGCGGTACCAGAGGTACTGCGCATGGGGTTTCGCTTGTATGCGCTCGCGGGAAAGGGCGAATTGCGCGCAGCAAGGCTGTGCGAGGACGGCTGGTACTTCGTCGAGGGGAAATATCTCGCTCCACGACTTGGCCAGCAGAATCTCCTCCTGTTTGTAGTCGTTCTTCTCTGTCTCGCCCGGGTGCATCCAATCGGGGCAGCCGGGGTACCAGCTGCAGCGCATGTTGACGAAGCCCTCCCTCCACACACGCTGCCTGCTGAGGCGCGAGATCATTTTCGCGGCGTCGTTGCCAAGGAGGTCGTCATTGTGCCATGTGAGTTGATGCGCGTGCATGAAGATGGCGACGTCGGGTAGCTTGTCGTAGTTGTCGATGATCCAGGTCAGATAGATCATGACTTCGTGGCCCTTGTTCTTTGGCGGGTGCAGCGGTGCCTGTGGGTCGTCTGCGACGTATACGTGCTTCACCTGGTCCGGCAGTTTCTCGTCCATCCAGTCAATGTTCTCCTCCTTGGTCTTCGCAATGACGAGGACCGACGTGTAGTTGTGCCCCGGCGCCAGTTGCGACCCCGGCTTGAAATTGAGCTTTGGGTTCCATTCTTGATAGTGCGGATCTTCGACCGTGTTATGCAAGGAGGCGCCGTTTGCGCTGCTGCTACCAGGCGAGTGGCTCCCAATGTGTTCCCCAAGCCCTACTCGCTGTGGTAATCCCGAAAGCGTGGTGCGGCCGGTACTGCTGGAGTAGAAGAATATGACGAGGAGGAGCGCGACGGCGACGGAGACGATGGGTATTAGGCTTCGGCGCGCCATGTTGTGGGGAAGGAGCGGAGGTTTGGGAAGGCGCGAGTGCGAGGTGAGGGAATGGGGGCGGCTGCGCAAGCCACGTACAAGAGGTAAGCGTCAGCGCCGCGCATCAAATATCAAGTTGGAGTGCGCAAACCGGGCGTCGAAGGAAAAGACACGGAACTAAATGAAATACTGTGCACTGCCATTTGAAATAAGCTGAGCAGCAGTGCGGTCCGCCTTTACCATGGTTCCGCTTTCTGCATGCAGCGTCCATGGTTCCCCACGGTAAGGCAGACGCTAGTCCATATCTGGCCATGCCCATAAGTACGTCCTGAAGCATTACGAGCAGAGATGCTGGGGTATTTGTCAAAAGAAAAGGAGCTCGGGATGGCTACAAGTAGGTACGATGGCATTGTATCTGCTTTAAAGTCTGGCAACGCACCCCTCGAAGGTAAATTAATGTACACTTGAATGCTCCAGCTGGGTTCTTGAAGTGCTTCTTACGCAAACGTTGATATGATATTTGAGAGGTAAAAGTAGAGCCTGCGTATTCTCCGTGTATTCTATCAGAACTCTTAGTTTGCCTGAGATCTTTGGAGATAGACAGGCTGCTACATCAGTTACCGAATTCTTGCCGCATCGGGTATCGTTGGCATGCAGCTTATCTAATCGCAGTTGGGCAGTCACATGCCCGCGCGACCTCGATGCAAACAACACAAACCACCACCCGCATCACGACTCACAATCAGCCCCGCTGGTCGGCTGCTGTCCTGCGCTTGTCGTTATACATGACAAACCATGCGACAGCAAAGTGCCAGCACCAATAGGTGCGCAAATCAACAATTCTCCGTCTACTATTGCAATCAAACCAATACATCTCCCCCGCGAGAGTTGCATATCAAACCGTTCCCTCTTCTCCACACTGTCAAACCGTGCCTCGATTTCCGCGTCAAGCCAAACAACATGTCCGTCTCGAGATCAAACCAAACCCATGGGCACTTGCATACAAAAGTGATGCGATGCTACTTCTCAACTCCTCGCATCAAATCTTCCTTTCCACCCAGCACTGTCTTGACGCACTCGAATCTTTTGATCTCTTCACTTACACGTGTGCACTGACAGCTCACCGCACGCTATAGTCTGCCTTGTTTGATTACGGGATCTCATCGCATCGCATCGCATCTGGCGGGATCTGGTGGCATACGAGCCAACATGGCGGCAAACGCGCCGTACTACCAGATGCGCTCCGGCCAGTTCACCACGACGCCGAACAGCACAAACGCAGTCTCGTCCCACTTCGCACATGACGATGCCGAATATGAAGTCGCTGGCGCCGCGGTCACGTCGTCGCAGGTCCCTGCCCCGTCATCATACGCCGAACACGCTGCCAGTCAAGACATAGCAGACATACCAGTACACACAATGGAGGAAAATCACAACCTGGCTGAGCTTTTGGAGGCTGCTACGACGGCTGCGGGGCAAGCTGCTCAGGCTATGGATGCTCACGACGTGGTGGCGGCGCAGGTAACAGCACACGACTGGGGCAAGAGGAAGAGGGCGTCCAGTTCACTGGTGGAAGATGCTATCGTGACTTCCCAAGCAGATCGTCCCATGGCACCAAAACGTCGGCGCATCGATGTGCCCACAGACCCTCAGCTCCAGACCACTGAAACCAATCCGCATAGCAGCACAGAAAGCACTACTCTGCCACGGCCAGGTGAAGCCGTACTCGACGATGCTCGTGCTGCAGGTGTCCACTCCGCCGCCGCCCTCTTCAGACGCTCCTCCGAGAAAACCGCACGCAAGTACACGCGACCGCCCATGTCAAAGCTCTTCATGTCCCTCCAGCTGAGTCCCGAGAACTTTCTGCAGCTCCAAGCCAAGGCCAAGACATACATGCTCGACACAGCATACCCCGAGCGGCAGAACTGCGTGGGCAATCGCGGCAAGGGAGATACGGATATGGTCAAATTGCGCTTGTTCAACTGCGTGCGCGACTTCTTGATCAACGGCGTTGGCGAAGAGTGCTTCGGAGAGAATGTCGAGAAGCCTGGCGACCGCGACGCTATTGAGGCTGCTCGTGCTCTTGGAGAGGAGAAAGCACCAATTACCGAGGGAAGACTGACGTGGCCGAGAGACGGGAACAAGATTATCAGCCTTGTGACTCCTCTGATGAGGCGCATGGTCACGAACGAGCGACAGCGTATGTATGCCATTGAGACTAGGAAAGGGGGCTCGAAGAAGAAAGATAAAGAGGGCAGTGCTGAGGCTGCTGCTCAGCGTAGCCCGTCTGTGAGTCACAGCCGTGGTCCGAGTGTGGAGCAGCAGCTGCAGCCAACCTTCGTTTCCAGTCTCGGGCAGTCATCGCACAGTTCACAGCCCACGTCTCCAACAGTAGCTACTCCCGTCGCATCAAGCCAGACTGTTGCCGCTCAGGCGAATAGTACGGTTGAAGACCTTCCTCAGGACCGCATTGACATGCATGTAAGTACAGCCAAGTCGATTCTTTTCCCCAGCACGAGAACATACTAATCCTTTTGCAGCTGCCCTTCAATGACCCGACATCGTCCAACATCACGAATATCAACATATTCTTGGTATTCGCATCCAACACAACAACCACAGGCGCTTTCAAGCCAAGCGTCAAGCTCGACGAGAAGCGCATCGCCTCCGCACCTTCCAACGACCTCGTCAGCTATCCCTGGAACTCATTCATCTACGAAGTCATAACGCTCCTGAAGCTAGCTAAAGCAAATCAACCTGCCCTACGAGAGAACCTCGTGCAGCAGGAGAATTCCTCCAAGCAATCTTCTCCAGCCCAGACCAAGCTGCAGGACCATACAAACAGTTTACAAACGATGGCGGCTGCAGCAAACGCAATGCAAGGCGATAGTGCTGCTGGTAGCGGAAGAGCAACCGTTCCTGACACCAGCAAGCCTCAAAACAACGACGATGCCATGGATCTCGACGTTGCTCGGCTGCCTCGGTATGTCATGAAGACTATCGGGCCTAACGGCTGGGAAGTCATTGAGAACGCCGAGCAGTGGAACGACATGCTACTACGAAGAGGTCAGGAGGTCTGGGCTGATGGTATTGTCAATATGGTTGTTGAGTTGGTGGATATTCATGTGCCCCTTGAGGAGCTTATCGGCGGAGATAGACAACTGTTGGTGAGCTCAGGGGGTGAGGCAATATGAGAGGAGCAGAGAAGGACATGATAGGTGGTGCTGAAGCATATCGCATATCGTATGGGCTGGTGTCCCGGGCATTTTCGTTGCGTCCTCGGTCATTCGAGTGGTTTTGCATCTATATCGTTATTTACGAGCACATCATAGAGACCAAATTTCCAAGCTACTCTGAAGCCGGTGAAATTTCTACATAACTTTAGGGTATCTTCTCATCTCGTCTCCATAATCTCACTCGCAAACTTACTCCGCGCCCTGATCCTCGGCCCATAAAACACCAGAATCCACGGCACAATCGTCAACAACGTCCCAATCCCACCCAGCAAACTGCTCGCAGGCCCATAACCCAGCTTGTTATACATCTGCGTCGTGATGAGCGGGAAAACGCCACCTAAAGACAACAATTAGCTCAGCCTGCGAGTCCAATCTCGTATCCAGGAGTTGGACTCACCAAGGATATTCCTACAAAAGCTCTGCGCCGCCAACGCCGAACTCGCATACCGATGATACGTATCCGCCAAATAATTAAACGTGCTCAGATAAATCGCAAATATGCCCACCGTCGCAATCCCAATTGCCACACTCGGCACAATCCAATGCACGCTACTCAAACTCGTCCAGCCAAACATGAACAAGCCAATGGGCATGCACGCGCTCTCCACGCACGCAAAGTATAGCCGTCCCTCTGGCGAGTTTGCTAGTTTGCCGTGCTTGCGGGCGAGTTTTTCTTGGTAGATGGATAGGATGGACGCGAGGATGGACGCGATGCACATTGCGGCAAACACGGCGTTGGCTTGCTGCAAGCTGAAGCCATGGTTGGATTGGAAGACGAGCGGTATAGCCGCGAGAGTCAGGTACAAGACAGCCCATGAGAAAGCGACCCAAAGGCTGAACCAGAAGACGACGGGCTCGGTGAAGAGTAGGTGGAAGGGGCGGTAGAGACTCAGGCTTATCATTTTGGTGAGGGACGCGCGGTCCTCGTCCGCTTGAACTTTCCAGCGTATGCGCTGGGATCTTGTTGCGAGGTGGGGTTTCTCCGGGTCAGGCATGTCGAGGGTGTAGTATCCTGCTGCTTCGCGCGCTTCGTAGTACTTGTTCAGAGCACTGGCTTTGCGCGATAATAGCACGGAGCCGCGCGTTTCCTTGAACACGAGGATGATGATTGCTACGAGCACCGCGTCGGCAATGGCTTGCATGTAGAAGATCCAGCGCCAGCTCAGGTTCTGCGCTACGAAGCCGCATACCAGTGGCCCGAAGCCCGTGCCGAACAGCGCGCCCCCGCTGAAGAGCGCCATGGGTGTGTTGCGGTCTTCCGCGTGGTATATGTCAGATACGACGCCGCCGACCATGGTGGAGAAAGTTGAGCCGCCGACGCCCACGAAGAAGCGCACGACGAGCATACCCGCGTATGACTGCGTGAGCCCCGTGCACAGCTGGCATATCACGAAGAGGATACCGGATGCGATGAAGACGGGGCGTCGGCCGTTGAGTTCGGAAAAGGGGGCTAGTACCATGGGCGCGATGGCGAAGCCTGTTGTGAAGGTCGTGATGCCCACGAGTGCGGCGACGTTACTAATTCCCCATTCTTGCGTCATTTGGCCTACGCCGGGGCTATATGCGCCTGCCGTGAATGCCGTGAGCGCGGTGATGACGCAGGCGACCCATATCGTCAAGTTCTTGCGTGTCTCCGACCATTCGAATGGATTGACGTATTTTGACAGGTTTGGTGGTTCTGGTGGTTGATCTTGGCCTGGTCGCGTCGGATGAATGGTCGTCGGGTGTGGGAGCTCAGTCTCGAATGTAAGGTATTGCCATACGATTTCTCCGTGTGAATCTTGCGTTCTTGTACGACCTGCTGAGTCGCGATCCATCTCTTTGACGCTTACGTCGTTGGATGCGGGGCCCACGCTGCCATTCTGGCTTTCATCCTCTTTCGATGGTGACTTTATTCCCGGGCCGTTGACATCACTTGAGCCCAGTTCCGACAGGTGAGGGAGGTCGATTTCCGGACTCGATGCCATGTCTACTTCATCTGAGAGTCAGTGCTTCAAAACAAGGTCCTGGATATATTAGTGACAGAGCGCAAGGCCCCTTTGAAAAATGGTGAAGAAATTGTCGGCAGCAGTGACGATATAAGAATCCAGGCCCCATTGTCCGAGCGGCGCGGGTATGACCCACACACCCATGTTTCCATGTCGTCTGGCAAATCAAGAATTGAGCTCAAGCGGGATCTTTCCGACGGAGTGGTTTGCACGTTGGATAGAGCGTCCGGAAATAGGGCATTATTCCCATTATTGCGACGCGCTTCGATGTTCGGCAGTCGGTCGGTGTAGCGTGGCTTTGGATCTCGATCGTTATTCGGCCACGACGCATGGATTAAATTTTGGGACCGATGGGCTATGATGAGGCTGGGCTTTGACGTGGTCAGTTGAGCTATAAACGGGTGTTTGGCGACGGAATGTGAATTTTTGCGTAGGGTGGGGATGAGGCGCGTCACGGAGCAGTCAGGAGATCTCTCGGGACGCGCTCCCTGGCAAGAGCCAGCCTGCAACAACATGATAGTCGCGCTGGTTCAGAAGTAGGAACACACAAGCTGACGCTTTTATCTATGCTGACTGCTGATAGATCATATGCATGGCCATTGGATCAGTCTAGCAGCGTTCTTTGCCCACACTCGCACCTGAAAAGGTGTTCTTAGAACGAAACTCTACGAAGGTGTAGCCTTAGTCAAGAATCGGTTTAATGTGAATTTGTTCCAGAGGTCGTTTGCGACAGACGTGAAGTTGGCAGGTACGATTCGGACGGTCGTGGCGACCGGCCGACACGCTATGCGCGACTACTGCAGGCAAGGATACGCGAGTCTATACAAGAGTACTTTTCTTTCGAAGCCGCTCAAGGTTCTCTTTTATTCTAAATGGAGAAGCCACCCCTCCAGCCAGAGATATACGGCAGTGATGATTGGGCGCGTGGTCACGTCAACGAAGCAACCCTGAGCTCATGATTGTAAGCATTGCTTCATCCTATTCCTACAACAGGTATAAGCTCAAATCGTTCTAAGCTCTGGACATTGTGATTACTCCTCAGAGATTATGGACTTCTGTAATTGGAAATCCATCCTGAGGGCAACAAGGGCGAAATTGTACTGATTGCAAATGCAACGATGCTTGGCGGAGGGGTGAGTACCATTGGCACTCTAGGTCTCCGATACCGCCGGAGAACTCAGCCACACGATTGGTTTGGTAGTTGTCGACGCGGGCGAGCCGTGACGGCAGAAAACTTTTGATGAACAATCACGTGCCGTTTGTTCGATCACGTCAACGACGCTAGCTGGAATCGTCCTTGCGATTGTTGTGGATGTGTCGATACAAAAGGATCCAGCGCCGGTCTGCCCCTCTTACTTTCAATTTGAGTCTTTTTAAGCTACTGTTGCCTTCCTGCTCTCACAGTCAATACATAGCTGTAGCAACCTACCTCGTACAATCGCTGAAAACACCATAAATGTACGACGCTGGCCTCGTGCCCCGCCATCCCGCGCATGTTCGCTATGATTACTCAGAGCTGACCAAGCGCGCAGAAAGCATCATGTCTCTTCGACTCGGGAGCACCGCGCCCAACTTCGATGCCGAAACCACCCAAGGAAAAATCAACTTCCACGATTTCGTGGGTTCCTCTTGGGTTGTGTTTTTCTCTCAGTAAGTATATGTGTACGAAGTGCATGTGAGACATACACTGACTGGGTACCTACAACTCTCGCAGTCCCGAAGACTACACACCTGTCTGCACTACTGAACTCGGAGCGTTCGCAAAGCTAGAGCCAGAGTTCACCAAGCGTAACGCAAAGCTTATCGGCCTTTCGGCCAACACCATCGACAGCCACGATGGCTGGATCAAGGACATCGATGAGATCTCGGGTAGCAGCCTGAAGTTCCCCATCATCGGCGACAAGGAGAGGAAGGTCGCGTTGGCGTACGACATGTAAGTATTACGACCCTTGTGAGCTTCCAGACATGTCTGACCCGGCGCGTAGGATCGACCACCAGGATGCCACCAACGTCGACTCCAAGGGCATTGCGTTCACGATCCGATCGGTTGGTAGACCTCATTGTATGGCGCGTCCATGAGACAGGCACTGACTTCGTGCTCGTACCACAGGTGTTCATCATCGACCCCAAGAAGACCATTCGCTTGATCCTCTCGTACCCCGCCTCCACCGGCCGCAACACTGCTGAGGTGCTGCGCGTCCTCGACTCTCTGCAGACCGGCGACAAGCACCGTATCACCACACCCATCAACTGGGTTCCAGGTGACGATGTCATCGTACACCCGTCCGTCAAGAACGACGAGGCCAAGACGCTGTTCCCGGACTTCCGCATCGTCAAGCCATACCTGCGATTCGTACGTATTGCCTGCAGTCGACCCTTCAATATACTTGTGCTGACTCCATAATCTCACAGACTCCCCTGCCCAAGGACAAGACCAGCGCAAACGTCTAGATACGTTCCTCATAGAAAGGAGAGTTTGTGGAGGGTTTAGGGCGATGCCCAACATCGTCAAACACCGCATGTTGGGCCGGGGTGCCGGGCAGGCGTGTCATATAAACATATCGCAATATACCATTGGCGGTAGGACCGCCAAAGTGAGGGGGAGGCTGGAAACTGTATAGATTGTTCCTTCCGAGAAGGAAGTGGGACGGTTCAAGCTCCACCGGCTGTCCGATAGGGCTGAAGCGACATGAATGTAATATGTAAAAGCATGGCGCCCTTTGTTCCTGCACCATCTACTGTCTTTCCATCCAGGGAACACCCTGTCACGTGCTCCTACACCTGTCGCATGATAAGGATATCGCTTCATGTTCATGGATGTGCTCCGAGTGTTCTGCGGATTGCAGGCTGGCTCTCTCTGTTGATGTCAGAAATGTCGTGAACGTGACTTCCTGATTGACGCGAGGCTTCAAAGAACCGTTCGAATTGCGTAATTAGCCTGCCCCGAATCGCGCAAGTTCAGAAGCGCTGGCAGGTCTTGAACCCAGATGGTCATCTTATTTGTCGTAGGCGACGCGCCAATTAGCTTGGGGCCGTGCTTGAACAATGTCCCAGGAGGATGGGCGACGTTAAAGAGAGCATGCGAGCGTCAGGTTGTGTGACCCCTCTCTCGCGTCTGAAGTCTGCACGTCTTGAATTTGACGCTGTCATTCTTATTAGCTTGTTGTTTCGTTTCGTCCGTGCTGAGCTTCTTTGAGATATTCAAAAATTCACGTCAGCTGAAGTGCTTTCAGGGCTGCAGGTGCTGCTCGGAGGTCTGCTTCCGTTCGCTCCGTTCGCGCTCGCGTGTCTGGCCGCCTCGTAGGCCGCATCCACACAAAGTCAGCCTACCTTACTACCCGCTGCTATAGCGCTCGGAGTTACTTCGATACTTCACAGGTCACCTCCCAAGGTCTCTCGCGTTCGTTGCTGCCCTCCGCCCAGTCGTCCCTTGCATCACGCCCAAGCCCCTAGCCACATCCGGACTGGACCAAAGCCTCTGCACCAACCTCATCCCTCGTTTTCTGCCTGGACGCCGCGAGACGAACGCCGTTGAAAACTGTCATCCCTTCTCTCCAACGCTTCCTTCCTTGTCGCTGGTTGCTCCTTCCCCGCCTTAGTGCGCAGCGTGTGGATCCTCAAAGTAAGGCTCGTGATTTTCTCACAAAGACCCCTCATGCGATCTGTCCGGCTTCCACAGACACATTTCCTCGTTACAGCCCAATCGCAAGAACTGAATCTATCGTCTCGTATCGGTCATAGATGGAAAATCATGTCTCATTCTATCTGTGTTCGAAGATGACGCGGATCTCTTTTGTCCGACCACGCGGCGGCGATGTGCTGCAAGCCTGTCCTGGCACAACATACGAGACTGTAGCACAACAGCCGCACTGCAAACATGGCTTTTCCACCTGATGCATGCCGCTTCATTGGTGGCCGCGAACCTTGCAGAAAGGGCCTGCAAATGGAAGTCCTCACAGGTGGCATCGTTTGGGGTCATTGAAAACCGAAGGATCGTGCCCTTTCGGTGTGCTTTTGCATTTCTGTATTTCCTTTTCAAACTCCGCGGTAAATTAGAACTTCGAAGCTGACTATGTCACTTCCAATAGGCCTTTCCTATCCCGCATGGAGCGCTAGTACCACACCACTAGACAACGGTCCAAAGCGTCCCAAGGCTTTCAAACTCAAGCGAAGATTGCTGTCGAGCAAGAAAAAAAGATCAGTCGAATCTGCGGGTTCCCTCGTCCGCTCCCATAGCAGGGTAGATTCGGCGAAAGACCCTGGCCAATCTGATCGCCATTCTTACCTGGGCGCCACCGGCACAGCCCCACGAACAAGGACCAAGCATATTCCCATCATCATTCCATCGTATGGGCCATCTGTAGCACCCTCAAGCCCCCGTACGTCCGTAGGGCTCAGCTCCTCGCGCTCATCCACATTTGTTTCGAGCTATCAGCCCAACCTTTTCGGCTTTCCGTTGCCCAATCAAAAATCTGTTGGCGACTCTTCCAGCGTCAGGTCACGGCATGTTGAAATCGTGATACCAGATTGGGCTTTACCTATCCAAAGATTCTCGGTCTCGTCTATCAACATTTCTTTTGAGTTCGGCGAGAGGTCTCTTTCCGTTGCGTCAGACTGCTCGCGCGGCCTGCCGAGCATGGCTGCACTAAATGCTAGCCGCACCACAACCCTCGACTCCCAAACAGCAGCGCCTTCAGCATCTCAGTTGTACTCAGGAAACTTCGATACCAGCCGAAACGGAAGCCAGATCAGCCTCAACAGAGACGATGGACAAGACGACAGGCCGCAAACATCATCCGCTAGGACGCCTGGAGCAGGTAGTACACACTCGCCTGCGATAGCAGGATTAGGTACACCTACGTCCTCAACTGCCGGGCTTTCGGGTCTTGTTTGCAATGTTCATCGGACTACCGGACGGGAGCCACATCCTCTGGTCGGCGCAACAACTACGATTCTTGGCGACAAACTGTATGTCTTTGGTGGTCGAAGGTTATCGCGGACGAGGCCCCAACTCACCTCGGACCTCTACGAGCTAGACCTTGTCAAGCGTCACTGGATCAAGATAGACGCGAAAGGAGAGGTGCCAAGTGCGCGATATTTCCATAGTGTATGTCCGCTGGGGGATACAAAGCTCGTGTGTTATGGTGGAATGTCTCCCGCGTCGGCAACCTCGAATGAAGCGACAGCCGTGCTGCAGGGAACTCCCTCCGATGCTCAGCCCGAGGTGGTGGTCATGTCGGACGTTCATATCTACGACGCTTCCACGCGCACTTGGATGCATGTGCCTTCAAGTGACCCGCCTCAGGGCAGATATGCGCATTGTGCGACCATTCTTCCTTCTTCCGCCGTTTTTAGTTCCACAGGTGCCGCACTTACAGCTATTCGCCACAATCCTGCGTCGGAAAATGCGAACCAGGGTTCACTCGGCGTTCAGTTGGAGGGCGAGGGCGGGGCAGAGATGGTTGTCGTTGGTGGTCAAGACAGCGCCAATCATTACATTGAGCAGATCAGTGTGTTCAACTTGAGAAGTCTGAAATGGACAGAGACAAGTACACTTGGAAGAAGCTGCGGGGCTTATAGGAGCGTCGTGGCACCGCTGACAAGCATCAACCCGAACAAGATCGGTGCGGGCCCAAGGTCAAGCAGCGATTCGGAAACTTCTGAAGAAGAGGCACCGACCACGAACGGCGAATCATCAATGCTCATCTACTCCAACTACAACTTTCTTGATGTCAGGCTCGAGTTACAAGTACGACACCCCGACGGAACGCTTTCTGAGAAGACAATGCAAGGCAACTTCTCCCCTCCTGGACTTCGATTTCCCAATGGCGGAGTTATCAACAACCACTTCGTTGTCAGTGGCACCTTCTTGACATCTTCTAAACAAGAATACGCTCTTTGGGCCCTGGACTTGCGAACACTGAACTGGGGCCGGATAGAAGCAGGCGGCAACATATTCAGCCAAGGAAGTTGGAATCGAGGAGTATTGTGGAATCGCCGGAACAGCTTCGTGATACTGGGAAACCGCAAGCGAAGTCTTGTTGAAGACTACAATCACCGAAGAATCAATTTCACAAACATGTGTGTGGTGGAATTGGAGGCGTTCGGGCTTTATGACAATCCCCGAAAAGTGACACCGAATTCGGCGTTCCAATCTGTCAGCTCTCCACCACAGCACGACCGTTTAGATTTACTGGCCGGGGGACGCACATTAATGCCCGCAGCCACCGAACTTGGCCAGATGGCTTTGGGTATGCGCGAGTTTGCAGACATGGACTTTCTTGCCATACATGGCGAACGTATACCAGTCAATTCACATCTCGTCGCACGGCGATGGGGCCCGTACTTCAACCAGCTTCTTCGAGAAAGCGTACAGAGCGAAGAGAAAGAAAGTGCGGAGGCCGCGACATTGCGACCATCTGCGCCCATACACCCGTCGCGAAATTCGAGCATCACCATCACGCCTTCGATCAGAACAAATTATTCAGCCGCCACTACGCTCACGGCCAACACTGTCACACCTTTCGAAGCCACAGCTGTGTCTTCGACGTCATACGCATCCTTAAGCCCACCAGAACCCACAGCACAAGCACCGTCTTCACGGCCGCGGACACTGTATCTACCACATACACATCTCACACTACAGGCACTTATTCATTATCTCTACACCTCATCACTACCACCGCCAACCTCGCCACTATGCTCACCCCAGATTCTTTGCTCCTTGCTACAACTCGCGCGACCATATCATATCGACGGCCTTCTCGAAGTTATAATCGAACGACTCCACGTCCTGCTGGACAACAGGAACACTGCTGCAATTTTCAATGCTGCGGCGATGGCCGCCGGTGGCGGCTCAGGCGTCGCATTCCTCGCAGTCAACGGCGTCTCAGCGACGAATGGGATATCTTCCAATGGTGTGCATGATCCACTGTCAAGGCTGAACGGTGGCGACAGGAGCTCGGCAACCGATATAGAACGCAGCCTTGACGCAGGACTCCGTTCGCTACGCGTCAACACGGACGTCGAACGTAACCACGACGATGAGGTCAGCTCTGCAGTGTCCGAAACCACATCTACGTCTGCGTCTGAAAGTGGCTTTGGAGACGGAAGCGGCATCGACGAGAGGGAAATATGGAACGGAGATATCAGCGCTGTTGTCGGTCTACAAAAGCGCGGGTTGAGAGGCCTTATGGAGGGAAGAAGGATCAGGGAGATGGGGAGAGGGAGAGAGAGGAGTAGAGATGATGGTAATGGTGACGGAGTGGGCTTAGGGCTGCAGGGTACCTGAATGAAAACGAGGAGATTAGAGGATTGAGATCACATGGCGATGTTGGAGTTGGGTGCGAGGCGCTATTCGCTCTTTGTTGGGAAGATGGTCATAAGGGGATGGTTTGGGTAGAGGCAGGCTATCACTACGTCTACGTGTTTTTTACACTTGCGTGATGCTTGTTTTGATCTTGAAAAGTCATTTATTCTATACTTCTGTCCACCACTCGCCACTAATCAGCGCAGCTCTGACACGTTTTCCTTATGTCCCTCCATGCCACACTTCGCAGTTGTCCTTATCGTCGTTTGGGAGGGAATCTTATTTCTACGAAGCTCGCATGTCTGTATGCCACCAGGCTTCTGTGTCCTGGAGCTTAAGAAGATAGGTTCGAACGACTTCGATGTGCTGTTTCACCACCTAGTGCTTCTCTACCAGCACTTCCTCTTCGTTTCCCGCAGCTGTCGTACCTAGCTGAGCGTTCCGTCACGCTTTATAGCATTTGCAACGAGGCCAAATGTTGTTGAGTTCAGGGTGATTGGATGGTTCAATTCGACATATCTCATCTCCAGTTCTCTGTGGGAATTGCGATCCTCTCAGGCTTGCGTGGCTCGTAAGGCGGTGGGGCACCATAGGGAAAAGTAGGCCTGGTCCCATTTTCGGTCGACATTTGCCAATTGTCGTTACTTTTTACGCGCTGTTGCTGCATTGTCGCTCTGAGTTTCGCGGCCTTGCTTCTGCGCGAGCGGACATAGAGCAAGGAGAGGATAGCGCTGATTATGATGCCCACGGCGATGATGATAATGATGATGGCGAGACGGTGCGTGCTGCATGATGACTCGTAGTAGGCGCACTCGGATGAGGATCGCTTTACGAGGGATGTAAGGACAGCGTTGAGATTCTGGTGCGAGAAGCCAGTGGCAGTCTGCGAAATAGGAGCCATTGTACACGTTCAGTATTTGCGACGGAAGTTGTTTGTCGTGTGTATATATAGCTTCAGGCTTTTGTGATCTGCAGCTGGGGAGTGCGAGGGTAGGGTACAAATCACAAACTCGAAACCGGCGATCATCACGATAGATAAACTCAAACACCAACAACTGCGCCCTCACTCACGACACCGGTAACTGCCTCGTCCGTCCGTGCCTCGTTCCTCACACGGAGCGGCGCCCTGCGCGGGGTCAATTTTCACGAGGCGGTGTAAAGCAACCGCCCCGGCCGCCTTGAATTCGAGGCTGACTTTGGGAACAACATCGCCATAGCCTCCTGCGCTCAGGCACAGAAAGCCGCCTGATGTGTTTCCTGAATCCAAGTGATTGGGTAAGATGATTTCTGCGATCAGAAGTGAACCTCGGACCCGGTTGGTGTTTGTTCAGGAGACGTAGAGATGTGACCATCGCGGCGATCCTGCAAGGCTTTGCATCGGGCTTTCCTTATCGAGTGTTACACAATGCGAGGTGAATGCGAAGATAAAAGACGTTGGAGTCGAAGCACTCTCGGCATTGAAGCAACGCGGGACCATCGTTCACACGCCTTTCCGCATCCTGTGATTTTCCCACGTGGCCTGTAGTTCACGCTCGTAACTGACCAAGCGGTACAGGGAGCAGCGTCGATGTCCTAATATGTCGCGAATAGTGTTGGTTGTGAGTCGCTCGCAAGGAAAATTGGGGAAGGATGACCATCGGCGCAGGCGGCAGGTGTGGAAATATATTTGAGGTTCTCGGCCCTTCATGATTCGTACACCAAGTGAATAGGGTCCTTTCGACATATCATTTGCAGGCCTCCCCTGTTGACTTCTACGGCGGATGTAGCCATGACCCATGGCCCAGGGCCTCGGTCTCATCATGACTCCTGCCATGTTGTATTTGGCAGTATTGTCAAGATTGGAGCAAGCCTCTTCTTCCAAGCGCGAGCCCACGATTTCGCACCGGCACGACTTAAAAAAGTCGCGGTACCTGAAAAAGAGCGCGGCAGCAACGTGGATCCCCCCCTGAATTTACTCAGTGCTCAACTAAGATACCATCATGATTCAATTCAAGATGCTTGTATGCGGGACAATAATGGTCAGAAGGCACAGCAAAAGCCGTTACAATTCATGCCTGGCCACTCGAATTTAAGCCGAGTTTACGACTATCGTTAGCTAGGATTTCACTTGTCACGACAACGATCCCCATCCCAAGCTTTCAATAAACTTCGCGTGGTCACAGCTAGCATGTGCGTCTCCTGGCCGACAACCATCACAAGCGCGGTGTCAACGGGCCGCAGTGCGAGCATGTATCTGGAATTATTTTATCGCATCTTGAAAGGCTATGGCCATGTACACGACTCAATGTTGACCCACTCCGAATTCCCGTCAGGATTTGGGATGGATCCGATCGTCTCGTCCTTGGTGTAAACCAGATTAGCGATGGATGATGCACGATAACTGCAAGGGGTGCAGCACTTGCAACTTGCTGCCAGACGACATCTGGACGAGCAGGGCAGAGATGGGTAGATGTGCAGAGTGCCGGAATTCTACCGATTCGCACGGCTTAGGAGATTTGACGTATTGTACCCGTAACTTAGAGTTTGACTCCGTGTGAAGAGTAACTGTACCGATCTACACGTGGTGTTGGCGAGAGGCTAGACTCGTTCCGGTATGCTCCTCACATCCGTGCACTCCTAACACGCAGCACTGCATCATGATATGTACCATCAATTACCATCGGAGATCCCTAGGCCCGCGAGCTCCCTGCCGCCTCAGGAAAACTTCAAAGAACCCTCGGCCGCCACATTGATTACGAATGACTAGCTGGCGTCTGGATGGGACTGCCTAATCGCCATTAAGTACGAAAGTGTCAACCTCAATCACATAATTATTCGAGGGGCCATGTACTGGAACTGCTTATGAACGTACGACATTGGGTTCCGTGTGCAGAAGCACAGTTCCACAAGCGTGTGTGACGCGAAAAACTCTTTGGTCGGATGTATCGACCCAACGATGCGACGATCGTCTTCGCAGCTTGGTCTGTGTGCTTTGACATGGCGGCCCATCCATGCTATATCGAATATGTCGCACCAGGCGGAAGTCCAACGGTCTGCTAGGTCAAATCTAATATGGCCCCGCCAGTGCCCGAAGTCTTTGAGCGAACGCATCCTCAATGTGGCTGCGGCACCCTGATCCTGCCTACATGTGTTCAACCTTGTGATCTGCTCGAGGCTTTTACGCGTCTTCTCGACAACGTCTGTATGTCTCGACTCGTCTGGCAGGATGCAATTCCCTCCAGCCGACGTGTTTTTGACCTGGCCCACTCCGAATTACGATAATCCGCATACCAGAGGCCCCGCGTTGGTGATCATCAACGGCATCTTCATTGTACTCGTCTACATCACCGTCGGATTAC
>Ga0265798_10004140_pt1 | contig 20217 bp, 19 predicted proteins | sample P3T30metagenome_FD_192430 | JGI IMG/M metagenome (GOLD analysis project Ga0265798, IMG submission 192430) | Plant litter microbial communities from East Loma Ridge, Irvine, California - P3 T30 | ecosystem: Environmental > Terrestrial > Plant litter > Unclassified | place: USA: California... | reverse complement strand
TGCCGTTTTTGCACGCCCTCGGATCCGGCCTCGGCTGGCTGGTCTATCTCCTGTCCGGCTCCTATCGCCGCCGCCTGCGCGCCAACCTGGCCCAGGCCGGCTATGAACAGCACCTGAACGCGGCCGTCGCCGAGGCCGGCAAGGCCATCATCGAGCTCGCCTTTGTCTGGTGCGCCGACCCGGCGCGGGTGGCGCGCCACGCCAGCGTCGAGAACTGGGACCTGGTCCAGCAACGCCTCGACGCCGGCCGCGGCATTGTCTTCCTGACGCCACACTTGGGCTGCTTCGAGATGACAGCCCAGCAAATCGCCCTGCAGACGGCGCTGACCGTCATGTACCGTCCGCCCAAGAAAAACGCGCTGAAACCGCTGGTCGAGGGCGCCCGCGCCCGCCACAACCTGAAACTCGCACCTGCAACCTTGTCTGGCGTTCGCATCCTGGCCAAGACCCTGAAAAGCGGCGAGCCGATCGGCTTGCTGCCGGACCAGGTGCCGCAGGAAGGCGAAGGCATGTGGGCGCCATGGTTCGGCCGCAGCGCCTACACCATGACCTTGCCGGCCAAACTGGCCCAGCTGGGCAAGGCCGACATCCTGCTGGTCTACGCCGAACGCCTGCCGAACGGCCGTGGCTATGTGGTGCGTTTCGTGCCCTTCGACGGCACCCTCGACGGGACGGCCGCGGAGCAGGCGGCGTCCATCAACCGCGCCATGGAGCAGCTGATCGCGCGTTGCCCGGCGCAGTATTTCTGGAGCTATAACCGCTACAAGCAGCCGGAAGGCGTCAGCGGTCCGGACAGCGAGGCCGCGGCATGAGGCTACTGCTCGGTTTCCTGTGGCTGCTGCATTTCCTGCCGCTGCCCATCCTCGGGCGTTTCGGCGAAGCGGTCGGCAGCCTGATGTTCCTGATCATGGGCAAGCGCCGTCGCATCACCCTGACCAACCTGCGCCTGTGCATGCCGGAAAAGTCGGATGCCGAACGCCACGCGATCGCAAAACAGCATTTCCGTGCCTACGCGCGTAGCATCTTCGAGCGCTCGATCCTGTGGTGGGCGCCGGAAGAGCGGGTGCGCAGCCTGATCCACGTCGAGCCGGCGGTGCCGCAGGCCGAGATGGAGGCCGGCCCGACCATCCTGCTGTGTCCGCACTTCGTGTGCCTGGACGTGGCCGGCGTGGCGTCGCGCGTGATCCCGGTGTGCAGCATGTACGTGCCGCAAAAGAACGAAGCCTTCGACAAGCTGCTGCGCCACGGCCGCGAACGCTATGGCCCGGTGCGCCTGGTGACGCGCAAGGAAGGCATCAAGCCGATCCTGCGCGCCCTGCGCGACGGCCTGCCCTACTTCATGCTGCCGGACATGGACTTCGGCGAAAAGGATGCGGAGTTCGTGCCCTTCTTCGGTATCCCGGCCGCCACCCTGACTGCCCTGGGCCGCATCGCGGCGACCACCGGCGCCAAGGTGATTCCGGTAATCGCGACCTATATGCCGAATTACCAGGGCTGGCGCGTGCGCTTTTATCCGGCGTGGGAGAATTACCCGGGCGACGATATGGTCGAAGCCACCCGCCGCATGAACGCCTTTATCGAGGAACGCGTGCGCGAAGCGCCGGCGGAGTATTTCTGGACGCATAAACGCTTCAAGACCCGTCCGCCGGGCGAAGCTTCTTTCTATGATTAAGCTGCGCTAATCCATTTAGAAGATGGATTAGCCGAACTGAACTAGCTCTTGAGCCCATGAAACTGAAATTCACCAAGATGCACGGCGCCGGCAACGACTTCATCGTCGTGGACGCCATCCACCAGGACGTCGACCTGAGCGCGGAACAATGGCGCAAGCTGGCCGACCGCCGCTTCGGCATCGGCGCTGACCAGATCCTGGTGGTCGAACGTCCCGTGACCGAAGGCGTCGATTTCCGCTACCGCATCTTCAATAACGATGGCGGCGAGGTCGAGCAGTGCGGCAATGGCGCCCGCGCTTTTGCGCGCTTCGTCAGCGAGAAGGGCCTCTCGAAAGAGAACAGCATCCGCGTCGAAACCATGAAGGGTGTCATTGCGCCAAGGCTGGAACTCGACGGCAGCGTGACGGTGGACATGGGCGCGCCGCGCCTGGAACCAACCGACGTGCCCTTCGACAGTGCCGGGCTGGAAGGCCGGGCCGAAGGCGCGGACAGCAACTGGCCCTTGTCGATTGGCGGCCAGACCGTCTTCGTATCGGTGGTTTCGATGGGCAACCCACACGCCGTGCAAGTGGTCGAGAACGTCGATAGCGCACCCGTGCTTGAAACCGGCCCCTTGATCGAACACCACCCGCGCTTCCCGCAGCGGGTCAACGCCGGCTTCATGCAGGTGCTCGGCCGCAATCACATCAAGCTGCGCGTGTTCGAACGCGGCGCCGGCGAAACCCTGGCTTGCGGCACCGGCGCCTGTGCCGCCGTGGTGGCCGGCATCCGCCGCGGCCTGCTCGATTCGCCGGTGCGCGTCTCGGCCCGTGGTGGCGAGCTGAGCATCGCTTGGGCAGGGCCGGGGGAGCCGGTCTACCTCAGTGGCCCGGCGGTGACGGTATTCGAAGGCGAAGTCGACGTCTGACGCGAAGGCGCCATCAGTTCACGATCTTCCTTGCAACGGCCATGAACACACCGGATATTCTGGAAGATACGCAGGCTGTCCTCATCAAGTCCAGCATCTGGAAACTGCTCTGGCTGATTGTATTGTTCGCAGTGCTGCTGTTGATGGCATTGGCGGCCCTTCCCAGTGTGGCAGGATGGCTCGCCACGCTCTTTCTCGCATCACTCTCCCCCATCGCACTGTACATTTACCGGCCCGGCGCAAGCTATCTGAAACTTCATGCGCATGGACTGGACATTGCAGCTGCAGGGCGCAAGCGTACGATTCGCTGGCGTGACGTGATCGGGTTCCATGTCCGCGAAGAACGGGGAGACAAGCGCATCGGCATTCTTTATTCGGATGACTACATCCTGCGCAATGCCAATCAGCCGTGGCAGACGCAGGACACCGACGCCGACTGGATCAGGGACCTGTACGCGATGCCCATGAAAGAGTTGTGCGACACCTTGAATCGTTGGGTCACCAGCAAGAATGCTTCTACCGAGCAGCGCGGCCTGCCGACTGCATAGTGGAGCGCTTAAGCCGCCAAGCCGATCTCCGGACCCGCCTCGCCTTCGTCATCGATTCTTGCTGACGGTCCAAGCAGTGTACGTAGCCGATACAAGCGCTGCCGATAATTCCCCTCCGGCCCCGCCGGCCCGCAATCGATCTGCTCGAACAGCCTTCCAATACGATCGAGTGCGATGCGTTCCTGCGCCGTCTCGACCAGCACCAGCCGCCGCTTGCTGCGTCCGTAGCTGGCGCGGATGTCGATCACCAGGCAGTGCCCCTGATCGCAGGCGGGCACGTCCAGCAGCAGCGCTTCGGCGCGCGACAAATTGAACAGCGCGGCCAGTTCCAGCCGCGCCGCCAGCAACGGATGGGCGGATACGGCTATCCGCGGCGCGGCGTCGCGCAGCCCGTTGCGCTGATTCGCTTGATACGCGGCGAACAGCCGACCGGTTTCCAGGTAGGGTGGCGCCGACAGGCGCGGCGCGATCTTGCGCAGCAGCGCGGCCGCGGCGGAGGAACCCTGGGCCGCAGCCTTCTGCAGCCAGTACGCTGCGCGTACGTCGTTGTTCTCGTTCTCGCGGCGCGCGCGCCAGGCGTTGTTGCCGCATTCGAGCTGGGCGTCGGCATAGCCCATCTCGGCGGCGCGCTCCAGGTAGCGCTGGGCGTCGGCCACATTGCGTTGCGAGAATTCCGGCTTGATATAGATGCGCGACAGCGCATACCAGGCTTCCGGCAGGCCCTGCTCGCCGGCCAGGGTCAGCCAGCGGATCGCCTTCTTGAAGTTGGCGGCGCCGCCGACGCTGCCGGCGCCGCCCGTAATGCGGCGCCCGTCGATGCCCATGCGCGCGCAGCGCAGGCCCATGGCGAGCTGGGCGTGACGGTCGTGTTCGGCGGCGGCGAGTTCCCAGAAGCACAGCGGTTCGCCCGGGGCAGGCGCCGGGCCGATGCGTCCGTCGACCAGGCGCGCCACCCGCGACAGCAGGGTGATGTCGCCGGGGGCCAGGCGCTGCAGCTGGCCGCGGTTGGAGGCGGCCGCCACCAGTGCGCGCGCCGGCGGCAGGGCGCGCGCCAGGTAGTCGTCCCACTGCCTGGCGTCCCAGGACTGCTCGAGCAGCGTGGCCTGGGCTTCGGCGACGCCGTTGTCGGCGGCGCGCCGCAGCCAGCCCTGGCTGGCGGTCGCTACGGTGCCGGCCGATGGCGCGGCGTCGGTCCGGCTCGGACGCGCCGGGCTGGACGTGAGCTCGCGCCGGCGCGCCAGCAGCCACTGGGCGGCGGGGAAGCCGGCGCGCGCCGCGTCCTCCAGGGCGCGCTGGGCCTTGGCCTGCTGGCCACCCGGCGCCGCTGCATCCAGCTGCAGCTGGGCGAACACCAGGCCGGCGTGCACGCTGCCGTCGTCGTAGGCGCGCTCGTACCAGGGGGTGAGCGCCGCAGCGCTGCCTTGCGCAAGTTCCAGTGGAATATGGTCGCCAATCAGTTGCCACGCTTGCTGGCAGTCCTGGCGCGCCGCCCGTTCCAGCCAGTGCAGGGCGGTGGGCAGGCTTTGCGGCAGGCCGGCGCTGCCGAACAGGTAGAGCTTGCCCAGCGCGAGCTGGGCAGCGGACTGTCCGGCCCGGGCGTTGCGGATGATCGCCAGTTCTTCGCGGTTAGCCATTGTCGGTAATCGGGTGTGGGTTCGGTACGCGGCGGGCGGCGGGGTGTCCCTGGCGCCAAGGGGCAATGCGAAACCAGCCAAGCCCAAAGTTGCCAATATACAAGAAATCACAATTTGCCGCCGACACGCTCGCGATGTGAGGCAAAGTCTAAGCCGCGCCCTGCCCTGCTTCTCTCGCAATTCCCGACTTCCTTGAGGCCGCGCAAACCGTCCAGTTAGCGAACTCGGCTGTAGCACTGAAGCAATTTGTTACATATTTTTGACACGCGTTTCAAAAATACAACAGCACGATTGGATTTATTGGCTTTCGGCCAACTCACCCCGTCATAATTGACAAAACCAATAATCTTGACGACTCAAGCATTTAAGGTGCAGCTTATCCGGGCGTTCAGCACATGAGCCTCAACGCCAAGGATGACGCGTTACACTTAATAAAAGGAATACGAATAATGAAACAATCCCTCATGGCCGTCGCACTGCTCGGCGCATTCGCCGGCGTGGCCCATGCACAAACCTCGGTTCAGGTCTACGGCACCATCGATGCCGGCGTGATCAAGCGCAGCGGCCAGAGCCTGAACATCGGCAAGCGCGCCTCGAACACCCTGGGTTTCAAGGGCACGGAAGAACTGGGCAATGGCCTCAAGGCACTGTTCCAACTGGAAATGCGTTACGAGCCGGACACCGGCACCAATGAAATCGGCGGCAACGGCACCCAGCGTCCGCTGTTCCAGGGCCAGAGCCGCGTCGGCCTGCAAGGCGACTTCGGTATCGTCCGCATCGGTCGCGGCCTGACCCCGTTCCACGAAACCGTCGGCGCCTTCGAGCCGTTCCACGCTTCGCCTAGCCCGGCCGGCTTCTGGACCGACGTCGCCGTCGCAGGCTACACCTCGCAGCCGCTGGACACCGCCGGCTACTCGAGCAACCGCTTCTCGAACGCAGTCTGGTACAACTCGCCGGTCACCAGCGGCTTCCAGCTGAACGCAGCGGTCGCCACCAAGGAAAACGGCGGCGGTCCGGCAGTCATCGGCCGCGGCACCGCGACCAACCCGCAATTCCCGCTGGGCGCCGAAGCATCGTCGAACCCGTTCTCGATCACCGGCACCTACAACAACGGTCCGCTGGCCTTCATGGGCGCCTACGAGCGTAACGCCATCGAATCGAAGGTCTGGTCGATCGGCGCGTCGGTTGCCGCGACCCCGGAACTGAAGCTGATGGCCCTGTACTCGAAGCAGGATCAGGAAGAAAACCGCCTGTTCAACCAGAACACCAAGGGCTGGGTGGTGGGTGCGAACTACACCATGGGCCCGGGCAAGTTCCTGGCCGGTTACGGCCAGAAGGACCAGGACGGCCTGGAGAAGGTCAAGCAAATGTCGCTGGGCTATGAGTACAGCCTGTCGAAGCGCACCTACGTGTACGTGGATGCATCGCGCAAGAAAGGCCTGACCAGCCAGCCGAACACCGTCAATCATTACGACGTGGGCGTGAACCACTCGTTCTAAGCATCGCTTGAATGAACGTGGGGCGGACATGGGCAACCATGTCCGCCCTTTGTTTCATGTGCCGTTCGTCGCGCGTAGACCGATGTTTTGTAGTTTTTCAACAACGTAAAGCATGAGGCTTGCATCACCCGTGCCCAGAATCTGTACAGTGCGCTGTAGCAATGGCATATTGCCAAGACGGGTAACAAAACGCTCGTTCGCAAAATAACATGGAGACAAAATGAAGAAGAGTATCCTGGCCGCGCTGCTCGGCACCTGTTTCGTAACCTCGGCCTTCGCGCAGACCAGCGTGCAGATCTACGGTATCGCCGACGCCGGCGTGATGTGGCAGAAGGGTGGCCCGACCAAGATCTATAGCGGCGGCGCCGACGGCTCGCGCATCGGCTTCAAGGGCACCGAAGACCTCGGCAACGGCTACAAGGCGATCTTCAACCTGGAAGCCCGCGTCGAACTCGACACCGGCACCCAGCAGCCGACCCTGATGAACGACAATCCAGGTACTTACCTGCTGCGCGGCATGAACGGCATCCCGCCGGCCGTCCTGTCGAGCCTGCAAAACCTGATCCAGCCGCCGGGCGGCCCCGCCGTCAACCAGGAGCGCGCGCTGTTCGACCGCACCGCGATGGTCGGCCTGATCACCCCAGTTGGCGCGGTGATGCTGGGCCGCATGTACACCCCGGGCTATGAAGTCTTCAACAAGGCCGACACCTTCGAATCCGGCACCGGCGGTACCTGGGGCCACGTCACCGGCGGCACCGCCGGCTTCACCGCGCTGGGCGCCGACATCCGCTCGCAGGAAGCGATCCAGTACCGCATCGCCCTGCCGAACGGCATTGGCGCTTCGGTCATGTACGGCCCGAAAGGTTCGGGCTATCTGGGCCGCTACAACAAGTTCCGCGCCGGCGCCGTCACCTATACCGCCAACGGCTTCGACGTCGGCATCGGCTACAACCACGGCTACGATCAGCTGAACCGTCCGAGCCTGCGCACCACCACCGTGGGCGGCTCCTACACCCTGAACGACAGCTGGAAACTGTTCGCCGGCTTCCACAGCCAGCGCAACTCGAACTCGGTGCTGATCGCCGACTACACCGCCGGCTGGGATGGCGGCGTGGTGCCGGCCCTGACCGCACAGGGCGTGCCGGCGGCCAACCGCGCCGCACTGCGCAACATCTTCCTGACCGCGATCCGCCGCAACACCCAGCAGGACGCCAACAGCTACCAGGTCGGCGCCCACTACAAGGTCGGCAGCGGCCGCATCATGGCCCAGTACGCGCACCAGAACGACCGTACCGAGACCAACAGCGACGCCAACCTGTACGCGCTGGGCTACGACCACTTCCTGTCGAAGCGCACCGACCTGTACACCGTGGTGTCCTTCATCAAGAACGATGGCCTGGCACAGTACTCGCCGGGCACCTCGGGCAACCCGGGCGGCTTCACCAAGGCGCCGGGCGAAGACGGCCGCGCGCTGCAGGTCGGCATCCGCCACCGCTTCTGATCCAGGCGGCGCTTGCGACACCGGACGCCCTGCGGGGCGTCTTTTTTTATGTCCAGCGCGCTACTGCCGTCGGTTAAAATGACACATTGCTGCCCTTTCAATCCCGTACCGAGCCTTCATGACCACTGACGTACTCGACGCCAACGCCGTCGCCCAATACCTGATCGACCACCCGCAGTTCTTCGAAGAGCACGCCGGCCTGCTGGGCGAAGTCAGGCTGTCGAGCCCATTGACCGGCCGCGCCGTGTCGCTGCAGGAGCGCCAGATGGAAGTGATGCGCGACAAGTACCGCGTGCTCGAACTGCGCCTGGCCGACCTGACCCGCCGCGCCGAGGAAAACCACGCGATCGCCAACCGCTTCCACGCCTGGAACCAGGCCCTGCTGGCGTCCGACGGCGGTGCGGCGATGGTGCGCGACCTGGTCGACGCGCTGCGCACCGAGTTCATGGTGCCGCAAGTCACCTTGCGCCTGTGGAACCTGGCCGCGGAACATGACGGCGCCTGGTTCACGCACGGCGTCAGCGACGATGCGCGCCTGTTCGCCGCCAGCCTGCGCGCGCCCTACTGCGGCCTGAACAACGACTTCGAGGCGGTGCGCTGGCTCGACGATCCGGCCTCGGTCCGCTCGACCGTCCTGATGCCCCTGGTGGCGGGCGGCAAGACCTTCGGCCTGCTGGTGCTGGGCGCGCCCAACGACGACCGCTTCACCGCGACCATGGCGACCGACTTCCTGGTCCACATCGCCGCCACCGCCGGCACCGCGCTGGCTCCGCTGCGCAGCTGAACATGACGGCGCCGGCGGCTGCGGACGACTGGCCGGCGCGCTACCTGGGCGAGCTGGCCACCCAGCGCCAGCTGTCGCCGCACACGGTCGCCGCCTACCGCCGCGACCTGCGGGAACTCGCGCAACTGGCGGGCCACAGCGACTGGCCGCGCATCTCCCACCACGACATCCGCCGCTTCGCCGCCAGGCTGCACGCCGGCGGCCAGTCGGCGCGCTCGATCGCGCGCAAGCTGTCCGGCTGGCGCGGCTTCTATGAATGGCTGTCGCTGCAGGTCGCGCTGTCCGCCAATCCGGTCGAAGGCGTGCGCGCCCCGCGCCGGCCCAAGACCCTGCCGAAAGCGCTGTCGGTCGACGACGCGGTGCAATTGATGGAAGCGAACCGCCACGGCCATCCGGAACCCGCCGAGCTGTGCGACCGCGCCATGTTCGAACTGCTGTACTCGAGCGGCCTGCGGGTATCGGAACTCACCGGCCTGGACATGGTCTATACCGAAGGCGGCAAAGGTGTGCCCGCTTCGCTCGGCTGGTTCGACGCCCCGGCCGGCGAGGTCGTGGTTACTGGCAAGGGCGGCAAGATGCGCCGCGTGCCCGTCGGCGGCCCCGCGCGCGAAGCCCTGCAGGCCTGGCTGGCGGTGCGCCCCGCCGCGCGCGACGGCAGCGCCGCGCTGTTCCTGTCGGCGCGCGACGTGCGCATCACGCCGCGCGTGGTGCAGACGCGCCTGAAAGCCCACGCCCTGCGCGCCGGCACGCCGGTGCATGTGCATCCGCACGTGCTGCGCCACTCGTTTGCCTCGCACGTGCTGCAATCCTCGGGCGATTTGCGCGCGGTGCAGGAATTGCTCGGCCACGCCAGCATCACCTCGACCCAGGTGTATACGGCGCTCGACTTCCAGCACCTGGCCGCGGTGTACGACAAGGCGCATCCGCGCGCCAAGTCGAAGTAATTGGTGAAGCAAGTCCACACACTGATGTGAGCTGCGTCAAGACAATGCACGGTTGATGGTGGTGTTACAAGAATTGCGGCATAATCCCCCGATTCTCGGCCCCCGCACGGGCCCAACCGGACGCACAGCGAATCATGGAACCTATCCCGAGCACCATCCTGACCGGCTTCCTCGGCGCAGGCAAAACCACCCTCCTCAACCGTATCCTGCACGAGGAGCACGGCCTGCGCATCGCCGTCATCGAAAACGAATTCGGCCAGGAAAACATTGACAACGAAATCCTGGTGCGCGATACCGGCGAGCAGATCGTCGAGATGAACAATGGCTGCATCTGCTGCACCGTGCGCGGCGACCTGATCGTGGCGCTGACCAACCTGGCGCAGAAGCGCGCCGCCGGCGAAATCGCCTTCGATCGCGTGGTGATCGAGACCACCGGCCTGGCCAACCCTGGCCCGGTGGCCCAGACCTTCTTCGTGGACGAGGAAGTAGGCGCCCACTACATGCTCGACGCCGTGGTGACCGTGGTCGACGCGCGCCATGCCATGATGCAGCTGGATACCCACGAGGAAGCCCAGCGCCAGGTCGGCTTCGCCGACAAGATCCTGCTCTCTAAGACGGACCTGGTCGACGCCGCCGCCGTGGACGCGCTCAAGAGCCGCCTGCGCCGCATCAACCCGCGCGCGCCGATCGCGACGAGCGACTTTGGCCGGGCGCCGATCTCGGACGTGCTGGACCTGCGCGGCTTCAACCTGAACGACAAGCTGGAGCTGGACCCGGACTTCCTGCGCGCCGACGAGCACGACCATGCCCATGCCCATGACCACGATCACGATCACGAGCATGGCGAACACTGTGGCCACGACCATGCCCACGGCGAAGCCTGCGCGCACACCGATCACCACCACAGCCACCACAGCGACGACATCGCCGCCTTCGTGTTCAAGAGCGAACGCGCCTTCGATCCGGAGCGCCTCGACCAGTTCCTGGGCAGCATGGTGCAGGTATTCGGCCCGCAAATGCTGCGCTACAAGGGCGTGCTGTCGATGGCCGGGGCCGACCGCAAGGTCGTATTCCAGGGGGTGCATCAAATCATGGGCAGCGACCTGGGCGCAAAGTGGCTGGACGGCGAAACCCGCAGCAGTAAAATGGTCTTCATTGGTAAAAATTTACCAAAAGACGTATTTATCGGCGGCCTTGAACAGTGTTTGGTATAAACTACATCAGTTTTGCGGGCCGGTCCGGGCCCGCTGACGGCCTGCCGCGATAGTTGGCGGGACGGGCAAGCAGGCAGGGCAGCAGCTCGCGCACTTGTTGCAAAGGTGTTATTGCTGAGTTAGCTGCTAAAATGAAAAACCTCTGTCGTATCGAAGGCATCATGACTAAAACAACGAAACCGAATACCGCGCAGCTCGAAGAACGCCTTCTGACGGAAGAAGAAATTCGGGCGATGAGCGACGACGACTACATGAATCCGGCCCAGCTGGCGTTTTTCCGCAACCGCCTGCAAGAGCTCGAGAAGGAACTGCTGAAGAACGCCGGCGAGACCACCGAGCACCTGCGCGAAACCGTGCTGGTCCCGGATCCGGCCGACCGCGCCACCATCGAAGAAGAACACGCGCTGGAACTGCGCACCCGCGACCGCGAGCGCAAGCTGCTCAAGAAAGTCCAGCAGTCGATCGCCGCCATCGATGCCAACGAGTACGGCTACTGCGACGAGACCGGCGAGCCGATCGGCGTCCCGCGCCTGATCGCGCGCCCGACCGCGACCCTGTCGCTGGAAGCGCAGCAGCGCCGCGAACTGAAGCAAAAGCTGTACGGCGACTGATCCATTCAGTCCGCTCCAGCAGGAAGGCATGCGCCGCAAGACGCATGCCTTTTTTATTGCTCCTTAACACTGTCCTGACGTACGTGTTTCCACATACGGAACGGGCCTGGCTTTTTGTTTCCCATCGGATACACTGGAGGCCACGCGCGCGGCGCATGCCTACGTCAAGCCAGGGCGTGCGCGCAGGACGCTTCCAGCACAGCCGTGCTACCGTTCTGCACGTTGCGGACTCCTTTACCCACTATTTCCGACCATGGGGCTGTTCTCCTTTTTGAAGAGAAAGAACGATGCGCCGGCCGACGAGTTGCTCGTCGTGCCGGACACGCGCCTGCGCGCGGGCGAGCCCTCACGTCTCGACAGTGAAGCCGAGCGCGAACGCCAGCGCGCGATTGCGCGCGCCACCGCCGCCAAGATCGACGAGATCGAGCTGGCCATGGCGTCCGACATCTTCGACGACGAGCCGGCCTGGGGCAGCGCGCGCCGTCCCGCCGCGGCCAACAATTCCGTGATGCATCCACCGGAGCCCGACGAGCCGCTCGATGCCCCCGTTCCGCCCGCCTCCGCGCCGGCGGTCGAGGAAAGCGCCATCCTCTACGCCAACGGCCAGGCCGCGGCCGCGGAAATCCTGCTACGCGACAGCCTGCCTGACTTCGGCCGCGCCGAGCGCCTGCCCTGGTGGATGCTGTTCGACCTCTACCAGGCCACCGGCCGCGAAGCCGAGTTCGACAGTCTGGCGATCGACTACGCCAGCCATTTCGAGACCTCGCCGCCGGCCTGGACACCGCTGCTCATGCCCGCTGCAAGCCCGGCGCCCGGCGCCAGCGTCGCCGCCAGCGAAGCCTTCGGCGCCGTGCTCGACGCCGGCGCCGTCCCGCGCCTGCAGCGCCTGCTCGCCTCCAGCGCCGCGCTGGTGCGCATCGACCTGGGCGCGGTGCGCAGCGTTACTCCCGAGGGTTGCGCCAGCCTGCTGGCGGCCCTGCAGGCGCTGCGCAAGGAGGGACGTGAACTGATGCTGGCCGGCGCCGACACATTGCTCGGCGTGCTGCGCCCGATGCTGGCGGTGGGCGACCGCGGCGCCGGCGAAGCGCCCTGGCTGCTGCTGCTCGAACTGCTGCTGCTCTCGAACCGCGAAAAGGATTTCGAAGAGTCGGCGATGGATTACTGCGTCACCTTCGAAGTCTCGCCGCCCTCGTTCGAAACGGTAACGCGCGTCAGCACCGCAGCGCCGGCACCGGCGCCCTCCGCCGGCGGCGACCGCTTCCTGCTGCCGCCGGTGGCGGGCGGCCCCAACGACCCGCTGCTCGATGCGGTCGACGCCTATGCCGAAGGACGCGCACTGCTGGTGCTCGACTGCTCGCGCCTGGCGCGCATCGATTACGCCTGCGCCAGCGCCCTGCAGTCGCGCCTGCGCGCCCACCTGGCGCAGGGCCGCGCGGTCGAATTGCGCGAGCTGAACCACCTCGTCGCGGCGCTGCTGCGCCTGCTCGGCTACGGCGACGACATCCGGCTTTATCCGCACCGCTATTGAGCGCGCCGCGATTCCGCTATTGCCGGGTTCACGTCTTGCAATTCCAAGCACATGCCCCATCTGCGCTTGGCTAGTCAACCACGAGGCTTAATATGGAACAATTTCACGGCACCACCATCGTCAGCGTCAGGCGCGGCGCGCAAGTCGCACTGGGCGGTGATGGCCAGGTCACGCTGGGCAACGTCGTCATGAAGGGCTCGGCGCGCAAGGTGCGCAAGCTTTACCAGGGCAAGGTCCTGTGCGGATTTGCCGGCGCCACCGCCGACGCCTTTACCCTGCTCGACCGCTTCGAAGGCAAGCTCGAAAAACACCAGGGCAACCTGCTGCGCGCCTCGGTCGAACTGGCCAAGGACTGGCGCACCGACCGCATGCTGAGCAAGCTGGAAGCGATGCTGCTGGTCGCCGACCGCGAATCGACCCTGATCATCACCGGCAATGGCGACGTGCTCGAACCGGAAGACGGCCTCGGCGCGATCGGCTCGGGCGGCGTGTACGCCCACTCTGCCGCCAAGGCCCTGTACGAGAACACCGACATGGCGCCCGCCGAGGTCGTGAAGAAATCGCTCACCATCGCGGGCGAGCTGTGCATCTACACCAACCTGAACCACATCATCGAGACCCTGGAATGAACTCGTCCCCCATCATGAACATGACGCCGCCCGAGATCGTCTCGGAGCTGGACAAGCACGTGGTCGGCCAGGGCAAGGCCAAGCGCGCGGTCGCGATCGCGCTGCGCAACCGCTGGCGCCGCCAGCAGGTCGCGGAACCGCTGCGCCACGAGATCACGCCGAAGAACATCCTCATGATCGGCCCGACCGGCGTCGGCAAGACCGAGATCGCGCGGCGCCTGGCCAAGCTGGCCGATGCGCCCTTCATCAAGATCGAAGCGACCAAGTTCACCGAGGTCGGCTACGTCGGCCGCGACGTCGACACCATCATCCGCGACCTGATCGACATCGGCGTCAAGCAGACCCGTTTCAGCGAGCAGAAGAAGGTGCGCCAGCGCGCCGAGGATGCGGCCGAAGACCGCGTCATCGACATCCTGGTGCCGCCGGCGCGCGACTTCGGGTTCAACGCGGGCGGCGCCGACAGCAAGGATGGCGACACCACCCGCCAGACCTTCCGCAAGCGCCTGCGCGAAGGTTCGCTCGACGACCGCGAGATCGAGATCGACGTGGCCGAGCCGTCGCCGCAGATGGAAATCATGGCGCCGCCGGGCATGGAAGAAATGACCGAGCAGATCAAGTCGATGTTCGCCGGCGTCGGCAATGCGCGCAAGAAGCAGCGCAAGATGAAGATCAAGGACGCGATGAAGCTGCTGGTGGACGAAGAGGCCGCCAAGCTCGTCAACGAAGACGAACTCAAGCAGAAGGCCATCGCCAACGTCGAGCAGAACGGCATCGTGTTCCTGGACGAGATCGACAAGATCGCCACCCGTTCCGAACACGGCGGCGCCGACGTCTCGCGCGCCGGCGTGCAGCGCGACCTGCTGCCGCTGGTCGAGGGCACCACGGTGAATACCAAGTACGGCATGATCAAGACCGACCACATCCTGTTCATTGCTTCCGGCGCCTTCCACCTGTCGAAGCCGTCGGACCTTATCCCGGAACTGCAGGGCCGCTTCCCGATCCGCGTCGAGCTGGAATCGCTGTCGATCGAGGACTTCAAGAGCATCCTGACCTCGACCGATGCGAGCCTGACCAAGCAGTATGAAGCGCTGCTGGCGACCGAGGGCGTGAAGGTCGACTTCACCGAGGACGGCATCCATCGCCTGGCCGAGATCGCCTTCTCGGTCAACGAGCGCACCGAGAATATCGGCGCGCGCCGCCTGTACACGGTGATGGAAAAGCTGCTCGAGGAAATCTCGTTCACGGCCGGCGCGGCGGGCGAGCAGCTCGTGACCCTCGATGCGGCCTACGTCAACGAACGGCTGGATGCGCTGTCTGTCAACGAAGACCTGTCGCGCTACGTGCTGTAATCGTTTTAATCAAGGAGAAGCGCATGGCGAACAAGGCACTGGCGACACGGCAAAAGATGCGCCTGCGCGTGGAGCCGTCGCAGCAATTCGGCAAGCCGCGCAACCCGATCGCGGCGCTGGCCAAGGCCAGGTCCGCCGGGGCCCACGCCAAGCCGCTCTCGAGCGAGCGGCAAGAGGCCAAGCGCATGCTGAAGAAGGCGAAGCTGGTCGCGGACGACGAGTAAGCCGGCGTTTTACCTGAAAGATCCCCTTGGCGGACCGCGTGAGCGTGTCCGCCTTTTTTATTGCTCAGGGAGTCGTTCACAGGTAGAGTCAGTCGAGATTATCCACCACAGGAACACCATGAGCTCTCCCGAACAGGTCCTCGACGTCCTGCGCGCTGAACTGCGCGCCAACGGCATCACCTACAAGGGCCTGGCCGAGCGCATCGGGGTGAGCGAGTCGAGCGTCAAGCGCATGTTCGGGCAGAAGGACATGGCGCTGTCGCGCCTGGCCCAGATCTGCCAGGCGACCGGCATCGCGATGGAAGACGTGCTGCGCCGCGCCGCCGATGCGCGGCCGCAGGCCGACGCCCTCACCCTGCCGCAGGAAACTTCGCTGGTGGCCAATCCGCGCCTGCTGCTGATGGCGATCTGCTGCCTCGGACACTGGTCGCTGGAAGGGGTGATCGAGACCTATCGACTCACTGAAGCGGAATCCATCACCCTGCTGGCCGAGCTCGACCGCCTGGGCCTGATCGAACTCAAACCCCTCAACCGCTACAGCCTGCGCGTCTCCAACGCCTTCCGCTGGCTGCCGGACGGCCCGGTGCAGCGCTTCTTCCGCGAGCACGTGGTGGCCGATTATTTCGCGGGCGGTTTCAACCGTCCCGGCGAGACGCTGATGTGCCTGCCCGCGCGCCTGTCCGGCCCCAGCGCCCAGGAGCTGGGCCAGAAGATCGAGCAGCTGGCTGGTGAACTTGCACGCCTGCACCGTAACGACCGCCGCCTGCCGTCCGAGGAGCGCGATGGTTATACCTTGCTGCTCGGTTTCCGTTCCTGGGAATTTTCCGCGTTCACCGCCCTGCGGCGCAGTTAGCCCGCAGTTAACCGTTTATCTGGGCAAACAGCTCCTGGTAAGCAGCCTGCCCGCCCTCGGCCGCGAAGCGCTGGCGATGGACGCGTTGCACCAGCACTTCCGCCGCATTCGGCTGGGTTTCGAGCAGCTGCATGACTTCGTCGATGAACTCGGCCAGCGGCATCGCGCGCGGGTCGGCGGCCTGCTGCGCGCCCATCAGTTCGGTCTGCACATAGGGCGGCGCCAGCTCGATGACGTCGACGCCGCTGCCCTTCAGTTGGTGGCGCACGGATTCGCTGAACGAGTGCAGCGCGGCCTTGGTGGCGCTGTAGGTCGGCGTCGTGGCGCGCGGCAGGAAGGCCAGGCCCGAGGTCACGTTGACGACGGTCGATCGTGCCTGCTTGCGCAGCAGGGGCAGCAGGCCGGCTGTGAGCAGGATCGGGGCAAGCAGGTTGGTCGCGATGGTGGCCTGTGCAACTGCGGTGTCGGGCGTTTGCGCAGTCCAGTCCTCCAGTTGCATGATGCCGGCATTGTTGACGAGCACATCGAGGGTCGGGAAATCGCGGGCGAGCTGCTGCGTGAAGCGGTCGATGTCTTGCGCGCTGGTGACGTCCAGCACGGCCGTGGCGATGCCGGGGTTGGCCTTGGCGACCTCGTCGAGCACGGCCTGGCGGCGGCCGGCGATGATGACGCGGTTGCCGCGCCGGTGGAATGCCTCGGCCAGTGCGCGGCCGATACCCGAGCCGCCGCCGGTGATGAGAATGGTGTGTCCGCTGGTGTTCATGCTTGCTCCTTTTAGTCGTTGGCCTGGAAACCGTGCTAGGCTACATCCAATACTCTCAAACAGGAAGTAGGCACTTTTTTGTGCCGTACGCACCGATTGGTAAGTAATGGAGACAGCATGGTGAACAAGGCGGGCAAGCGGCAGGTGGTGTTCGCGCCAGTGCCAGGGGATGGCGCGGCGAAGCGGCCCGATCCGGCACTCGATGGGCTGGTGCTGGACGTGCTCGACCGCGTCGCGGACAAGTGGACGATGTGCGTGCTGGAAGTGCTGCACCAGCATGGCGTGCTGCGCTTCACGCGGGTCGGTGAACTGGTCGGGACGATCAGCCAGAGAATGCTGACGAAAACGCTGCGGCAACTGGAGGCCGATGGCATGGTGGTGCGCACCGTCTATCCGGAGGTGCCGCCGCGCGTCGAGTATGGGCTGACGCCGATGGGCGCGAGTTTGTGCGCGGCGTTTTGCAGCCTGTGGCTGTGGGCCGAGCAGCACGAGCCCGAGCTGCGTGCGCGCGGGTCACAGCGCGACAAACAATGAGCGACTGAACGATGAAGGCCGCATCGCTGCGGCCTTCTGACTGTAAAACTTACTGCACCGGGGCCGCCTGGCCCGGATTGACGTTACGGGTCGGCGGCGGCATCTGCACCTGGTTTGGCGGCGGCGCCGGCTGGTCGGGCGGCGGGCCCGACTGGTCGGCCGCGCCCGGGTCCATCTGCGGCTCGGGCACCGCTTGCGGCTGTCCCGGCACACCCTGTAGCGGTACCCCCTGCACCGGCACGGCCTGCTGCATGCCCGGCGGTGCGGCCACCGCGCCCGGCGCGGTCTGCGGTTCCACGGTCGGCTCGGCCGCCACCGGCTGCGCCATGTTCGGCGCCTGCGGGACGCCGCCGTTGGACGACGGGCCGGTATCGGGCGCCAGGTCGACCCGCTTCATCACGCCGCCTTCGGACAGCATCACGTAGCGCGGATGCACCTCGGCCACGGTAACGCCCGGCACGATCTCGCGGCCGATGCGCACCGCCTTCGGCGGCGAACCTTCGGCCACCAGGATGACTGCGCTGTTGACGCCGGCTGCCACCACGCCGGTCAGCTGGTAATTCGAGATCGCCACCGTCGCCGGCTGGCCGCCGAACAGGGTCGCGGCCGCGTCCATGCTGGGCTCGGCTTGCACCACGACCGGCGCCGGCGCCAGCGGACGCTGCTCGGGCCGGTACAGCTGCAGGAACCAGTAGGCCAGGGATGCGGCCAACAACACCAGGGCCAGCACGGTGAGGAGAAGGGGCAGACGCTTGTTCATTTTTTCTTGTTTTCCGTATTTTGTCGCTCAGCGCACCAGTTGATTGATCTCGATGATCGGCATCAGGACTGCCAGCACGATCAGGAGCACCACCAGGCCCATGGCCAGGATCAGCACCGGCTCCAGCAGGCCGGCAATGGTGAGCGTGCGGCGCTCCAGGTCGGCCTGCTGGGAATTCGCGGCGCGCTCGAGCATCGCGGGCAGTTCGCCGGTGATTTCGCCGGCGCGGATCATGTGCACCAGCATCGGCGGGAAGTGCTTTTGCGCCGACAGTGCGCGCGCCAGGCTGACGCCCTCGCGCACGCTGGCGGTGGCTTGTTCGACCAGTTCGCGCATGGCGACGTTCGACAGGGTGTCGCGACTGGTGTCGAGCGCGCGCAGGATCGGCACGCCGGAGCCGGTGGTGATCGCCAGGGTGCTGGCGAAGCGCGCCGTGTTCAGGCTGCGCTCGAACTTGCCGTACACGGGGGCGCTCAGGAGCCAGGTGTGCCAGCGGCGCTTCAAAACCGGGTTGCGCAGCGCGCGCCGCCACAGCCAGAACGCACCGATCAGCAAGATCCCGACATAGATGCCGTAGGCGCGCACGAAGTCCGAGATCGCCAGCATCATGATGGTGAGGAAAGGCAGTTTCTGCTTGGTGTTGGCGAACACCGAGACGATCTGCGGCACCACATAAGTGAGCAGGAAGATCACGATGGCGAACGCTACCACGGTGACGATCGCCGGATAGGTAAACGCCAGCCGCACCTTCTGCACCAGGGCATTGCGGCGCTCGATGTAATCGGCCAGGCGCGACAGCACGCGCGCCAACTGGCCGATCTGCTCGCCCGACGATACCAGCGCGCGGTAGATCTCGGCGAAGTCGCGCGGGTGATGCGACAGCGCAGCGGAAAACGAAATGCCGCCCATCACTTCGGAACGGATCGAGGCGATCAGGTCGCGTAGATAGGCGCGCTCGGCCTGCTCCAGCAGGGCGGTAAAGGCCTGCTCGAGCGGCAGCCCGGCTTCCAGCAGGCTGGCCAGCTGGCGCGTGAACAGGGCCAGTTCGACCTGGGACAGGCGCTCACCGAGGCCGCGCGAGCGAGTCGCGCCGCTGGCGTCGACCTGGGCCGCGATCTGCTCGACCGACAGTGGCGTGAGGCCTTGGGTGCGCAGGTCGGCGCGCGCCGAGCGCGGGCTGTCGGCGTTGACCACGCCCTTGCGGGTGGCGCCGCCCGCATCGACGGCTTCATAGCGAAATGCCGGCATCGGTCAGCCCTTAGTCCTTCGTGACGCGCACGAGTTCCGCGCGCGTGGTGGTGCCATCAAGCAGCCAGCGCTCGCCATCCTCGCGCATCATCTTCATGCCGGTCTTCTGGGCCGCAGCCCGGATGTCGGCTTCGGAGGCCTGGTTGTGGATCTGGGCGCGGATTTCCTCGGTGGTTTCCAGCAGCTCGTAGACGCCGACCCGGCCGTGGTAGCCGGTGTGGCCGCAGCGCTCGCAGCCGACCGCATGCCAGCCAGATGCATCGCTGACCTTGCAGTAGACGCACAATTTGCGCACCAGGCGCTGGGCCATCACACCCAGCAGCGAGGATGACAGCAGGAACGGTTCGATGCCCATGTCCAGCAGGCGGGTCACGGCCGAGGCCGCGTCATTCGTGTGCAGGGTCGCCAGCACCAGGTGGCCGGTGAGCGAGGCCTGCACCGCGATCTGCGCGGTTTCGAGGTCGCGGATCTCGCCGATCATGATCACGTCCGGGTCTTGCCGCAGGATCGCGCGCAGGGCCTTGGCAAAGCTCATGTCGATGCGGGCGTTGACCTGGGTCTGGCCGACGCCGTTGAGGTCGTACTCGATCGGGTCTTCCACCGTCATGATGTTGGTGGTCGAGGCGTTCAGGCGCGACAGCGCCGCGTACAGGGTGGTCGTTTTACCGGAACCGGTCGGGCCGGTCACCAGCACGATCCCGTGTGGCTGGTTGATCAGGCGGTCGAACTGCGGCAGCATGCCGGGCGCCATGCCCAGGTGGGACAGGTCGAGACGGCCGGCTTCCTTGTCCAGCAGACGCAGCACGGCGCGCTCGCCGTGGCCGGTGGGCAAGGTGGAGACGCGCACGTCGACCGGTTTACCTCCCACGCGCAGGGTGATGCGGCCGTCCTGCGGCAGGCGTTTTTCGGCGATGTCGAGCTGCGACATGATCTTGATGCGCGAGATCAGCGAAGCGTGGATGGCCTTCTTGGGGCGCACGATGTCGCGCAGTGCGCCGTCGACGCGGAAGCGCA
>Ga0265798_10004139_pt1 | contig 20220 bp, 17 predicted proteins | sample P3T30metagenome_FD_192430 | JGI IMG/M metagenome (GOLD analysis project Ga0265798, IMG submission 192430) | Plant litter microbial communities from East Loma Ridge, Irvine, California - P3 T30 | ecosystem: Environmental > Terrestrial > Plant litter > Unclassified | place: USA: California... | reverse complement strand
TCTCTTTTCTGTTGTTGAAACGATTTTATGCGAACGAATCTTGATGCATGGCAGCATGCCACACCTTGAGGGCGTCCACAGTCTCCGCTACATCATGCACACGCACGATTCTAGCGCCATGCGCTACCGCAGCCAATGCCGCGCCGATGCTGCCGGCGGTGCGCTGCTCGACCGGGCGCCCGGTGACGGCGCCAATCATGGATTTGCGCGACATGCCGGCCAGCACCGGCAGGCCGAGTTCATCGCGGATGCGCTGCAGTCCACGCAGTAAAGCATAGTTGTGCTCGACGGTCTTGCCGAAGCCAAACCCGGGATCAACGCAGATGCGCTCACGCTCGATGCCGGCCGCCGTCATCGCATCCACGCGTGCGCGCAGAAAGCTGATCACCTCCCCCACCACATCGTCATACTGCGGCGCCTGCTGCATGGTTTCCGGCGTGGCCTGCATGTGCATCACGCACAGGCCGCAGTCGCTGTCCTGCACCGCCTGCAACGCGCCCGGGGCGCGGAAGCCGTTGATGTCGTTGATCATGTCGGCGCCGGCGATCAGGGCTTCGCGCATGACTTCCGGCTTGGTGGTGTCGACCGACAGCGCAACGTCCAGCGTGCGCAGCGCGTACAGCGCCGGCATCACGCGCCGCAGTTCTTCGTCCAGCGGCACGCTGGGCGAGCCGGGCCTGGTCGATTCGCCGCCGATATCGATCATGGCGGCGCCGTCGCGGATCATTGCCTCGGCATGGGTCAGCGCGAACTCCAGTCCCTGGTAGCGGCCGCCGTCGGAAAACGAGTCCGGCGTGATATTCAGGATGCCCATCACGACGGGCTCGAGGGAGTCACGACCTTCCAGCGCGAAGCTGAACTGGCCGCATTGCAGTGTCTTGTTCATAGAAAGGAAATCGTTGCAGGGGCGCGCAGCCCCAACAAAAAAGGCACCCTGACGGGTGCCTTTGATGGGAGCGACAGCGTCAGGCCGGTGCGGTGGCGTTTGGCGCCACGCCACCCGAGCCGCTATCACCCGGCGGCGGACGCTTGGTCAGCACCGTCTTCGGCTGGCGTGGCTCGCGGCCGGCCATGATGTCGTTGATCTGCTCGTTGTCGATGGTTTCCCAGTCGAGCAGCGCCTTGGTCATCATCTCGACCTTGTCGCGGTTCTCTTCGAGCAGGCGGCGGGCCAGCGCGTACTGCGTATCGAGAATGGCGCGGATCTCGGCGTCGACCTTTTGTTGGGTCGCTTCCGAAATGGTCTTGGTGGCGCCACCGAAGAAGCCTTCGTTCTCGCTGTCTTCGTAGACCATCACGCCCATGCTGTCGGACATACCGAAGCGGGTCACCATCGAGCGGGCCAGCTTGGTAGCGCGCGAGAAGTCGTTCGACGCGCCGGTCGACATCTGGCCGACGAAGATCTCTTCGGCGATACGGCCACCGAACAGGATCGAGATTTCTTCCAGCATCTTGTCCTTGTAACCGGACAGGGCGTCATGCTCAGGCAACTGCCAGGTCAGGCCCAGGGCATAGCCGCGCGGCATGATCGTGACCTTGTGCACCGGATCGGCCTTCGGCAGCAGCTTGGCAACCACCGCATGGCCCGACTCGTGGTAAGCCGTGTTGCGGCGTTCCTCTTCGCGGATGACCATCGACTTGCGCTCAGGACCCATATAGATCTTGTCCTTGGCGTCCTCGAAATCGATCATCTCGACCAGGCGCTTGCTGCGGCGGGCTGCGAACAGCGCCGCTTCGTTGACCAGATTGGCCAGGTCGGCGCCCGAGAAGCCCGGGGTACCGCGCGCCAGGATATCGGCTTTTACGTCGGTGCCGATTGGCACTTTACGCATGTGCACGTTCAGGATCTGTTCGCGGCCGCGGATGTCCGGCAGGCCCACCTGCACCTGGCGGTCGAAACGGCCCGGACGCAGCAGCGCTTTATCGAGCACGTCAGCGCGGTTGGTCGCGGCGATCACGATCACGCCCGACTGGGCTTCGAAACCGTCCATCTCGACCAGCAGCTGGTTCAGCGTCTGTTCGCGTTCGTCGTTACCGCCGCCCATGCCGGCGCCGCGATGACGGCCGACCGCGTCGATCTCGTCGATGAAGATGATGCACGGCGAATGCTTCTTGGCGTTCTCGAACATGTCACGCACTCGCGAGGCGCCCACGCCGACGAACATCTCGACGAAGTCAGAACCCGAGATCGAGAAGAACGGCACTTTCGCTTCACCGGCGATCGCACGGGCCAGCAGGGTTTTACCGGTGCCTGGAGGGCCCACCATCAGCACGCCGCGTGGAATACGGCCACCCAGTTTCTGGAACTTGGTCGGGTCTTTGAGGAAGTCGACGATTTCGGAGACTTCTTCTTTCGCTTCATCGCAACCGGCGACATCGGCGAAGGTCACGGTGTTATTGGTTTCGTCGAGCATGCGCGCCTTCGACTTACCGAAGGAGAACGCGCCGCCCTTGCCGCCGCCCTGCATCTGGCGCATGAAGAACACCCACACGCCGATCAGGAGCAGCATCGGGAACCACGAAATGAAGACTTGCTGCAGGAACGATGGCTCCTCAGGCGGCTTGACGTCGAAACGCACGCCGTTCTCGCGCAGGTCGCCGATCAGGCCACGGTCCAGGATGGTCGCAGTGGCGCGCACCTTGGAATCGTCGCTGCGGGTCGCGGTGATATTCGAGCCTTCGATCGTCACTTCCTTGATGCGACGTTGTTTGATCTCATCGAGCAGCTCGGAATAAGCAATGGTCTTGCTGCCGCCGGCGACGCTGTGGGTGTCGAACTGCTTGAACAGCATGAACAACAGCAGCGCGACGACCACCCAGATGGCGGATTTGGAAAACATATTATTCACGAGCACTCCTCCGATGCAATGTGCATCTCTACCGATTTCAGTATGTCGATTTTACCCGCAATAAGCCGACACTGCCACGCAGCACCGGCAATAGTGCCGAAATACTATCTTTTTTAGTCCCACCAACCTGTCAGGCGCTATTTCTGCCCACACCGTTGGAGAGATCACGCGGGAGATGTATGGCCGCGCGCGGGGATTTCAAGGGGCAATTCTGAACCAGGCGCAGCTTTTACGCAGCCGGATTTTTCAAACCACGGCCCAACAGGAAAATCTCGGACGATTTATCCCGGCTGGCTTTTGGCTTGACCTGTTTGACGATCTTGAACTCGGTCCGGAATTTTTCCAGGATTTGCGTAAAACCCATGTCTTTAAAACACTTTACTAACAAAGCACCTTCCATCTTGAGATGGACTTGTGAAAATTCGATCGCCAGGTCGATCAAATGTTCCATCCGCGCCGCATCGGCATGGCTGATGCCGGACAGATTCGGCGCCATATCGGAGAGCACGACATCGACCTTGCGGCCCGACAGGACCTCGTCGAGCTGATCCAGCACTTCTTCTTCTCGGAAGTCGCCCTGGATATATTGAACATCTGCCACTGGTTCCATCGGCAAGATATCCAGGCCGATGATGGTGCCGTTGATGCCGCCGCCGTCCTTGCCGGCCAGCTTGCGCCGCGTGTATTGGGCCCAGCTGCCTGGCGTGCAACCGAGGTCGACCACGGTATGACCGGACTTGATGAGCTTTTCGGCTTCGTCGATTTCCTTGAGTTTGTAGGCCGCGCGGGCGCGGTAACCCTCTTTCTGTGCAAGTTTGACGTACGGGTCGTTAATATGGTCGTGTAACCAGTTTTTGTTTAATTTGTTCTTGGCCATTCGCGTAGAATACTGCTTTTAAAGGTACATCAATAAAATTATTATGATCAAACTCACACCGGCCGAGCGCAGCGCCCTGCGCGCAGAAGCTCACGGGCTCAATCCAGTCGTCATGATCGGCGAAGCCGGCCTCACCGAAAACGTGGTCAAGGAAATCGCTGCCAGCCTCGATGCGCACGGCCTGATCAAGGTGCGCGTGTTCGGCGACGACCGTGAAGCGCGCGTCGCCATGTACGACCAGATCGCGACCGATCTCGAGGCCGCCCAGGTCCAGCACATCGGCAAGCTGCTGGTGCTGTATCGCCCAAAGGTCGAAACGGTCAAGGAACGCAGCGGCAAGTCGGGTCCCGGCATGCGCGAAGTCACGATCGTCAAGGCCAGCGCCAGCGGCACCAAGAAGCCGAGCGTCACCAAGGTTATGTTGAAGGGCAATGAACGCGTCACCGCGGGTGGCAACATCAAGCGCGCCAAACCGCGTCAGACCAGTTCCAAGAAAACGTCACTGAACAAGTGAACAAAAAAACCGGGGTGACCCGGTTTTTTTACGTCGGTGCATCGCGCTTCATCACTGCCACCACTGTGGGGTGGACGGGTCCGCCGTCCACGCGTTCAATCGCAGCAGGCATACCGAACGTTCATCCTTGCGCTGGCTGGACGCGTGGACGGACGAGCCGTCCACCCCACTAGCGCAGGCGCACAATCAACCAGGCGCCGAGCAAACTCTGCACGATGTGAAACAGCTGCGACACCCCATGCATCACGGCGAACTGCGTCCAGTACGGCGACGCCCGCACACCGACCGGCCCGGCCAATTCACGCAAATGCGCCATCCCCGGCTGCAGACCAACAAAGATCACCAGCGTACACGCCAGCATCGCCAGCACCAGCAGATTGAGGAAACGCTTGCGCGGCGGCGCCAGATCGGTCGACCGGCGCAGCAACACCAGCAACAGCAGTGCGCAGGCAATCGAGATCCAGGCCTGGCGCGTCAGCAGTACCGCGACCAGGTCGCCCGCCTGTCCACTCGTCAAGACCTTGAACGCCGCCGGCGCCGCGACATACCCGAGCGCCCACAGCGTCCCGGCCCACAACGCCGCCACCAGCAGGCGCACGGCAGGCAGGCGCCCTGCTGTCACGACCGCGTTGCTGGCAGGCGCGGCGTCCATCACACGTAACGGACTTCGAGGATTTCGTACTCGCGCGGACCCGACGGGGCCTGCACTTCGACCACGTCTTCGGCGTACTTGCCGATCAGCGCACGCGCGATCGGCGAGGTCACCGAGACCTTGTTCACTTTCAGGTCGGCTTCATCCATGCCGACGATCTGGTAAGTGACTTTCTGGCCCGACTCCAGGTCTTCCAGGTCGACGGTGGCGCCGAACACCACGCGGCCTTCGGCGTCCAGGGTCGATGGATCGATGACCTGGGAAGTACTCAGCTTGCCTTCCAGTTCGGCGATCCGGCCTTCGACGAAAGCCTGGCGCTCCTTGGCGGCGTCGTACTCGGCGTTTTCGGACAGGTCGCCATGCGAACGCGCCTCGGCGATCGCGTCGATCACGATGCGGCGCTCCTTGGTCTTGAGCTGGTGCAGCTCTTCTTTCAGGAGTTCTGCGCCGTATTTGGTCAGTGGAGTGTTCATGGTTCTCTGCAATTTGTGTTTGGCGAATGCACCCGCAGCGCTTCAAAGCGAAAACCACAGAGGCACGCGGCGCCAAGGCCGCGCGAGCTCTGTGGTTTAACTTACTACGGGTACTGCGTGTGCTTAGTGTAAGGTTTTATGAAGACCTTGTAAATCGTACACGCGCAGGTCGTCGATATGGGGCATGCCCTCGATCGCCGCTTCCGCGCCGGCGATCGTGGTGTAGGTCACCACATGCGCCGCCAGGGCCGAGGTACGGATCGCGCGCGAGTCGACGATCGCACTGCGCTTTTCCTCAACGGTGTTGACCACCATGACGATTTCGCGGTTCTTGATCATGTCGACCACGTGCGGACGGCCTTCGAGTACCTTGTTCACCGAACGCACCGGCAGGCCGGCAGCGGCGATCACGGCAGCGGTGCCCTTGGTCGCCACCAGGTCGAAGCCCAGCTTGACCAGGTCGCGCGCCACGGCCACGGTGCGTGGCTTGTCGGACGACTTCACCGACAGGAACACGGTGCCCGAACGCGGCAGCTTGATGCCGGCCGCCAGCTGCGACTTGACGAACGCCTCGCCGAAGGTGGTGCCCACGCCCATCACTTCGCCGGTCGACTTCATCTCTGGTCCCAGGATGGTGTCGACGCCCGGGAATTTCACGAACGGGAACACGACTTCCTTGACGCTGAAGAATGGCGGGATCACCTCTTTGGTAATGCCCTGCTGCGCAAGGGTCTGGCCGACCATGCAGCGCGCGGCGATCTTGGCCAGTTGCAGGCCGGTCGCCTTCGACACGAACGGCACGGTACGCGAAGCGCGCGGGTTCACTTCCAGCACGTAGACGGTATCGACCGTCTGGCCGTTCTCTTCCTTCTGCTGGATCGCGAACTGCACGTTCATCAGGCCGACCACGTTCAGGGCCTTGGCCATCAGCGAGGTCTGGCGCTTGAGTTCATCGATGGTCGCTTGCGACAGCGAGTACGGCGGCAGCGAGCAGGCCGAGTCGCCCGAGTGCACGCCGGCCTGCTCGATGTGTTCCATCACGCCGCCGATGAAGGTGGCTTCGCCATCCGAGATGCAATCGACATCGACTTCGATGGCGTCGTTCAGGAAGCGGTCGAGCAGCACCGGCGAATCGTGCGAGACCTTGACCGCTTCGCGCATATAGCGCTCCAGGTCACGCTGCTCGTGCACGATTTCCATCGCGCGGCCACCCAGCACGTACGACGGACGCACGACCAGCGGGTAACCGATTTCCTCGGCCAGCGCCAGCGCGTCGGCTTCGGTGCGCGCGGTGCGGTTTGGCGGCTGGCGCAGATCCAGCGTTTGCAGCAGCTGCTGGAAGCGCTCGCGGTCTTCGGCGGCGTCGATCATGTCCGGCGAAGTACCGATGATCGGCACGCCATTCGCTTCCAGGTCCAGCGCAAGCTTCAACGGAGTCTGGCCGCCGTACTGCACGATCACGCCGACCGGCTTTTCCAGCTCGACGATTTCCAGCACGTCTTCGAGCGTCAGCGATTCGAAGTACAGGCGGTCCGACGTGTCGTAGTCGGTCGATACGGTCTCTGGGTTGCAGTTGACCATGATGGTTTCGTAGCCGTCTTCGCGCATCGCGAGGGCCGCGTGCACGCAGCAGTAGTCGAACTCGATGCCCTGGCCGATACGGTTCGGGCCACCGCCCAGCACCATGATCTTCTTCTTGTCGGTCGGGTTCGACTCGCACTCTTCATCGTAAGTCGAGTACATGTACGCAGTGTTGGTCGCGAACTCGGCGGCGCAGGTATCGACGCGCTTGTAGACCGGACGGATGTTGAGCTCATGGCGGCGGGCGCGCACGGCGCTCGGCTCGACCTTCAGCAGGAAGGCCATGCGGCGGTCCGCAAAGCCCTTCTGCTTGAGTTTATAGAACGTGGCGCGGTCGAGCGACTCCAGGGTCTGCTTCTCGAGCCACAGCTCGATGTCGACGATCTCCTTGATCTGCACCAGGAACCACGGATCGATCTTGGTCAGGTTGTGCACTTCTTCCAGGGTGAAGCCCTGGGCGAAGGCGTCGCCCACATACCAGATGCGGTCCGGGCCAGGTTCGCCCAGCTCTTCTTCGATCTTCTCGCGGTCGCGGGTCTTTTCGTTCAGGCCGTCGACGCCGACTTCCAGGCCGCGCAGGGCTTTCTGGAACGATTCCTGGAAGGTGCGGCCCATGGCCATCACTTCGCCCACCGATTTCATCTGCGTGGTCAGGTGCTTGTCGGCAGTCGGGAATTTCTCGAACGTGAAACGCGGGATCTTGGTGACGACGTAGTCGATCGACGGTTCGAACGAGGCCGGGGTCGCGCCGCCGGTGATGTCGTTGCGCAGCTCATCAAGAGTAAAACCAACAGCCAGCTTCGCCGCCACCTTGGCGATCGGGAAGCCGGTCGCTTTCGACGCCAGCGCAGACGAACGCGACACGCGCGGGTTCATCTCGATGACGATCATGCGGCCGTCTTTCGGATTGATCGAGAACTGCACGTTCGAGCCGCCGGTGTCGACGCCGATCTCGCGCAGCACGTCGATCGACGCGTTACGCATGATCTGGTATTCCTTGTCGGTCAGCGTCTGCGCCGGCGCCACGGTGATCGAGTCGCCGGTGTGCACACCCATCGGGTCAAGGTTCTCGATCGAGCAGATGATGATGCAGTTGTCGTTCTTGTCGCGAACAACTTCCATCTCATACTCTTTCCAACCCAGCAGCGACTCTTCGATCAGCAGCTCATTGGTTGGCGATGCTTCCAGGCCGCGCTTGCAGATCGCTTCGAATTCTTCTTCGTTGTAGGCGATGCCGCCGCCGCTGCCGCCCATGGTGAACGACGGACGGATGATGGTCGGGAAGCCCAGCTCGCGCTGCACGGTCCAGGCCTCGTCCATCGAGTGGGCCACGCCCGAACGCGCCGAACCCAGGCCGATCTTGGTCATCGCGTCCTTGAACTTGGAGCGGTCCTCGGCCTTGTCGATCGCTTCCGGGGTCGCGCCGATCAGCTCGACCTTGTATTTATCCAGCACGCCGTGACGGTGCAGGTCGAGCGCGCAGTTCAGCGCGGTCTGGCCGCCCATGGTTGGCAGGATCGCGTCCGGGCGCTCTTTCTCGATGATGCGCTCGACGACCTTCCAGGTGATCGGCTCGATATACGTCACGTCCGCCGTTTCCGGGTCGGTCATGATGGTCGCCGGGTTCGAATTGACCAGGATGACCTTGTAGCCTTCTTCGCGCAGGGCCTTGCAGGCCTGGGCGCCGGAATAGTCGAATTCGACTGCCTGGCCGATGACGATCGGACCGGCGCCGATGATCAGGATGCTTTTGATATCACTACGTTTTGGCATATTATTTTTTCTCCGCTGCTTGCATCAGGCCGATGAAGCGGTCAAACAGGTAGGCAACGTCGGTCGGGCCGGGCGACGCTTCAGGGTGGCCCTGGAAGCAGAAGGCTGGCTTATCAAGGCGGGCAAAGCCCTGCAGCGAGCCGTCGAACAGCGAGACGTGGGTCACGCGGCAGTTGTCCGGCAGCGTATCCGGGTCGACCGCGAAGCCGTGGTTCTGCGAGGTGATCAAAACCTTCTTGCTATCGAGGTCCTGCACCGGGTGGTTGGCGCCGTGGTGGCCGAACTTCATCTTCAGGGTCTTGGCGCCGGAGGCGAGCGCCATGATCTGGTGACCGAGGCAGATGCCGAAGGTCGGGATGCCCTTCTCGATCAGCTCGCGCGATGCCTTGATGGCGTAGTCGCATGGCTCCGGGTCGCCCGGGCCGTTGGCCAGGAAAATACCGTCCGGATTGAGTGCCAACGCGTCGGCGGCGGTCGACTGGGCCGGCAGCACCGTGACTTTGCAGCCGCGCTCGGCCAGCATGCGCAGGATGTTGCGCTTGACGCCGTAGTCGAAAGCGACCACGTGGTACTTGGGATTGGTCTGCTTGCCGAAGCCTTCGCCCAGCTTCCACTCGGTTTCGGTGAACTCGTACGGCTCGGTCACGGACACGACCTTGGCCAGGTCCATGCCGGCCAGGCCAGGGAACGAGCGCGCCAGTTCCAGCGCCTGCGCCTGCGACGGCTCGGCGCCTTGCGCGGACGTCAGGATCGCGCCGGCCTGGGCGCCCTTCTCGCGCAGGATGCGGGTCAGTTTGCGGGTATCGATGCCGGCGATGGCGACGACGTTCTCTTGCTTGAGATAGTCGCCGAGCGACTGGGTCGAGCGGAAGTTCGAGGCCAGCAGCGGCAGGTCACGAATGATCAGGCCGGCGGCGTGCACTTTGGAGGCTTCGACGTCGGCGGCATTCACGCCGTAGTTGCCGATATGCGGATAGGTCAGGGTGACGATCTGGCGCGAATAGCTCGGATCGGTCAGGATTTCCTGGTAGCCAGTGATCGCGGTGTTGAACACCACTTCGCCGGTCGTATGACCGACCGCACCGATGGAATAACCTTTGAAAATGGTCCCGTCAGCAAGGGCCAGGATGGCCGGGACAGAGGGGCCAGAAAAAAATGGCGGCAAGGGCAACTCCCGAAAAAGTTGCCGTAGCTGCGCCACGTCAGACCGACATCCAACAAACCTGGGCGTAGTGCTGCTACCCGGTGCTGGAGGTCATGTTGAATGAGGGATGGTGGGTATGCGCTACGGCGAAGTTTGAATTAGATAAACTTCCGAATTATAGCGCGGATACCGACGTTCGGCAATGCGGCGACGCCACATTTGAGGGGCAACATTCATCCAAGATGACACGGCAGAGCAGGCCCCCTGCCCTGCCGATACATTATTTTGCGGATGCAACATTGCATCCCTGGACCTGTCCTCAGGCGGCGTTCAGCGCGGCAATGCCGGCCCTGGCGATCTGCACATCCTCGTTCGACTTCACGCCCGACACGCCCACGGCGCCGATGACATGGTCATCGACGATGATCGGCACGCCGCCTTCCAGCATGCCCTCCAGCTTCGGTGCACTGAGGAAGGACATGCGCCCGCCATTGATCACGTCTTCATAGATCTTCGATTCGCGGCGGCCGAGCGCGGCGGTATTGGCCTTGGCCGGTGCGATATACGACGACACCGGCGGCGCCCCATCCAGGCGCTGCTGCCATAGCAGGTGGCCGCCATCGTCGACGATGGCGATCGAGACGTTCCAGCCGTTCTTGACGGCCTCGGCTTCGGCGGCAGCGCCGATCGTCTTGGCATCCTGCAGGGTGAGGTAGGGTTTGGTGTTCATGGTAGAGCCTTGGTTAGGGAATTTGCTGGCGCAGCTTGAGCTTGGCCTTGATTTGCGGCATGACGGCGGCGGCGGCCTGCTCGCCTGCCAGGATCGCCAGATTGCGTCCACCGAAGTCGCTCGATCCCATATTGCCGAGCGCAGGCGTGATCACGATGTCGGCATCCTTGAGTTCGAAATGGTTCAGGCGCTGGCCCATGATGCTGAAGGTCTGCATCAGCACGTCGAGCGAGCTGGCCGTGGCCGCGCCTTCGGTCGCGCTGGAGATATTGACGGCGATGATGAAATCGGCGCCCATCTCGCGCACGTAGCGCACCGGTACCGGCGCCACCAGGCCGCCGTCGACATAGGTGTTCTTGCCGATCACGACCGGCTGGAACACGCTCGGCACGGCGGATGAGGCGCGCACCGCCATCCCCGTATTGCCGCGGTTGAACAGGATCGGCTGGCCGGTCTTGAGGTCGGTGGCGACGGCGCCGAAGCGCAGCTTCAGCTTTTCCATCGGCACGTTGTTGATGGCCTTGTTCACATAGTTCTGCAGCGCCTCGCCCTTGAGCAGGCCAGTCGATTTACTAAACAGCGGCAAGGCCCAGTCCGAGATGGTCGCCTCGTCCATCGTCATCGCGGTCTTTTGCAGGGCGAAACCGTTCAGGCCGGAGGCGTACAGGGAGCCGACCACCGAGCCGGCGCTGGTGCCGACCACGATTTCCGGATAGATGCCCTGGGCCTCAAGGGCCTTGATCACGCCGATATGGGCGAAGCCGCGCGCAGCGCCGCCGCCGAGGGCCAGGCCGATGCGGATTTTCTTGGGAGGCAAAGGCGCCGCTGCCGGCGGGGTGGCGACCGGCGCAACGGGCGCCGGCGCCTGGGTGGGCGTGCTGCCGCAGGCGGCCAGCAGCAAAGCGGCACAGGCCGCGAGCGAAGTACGACGAGAAAGCATGGAATGTGCCGAAAAGAACGAGGCGACGATTGTACCCCGGCTGGTTCTCGTCGGCATAACTCCTCAGTTAGCCCAAAAACCGTCGTTCCCGCGGAGGCGGGAACCCAAGTTTTTAGCGCTGTCGAGACGCATATAACTGATGTTCCCGCCTTCGCGGGAACGACGTGTAGAGGCTAACTCGACAGGGTCAGATTAGCGCTGCTCATCGCACTTACAGGCTACCACGCAGGCTGACCGACACACTGCGTGGGTCGCCGTAATACCAGGCCAAGCCGGTCGGACCGAACTTTTTATAGTAAACCTTGTCAAACAGATTGTTTACGTTGGCCTGCACCGACAGTTTGTCGGTAAAGCGGTAGGCAAACATCGCATTCGCAATGCCATAGCCTCCCTGGGTCGCGGTCAAGCCGCCGCCGCGCACATATGAATCGCTCTGCACGGTCACGCCGCCACCGACGGTCCAGCCCGGGCCGAAGCGGTTCGGGCTGTAGCTGGTGAACAGGCGCAGATTGTGTTTCGGATCGATGCTGCGCAGCGGCTGGCCGGTATTGGCGGCGGTATCCCTGACGAACTTGGTGCGGGTATTGGTATAGCCCGCCATCACCTGCCAGCCAGGCAAGATCTCGCCCGATACTTCGCCCTCGAAGCCTTCGCTGCGCTGCTTGCCGCCGGCAATGCGGCAATAGCCGGTCGTGAAGTACGGCAGACAGGGATTGATCGACGCCGTGTCTTCGATCGGGCGACCAACGTTTTCGATCTGGAACAATCCCGCCGACGCATTCAGGCGGCCGCCGAAGAACTCGCCTTTCAGGCCGACCTCGATGTCTTCGCCGGTGATCGGTGCGAGCAGGTTGCCGTCCGCGCCGCGTACGTTTTGCGGCGTGAAGATCTCGGTATAGCTCGTGTAGGCGCTGAGCTCGTTCGACAAGTCGTAGACCAGACCAACATACGGGGTGGCTTCGCGCGTCACCTTGAAGCCAGTGCCATTGGCGCGGTTCTCGGTTTCCGTCCAGCTCAGGCGAGCGCCGAGCAGGAAGGTCAGCGGGTCGGCCAGCGAGAAGCGCGCCGTGGCAAAAGCGCCGTTATTGGTCGTCACAGTCGGCGGGTTGCCGCCGGCCGGCATCGTCGTCACCTCGCGTTCCGGGTAGGTCGTGTATGGATCGAAGTTGCGGATGTCGATGGCTTGCTTGAACAGGCTGCCCGCGCCGTAGGTGGCGATCGTCCGGTTGTACACGCGCTCGGCGCCCAGCACCAGCTCGTGCTTGCGCCCGAACAGGGTGAACGGGCCATCGGCGACGATGTTCATCGCCTGTTGGCGACTGTCGTCGCCGGTGTATTGCGACGTGGTCATGTCGAACAGATACGGATTGGTGGTGCTCGTGCGCGCAATATAGGTTTGCTTGAAACCATTGGGCTTGATGCGCAGACCGATATAGCCGGCATTCGCACGGACGCTCCAGCCATTGCCGAAGCGGTGCTCGATGCCGATCTGGGCCTGGTCGTTATAGCGGTTCCAGCGATTCCAGCTGGCGCCCAGGATGGTGTCATTCGGCATGTTCAGCGACGACCCGTCGAAATTGCCCGGGATGCCGCCCCAGGCGCCGGTGGCGTCGAGGTCGGTGTGCTGCAGCCAGGCGGTGACGGTGGTGCGTGGGGTCAGGTCGGCCTGGACTACGCCATACAGCACTTCGCGGTCTTCCTCGCGCGCCTTCTGGAAGAAATCTTTCTTGTCCTTGACCGCCACCACCCGGGCACGGATCGAGCCGCTGTCATTGAGCGGGGTCGACACGTCCGCTTCAACGCGGCGGCGATCCCAGGAACCGAGCGTCAGGCCGGCCGAGGCCTGGAACTCGCGGGTCGGCAGTTTGCGCACCATATTGACGGTGGCCGATGGATTGCCCGCACCGCGCAGCATGCCCGAGGCGCCGCGCAGCAATTCGACCCGGTCCAGCAGGGCCGTGTCCGGCTGGATGAAAGCGGAGCCGGACAGGTTGTAGCTCAGGCCATCGATCTGCATTGCATCGACGGCAAACCCGCGCGCGTTGTAAACGAGGCGTTCGCTGTCGGTATATTCGACCGTGATGCCCGCGGTATTGGTGAGCACATCGGTCAGGTCGAGCATATTGCGCTCTTCCATGAAATGGCGGGTGATCACGGTGACCGGCTGCGGCGTGTCGCGGATGTCCTGCTCGCCCTTGAACAAGGTCGAGGAACGGGTGGTGAAGGATTTGCTCTTCTCGGTGGTTGCGTCGTGCTTGCCGGTGATGTTCACGGTTGGGATGGCTTCCAGCGATGCTTCTTCCGGCGCCGCCGGGGCGGCGGCGAGGGCTGACAGCGGCGAGAGCAGCGTGGCGGCTGCGCACAGTGCGGTGGCCTGGCGCACGAGACGGGCGACGGGCGTCGGGTTCGAGACAACGGATGGCACTGGGCGCAACATGAACACTCCTTGAAATTGTTTTGAAATGAGAATGATTCGCATTATAATTCTTGTTTAATTGTTGATGCAATGCACATGTTCGACGCTTCAGCCAAAAGAGGCATGCTTTGTTTGGCGCGGATAGGGGCATCGATCGACTACAGAAACCGGATAACAAGAGAATGAAGACCATGAAGAAACTGCTGCTCTCCTCGCTCGTCGCGCTTGCTGCAATCGCACCGGCCGCCCAGGCCCACCATGTCTGGCTGGAACAGGATGGCAAGACCGTCAAGCTGCAGTTCGGCGAGTTCGGCCTGAACCAGCGCGAGACCACGCCGGGCCTGCTGGACAAGTTCGTGGCGCCGAGCGCGACCCTGGTCAGCGCCAAGGGCGACACCCCGCTCAAACTGGAAAAGACCACCAAAGGCTATGTGGTGAGCGGGGCCACGCTGTCGGCAGGCGACGCGATCGTCGCTGAAGACAATGCCTATCCGGGCTGGGAAACCACCAACGACGGCAAGACCAGCCAGCACATCTGGATCCCGGCGGCGCGCCTGGCGACGAGCTTCGCGGCGCAGCAACCGAAGCTGGCGCTGGACATCGTCCCGACTGGCACGGCCGGCGGGTTCAAGGTGTTCTATAAAGGGCAGCCGCTGCCGAAGGCGAAAGTGGCGATCACGGTGCCGAGCGGCTGGTCAAAGGAAGCGGAGTCGGACGCCAGCGGCGCGGTGAAGTTCGACCTGCCGTGGAAAGGCACCTATGTGCTGGAGACGGCCCACACCGACAAGACCGGCGGCGAGCGCGCCGGCGTGCAGTACGCGAGCGCCAGCCACACCTCGTCGCTGACCGTGGTGCAGCCGAAGGGCATCGCGGCCGTCGCAGCCGGTCCTGCGCTGGCGCCGGGCGCAGAACACTGATCCGCCTTCCTTCTTTTGCATAGAAAGGCCCGGGGCCCATGACTACCCTCACCTGGCGCTACCGCGGCGGCGTGGCCGCACGCGCGGTCGCGGCGATCGGCGGCGGCTACGTGCTGACCGCGATCGCCAGCGCGCTGATCGCCATCGCACTGCCGCTGTCGCGCGCCGACGCCGTTACCATAGCGACCCTGCTCTCGTTCGTGGTGTATACCTGCGTGATCCTGTGGGTGTTCGCGACCGCCAGCGCGCTGCGGGCCTGGATCGGCGTGCTCGCGGCCAGCGCGCTGCTGGGCGGGATTCTCTGGCTGACCGGGAGGCTGTCATGAAAGAAGGCTTGCGCCAATCGATGGCCTGGGTGCACACCTGGTCGGGGCTGCTGGTGTGCTGGCTGCTGCTGCTGGTGTTCATGGGCGGCACCGCGTCGTACTACAAGCACGAGATCACGTTCTGGATGAAGCCGGAGCTGCACAAGGCGGCCGATGCGCCGTCCAGGGTGACGCCGGCGGAATCGGCGACGCTTGCCGTGCGCGAGCTGCAGCAGCAGGCGCCGAAGGCCAATGCATGGTTCCTGGACCTGCCGCATGAACGCAATCCGCTGATCTACGCCAGCTGGACCAACCCGCCTAAAAAAGGCATGAGCCGCGAGGAGCGCCGCGCCGCCTTCCGCACCCAGAACTTCACGCTCGATCCGATGACCGGCTTGAGAACGACGGCGCCACGCGATACGCGCGGTGGCGAATTCCTGTACCGACTGCACTTCGACCTGTATTACATGTCGGCGATCTGGGGCCGCTGGATCGTCGGCATCGCAGCCATGTGCATGCTGGTCGCAATCATCAGCGGCGTGATCACGCATAAGCGCATCTTTAAAGATTTCTTTACCTTCCGTCCGAAGAAGGGCCAGCGTTCGTGGCTCGATGCGCATAACGCCACCGCGGTGCTGGCGCTGCCGTTCCACCTGATGATCACCTATACCGGACTGGTGACGCTGATGTTCATGTACATGCCCTCGCCCACCAAGGTGCTGTATGGCGAGAAGCAGAACGTCATGTTCTCCGAAGTGTTCCCGAACGCCGAGCGCGTGAAGCCGGCGCGCCAGGCCGCACCACTGGCGGACATCGCGCCGATGCTGCAGCAGGCCGAACGCGCGTGGGGCCAGGCGCCGAGCCGTGTCGTAATCACCAATCCGAATGACGCCAATGCCCGCGTCGAGATGCATCGCCCGGCGGGCCAGCAGTTGTCGAATATCGAGCCGACGATGATTTTTGATGGCGCCAGCGGCGCGCTGCTGTCGCAGGCGACGCCGCCGAGCACCGCGCTCGCTGCGCGCGCCGCGATCTACGGCCTGCACGTCGCCCACTTCGCCGACACGCTGCTGCGCGCGTTGTTCTTCGTGTGCGGCCTGGCCGGCACCGCGATGGTCGCCACCGGCGCCTTGCTGTGGGGCGTGAAGGAGCGCCAGAAGTACGCCAAAGTCATCGCCAAAGGCGGCAAGGTTGGCTTCGGCGTGCGCCTGGTTGACGCGCTGAACATCGGCGCCATCGCCGGCCTGCCGATCGCTTTCGCCGTCTACTTCTGGGCCAATCGCCTGCTGCCGGTGGAGCTGGCCGCGCGTAGTAACGCCGAAGCGAACGCCTTCTTCATCGCCTGGGGCGCTGCCGCGGTGCTGGCGCAGATCCGTCCGACGCGCGCCATGTGGCGCTTCCAGCTGACGCTGGGCGCCGTGCTGCTGGCCGGGATCCCGCTCCTGAATACGCTCACGACGAACACGCACCTGGGCGTGACGCTGTTCGGCGGCCCGGGCCTGCGTCCGGTGGCGGCTTTCGACATCGTGGTCCTGCTACTGGGCGCCTTGCTCGGCTGGGCCGCCTGGTGGCTGGGCCGCAAGGCGAAAAAGCAGGCCGCCAAGCAGCCTGCGGAGGTCGCACAAGCAACGAAGCTGGAGGCCGCATGAGCATGTTGATCCTGAGCGGCGCCGCCCTCGCCTACAGCGGCTTCGCTGCCAAGGGCCTGACGATGGACCGCCATTACGCCGACATCCACGGCCGCGGCAAGGAATGCGACGCCCGCACCCGCCTACGCCTGCGCACGCTGGGCTGGCTGGGCCTGCTGCTCTCGTTCATCGCCTGCATCGGCGCCAGCGGCTGGCACATCGGCCCGGTGCTCTGGTGCGGCATCCTGTCACTGGCCGCCTGGACAGTCACGCTACTGCTGCAATACCACCCCCGCAAAGTGATGCACAGCATCTGGATCGGCATCCCTGCCGCTCTGCTCGCCACCACCCTGCTGCTCCAATAATGAGGGTCAGAGTAGAATTGTTGAGCAATTTCCCCTCGTAACCCATCGATCTTCTCTGATCACAATTGGCTGCCAAAAACTTACCCAAAAGATAATTAGGGTCAGAGTCGAATTGTTTGACAACTTTTGAAGTTGCTCGATAATTCGACTCTGACCCTCATGGCTTTTGCAACAAAAACAGCGTAATAAACTTCTCTGCTGAACGTTTCGACCGAAGTTTTCCCACCAGTCCATTTTCCAGCGCCGATCAATTTCCACATAGCTTGGAAACGCCGAAAATTAAATAGGGTCAGAGTAGAATTGTCGGGCAATTCCTCAAAGTTGCCAAACAATTCGACTCTGACCCTAATTATCTTTAGTGCAAGATTCCGTGCGTCAGGGGTACCAGCGAAACGGCCCCAAGATATTTCACAAAGTTGTCAAACAATTCGACTCTGACCCTAATTAAAAAGTAATTGCCTGGGGAGATTAGGGTCAGTTGGGCAGCGAGGTGTTCGGGAGCGAGGCGGCGAAGGTGCTGCCTTTGCCTGCTTGGGAGGTGATCGTGAGGCGGCCGCCGTGGCGCAGCAGGACGTGCTTGACGATCGCCAGGCCCAGCCCCGTCCCCTGCGTTTCGCGCGAGCGGCTCTTGTCGACGCGGTAGAAGCGCTCGGTCAGGCGCGGGATGTGTTCGGGGTCGATGCCGATGCCGCAGTCGGTCACCGCGAACGACAGCGCGTCGGCGCCGCGCGTCCAGGCCAGCTTGATCGTGCCGCCGTGCGGCGAGTAGCGCACCGCGTTCGAGGCCAGGTTGGCGAAGGCGCTGCGCAATTCTTCCATGCTGCCCATCAGGTCGGGGCCGTCGACCGATACCTCGATCGTGTGGCGCCCGCCCGATAAGGCACGCGCTTCGGCCGCGATCGAGTCGATCAGGCTGTGAATGTCGACCCGCTCGCGGCGCATCGGGAACTCGTCCGATTCCAGGCGCGACAGGGTCAGCATGTCCTGGATCAGCCGCTGCATGCGGTGCGCCTGCTCCGTCATCAGGGTCAGGTGCGCCATGCGCGTGCTCACGTCGATGCCCGGGTCCGACATCGCGATCTCCAGGAAGCCCACGATCACCGTCAGCGGCGTGCGCAGTTCATGCGACGCATTGGCGATGAAGTCGCGCCGCATCGCTTCGATCCGTTCGGTATCGGTAGCGTCGTGCGTCACCAGGATCTGGCGCCGGTTCTCGAACGGGATGATGCGGCATTCGAGCTTGCGGCCGCGGAACGACAGCGTCAGCGGCTGCTCGTAACGCCCCAGCACGATGTAGTCGATAAAATCGGGATGGCGCACCAGGTTGGTCACGCGCAGCCCCTTGTCGCGCTCCATCGTCAAGCCCAGATGCCGCTCGACCGCCGGATTGCACCACTCCAGAAACAGCACGTCGTCCATGATCGCGACGCCCTCCGGCAGCAGGTGCATGGCCTGCCGAAAACGCGCCAGCCATTCGCTCAGTTCGGCCTGGTTACGCTCGTCGTCGCGGCGCAGGCGGTACAGGCGCGCGAACGCCGCGGTCCAGGCGCCCCAGCCATCCGGCAGGCGCGAGCTGTGCGGGTCTTCGAGCCACTCGCCCAGCTTGAACAGGTAATTGAGCTGCACGAACAAGGCGGTGATGACGACCGCCAGCGCCAGCGCCAGCGCGGCCACCGGGCCCTGCCACCACCACACCACGCCCGCGAACACGAACAACAGGGCCAGGCGCAACAGCGCCGGGACCCAGAACAGCAACTTCGGATTCATCGCATCCTTCGACACCGCGTTATTTTTCGCTCAGCATATAGCCGACGCTGCGCACCGTGCGGATCAGGCCATCGGCCGACTTCAGCGCCTTCCTCAACCGCAGCACGTGCACGTCGACCGTGCGCTCCTCGATCACGGCATGGTCGCCCCACACCTTGTCGAGCAGCTGGGCGCGCGAGAACACGCGTTCGCGGTGCGCCATCAGGTATTTGAGCAGCTTGTATTCGGCATTGCCGATATCGATCTGCTGGTTCTCTACCGTCACGGTGCAGCTGTTCGGATCGAGCGTCACGCTACCCGCGCGCAGCGGCGCCTCGGCCAGGTGGGGCGACTTGCGGCGCAGCAGCGCGCGCGAACGCGCCAGCAGCTCGCGCGGCGAAAACGGCTTGGTGATGTAGTCGTCGGCGCCGTTGTTCAGGCCCGCCAGCTTGTCTTCTTCCATGCTCTTCGCGGTCAGCATGATCACCGGCAGGTCCTGGAAGTCGCGGTCGGCGCGCAGGCGCGACAGCAGGCGCAGGCCGCTCTGGTCGGGCAGCATCCAGTCCAGCAGCAGCAGGTCGGGCTTGCCCCGGCTGATGCTGTCCCAGGCGCCGGCCGTGGTGTCGGCGGTGCGGATGTCCCACCCCGCTTCGCGCAGCGAATAGGTCACCAGCTCGACGATCGCCGGCTCGTCTTCGACCACCAGGACCGAGGTGTTGTCGGCCATGCTCACGCCGCCGGCAGGTCGCTGATCACCGGCTTGCTGTGGCGGATGTCGCGGCCCTCGACCACATAGATGACGTATTCGGCGATGTTCTTGGCATGGTCGCCGATGCGCTCGATCGCCTTGGCGACCCACAGCGTGTCCAGCGCCGACGAAATCGTGCGCGGGTCTTCCATCATGAAGGTGACCATGGTGCGCAGGATGGTGCGGAATTCGTGGTCGATGACTTCGTCGCCCGCGATGATCTGCAAGGCCTGCTTGCCGTCCAGGCGCGCAAACGCGTCGAGCGAATCGTGCAGCAGTTCCGAGGTCGCCTTGGCGATCGTGCGGATCATGTCGTAGTGGGCAAAGCCGGTCGTGCCGCGCTCGTGCAGGCTCTTGGCGGTGCGCGCCACCTTGGTCGCTTCGTCGCCGATGCGTTCCAGGTCGGTGATCACCTTGATGGTGGCCATCACGGTGCGCAGGTCGTTCGCGGTCGGCTGGCGCTTCACGATCAGGTGGCTGCAGGCGTCGTCGAGCGAGACTTCGAGCTGGTTGACGGCCTGGTCCTCGGCCATCACGCGCTCGGCGCGCGCGATGTCACCGA
>Ga0265798_10004138_pt1 | contig 20222 bp, 9 predicted proteins | sample P3T30metagenome_FD_192430 | JGI IMG/M metagenome (GOLD analysis project Ga0265798, IMG submission 192430) | Plant litter microbial communities from East Loma Ridge, Irvine, California - P3 T30 | ecosystem: Environmental > Terrestrial > Plant litter > Unclassified | place: USA: California... | reverse complement strand
ACCATGCTGTCGAAATCGACGGGAGGGTTCGACATGGCTGGTGTGTTGTGTGTAGGTTCGGACGCGGGTGATGGAGATTGTAGAGGTTGTGTGGTTATGTGGTGGGTGGAGGTTGAAGTCGCGAGTTGGTAGGTTTGGGTGGTCTGGCGTGTGGTGGAAGTTGAAAGTCGCGAGACCGGCGCGGTAAGTTGGGTGGCTGGGTGGTTGGAAGGTCAGTGAAAGAGCAGCGTGTGTCATCCGTGCGCTTGTGACCGCGTGGGGAGGCTCTCCCTTCACTCTTGTTCTACTCGCAGTTACGGTGAGTGAAGAAGTGTGGACGACGTCTCGATTCACTAACATACAGCGGAGTTGAAGTCAAGTCAATGCCAAGGTAGCTTGAAGTGAAGACATCCCCACACCCGAACGAGGGCCTAAGCAATCGACCTTCTCTGGCTGATTCGCATTCTCCAACCCATTGGGCGTGTATGCAGGTTGGGAGTGAAGCCTGCTCTACACTCGTCGAGGATCATCGAGGAGCACCAAACAATGCAACACGATGACCACGGAGATCTTGCTCCCGGGCATACCATCTCTTGATGCAATGATCCTTTGAAATTTGCTAGAGCAGCTGACGCTCGTACCTGTGTAATAGATATTCTACTCCCTAGCTGAAAAATCGCAACACTTCAGGAGTCGAAGCTAGCGATCCCATCATCGCATCGGACGCCGAAAGATGCCCTACAACTTCATCCGATCGAACAATGTCCTTGTCGGGTCCTTTCAAACATCAACAACACAATCGACGGTGAGCATCTCAACATTGCCCAGAATCTCGACCTTTCCAAAACAAAACAGTAAACTGCAACTTGCCCGCACGTGGTGTCAGGCCCAACAACGAATACGCAGCCACAACCTCACACCGCCGAGACTTCACCTCTTACGACGAGAACAGGTATAGATGATATGCATTCTAGCAGGACGGTAGTCTCTCGAGTTGGCTTGTTGTCCTCGTGCTGGGGAGACAACAACGAATCCCGGAATACAATTCTCAATACCTCAAGTCGTGGGTGGTATCAGCAGCCTTGGTAAATCAGCAAGCTACTAAGGCGCACGCACTGTATACTGCGTACTGTAATCACAAGCAGCCGGCGATACGATGATCCACTGGAAGCGAAACTGCGACGCTCCCGTCGGTATCTTTAATGATTACAACCCAAGGCTTTTATCGCGGACAGCGTACTACTCGCAATCCTAAGACGAGGATATCAGTAATTCTGCCGCTTCTCATATCGACCTTCGAGAGAGCTCGCCACGTCGAGACGTAAAAATATACTTTCTCTGCAGTCTGACTCGTCGACACTTGCATATACTATCGGAGAGTTTTTCCAGGCCAAGCCTGGGGTACTTAATCTGTCCCCATCCTCCACCGTATTCGATTCCTGTGGGTGTGTCACCAAATTTGGAAACGCTGCAGGTTTGGAGATCTTATCTTTTCTTCCCATCTTTGGTCTGGTCTGAGTCGTTTGCCGAGTGCACCACCTAAGTCTGACCTTGGATAAGAGGATCTCGTGTTTGTTCGACTAAAAGTCCATTCTTAGACGCTTTCCGGTAGAATTGTGGGATCTTATCAATCTTAGGTTTTCATCATCGTCCTCTGATTCGTTCGCCTGGTCTGCATGCATACCTGCTAAGGGACTTCGCCTCTCTCTTCCAAGGTCTGGGGTGCAGCAGCAAGCTGTCGCGTTTTGTTTGGCAGGGTCTGCTGGTGTTGTTCCTTTGGTTGCCATTTTTGGATTCTGGCTATTGACGGATTGATGTGATTCCTTGAGTCTTGAGGCACGAATGAATCTACCTTGCCTTCGCGTAAGTGGCACAGCATATGCGGCGCGAAGGCATCTGGCTGGCAATGACTTTCTTGCGTTGTGGTATGCAAATGACCAACGTTGGTAGACAGCTTGCAAGTGAGTCGAATTGGTGGAATACTCGTTCCGAGCAACATTGTTGTACCCAATCGCGCTGCTAGGCCAAGGGCGATGCTCTGTCCATGGAAACATTCATTATTGGGCAGGTAGTATGAAATGGTGAGTGTTGTCCAACACTGCTCAACCGGACTCGTATTAAATTCTTAGTAGATCTTGGTTCTGCACCTACTATTGCCGCCAACGGTTGCATGGCGAATACGTGTTGCTCAGCATTTCTTGTTCACCACGGCACGGTGCCACGAGGTTGCAGTAGTGACTCCAACGCATTCGATAGTGTTGTAAAGTCCATCCTTGGGAACAAACATTGACCGCTTCCGCGGGGGTCACGTCAAGTCAACTCCACAAAATCAGCCTGCAAGCGAGGAGGATCTGCCGAGAAGAAGGGAGGCAGGTATGAGAGATCATCCAAGTCAGGCGGCTTGTCATGACATGTACAAAACTACATGTACGGTTCGGTCGTTTGAAGATTCGACGAGTTATTAATAATCGCACGTGGCTGCACCCAAGACAATTGATCGATCATTCCGGCTGATCGGAACGCTTTGAGTGCCTTGCCACTTCTCGAGCTCCACCAGCGATTATGAACTGGCAACACACAAGGCTGTTGACATCACTTGCCCTCCTTGGCAGAACAACTAGCGTATCTCGGTCTGCACGCGGTCGCAGCCCTACCGAAATCTTATTTCTCGGCTACAGGGAGTGCTTGCATGCCCCACACCCACGATCACAGGCGCCATGTGGATCCCAGATACAAGGGTTGTTGTTCGGCCGACTGTGCTACCAGAAGACTTGGTTGCAAACGCCAAGTTTGCGCTGCAGGCAGATCTGGGTCGCTGAAGATGAACGACAGCTCCAAGAACAGCATGCTCGTGGTGCGAGTGTCGCGAGCAATCAGGCCCCGGATGTCTTGGATCCGGCCTGACTAAAGAGAAGCGGCGCTGTGATAGGCGCGGCGGAGCGCATGTCCCTTCATTTTACTAAGAGTGTGAGCGGCCGATCTGCCCCAGGGTGTTGCCGCCAACTGAGACAAACATAAAAGGGGAAAGCCGTTGACCGAGATGATACAGGCGATCAGAGTCAGCCATCACTCGTCGGTATGGTTATTCTTGGAATACCTCTCGCAGTTCACGACATCTTCCCGCGCAGCTTGTAGCAGCAACAGTACCAACAACCAACTCCAAACTCTCTTTGCGCTGGGCCGTCAGATCTCCACCAGAAAGCAAAGTGTTCCCGCAGCGACAGGGAAACTCTAAATGCGCCCGTATGCATGCAGACGCACTACTTTTCTTCCATCTCCCGCCCCTCGGTTTGCATATTTCCCTTTTACGCTGGTTGGTCAACGCATGCACATAGGATCAATCCGTGTCTGCCGGGGACTTTCTACAAATCACCATATACGGGCTGTGTGATTAGACGAGTCACCCTGCTTGTCCGAGCGCATCTTGAACTCGGCTGCCAACGCTCAATCTCAAACATGGCCATGCTCTGCAGCTCGACGGTCCGCTTCGGCCGTCTCACGATTGCACGACCGAATGCATACAATACTGTACAGGTACTCGAGCGTTACTGTCGTTACTGGACAAGCTGTGCTACGTCGTACAGCGTTCGTTGAGGCGCCGCGGAGCTCCAATGCAAGAAAAGAAGGCTGGCATGGCTTGGTGTTGATATCATCCACCGAGTAACCAAGATCGAACGGCAAGTAGTAGTGGCTGGTGCGGCGTGGAGTAAGGTTCTGTCAAGACTGCCAACCAGGTCCACAAATCATCGCCCCCCAGCCAAGCAAAACGGTCGGAAGTCCGTCAAGTGACCAGGACCGCTAAGTATCATCCCTGACACCCTCAAGGCAGTTAGAGAACAGGCGCAAAACACCGGCTCGCACCCCGGTGTGCCTCCCGAGGATTCTCCTTTAGATTGGCCTTCTACTTAGCAGCCAACGCCTACCCGACAACGGTGGACGGGCGGCGCGCCATTTGAACTCCGCCTACATCTTCTTGTACCTGCATCCCTTCCCTTCCCCTCACCTCTTCTCTCGACATCCACTTCCAACTGGTTGACTTTTGACCCGAGTCTGCCATAGCAACAACCCACTTACCTACCCTAGTCTTTCGTTTTTGGGTCTCTCGGTCATCGCAACATCACTGCCAACCTTCTTTTATATACTACCCTCTTCCTCCCCCCACCTCCAACCACCTAATCACACAACACACAATCATCACCGCAACCATGGGTGACTGCTCCGCTCTCTGCAACAACTTCTCTCCCAGCAACTGGGCGGTCAACAGCCTCCAGTGTGTCTCCCTCGCCGCCGGCAGCGCCGTCGACACTCCCAATGGCCAGGCCAACGCCCAATGCGGTGACTCCTTCACCCCCGAGGTCGACATCTGCAAGGTCTCCATGAACGTCCAGACCAGCGGCGTCTCTTCCACCTACATGGAGGTCTGGCTCCCCAATGGCGACGACTACAACGGCCGCACCATGAGCACCGACAACGGCGGTCTCAACGGATGCGTCCACTACGTCGACATGGAGTACGTTTCCGGCATGGGTTTCGCCTCCATTGGTGACAACGCCGGCCACAACGGTTCTTCCTTCGACGGCTCGTGGATGTTGAACAGCAACGAGAAGATCATCGACTGGGCTGACCGCGCGCGTCACGCATCGGTTGAGATTGGTAAGGAGGTCGTCAGCGAGTACTACGGATCTCCCGCAGCCTACTCCTACTACATTGGTTGCTCCTCCGGTGGCTCTCAGGGTCTTCACTCTGCGCAGTACTACCCTAGCGATTTCGATGGCATTATCTCCGGTGCTGCCTCTGCCGACTTCCAGAACCTGCAATCCTGGAGCGCCCGCTTCATTCAGCTCACCGGTAAGGCTGGTGACCCTACTTTCCTCACCAAGGACCAGTGGATTCTTGTCCAGTCTCAGATCGAGCTGGAGTGCGATGAGGCTCTTGACGGTGTTGCCGACGGCATCATTGAGGACCCCACCATCTGCAACTTCAACGCTAGCGCCCTGAACTGCAACACCAACGATGACTCCCGCTGCCTGAGCGACTCTCAGGTCAACACCGTCGAGACCGTCTTCACTCCTCTCTTCAACACCGAGGGCAAGCTCCTCTACCCCGCCCTTCTCCCTGGCTCCCAGGTCGATGCATTCGCTCTTGGCCAGCTCTCCGGCAGCGTCCAGGGCATCGCTCGTGACTACTACCGCGGCGGTGTCTACAACGACTCCAGCTTCGATGTCACCACCCTTGGCCAGGCCGACTACCGCCGCGCCCTGAACCTCGACCGCCAACACGGTTACCCTTCCTCCTTCAACGGTGACCTCAGCGGCTTCCGTTACGTCGGTGGCAAGATGATCATGTACCACGGCATGGCCGACCCTCTCACTTCCGGCGCTAACTCTCAACGCTACTACCTCAAGGTCGCCAACCAGATGGGCCTCGACGACTCCGAGATGGACGTGTTCCTGCGCTACTTCCGCATTTCCGGCATGGCCCACTGCGGCGTTGGCGGCATCGCCGGCGCCGGCGCCTGGATGTTCGGCCAGAACAAGGCCGCCTCCGACGCCAACAACAACATCGTCAACAACCTCGTCGACTGGGTCGAGAACGGCAACGCACCCGACACCATCGAGGGCACCAAGTTCTGGTGGGACGAGTCCGCCAACGGCATCCAGTTCACCCGCAACCACTGCCGCTTCCCCTACCGCAACACCTACAGCGGCTCGGGCTCCGGCTCCGACCCTGCGAACTGGAGCTGCCAGAAGATCGACAACTGGCGCGACTGCGGCGTCAACGACATGCCGCGTCTCTGCAACGTCGACGGCTCCTTCGACTACTAGTCGAGTTGCGGCTTCGTAAAAATCTCATTGCGTATGATGTTTCCTTTTGATGTCTTTGAGCCCGTCCTGTCTCGTCACGTCACGTCCAGTTCGCCAATCAACGCGAACGGACGGCGGTGGCAGGGAGGGGCTCAGTCTTCCTTGATTTTCCTTTCATCTTGCATCACAATGTATGTAGAAGGAGAAGGACAGGAGGATCCTTAATTTTCGTAGTTGGAAGGGGCGGTGCTTGATTGAACCGGTTTTCTCCCTCGCGGTCCCCCCTTCTCACATTTTTATTCTCATCTATATATATCCATTTTCCCTTTCCAACAGACGCTGTATGAGTACATAGTACGTAGTAACAAAACGTCTGTTTTGCTGTATCTGAAAACGATTACATACCATCATGTCTTTGTGTCAACGTTCCTGTCAAGTTTCGTTCCAACGCGTGCTGTTTTGGCTGTGTGTGCCTGTCCTGTCCGGGCGAGCTTTTTTTCTCTGTCGAGCTTCGTTTCAGCACTGAGGTGGTCGTCATTCGTCGTTCGTGTTCAGCGATGTCCCTTCGCTTCCGTGGGCGAGAAATCATCAGCTAGATACCTTCAATCAACCTTTCAATTCAACTGGCTGCCACTGGTCGCGAACAGCCTTCGTTCGCAGATCCGTGTCGACGCTGCCGCGTGAAGGGTTAGGGTTGGGTTTATCATCAATCGAGTACTTTCTACTCGCGCAGCTATAACACGCCTGGTTGGTGTGGATCCTGAAGTAAGTAATAATCTTGAGTCTGTGGATATTATTACACGTTGATTCCGTGTCTCGTAGCGAAGCCTAGCAGCGACCGTTTCGATTTCCACACATGTAATCGATTTTGAGAGGTTCCGCTTCGACAACACACGAGATCCATGATCCGATCGCGGTTGAAAACCGAGCATACTTTGTAATGAAACAAGTCTCTATGGCCTTACTCTGAGATATATCATGCGAGTCAAAAAGAACTAAGAGCGAGTTTCCATTGCATCAAATTCTGCTCAATGTCCGAGAGACAAACTGCTTGACATGATCGATGCTCTCCAGGGGAACGTTCAAAGGCTTTCTATCCGCCGCTCCCCTGGGGCCGAAATGCCGGCACCAACAAAGTAGAGAACGTCATTTTGAACATGGAGCATCGCAAGTGAAGTTTGGATCAATGTCATCGGTAGTGCCTCTCACTCTATTCCATTTGCTCTTGATGCTCGAGGCGACGGATACGACCCTTGGACTTGGGGAGCGGTTGTCTAGTCGCTTACTCTGTGGTCTGCCAAGTTGGTGGACCATGATAAATTTAATTTTTCCAGCTTGCCACATCAATCCGAATTGGTCTAGTGGCTAGGATTTGTCGCTCTCAATCTTCTCCCAAGAAGACCAGAACCGACAAGGCCGGGGTTCAATTCCCCGATTCGGAATAATGCTTTTGCTTTTGTTTGACACTGGTATCTCGAACTGGTATATCTTTTGATCAAGAGGACAATCAGAAGTCTCGGCTTCGACACAAAGCAGCAATTGTCGGGGTTGATCGATTGCTCTTTGCTATATGGTCGTTCGGACGCTGAAAGTAGGATTCGGGATTCGCGGAGAGCGTTTGGAAAGATTCACACGGTCGATGATTTCTTTCGCTTTTTTCCCTAGGTGGTCATCTACTTATAAGACAGTAGATGCCCGAAAACAAATGTTTTATGTTCCTTTTACTTTCATGAGACGTCGTCGGGCTGTATTGCGAGCCCGGTACATCCATGGAAGGCCTCAGCCTTGGACATTACTGGCTTACAACGATCATGTGAACAACTATTGCATCACCAGCAGATCGTGCTTCAATGTCGTCCCGAGTTGACTGACCCTCAACTGAACAGTGCCTGGCCTTCTGCTACTCGTTTCTACGATGTCCTTCGGAACATCCATACGACGCATAATGACATGGCAGCCCGATGTGCGGAGTGGAGAGCCGTCACCGCCTGCCCTCCGTGTATACAGAAGTTTGCCGAACGCACGATCTCACCGGTACTAACATGTTTAGGATATCCTAGAGCTGCTGGTATTACTACTTACGCGATCGTACCCCGGTGAGATACTCGTGATTCCGATCTAGCGTCTCAGTGGTATTAGGATCATTTTGATGCACGAAAGTTGCTGATACCACCGTGTTAACAGACAAACTTTAGCATGAACTGAGGGCACATCATCATCATCATCATCACCGAAAGACCACATCAACGATAGTACGAACAAAACAAACAATCGTCCTCAAGCTTTGAAGAACCGCTCTTCCAACCAGAACATCTATTCATTACAACACAACATGGTCGATACCAACTCAGCTCAGTTATTCAGCGTGGAAGGCATGGTAGTCGTAATCACAGGCGGCGGCACAGGAATCGGCCTCCTCATGACAAAAGCCTTCGCACTCAACGGCGCGAAGAAAGTCTACATCGTCGGCCGACGAAAGGAGAAACTAGAAGAAGCCGCAAAGCTCTCTCCCAGCAACATCGTCCCGCTTGTAGGCGACGTGACCAGCAAAGAAAGCCTCATCAGCATCGCAAAGACCATCAAACAAGAAGTCGGCTACGTCAACCTCGTCTGCTGCAACAGCGGCACAATGCCCAAACCCGTGGGCATCAAGCCCGCAGAGACAACCGTAGCCGAGTACGCCGAAAAAGCTCTACAACTAGACCCGGCGGACTGGAACAACACGTTTGCCACCAACACGACCAGCATCGCGTTCACGACTTTCGCTTTCCTCGAACTGCTCGATGCCGGGAACAAAGCCCCCAACCGTGCCCCCGGCCGCTCCTCCCAAGTCCTCGCCACCTCATCCATCGGAGGCTACCTGCGCGCTCCCGGGAGTAATATGGCGTACTGCGCGAGCAAAGCCGCCGCCACGCACCTGGTCAAGCACCTAGCGGGGACTCTGGCACCTTTCTTCATCCGCATCAATGGACTCGCTCCGGGCCTGTTCCCGACCGAGCTGGCGGGCAATGTGATTGCGGCTGTGGGCGCGAAGGGCGATCCGCAGGAAGAGGGGAGTGTTCGTCCGAACATCATTCCGGCGACGAGGGTGGGCAGGGAGGAGGATATGGTGGGGACTGTCATGTATTTGGCGAGTGCGGCTGGGGCGTATCTCAATGGCAATGTTACTGTGCTGGATGGGGGGAGGGTCAGTCAGTTGCCGGGGACTTATTGAGGGGGGAGTTGGGAGTTTGGTGTTGGTGTTTACGGTTGTTGGTGGGATTCTGCTGAGACTATACATCCCAGATTGAATGCGCTAATGTCGAAAGCTAGATATCTGTTTTGAGTGTGCTGGTATCAAGAGCTCTGGTATTACCATGGGGAAGTAGCGTGCTCGAGAGCATTGTCTCTGGCATGGATATGCTCATGTCAGCAGCTGTGGTGTATCGCCGAGGAACCCGCTCCATTGAGACACAGCACACTCGAGAGCAGCATCATCGTATACCAAAGGAACTGTGTTTGATGATGGGATGATCAGTCAGTTGCTAGTGGGGAAGTATGGAGGCTGTCGGCATTACGTGAGCCTCCCCGTCGATTTACAGAACGACTTCTGATACAAATCACGGTACGGCAGTGGCTTGAGAATCCGTGGGGGGAAGTAGGTATGTTGGAGTGGATGGCTATGACTCGTGGTGTGTGGCATGTTGTAGGGATGTAGTCTCAGCAAGAGTCAGATGATCATACTCCCTCTTTATAGCAAGGTGTCTCGGGTTTGCTTTGACACAAGAGCGGGGTTGTAGAGTTAGATGGATCAAGAGACATGTCTTGTGTTTCGATCAACAGGTTACTACTGTAGGTGGTGGTCCGAAAAGAAGAAAGAAGCATTCTCATCTCCACAGCCGGCCTCAACTCTCAGAAGAGACTCGGGGCCGAAAACATCAGGGGCAAACGCGCCAACTGCCATCCCGCCGCCACCATCCGACCTCACTTCGTCGCACCGACCTCCAACACACCAGACCCCCTACTTCTGCGACCAGATGCGGCACTCTGTATACTGTATCGGTAATCGCTCTGACTTCTTCGTCAACAACAAATTCACGGCCCGAGTAAGAGGATGAAGATCTACCCGACATAGTCAAGAACCATCCTCCGGTTTTCATTCTGCACGCTAGCGTTTCACCGTTGCCTGGTGGCAGCCCATGGCGTGAAACAATACCGGGTAATTGGGCCTCTGCCGTCTAACGCTTGCATTTTTTGCCTGATCGACCAGGAAAACTTGGTTAGACGTGGAATTTTGGTGGTGTCGCTGGCCACGCTACCGACCTGCTTTATACTTCCTCCCGAGTATGTCGGCAGACGGTGGGGGTCTAGACTCTTTGTTCCCTTGCTACCTCGATCCCGCAGCTACCAAACAAGCACTTGACAGCGAAAGGGTACGCTGCCGCTGAACACAGCAACTGCGGGACTGTCAGGCGCAAAATAGTACATCCCTGTGCAGACTAGGGATCCGGGTGCTCATCGATCCATCGGCACTTGCGATCATACTTCCGCGATGGATGGCTGTCACTTTCAGAAGATCTTCACTCCGATGAAGTCCGGAAACACAACTCGAAACCGATATAGAGAACATCAATCTCGTTGTCTATGCCAGAAAAAGGTACACACCTGGAGGCGTCCTTGCCGAAACCGTATACCGACTCCGGCGTATCCCGTGGCCAAAGATTCGAGCCACGAAGCCGTTACAGCACGCGCTTGGTGGGAGTAGTCTAAACACAAGTGAGCTCCACTCCCGTGTGGCTCGCGGTTCCTCACGAACGAACAAGTGGTTTGCGCTCTTTATGATGAAGCGCGTCTGCACGCCTCGCCGCCGCCCTCGTTTACACTGTTGCGACTTCCGATTCTTGCCATTTTCCCATTCAGATCCACTACCCTGGACACTCGTATTACATGACTGGAGCAGACATCCGTTGATCGGATAACTCCAGATTCTTGGACTGCATCACCGCGACTTCGACAGCACGGGTGTGCACCTTTCAACGATGGACGATTCAATTGACCAGAGCATGCCACAAGAGGCGCTCGTGGCAGCCATCCCCGTCATGGTGCTTTCAATCATCTCGTTATGGCTGAGCCTGCTTTGGTTTACGATGCAACATTACCACAGCGAGCGATGGAGTTGTATGGCCTCCCCGAGACAGTACCAAACGAAACGTACTGACCGGTGATTCAGATGTGGGCCTCATGGCACTCGCAGTCAGTGGCTCCACGACTGCGAGCTTTGTGCAACAATGCTGGTTCGTGACGCATTGGCGGCACGACAAGACCTCGGAATATAGACATGCAATAGAGGGTTCTGATCGTCGGAATCTCGCCATCGGCCCCCTCACCGACGGAACGAGTCTTTATTGCTTTTGGGTCCAGATGTATTGTTACAATACCATTGCGTATGTTACACGAACGAAGATCTCGCGAGTCGTATCTGTCCGGCGATGCTAACAGGGATTGCAGGCTCCTTACTCTTTGCTGGTAAGATACCATCACCATCAATCCGCCGAGACATCACTCCGTAGGAATATAGGATTTGTTTTTGCTAACATCAGCTCAGGGCCATCGCACTGGTACGAGGCGTCTACAACTGCCGCCACGTGGGCTCAATACGCTTCAACAACATTCTGGTACCAACCAGCAAGTTTCTCTGCTTCTTCCTACCGTTACTCTCGGTCGTCTTTCCCTTTGCGCCTTTCTTTGATAGCCGTCTGAACGCTGCCATAATCATCAGCTGTGCTCCCAGTAAGTCCCGCCGAGTACAACGAAAGATCCTCCCAACACGTACCCTTACTGACACAAGCTTCAGTGTTTCTCGGCTGGCTCGTCGGCGGAGCCTGCATCGTCGCCATCCTAATCAAATACGTCCGCGGCCTCGCAAACTTCGTCAAGATTGAAGATTCGAGGTCCGTGAGCATCTCACTGCAAACACCGACCACGAACGGCAAAGGCAAGATGAACCATGCCATCTCTCTGACCGACAAGTGGCTGCTGTTACGCTTCAGCTTTACGTTCGTCTGTCTCTGGTGAGTTTTGAGCTTGAGACGGCCGCCGAGAATCTTATGCCGATAAGCTATCGGCAGCACCTCTCGGCGGCCTTCATCAAACAATTCGCATACGCTGACTTTGCCTTCTGTACAGCACATTCGAGATCCTCATTATAAACACCATCATGACCCGCTCCGCCTACTCCAAAGAAGTCGCCGCCAAACCAGGCCCGGACCTCTCAGTCTCAGGCACCATCGGCAGCGTCCTGGCGTTCATCCCAGGCGTGTCGGCCGGAATCATGGGCTTCATCATCTTCGGCACGACGTCCCAATTCCGGCGCGTGTACGCTCAAAGCTTGCGGAGACTTTGCTGCTGCTGCTGCTGCTGCGGAGCAAGAGGCAAGAAGCACCAGCAGCACAACGGCGCCGCAGACGACGTCGAAAGAAGGCAGACCATCGGCAGCGGCGGCGGCGGTGGCGTCATCGGCAGGAGCCTGTCCGGGCGCCGCTACCCTACGTACCACTGCAGAGTCGAGAGCGGCGGCGCCCGGCTCGAGATGGCGGCGTCGGGGCGGATCCAACTCGCCGCGGCCGCGGCCGCCGCCGCCAACAAGGAGACAGACGTCGTCGGTGGGCCTGCGAACCAGTCGCAGGAAGACAAGGACCTTGTCATTGCGCGGGCGCAAGAGGTCCTGACGCGCAAGTCGTCCGCGAGGCTGGCGCAGCCTTGGAGGACGCTGGGGATCGATCGGCAGGCCGAGCGGGAACAGCACTGGAACAGCGCTTTCGCGAAGGAGACGGATTAGGTGTCTGGCTGGGTCCAACGGCTGCTCTGGCTTCTAGGTACACGTCTTTTAATGAGTAATATGTCTTTTTGTCTCTTCCTTCTCCTAGGTACATGGGTGTCAGATCGGGGTTTGCCTTACAAGTCTCCCGCGCAAACCAGAGGGTTTGACTCTCCTTTGTTCATGCTGGAGGGTCTCTAGCGCCGGTGAGATACGCCTTCCTATATTTCCATCTCTCGGCGGTAACTATCGGAATTGGGTAGTTGGGGCTTGAGGGTATTACCGTAAACAACTCCCAGTTACCGGAGAGATACAAGTGATCAAGACCGTCTCATCTCGGCGGCAGTACAATATGCTAAAGTTGAAGAGGCTCTCAGATACCACCATGAAGAGTCTCAAACGCACCGGCTTTCATTCATCAAACTAGGGTATCACATAACAAACGATCACAAACAGCAAAACAAACCCCCCGACTCACATGCCTCACTTCGACCTAAAAATCCCCTGCCCAAGCGCAGTCAAATACCCATACCGCGTCAACATGGTCGGATCGAAATTCTCGCCCCCACCGCCGCCGCCGCCCCCATGATGATGAAGGCCATTCCTCGCCTCCCCCACAGCCGCGTCCGCCAGCCCCTGCAGAGACCCACCGCCATCAACCCCTCCTCCACCACCACCAGCCTGCGCAAGCACCCTCTCCTTCTTCTTGATAACCAGCTCGCGGATCGCGCCGTCCCACCCCTCGCTCTCCTGCTTGCCCGCCAACCCCCTGCCCTCGCCCAGACACTCGACCATCTGGTCCAAGCCCCTGAGGGCCTCGGCGCGGACTTTGGGGATGTCGCAGAGCTCGCAGAGGGTCATGGCCGCGAGGGCGCCGAAGTGGTGGTTCAGCGGCGTGACGGGCGTGAGGCGCGAGTTGAGAACTGTGGCGACTTTGACGGCGTGCTCGATCAGTTCTGTGGGCTCGGTGGTGGGGCTCAGGCGTTTGATGAGGAGGTGGCAGTGGTGGTATGAGAGGTGGACGAGGTTCAGCGTGCCCCAGACGCTCTCGACCGATTCGCGGAAACGGTCGATTTCGCCTGCGAGGGTGAGGCCGAGGAGGGCGGAGGCGGGGTTCGAGGGGGCCATGACATCTGTGGACGGCGTTTTGGTCGTTGTGAGGATGGAGGCGAGGTGGCCGATGATGAATGACAGTCGGGCCAGGTGATATGTGCTTTCGCCGAGGAGGATTTGATCTTCGGGGAGGAGTACCAAGCTGTTTTCGGGGAGTTTGAGCAAGTCTGCGGTTGACGATGCATGCCAACGGTCGAGAATGAACAGGACCCACCAAACGCGGCGGGCAAGCCGGTCTTCACTATCACGGTCGCCTTCCATTACGCTTTGGCTGGGGGCGGGTATTGTGTTGATCTGGATCTGACCCGCAACTCCTGCTGCGCGGCCCAGCCATTCGGCACGTGACGGACCTGCCTGGCCTCTAATGGTGGCAGGGCCGTGATTGTCGCTCTCCAAAGCCATTATCAGCAGTGTCTGAAGATACACAAGATTCGTAGCGTTCGTATGTGTGCTTGGGTTGTCGAACGGGTATTTCGCAAGCAGCTCTGCCGCCCGCTTCAAAGCCTGTGGATACCCTGTGTTCGGTGGTAGTGTTGTCGTCGGGAATGTGCGCATGTAGCAATCGAGTGCAGCCAGGAAAGCTTCTCTGAGTGATGTTGGGCATTCGCCCAAGCGTTGTCGCAGCCTGTTCTTGTTGTTCGGGAGCAGAGGGAAAGTCTGGTGGATGACCCGGTAGTACTCGTTGACCACACTCTCGTCCCAGTCGAATGATGTTATGCTCGTCGTAGCTTGTGGCTCTGGGGGCTCATACGGTAGGCTTGTGCCATCGATCCTGTTCTCCATGCTGCCCATTCTCCAGAAGGGCTGTACATTGATATAAGAAGGCGTAGGCGGCTGTGTCGAGGCCTGGGACTGAGCGTAGCTCGGATGGTATCCTGGGTGCTGGCTCTGAGGCGGTAGATGAGGTCCTTGCTGAGATGGTAACGGCATAGGTCTGGTGTTACTGTTCCACCCTCCAGACATACTGCCATATCGTGCTTCAGCCACAGAATGCGTTCTCTTCTCCCCAGTCCGCGGTTCCAGCCCCATGACTCCATTATGAGCAACAGGACCAACACCGCCGTCTCCATGCGGCCCACCATGATTACGCTGCATCTGTGCCTGCTGTTGTTGTCCATGTCCGTAAGCACCTTGGTGCATGTTCTCGGCAATTGCGCGCTGGACCTGCTGGATTTCCGCCTGGTGATGCGGACCACCCACGCCAGGCTCATGAACCTGCTGTTCCAACGACTGCAATCTCTCCGCCAGCTCCTTGATATATCCTTTGCTCGGTCCTCTCTTGAGCGGCTGCCTTGTAAATGTGCACTCCAACCTGTTCCTCACACAGTGAGAGCACGGCGCAGCGCCCGTCTCGTCTGCCGCATCGCAGCGGATCTTCTTGCCGCGACACTTGTCGCATGCCCTTGACACTTTCGTCCTAGGTGCCTTTTCCCGAACGGCGTGCGAGGGGGGCTGGTCTGGGCTTCCATTGGTTTGCGCAAAGGCAACGGAGCCGTGAGGAGCTGCCACATTAAAGTGGGCATCCTGGTCTGCTTGAGAGGAGGATGGCAGGAGTGCGCTGAAGTTGCCAAAGGAGCCGAATTGGCCAGCCATCATGCGCTCCAGGTTGGCTCGCATTTGTGGGTCGTCCGGGACATCTCGTCCTGGGACCTGCTCGTCGTCGTGCCGTGAAGCGCCGCCGTGCTGCTGTTGAGCTTCATGGCTGCTCTCCGATGGGCGTCGTCGGTGGTCGTCGTCATTACTGTCGTTTAAATGTTGGTAGAAGGGTAGTCGTACATCTTGCGAGGGCGACGGGTACGACTGGTGTTGTTGCTGGCCCGGTGTGCCTCCACCTTCGGACATGGTCAGGTCGGGTGACTTGGTATTGCGTCCCGAGACAATGTCTATGTTCTCAGAGAACACGAGTCGCGCACCTGTGAGATCCACTCCATTCAATTGTTCCTGCTCGCGTTGTCAGTGGTATGGAACGTTAGTGAGGTACAGTAAGTATAGCCGTGTGACAGGCGAGCAAAGCACAAAGGTGGTCAAGAGTCAACGCCTCGGCAGCCAAACACGCGCTAGCGATACCAGCAGCAGCACGAGGGACGCAAATCCGCCATCTTCACAACACAATGAGTGCTGGCCATTGAGGCGGCGGGGTTCGGAGGCAGTCGGTCCATGTTAGAAGTCATAGCATACCGTGCAAGACCAACTATTCGCGATGAGGTCGAAGTTTTCGGTGATACGTTTCGCCGAAAAATGTGCTACGTTTAGACGATCACGATCACTTCAATGTCATCAACACATATCATCTTCATGCGTGCATGTATACGGAAACGGCTCAAAAGCTACTTGAACGATTGAGTAGTAGGAGTCCCCCAACCTAAACCTCACCTCACCCCCCGACACCCTTTCCACATTGTCCCCCAGCCTCCAATCATCGAGGTAACACCAGTGAACAAAATCAGAGCACCATAGTCAGTCCCAAGCGCCCAACCGCCATCTCCAATCACCGGACCAAGCCTCAAGAGCTCGACCCCAGACAAGCCCCCAACGACATACCCAACCCCTCTCGCGCCATTCATGAACCCATAGATCATACCCGAGCTGATCGCCTCGTTACGATCCGCAGCTTCCTTCTCGAGATCCTTGATCCAACCACCCCACGTAGAGGAGTAGCCACTCGCAAAGAAGCCATAACCCACGGCGAAAGCTATCAGCAGGCCTGGTAGAGTGTTCGACTTGATGGCCCACAGGAAAAAGACGCAGAGAGCAGACCCCAGCGCTGAGATGAGCGTGTTGGTCGTGCCGGAAACGTGCAGCTTGTCGCTCAACAGGCCGAAGCCGGTGCTCGAGATTATACCCGGGGCGTTGAACATGGCGATCATCGCAGTACTTTCCGCGGCCGACATCTTCAACAGCTGTGAGGCGTATGCTGGGAGGTACGTTTGCGGGAGTCCATAGCCAGAAGCAAAGGCTGCATTCGCGAGAGCGTAGATGTAAAATGTGCGATGCTTGAGGAAACTCCAAGGCGTTCTTTGCAGACGCCTTTGCGCGGATGGCGGTGGATTGGGGGTGATGAGAATCCCTCCCAAACCTACTCCGAGCACTATCCCAGCCCAGACGCGCAAAGCGACGCGGAATCCTAAATCGTGCAACATCTTCTGCATGAGAAAGGGTCCAGCAGTGCCGACGATGTTCTTAATAGAGAACTGCAGGCCGTAAGCTGTTGCTCGGTTGCCATCATGGAACCATTGGTCCAGCCATAGTGTAGTTGGAACGTAGAGCATCGCATTGCCTATGGCAGCGAGCAGGCCTTGCAAGACAATGAGATGCCAGACCTCAGTGCTCCAAGACGAGACGAATAATGCCGCGGCTGAGATCAGTGTTCCGGCGATGGCGACTTCGCGTTTCCAAGTGCTGAAGCGACTTCGTTCTAGGATTGCCGAGAGGACAGGCATAGAAAGGTACATGACACCATTCATGGTTGTGCCAATGACACCTGTAGCGCTTCGAGGGCCTTTGATGACTTCTTGCTGCGTGTACGCGTCTTGGAAGACACCAAAGTTCATGGCCATGCCTGGTTTTTGGTCAGTGTCTTAGTGAGATTGCGAAGAGCTGTTGAATGGTGACTGCACACCCCATATCGGTAGTTGCAGGATGCCACAACCAAGTGAGATTAGTATGGTTCGTCTTTGCTGTGGCGATGGTAGTGGTATCGAGCGAGCATTTGTTTCGTGGTCGGCTGGCGCCTCCGATAGTTCGATTTGTTCAGACATCGTCGCCATCTACGCAAAACTCACAACCGATGGCAGGTTGTCATGAATACAGCGCGGCTTGCACAACTTATCAGCAGATGAGGTTACATGCGCTCGCCGAGGTCGGACCCCCATTGCCAATGAGATGCGACTCACAGGCCGATCGGTACCTCATGCAGCCACGTGACTGTAATCTGGCTGCGACATCGTGTTGCAAGAGACACCTTCTCTCACGGTCAATCAAACCCATCGATCATCTTTGCTGACGGTCTGTCCGACTCTGCACAATCGATGTGCTGGATCAAGGTAGTCTTCGTTCCACTGAAGCACTTTACATGCTGTCGTCAAACGAGTACGACCGTGGTAGCCTAACAGATCGCAAGACTGCATATTACCATGATGCACGGATGCTCTGCGTGCAGTCATTGTAACTTGTATCAAAGTGAAGTGAACAACGATGGCTTATTCGCTTAGGTGCATTTGACAAGACAAGCAAAGAAAGCACGGCCGCTCTCTCCTGGTCCCGAAAATGTGGACGCGGTCCGTCGGAAACGGCACGAAACGGGAAGGGACCCTGTTGCATCACTCCTGCCAGGGGTCTGGAACTTTTCTCTTTCTTAGTCGCCAAAACAACAACTTCCATTCCCACCAAAAAGACACAAACTAGCCATACACCATGGCTGACATTACTGGACCTCCGATGAGCTACAGCAGCATGAAAGGCCGTCTCCATGATGGCCTTTTGAAGGGTCTTGAGGTGATGGGTTACGAGTAAGCAACGAACATTCACCGCACTCTACATTCCATGGAACCGTCTCGCTAAACATTACAACCAGAACCATGTCACCCGTCCAGCAAAAGACACTAAACGACATGCCCAACTTCCGCGCTGATGTCCTTGCTCAAGCAAAGACCGGAACCGGCAAAACAATCGCTTTCCTTCTTCCGGCACTTCACTCTCTTTTGACACAGTCGTCTCTGCGCAAGGGTCAGGTCGGCATCCTCATTCTCTCGCCCACGAGAGAGCTCGCGCTTCAAATCGCAAAGGAGTGCGACGCCTTGACCGCGCAACTGCCAAACCGCCCCGAGTGCCACACCGCCTACGGTGGCACAAGCAAGGCCACCGAGCAAAGGAAGTTTATTAACGGAGACCCCAAGATCTTGGTGGCGACCCCCGGCCGATTGAACGACTACCTTTCGGACGAATACGTTGCCGAGCGCTTCCAAAACATGCAGACTCTGGTTCTCGACGAGGCCGATACCATGCTTGAGAGTGGCTTCCTCGTTGCCGTCAACGACATTCTCCGCCGTCTGCCGCCCAAGTCTAAGGGATGGCAGGGTATGTGCTTCTCGGCCACTGTCCCGCCCAAGGTCAAGGATGTTCTTTCCAAGGTCCTTAAATCTAACTACACCCACCTTACGACTGTCGACCCCAATGAGACTCCCACGATTGAGTTGGTGACGCAACATTCGGTTGTCATTCCTTCCGTCGCCCAGACTTACGCCACTCTCTATGCAATCCTCATGAAGGAGTACGAGACGTCACCCAAAGAGTTCAAGGCCATCGTTTTCGGCACCACCGCAAACGGCGTTGCCCTCATGCACGCACTCTTCTCAAGACTTCTTGGCAACCAGATGTCGGTCTTCCAACTGCAATCACGCCTTTCACAAAACGCTCGCACAAGGACCACGAACGAGTTCAAGGCAGCAACTGCAGGCCTCATGTTCGCCAGTGATGTGATTGGTCGCGGCATGGACTTCCCCAACGTTTCCCTCGTTGTACAAGTCGGTCTGCCCTCAAACGGTGAACAGTACGTCCACCGCGTGGGCCGCACCGCCAGAGCAGGCAACGAGGGCCGCGCTGTCATCCTCTTGACTCAGCGCGAGTCGTTCTTCCTGAAGATCAACAAGCAACTCCCCATCACACCCTACCCTCACAACCTCAGCTCGACTGCCGATGCGGCGGCCGGCTCTGTCGTCTCGGCATTCGACTCGGTAGACGAGGCAACAAGAACCAAAGCCTACCAGGCCTGGCTCGGCTTCCACAAGACTTTCACCAAGCAGCTACAGCTGAACAATGAGGGTCTTGTGGCCGCCGCGAACGACTACGCGGAATCCATGGGCATGCCTGAGCCGCCACTTCTGGACAAGCAGGTCGTCGGCAAGATGGGTCTGAGGGGTGTCCCAGGCCTCAACGTCGGACACGTCGAGAGGACTGGCGGCCGTGGCGGTCGTGGCGGTGGCGGTGGAGGACGCGGCGGACGCTCCAATGGCCCTTCCGGAGGTCGCGACACTAACGGCGACGCACCCTCAGGACGTGGCCGCGGTGGTGGACGCGGAGGCCGTGGCGGCAGAGGAGGCGGCCGTGGCCGCGGCGGCGTTGAGAAGCGCTAGGCGGCTGCTTCCAAGCGAGTAATGAGCATTGCGCATCTGGACACGCAGGCGGAGAGCACATGCATTTGCATCACAGGGATTTGTTGGAGCATTGGTGAGGCATGTTACCTTTGATACCCATGTACTATTATGACAGTCTAGCATGATATACAATTATACACGACGTTCACTCAGTTGACTCTGCGTTATCCTAGGATGTGAAATGACGACCTAGGCATGATTCCGATCTTGAATCGATGATTGCTGCCATACTGCTCGGGGAGAGTGAGGTTTCCTTCTACAATCTCAAATGAGAATCCATCTGACTGGCTGTCTCGAGTCGTTTCGAACAAGTTCTGCTCTGTACTCCTGACCTTTTACCAAAAGAGCGTAGTCGGATCGACGTGAACTCAGCGTCGT
>Ga0265798_10004137_pt1 | contig 20223 bp, 16 predicted proteins | sample P3T30metagenome_FD_192430 | JGI IMG/M metagenome (GOLD analysis project Ga0265798, IMG submission 192430) | Plant litter microbial communities from East Loma Ridge, Irvine, California - P3 T30 | ecosystem: Environmental > Terrestrial > Plant litter > Unclassified | place: USA: California... | reverse complement strand
GGGTTCGGTACTTGGAATCATAACCGATCTTACCGAAGCCATCCGGAAGGACGATCTTTATCTGATCAAGCGCCTGCTATCGCAACTTGGCAAGACGCCGTTCATAAAAAAGGAAAAACCGACGCCTTATGACGAGGCGGTAAGCCTGGTGTGGTATCTCGAAAATGTGTTTTACGATACGTGCGGGGAAATCGTCGACTTTATCTGCCGCAACGTCTACCATGGCGAAAGGATGAACGGTTCGGTGCTCAGCCTGGGATTCTGGCCCGGAGGCGACCGCGACGGCAATCCGTTCGTGACCACGGAGATCACGCACAAAGTCGCCGATCGTTTGCGCACTTCCATCCTGAAATGCTATTATCGGGACATGCGAAAGTTGCGTCGCAAGATCACGTTTTCCAAAGTCGACCAGATGGTGATCGATCTGGAGTCGAAAATTTACCAGTCGGCGTTCAGTCCGAACGGGGAACTTTTCCTATCATCTGAGGATTTCAGGAACGGCCTCATCGCCATACGCGACATCATTGCGTCACAACACGAGTCGCTTTACGTCGAGGATGTCGATGCGTTGCTCAACAAACTCCATGTTTTCGGGTTTCATTTCGCCTCGCTTGACATCCGCCAGAACAGCCATATCCACGACTCCGTAATCGAAACCATCAGCAAGGCAAAGACTTCGGTGCTGCCTGAAAATTATGTGGAACTGGACCCGGAAAAGCGTATCGAGATTGCTTCTGCCGTACGCGAACAGCATACTTCGGGCGATCTGGGAGACGAAATTGCGAACCTGACGCTCGATTCGATGCGGGCCATGCGCGAAATCCAGCAAAAAAGCGGGGAGCTGGCGTGTAACCGCTATATTATCAGCAACAACGAAAGTGCGCTGAATGTCCTGGAAACGCTGGCCATGTTCAGGCTGACGGGATGGGAAAATCCTTCGGTCGATATCGTACCGTTGTTCGAAGCGGTCGAGGATCTGAAGCGGTCCGATACGGTAATGGAAGAACTGTACACGAACAAACAATATCTGGCGCACCTTCAAAACCGGAATAACGTCCAGACGGTCATGCTCGGTTTTTCCGACGGTACGAAAGACGGTGGTTACCTAATGGCCAATTGGGGAATTTACAAGGCCAAAGAGGCGATCACGGCCATTTCACGCAAATACGGCGTCAAGGTCATTTTCTTCGACGGACGCGGCGGCCCTCCTGCCAGAGGTGGCGGAAAAACGCATAAATTCTATGCTTCCCAGGGCTCGAACATCGAAAACAACGAAATCCAACTGACGATACAGGGCCAGACGATAAGTTCCAATTTCGGGACCGAGGATTCGTGCCGCTATAATCTGGAGAATCTGCTGAGCGCGGGCGTCAACAACCAGGTGTTTGAAAAAGCTAAGAACGACCTGACGTCTGAAGACAAGCTTCTGATGGACGAATTGTCTGAAATCGGATATAAAAAATATACGGCTTTCAAGCAGCATCCGAAATTTCTGCCGTTCCTGAAAGATATGAGCGCGCTCAAATATTACTCGATGATCAACATCGGAAGCCGTCCGGCCAAGCGCAACAGCGGCGATAAGCTCAATTTCGGCGATCTGCGCGCGATCCCGTTCGTAGGGGCGTGGAGCATGCTGAAGATCAACATCCCGGGATTTTTCGGCGTCGGATCGGCACTAAAGCATTTTGAGGAAAACGGCCGGTGGGAGACGGTGCAGGAGTTGTTCGACAGATCGCTTTTTTTCAGGACATTACTCGAAAACAGCATGATGTCGGTCGCCAAATCGTTTATGAAACTGACCGCTTATATGAAGAACGATCCGGAATTCGGGGAATTCTGGAGCCTCATATTCGACGAATACGAAGAAACGAAACGCCTCTTGCTCAAAATCGCGGGGCACAAAACGCTCATGGAAAATTATCCCGACGGAAAAGCGTCGATCGACATACGCGAACACATCGTTTTGCCGTTGCTCGTGATCCAGCAATATTCGCTTCAGCGCATAAACGAAATTCAGAAACAGGAAGCACCGGACGAAGACCTGATCGCCACTTTTGAAAAACTGGTGACGCGATCGCTGTTTGGGAATACGAATGCCAGCAGAAATTCCGCTTAAGATGAGGCCGTCACAATTACAGCCCGGGGAATATCCGGAATACCAAAAGACGTATATCGATACGGTGGCCGACATCGACCTGGTTGAAGAACTGGAAATTTCACTCCACCGGTTTATCCGATTTGTGCGCGAAATCCCGATGGATAAATTCGATTACAGTTATGCGGAAGGCAAATGGACGATCAAGGAGATTATCCAGCACGTGATCGATTCCGAACGGATTTTTGCGTACCGGGCTTTGGCTTTTGCGAGAAACGACAAAACGTCTCTGCCGGGATTCGACGAGAATGCTTACGCGGATGCATCCGATGGGAACGCACGCCATCTGACGTCATTGCTCAACGAATTGTCGGAGGTGCGCCATTCCAATATCACTTTGTTTAAGTCGTTTTCGGAAGATGCGCTGCTTCGGATCGGGCATGCCAACGGAAACCCGAATTCGGTAAGAGCATTGGGTTTTGCTATCATCGGACATCAGAATCACCATGAGAGGGTTTACAGGGAGCGGTATTTAATTAGCGAATGGGTAATTAGCGAATGGGATAATTAGCGAATTAGCGAATGGGACAATTAGCGAATTAGCGAATGAGATAATTAGATAATTAGTTATGACTATTTGACTTTGTCTGGAGAGACCAATTTTTTGGACCATTGAGATCTTGAAGGGCATTTAAACCATTAAGATATAGAAACCATTAGGATCGTTGAGTTCATTAAGGCCGTTGTGATCCCGTATATCAAAATGAACTAAAAGACGGGTAAACCAGAAATAGAGATGATTATCTGCTGAGACTTTAAGTATCGAGAAGCGTCCGCAATTTAATGGCCTTAATGAACTCAACGGTTTGAATGTTAAAAACAAATAATTCCAAAAATTACAAATAATCCAAAATGCTCTTCCAAACCTCCAATTTAGATTCGAATTTTATCGTGTAAGCGGGACTCGTCGACGGCATAGAAAACTGAGGCAATGAAATAGTAGAGCCAAACGTCTTTACAAAGATCTTCTGGCTTTCCTTTCCGTTGAAGAAAATGGCTTTGATTAAAGGGTTTTCATCCAGAAATTGAGGAATAGGGTTCGCAATGCCATTCCGTATTTTCGAATCCAGGCTGCCTTCGCGTTCGCAGCTTTCGAGAACGTCCCAAACCGCAATATGGTTTTCCAGCATCAGTTTTTTGCGAGATTCAAAATCATCGGGAACCGGTAAATCGGACAGCAGTGAAAACATTATTTTCCAGAACGCATTCTGTGCATGGGCATAATATTCCTGCCTGGTCAGCGATGCGACACCGGGCATCGAACCCAAGATGAGAATTTTTGGATTTTCGCCGCAAATAGGAGGAAAGGAACAAATCATATTTTGGTAGCCAGAATCGAATATACCATCGGAATATAGTTGCCGAAATGTTTAATGCGGAACTTTCCTTTTTCGAATTCCTCCGTTTGCGCGAAGCAGTCATATGGAGAATAGTCGTATTCCCTGAATTTTTCGATCGACAATCCGTTTTCCAACAGGCTTGTAAAAACTTCAGAAAGCGCGTGGTTCCAGTTAACGGTCTTGTTTTCGATCGGGGCACTCGTGTCGGCATAGGTGCCGGTCGATTCTTCCTCAATGGCATCCGACCTGAAATAATTATAGGTCACTTTTGTGAAATTATCGTCGTACATCCAGACGACGGGATGAAATTCGGCAAAAACGAATTTGCCTCCGGGTTTTAAAAAATGGCTGATGACTTTCGCCCATTTATCCAGGTCCGGCAACCATCCGATAGTACCGTAAGAGGTAAAGACGATGTCGAATTCCTGGTACATGCGATTTGGCAGGTCGTAAATGTCGCTGCAGATGAACGTCGCGTCTGCATTGAGGTCTTTGGCCAGACCTGTTGCGACGTTTATCGCTTCATCCGAAAAATCAGCTCCGACTGTTGTCGCGCCCATCCTCGCCAATGAAATCGTATCCTGACCGAAATGGCATTGAAGATGTAAAATGCGTTTGTCCTCCACATCTCCGAGCAGTTCTAGTTCAATGTCATTCAATGTGTTTTTTCCGTCGAGAAATTCCCTTTGGCCGTAAAAATCGGATTCCACATGAACCTGAACTTTGTCGTTCCACGTTTTGCGGTTTATGTCGAGATAATCCATTTGAATTAATAATGTATAGTTGATAATTAATAATTATTGGATTGAAAGTTAGCAAACAACTTTAAACCTCAAACTTTAAACAAAAAAAAGGAACCCGATCGGATTCCTGATTTATTATTTTTCTTCTTCTTCATCGTCTTCTTCCTCGTCGAAATCTTTGTCTTCTTCGTCAAAGTCGTCGTCGTCATCGCCATCTTCGTCGTCGTCAAGATCGCGTTTGGGCTTGTCCGGATCGTCGTCTTCCTCTTCTTCATCGGCGGCCGCATCTTCGTCGTCAATGTCCAGCTTGATGGAATCGATCGGTTCCGCGATATCGTCCAGTTCGTTGTCATCGTCGAATTTCTCGAGTCGGCTCGCAAGCTTGGTGCTGACTTTAACCAGGTAAATCGTGTCTTCCGTGCGCACTTCGACTGCCTCGATAAGTTCGTTTTGCGCGTTGCGGAAACGCACGATATGTGAATCGTCATATCCGTCGGGAAACTTCTCGAGAAGCAGCGTCAGGATCTCATTCGTCAGTTTGTTGTAGTCTACAATAATTCGTTTCATAGGGCATTCATTACATATCTAAAAGGTAAGCGAAAATTAGCGGAGCCACAATAGTCGCGTCAGATTCTATGATAAATTTAGGAGTGTTGATGTCAAGCTTGCCCCATGTGATTTTCTCGTTCGGAACCGCGCCGGAGTAGGATCCGTAGCTGGTCGTAGAATCTGAAATCTGACAGAAATAGCTCCAGAACGGAACATCGTGCATTTCCATATCCTGATACAACATCGGCACCACGCAAATCGGGAAATCGCCCGCAATTCCGCCGCCTATCTGGAAAAATCCGATACCGTTCTGCGAATTGTTCGTGTAATAATCGGCCAGATAACCCATGTATTCGATACCCGATTTCATCGTCGAGGCCTTAAGTTCGCCCTTAATGACATAAGACGCGAAGATGTTGCCCATTGTGGAATCTTCCCATCCCGGGACTACGATCGGCAGGTTTTTTTCGGCTGCAGCGTACATCCAGGAATCTTTGAGATCGATCTCATAATATTCTTCCAGAACACCCGATAGCAACATTTTGTACATAAATTCGTGCGGAAAATAACGTTCGCCATTGTCTTCGGCATCCTTCCATATCTTGTAAATGTGCTTTTGCAGACGGCGGAAGGCTTCGTGCTCCGGAATACAAGTGTCGGTAACGCGATTTAGTCCGCGCTCCAGCAAATCCCATTCTTCCTGAGGCGTCAGGTCGCGGTAGTTCGGAACACGTTCGTAGTGCGAATGCGCCACGAGGTTCATGATGTCTTCTTCGAGATTGGCTCCTGTGCATGAAATGATCTGCACTTTGTCGCGACGGATCATCTCGGCGAAGATCTTTCCAAGTTCCGCCGTACTCATCGCGCCAGCCAGCGTCACCATCATTTTTGCACCTGAATTCAATTGGTCTTCATACGCTTTTGCGGCATCCACAAGCGCTGCCGAGTTGAAATGCAGGTAATACTTTTCAATAAACTGGCTAATTGGTCCTTTACTCATTGTAGTTTTTTTTAGTCGAAAGTCGAAAGTCGGATGTCAAGGCCGTCGTTCGACTTTTGACATTCGACGTTCGACAAATTCAAAAATAATTTATTTTTCGTCGTAACCCAATATTTTAAGCACGTCGTCCGAACTCTGTTCCGGCGAAAATACTTCCGTACCCACGATGCCGTTTTCGTCCCTGTCGATAAGGATGTGCTTCGGCTGCGGGATCAGGCAGTGGTGGATTCCTCCGAAACCGCCTATCGTTTCCTGGTAGGCGCCCGTGTTGAAAAACCCGATGTACAACGGCTTTTCCTTGTTGTATTTAGGAAGGTAAACCGCGTTCATGTGCTGCTCGGAGTTGTAATAATCGTCTGAATCACACGTGAGCCCGCCGAGCAAAACACGCTCGTACGTATCGTTCCAGCGGTTCACGGCCAGCATGACGAAACGCTTGGAAATCGCCCATGAATCCGGCAACGTCGTGATGAATGACGAGTCGATCATGTTCCATTTCTCCCGGTCGTTCTGCTGTTTCTGGTAAATGACTTCGTAAATCGCGCCTCCGGATTCTCCCACCGTAAACGATCCGAATTCGGTGAAAATGTGTGGAACCGGAACGTCGGCCTCCTGGCAGGCGGTCTTGATCTGGTTGATGATCTCGTCCACCATATACTGGTAATCGTATTCAAAAGCCAGTGAATTCTTGATCGGGAACCCGCCGCCAATGTTCAGGCTGTCCAAAGTCTGGCACTCGCGCTTCAGGCTGATGTACACCTTGAGGCATTTCAGCAACTCGTTCCAGTAATAGGCCGTGTCGCGTATGCCCGTATTGATGAAAAAGTGGAGCATTTTGAGCTCGACCTGCTTGTTGTCGGCGATTTCGCGCTTGTAGAACGGCACGAGATTTTTGTATCCGATGCCAAGGCGGGACGTATAAAATTCGAATTTAGGCTCTTCCTCGGCCGCGATCCTGATCCCGACTTTAAACTTCTTCGTCGGAACCTGGGCCAGGATGTGGTTGAGCTCCTCGTAATTGTCGAGCACCGGGATCGTTTTGGTGTAACCGTTGTTGATCAGCGTGGCGATATTGTCGATGTAACCCTGGCGCTTGAAGCCGTTGCAGACTACATAGGTGTTTTTGTTGATCTTGCCCGTTTTGAGCAGGTTTTCCACAATTTTGATGTCGAACGCCGACGACGTTTCAATGTGGATATTGTTCTTAAAAGCCTCGTTCATAACGAATTCGAAATGCGAGCTTTTGGTACAGTAGCAGTAATAATATTTTCCGTCGTAGCTGTTCTTTTCCATCGCCTTCCGGAACCAGCCTTTGGCTTTGTTGATATTGTTGGAGATGGCAGGCAGGTACGTAAACTTAAGCGGCGTCCCGTATTCCTCGACGAGTTTCATCAGGTCGATGTTGTGGAACAGGAGCGAATCTTTGTTGAGTTTGAATTCTTCCTGAGGAAAATAAAACGTCTGGTTGATTAGGTCGAAATATTTTGTATTCATTTAATACCGTGTTGAAATTGAAAAAGGTTTAAAAACAGTCGAAATTACAACTGTCCTCAAACCCGTATGTTGGCAAAAATGATCGGAAGTTTCTCACTTCTGAAAGTCGGGCCAGGCTCCACGCGGAACCATGCCTCGACAACACGGAAAACACTTATTCCTTTGCGGAAAACCCCCATCACATCGAGTGTCGAAGGCTGATTTTTACAAGTGTTGGACGCTTTGTTCATTAGGGCAAATGTAAATAATTATGTAGCCTGATTACAAGCCTTTTTATTAAAAATATATTAAGATTGGTAAGAGGCAAACGCCTTAAAAATCAGGTCGTTTTCAACCAGCTGGTCGATTTTTATCCCGCCGATACCGTCAAGCAGGGCGAACAGGACGTTCCCGTATTCGTTTTTCTTGTCGTGACGGAGCAATCCGAGGATTTCGGATAGGTCGTCTTCTGAAAATTCAAGCCGGCCGTAAATTTCAGCCATCGTATTTTTTATCTGATCGTAATCCGGTTCGGAAATGAGGTTTTTTTCCATGGAAATGTAAGCTTCCAGCACCATTCCCGCCGCGATGGCTTCACCGTGCAGCAGTGTGTTTTTAGATGCATCTTCAAGGAAACGGCTTTCGATGGCATGGCCCAGCGTGTGCCCGAAGTTCAGCGCTTTACGGATGCCTTTTTCCGTCGGATCCTGGGAAACGATGTCGTTCTTGATCTCAATCGACCGGTAGACGAGGGCGTCGAAATCAGCAAAATCAAGTTGTCCGAGGTTGAGGAAGGTTTCCCAATACGGGCGGTCGTAGATCAAGCCGTGTTTCAGCATTTCGGCAAGTCCCGAACGCATCTGATCCTGAGGCAACGTGGTAAGAAAGTGCGTGTCGACGAGCAATAATTGCGGTGTTGTAATGGTTCCGACCTGATTCTTGAGGCTGCCCAGGTCAACGCCGTTTTTTCCTCCGACGGACGCGTCCACCATCGCAAGTAACGTCGTCGGTACATGGATGAAATCGACACCTCTTTTATAGGTAGAGGCAACAAATCCGCCAAGGTCGGTGACAACGCCTCCGCCAAGGTTGACGATGAGGCATTTGCGGTCGGCTCCATATTCGGTAAGCACGTTCCAAAGCGAAACGCAGGTGTCAATAGACTTGTTTTCCTCTCCCGGCTCGATTTCCAGGATTTCGATTTCAATCGTGCTTTCCACGCGGCCCAGGAAGTGTCCGATGCAGAACGCGTTCGAATTGCTGTCCGTTAAGACGAAAATCCGGGAGTAGGCGTTTTTTGAGATAAGATCCGACAAAGCCGAATATCCGTCCGCATTAAAAACTATGTCGTAGCCGTTGGCTGGAATTGATTGCATCGCTCTGGAATTGGAACGGCAAAAATAGTGGAATTTTAAAGATAACCGTCGGTCTTTTCTTCGAGCCCGATCGATAGTTCCTCCAAAAAATCGAACATTTGCATCCATTCCGAAGGGTCGTATTTCTCGACACCGCTCATATACCATTTTCCCAACACGGAAACCTGGTAATCGTTGAACCCGTCAAAGTCGATGCTCATGCCCAGCATGCCGGAAAGCATGATGTCTTCGAGGATCTCATTCGTAAGGATTTTGCGAGGAATGCCGCCCGTAACAGGGCCGTTCTTGCTTTCATAACTGGATCGTCCTGAACGGAAACCTTTGGAGAAGGCCTCGCCGCAAATGCTAAGGTCGCCGTCGATAAAAGGATTGGAGCCAAAAACGTACCCGTCCATATATTCTTTTCGGTAAACGGGATCAAAAATCTTGTCCATCTAAAATGTGGTATGAAGTAAATCTGGGCCAAACTTATTAACAAAGGTTTTCATACTTGTTTAAAGTCGTTGAACGGTGAAAAAACTCTTTAAACCACAACGGGCCGTGCGTTCGTCGATAAAAATTTTTGGCATCATCGACGAAAGGAAAGGTCGGATAATTGAATAATTTCCTCGCTCTGAAGCTTGGATTTTTCCGATATCGCAATTGCAAATTAAATCCTGTACTTATATTTGCATAATCTTCAAAAATCCTATGGAAAAGATATTCAATAACACGCAAATCGCTTTTGCGATGAAAAGCGATACCGAACTCGACCGCGCCTACTTCCTTTTCAAGCTTATCGACAACGAACCTCTGGTAAGGATCGGTACGGCTGTCACGAATTTTGCGATCAAGGCGCACCTGCCCGTCGAAGGTTTGATCCGGGCCACGGTTTTCGATCATTTCTGCGGTGGCGTAAACGAACAGGACTGCCTGCCGGTCGTTGACAAAATGTACAGCAAAGGAGGCGTTTCGTCCGTATTGGATTATTCCGTAGAAGGTAAAGAGGAGGAAGAACAATTCGATGCCGCGCTCAGAATGACGCTCAAAACCATTGAGTTTGCCGAAGAACGCCAGGCTATTCCGTTTGCGGTTTTCAAGCCGACGGGTTTCGGACGCTTCGAACTCTATGAAAAGATTGGCGAAAAACAGGAACTAACGCCTCAGGAAATGGCCGAATGGAGTCGTGTTCTGGAGCGCTTCGACATTGTTTGCCAGACGGCCCACGACAAAAATGTCGCCTTGCTGATCGACGCCGAGGAAAGCTGGATGCAGGACGCCGCAGACGATATCGTTGAAGACATGATGCGCAAATACAACAAGCAAAAAGCCATCGTCTATAACACGCTGCAATTGTACCGTCACGACCGCGTTCCGTATTTGCAGAGGCTTCATGAGCGCGCTAAAGCGGATGGATTTTACATCGGGATGAAGCTCGTTCGAGGCGCCTACATGGAAAAGGAGCACAGGCGCGCCGAGGAAAAAGGATATCCGACACCGATCTGCCCGAGTAAAAAAGCCACCGACAAGAATTACGATGAAGGCGTGGCTTACATGATCGATCATATCGACAAAATGGCGGTTTTCGCCGGAACGCACAACGAATACAGTTCGTATAAACTCATGCAGCTGATGCACGACCGCGGCATTGCCAAAAACGACGAGCGTATCTGGTTCGGCCAGTTGTACGGTATGAGCGACAACATCAGTTTCAACCTGGCCGCCGAAGGCTACAACGTGGCCAAATACCTTCCGTTCGGGCCGGTTCGCGATGTGATGCCGTACCTGATCAGGCGCGCCGAGGAAAATACATCTGTCGCCGGGCAGACAAGCCGGGAGCTGACTTTGATTAAGAAGGAACGGAGTAGGAGGAAAGGGAGGTAGTTGCAGTTTTCAATGGCAGTTGCAGTTGCAGTCTTGCAGTGGCAGATGCAGTTGCAGTGGCAGATGCAGATGCAGGGGAAGTCGGGTGCTTGCGGTTAAAGTGGTGATTTCAGGATAGCTAATCTGGATTGATTTGTTTTTTGTATTTGATGCCGGATGAGCTTCAGTCGCTTATCTCGATCCAGACCGGCGCATGGTCGCTGGATTTTTCCCATCCGCGGACATACTTGTCTACCTGAGCCTCTTTAAGTCTCGGAACCAGTTCTTCGCTTAACAGGAAGTGATCGATGCGCAGGCCGGCGTTTCGCCCGTAGGCATTCCGGAAATAATCCCAGAACGTATAAATGACCTCGTCCGGATACAGATGGCGTATCGCGTCCGTCCAGCCCTGATCTTTAAGGCTGTGGAAAGCATCGCGCACTTCCTGCCGGAATAAGGCATCATTCACCCATCGTTCGGGTTTGTACACGTCGAGCTCGGTCGGCATGACGTTAAAATCACCCATCAGGATTACAGGCGTCTTGAATTCAAGCAGTTTTTGGGCGCGCTCTTTCAGCCGTTCGAACCACTTCAGCTTGTATTCGAATTTTGGCCCGATCGGATTTCCATTCGGCAGATAAAGGCAGCAGATCAGGATTCCGCCCACCAAAGCCTCGAGATAGCGGCTCTGGACGTCGTCGGGATCTCCGGGCAAGGCACGCCCCACTTCTTTTATGTCATGTCCCCGGGAGAGAATGGCCACGCCGTTCCAACTTTTTTGTCCGTGCCAGACGGCGTTGTACCCCGCTTTTTCAACGGCATCGATGGGAAATTTGTCCTGTGGCGCCTTCAATTCCTGCAGGCAGACGATATCGGGCTTTGATTCTTCCAGCCAGCGCAGCAGGACAGGCAATCGCCCGTTGACGCCGTTTACATTATAGGTAGCGATTTTCATAGTTCCGGTTTATTTAAAGTTACGACATTCCGTGGAAACGGCAAATCTTGGAAAACCTGTAAATCGTGTAACAAATGATCCGATATTAATAACAAAATTTGTGGATTCGGATCGCCAAATCCGTCAGACAAACACATATTTGCTTTTTTATGCCTAATTTTCCAATTGCTGCCGTAAATCCGATCAGCCAGAAACACTTGTTTTTATGATATTGATCGTCGACGACAAAAAGGAGAATATTCTTCCATTAAAAAAAATTCTTGAGGTGCACGGTCTTCCATCCGATTCGGCGGAATCCGGTGAAGAAGCGCTTCTCAAAATCCTCAAACGCGACTATTCGCTGATTATCATGGATGTGCAGATGCCCGGCATGGATGGTTTCGAGGTGGTTGAAACGCTTTCCGGAAGCAGCCGTACAAAAGACATCCCTGTGATTTTCCTGTCGGCGATCAGCAAGGAAAAAAAATACATTGCAAAAGGTTACGAATCAGGAGCCGTCGATTATATCACGAAGCCGGTAGACCCGGATTTGCTGATCATGAAGGTCAAAACGTTCCTTAAATTATATGAACAGCACAAAGAACTCAAAGATATGAGGGATTTGCTGTCCAAAGAGATCGAGATCCGCAAGGAAACCCAGCAGGAACTGATGCTGGCCAACGAAAATCTCGAATTCAAGGTCGTGGAAAGAACCTCGGAGCTCACGCAGAATAACGAACAACTCGAACTTCGGAACACCGAACTCCAACAATTTGCCTGGGTCGTTTCCCACGATTTGAAGGAACCGCTGCGCAAGATCGAGACTTTCGTGAAGTTGCTGCGCGACCGCTATCTCGTTGAGGATGAAAAAGCGGTCGATTATGCCAACCGTACCGTCGGGTCCGCATCCAGGATGACGAGCCTGATCAACGATCTGCTCGACTATTCACGGCTGTCGTCGTCTGTCGTGCCGGAAGAAGTCTATCTGGACGATGTTGTCAGCGAGGTCCTGGCCGATCTCGAATATCAGATATCCGACAAGAAAGCCAGAATCTTCGCCAGCGGATTGCCCAGAATCGAAGGGATTCCGGGTCAGTTGCGCCAGCTTTTCCAGAACATCATCGGGAACGCGCTTAAATTCTCGAACCCGGAGATCGCCCCTGAAATTAAAATTACCTGCGAGCGCATCGCCTCTAAGGATTTCGATTCGGACGTTTCCGAAACCGGTAATTTCTACAGGATCCAGGTCCGTGACAACGGCATCGGGTTCGAAGAGCAGTATCTGGACCGGATTTTTGTGATCTTCCAGAGCCTGCACGACAGGAAAAGCTATGAAGGAACCGGGATCGGGCTCGCCATCGCCAAAAAAATCGTCGAGCGCCACAACGGACTGATCACCGCGCAGAGCGAAGTGGGCAAGGGCGCGAATTTTATCATCATTTTACCAATTTGACCAGACAAATCCAATGAAAAACACGTTCAGGAGAAATTTGCTTTTGAGTTTCGGCGCATCGATGTTGCTATTGCTCATAAGCTCGGGAGCGGCCTATATGAGTATCCGGAGTTTGCTCGGAAGCACCGAGCTCGTCGACCATACGAACGAAGTCATCTTCAATCTAAACCGCGGCCAGCAGGTACTCGTCGATTCGCAGACGGCGATGCGCGGCTTCATCATCACCGGTAATGAGGAATATCTCGGGGATTACAACGGGGCCGAAGTGCGCGCCGACGCCTATTTCAACAAACTCAAGGAACTCACCGCAGACAATCCAGTACAGCAAAACAACCTGCGCGAACTCGTTTCTTTGCGTCTCAAATACTTTCTTTACCTGAGGGCCAGGGTCGAGGAGAAGAAGCGCGGTGAATTCGCTGCGGCGGAACTCGGAAGCGGCCGGACCATCATGAGCGAGATGCGCAACATTATCAAGCGTATGGAGGGTGAAGAACTCGGTTTGCTGAAGAATCGTACGGAAGCTTCCAAGACCTATTCGAATTACAGCATTTTGCTGATCATCGGGGCGGCTCTGGTATCGGTCGTGCTCAGTGCCTTATTTTTTGTGCGGATACTCAACGATTACAACGAACGCACGCGCCTTAACCAAAAACTCATCGACAAGGAAGCCGAGATCGCCGAACGCATCCGCATCATAAGCGGGATCGCGGCACAGATTACGCAGGGGAATTTCAAGGTGCGCGTCAAGGATTCGACGACCGATTCGCTCGGAAACGTAGGAGAGTCGCTGAACAATATGGCGGCGGAACTGGATCGCTCGTTCCAGGCTTTATCCGATAAGGAATGGCTGCAGACGGGTATCGCGGGCCTTGCGGATATCATGCTCGGTGAAAAACCGATGCGGCAACTGGCCAAAGACATCGTTTCTTACGTTTCTGAATACACCGGAAGCCAGGCCGGCGTCATGTACGTCCAGGACAACGACGAACTTGCCGCCATCGCGGGATTCAGTTATGTTCCGGATAAAAAACGCGAACGGCTTCAGATAGGCGAAGGTTTGGTAGGCCAGGCCGTCGAGTCGGACAAAGTGCTGGAACTGAAAACGGATTCGTCCGACAACATCAGTATTTCCTATGCATTGGGCGAGATGAAACCAAAGCACATCGTTGCCGTCCCGTTAAAGGAAACCGCGGTTGAAGGTGCGTTGGAAGTGGCCACGTCCAATTCATTCACGCCTTTGCAGATCGAATTTCTGCAGGCTATCGCCAACAATATCGCCATTGCGCTGAAGTCGACGCAAAGCCGTGCAAAAGTGCAGGAGCTGCTTGAGGAAACCCAATCGCAGGCCGAAGAGCTCAAAGCGCAGCACACCGAACTTGAAGGTATGAATGCCGAACTGGAAGCCCAGACCGAAAAGCTTCAGGCATCGGAAGAAGAACTCAAAGTACAACAGGAAGAACTTCAGCAAACCAACGAGGAGCTTGCCGAACGTAGCGTCCTGCTTGAAGAACGCAATACGGAAATCCAGAAAAAATCGGAAGATCTCGAGCGTACGACGCGATACAAATCGGAATTCCTGGCCAACATGTCCCACGAGTTGCGCACGCCGCTGAACTCGATTTTGCTGTTGAGCCGATTGCTGTCTGAAAACACTGAAAGCAATATGTCCGAAGAGCAAATCGAATTCTCCAAGGTCATCAACAGTTCCGGGAACGGGCTTTTGGGCCTCATCGACGAAATCCTCGACCTGTCTAAAATCGAGGCCGGCAAGATGGATCTTGAATTCGCCGACGTGTCGGTAAACGAGATTACAAGTTCGATGCACAGCTTGTTTTCCGAAGTCGCAAAAGAAAAAGGAATTTCGTTTGTGTTGGAAGCGGCCGATGCGCCGGTCGTTATCCGGACAGACAAAATGCGTCTTGAGCAAATCCTCAAAAACCTGATATCCAATGCTATAAAATTCACCGAAAAAGGTTCCGTAACGTTAAGTATCGTGAAAGATTCCGGCAAACAGGTAACTTTCGCCGTCAAAGACACGGGAATCGGCATCGCCCGCGACAAGCAGATGCTGATTTTCGAAGCGTTCCAGCAGGCCGACGGTTCGACCAAGCGCAAATACGGCGGAACCGGCCTGGGACTCTCCATCAGCCGCGAACTGGCCAAATTGCTGAGAGGCGAACTCAAGTTGGAAAGCGTTGTGGGCCAGGGAAGCGAGTTCACGCTTACGATCCCGATATCGGCTTCATCGGGTGCGGTCGTATCAAAAGAGGATATGAGGCAGGAGGAAGTTGCTTCCGCGGATGAAATTCCCCAACCGAAGTCCGTCGAATACATCAGCCCTTCGATTCCGGACGACGTTGCAGACGACCGCGAGGCCATAAAAGACGGCGACAAAACGATTCTTATAGTAGAAGACGACACGAATTTTGCAATGTCATTGCTCGAATTCACGCGAAAGCGCGGCTACAAAGGCATTGTTACAGTCCGGGGCGACCACGCACTGAACCTGGCGATGCTGTACAAACCTGTCGGCATTTTGCTCGATATTCAGCTTCCGGTGAAAAGCGGATGGGAAGTCATGGAAGAACTAAAAGCAAACAGCCAGACACGTCCGATCCCGGTGCATATCATGTCTTCGCATAAGCTGCGGCAGGAGAGTTTGCTCAAAGGCGCGATCAACTTCCTGGACAAACCGGTCGCTTACGAGCAGATTCCGGAAGTCTTCCGCCGTATCGAAAAAATCGTCAACCGCGATGCCCAGAAGGTGCTGATCATCGAGGACAATCCGAAGCACGCGAAGGCGTTGGCGTTTTTCCTTGAATCGCACAGCATCAATTCCGAGATCAAAAGCGATATAGCCGACAGTGTCGACGCGCTTCAGAAGTCGGACGTGCATTGCGTAATCCTCGATATGGGAATTCCGGACAAGCATTCGTATGAAATCCTCGAAAACGTCAAGAAGAACAAAGGTTTCGAGAATCTGCCCGTCATCGTTTTCACAGGAAAAAGCCTTTCGTTAAAGGAAGAAGTCAAGATCAAGCATTACGCCGATTCCATCATTGTCAAGACCGCGCATTCGTATCAGCGCATGCTCGATGAGGTTTCGCTTTTCCTGCATCTGATGGAAGAACAGAAAAAATCGGGCGTCAAATCGGCAAGGACGAACCTGCTCAACAATGTGCTTAGCGGGAAAACAGTGCTTGTAGTAGACGACGATGTGCGCAACATCTATTCGCTGACGAAGGCGCTGGAGACGTTGCAGATGAAGGTCATAACCGCCATCGACGGGAAAGAGGCGCTTAAAATGCTGGAATCCCATCCGGAAACCGACGTCGTCCTGCTCGACATGATGATGCCCAACATGGACGGATATGAAACGGCGACCCGAATCCGTGAAAATAAAAAGCTCCGGAACCTTCCGGTGATTGCAGTGACCGCGAAAGCCATGACAGGCGATCGCGAAAAGTGCATCAACGCAGGCGCTTCCGATTACATCACCAAGCCCGTCGACGTCGACCAGCTGATGTCGCTGCTCCGCGTCTGGCTTTATGACAAAAATTAATATGCAGTCGAAAAAGATACTTATCGTAGACGATGACAACCGCAACATTTTCGCGCTTTCGGCCGTGTTGCGCTCACGTGGTTTCGAATGTCCGGCGTGTTCGAACGCATCGGAAGCCATCGCTTACCTGAAATCTGAAAAGCCGGTCGACCTTTTGCTCCTGGACATGATGATGCCCGACATGGACGGATACGAAGCGATTCCTATCATCAAATCGATTCCGGAGCGGAACCATCTCGGGATCGTGGCCGTAACCGCACAGGCCATGGTGGGCGATCGCGAAAAATGTCTTGAGGCCGGGGCCGACGACTACATTTCGAAACCCGTCGATGTCGATAAACTGATTCAGATAATCAACCGCTTATCATGATCGAGGATCGCGAAATAGACTGGCTCATCAACGAGGTCCACGAATATTACGGATACGATTTCAGCGGTTATTCGAGAGCATCGTTTCGCCGTCGCGTCGACCGCCTGATGGAAGTGGACGGCTTTAAGCAATTCGAGCCGTTTTTGTCACGCGTCCGGTCGGAACCGGAATATTTCAAGCGAATGGTGGAGGAAATCACCGTGAATGTAACCGAAATGTTCCGCGATCCCGCATTTTACAAAGTGTTGCGCGAAAAGATCCTGCCCGATCTGGGAACCAAGCCCTTTATCAGGATCTGGCACGCCGGATGCTCGACGGGCGAAGAAGTCTATTCTATGGCCATCATGCTCGAAGAAGCGAAGTTGCTGCACAAATCGCTATTGTATGCGACGGATATCAATCCGTTGGTGGTAGAATCGGCACGAAAGGGGATTTTTCCTTTGCGGATGATGAAGGACTATTCCGAAAACTATGTGGCTTCAGGCGGCAAAGACGACTTTTCCGGATATTACACGGCAAATTACGGATACGCGAAATTCAACAGCCGCTTCTCGGAAAAAATGGTTTTTTCTCAGCACAACCTCGTTTCCGATCGCTCGTTCAACGAATTCGACCTGATCTTATGCCGCAATGTGCTGATTTATTTCGACAAGGATTTGCAGGACCACGCGCTGAGCCTGTTTGATGAAAGCCTGTCGATACTCGGTTATTTAGCGCTAGGGACAAAGGAAAGCATCAAATTTTCGTCCATCCAAAAAAAATACCAACAGCTCGAGAAGGACAAAATATGGAAAAAGGTGAAGTAAAAAAACTCGTCGTAATCGGCGGATCGGCCGGCAGCCTCGAGGTATTGATGGGCGTTTTACCCAAATTGCGCCCGAACATGGATTTTCCTGTCATCGTCGTGCTCCATCGCAAAAGCGCAGATGACAACACGCTCGAGGAATTGTTCGCCATGAAAACCGCGGTTCCCGTCATGGAAATCGAGGATAAGACCAAGCTTTTAAACGGTTATTTGTATGTCGTTCCCGCCGATTATCACTTGCTTTTCGAAGCTGACGGGACGCTTTCGCTGGATGCATCCGAAAAAGTACATTACAGCAGGCCCAGCATAGACGTGGTTTTCGAATCGGCGGCGATGGCGTTCAGGGAAGGCGTCGTTGCGATTTTGCTTTCCGGTTCCAATTCGGACGGCGCACTGGGTTGTGTCCGCGTAAGCGAAAACGGCGGGACCGTTATTGTTCAGGATCCGGATGATGCCGAAATGCGCTATATGCCGGCGAGCGCCATCGATCTGCTCCAGCCGGACCTCGTGATTCCAGGACGTGAAATCGCCGACGTGATCATCCGCATCTGAATCGTGGCTTTTGAAATATAACGATTTCGCGTTGCTGTAAGCGTCCGAAAAGCTACCTTTGCGGAAAACGATTCGATATGATCGCGCAACAAGCCGCCGACACTTCTTTGGAGCAGTATTTCAGTACGTTCAGAAAAAGCATAATCGGGATTTCCCAGGAATTCGAATCCCCGTTCGGAACCAAAAAGATCATTTATACCGACTGGACGGCAAGCGGCAGACTATACCGCCCGATTGAGGAGAAGCTCATAAACGAATTCGGGCCGTTCGTGGCCAATACGCACACGGAAACCACGGTTTCGGGAACGGCGATGACGATGGCTTATCACAAGGCACGCCATATCATAAAGCATCACGTTAATGCGGGACCGGACGATATACTGATCACCGATGGCAGCGGAATGACGGGTGTAGTCAATAAATTCCAGCGCATACTCGGACTGAAGCTGCCGGAAAACCTCAAACCTTTTACGAAAATCCCTGCCGAAAAACGTCCTGTCGTTTTCGTGACCCACATGGAGCATCACTCCAACCAGACGTCGTGGCTTGAAACAATAGCCGAGGTCGTCGTGGTTCCGGCATGTCCAAAAGGCTTGTTCTGCCTGGAAACTTTTGAAAAACTTCTCGGGAAATACACGGATCGCCAGTTGAAGATCGCATCGGTGACGTCGTGTTCGAATGTGACGGGAATCAAGACGCCATATTTCGAGATCGCGCGTCTCATGCACCAAAATAACGGGGTTTGCTTTGTGGATTTCGCGTGTTCCGGGCCTTATGTTGATATCGACATGCATCCGGCGGACGAGGAGTGTTATCTGGACGCGATTTTCTTTTCGCCTCACAAATTTTTGGGCGGCCCCGGAACTTCCGGCGTGTTGCTGTTCAACAAAAAACTGTATAAAAACATGGTGCCCGATCATCCCGGCGGAGGAACCGTAAGCTGGACGAATCCATGGGGCGAGCACAAGTATATTGACAATATCGAAGAACGCGAAGACGGTGGAACGCCCGGGTTTCTTCAGACGATCAAGACCGCATTGGCCATCAGGCTGAAAGAGGAAATGGGCGTGGCGAACATTCTCGAGCGGGAACATGAGATTGTGGATTTTGTGTTTTCCGAACTTGAAAATATCGAAAACCTGCATATTCTCGCGGCTCAGCACAAGCAACGTCTGGGCGTGATTTCGTTTTATATCGACGGGTTGCACTTTAATCTCGGCGTCAAATTACTCAATGACCGCTTTGGTATCCAGACACGCGGCGGATGCAGCTGCGCCGGAACGTACGGGCATTATTTGCTTCACGTAGACAAAGAGCAGTCCGACTATCTTACAGACAGGATTTCGTGCGGTGAACTTCTGGAAAAGCCGGGATGGATCCGGATGTCTATTCATCCGACGACGACCAATGAGGAGATTTCGTTCGTCTGCGAAAGCATCCGAGCACTGGCTGAAAATCACAAAAGCTGGAGTGAAGATTATACATACGACACCAAATCGAACGAATTCGTGCATAGATCCGCGAAGCGAAACGAAGGGGAGATGATTGAAAAATGGTTTACACTTTGATTTTATCTTCCTGACATCGGATGGATTTCATCGGACAAAATATAAACCGCAACCGGAAGGCCTCGTTATTTTTGGGCATCCGGTTTTTTGTGCTTCCAGCGTTTGTGCGTCCACAAATACAACTCCGGCGCTTTGAGGATTTGCTTTTCCAGACGCCTGATGTAATCGTCGGTTATTTCAAAATTAGGTACCTCACGTGGATTTTCCGATAAAAGTTCGAACGTCGCTTCATAATAGCCGCGCCTGACGCTGTCGACCTTAAGGTTAATCGCGATCATATCGTATCGCTTGGCGAGCAGTTCCGCTCCTATGTGCACAGGCGTCTCGATTCCCATAAAATTGGTCCAGTGCTGAATGCTCGAAGCCTTTGGCGATTGATCCGATACGAGGCCGTACACCGTATTGATCTTGGCGGCACGATTGCGCGTGATCGTCGGGACGGTTTCCTTGGTCGTGATCAGATGCGCCTTAAAACGACTCCTGATCTTGCGGACCAGTTTA
>Ga0265798_10004136_pt1 | contig 20225 bp, 25 predicted proteins | sample P3T30metagenome_FD_192430 | JGI IMG/M metagenome (GOLD analysis project Ga0265798, IMG submission 192430) | Plant litter microbial communities from East Loma Ridge, Irvine, California - P3 T30 | ecosystem: Environmental > Terrestrial > Plant litter > Unclassified | place: USA: California... | reverse complement strand
GGATGAAAGCCATGATCCCGCACCACTCGATCGCGATCCTGACGAGCGAGCGCGCGCACATCAAAGACCCCGAGGTGCGCAAGCTGGCGGACGGAATCATCGATGCTCAGGTTCGTGAGATCACGCAGATGAAGCGGGCCATTGCCAGGCTTGAGGCAAATCCTACGCCTGCGAATGCGCCCGACCTGCCTTCCTATCGTGACAAGCAGGTCCCCCCTCTCCCGCCTGAAACTGATGAGAGCGTCGGAGTTAATACCCTTCAGCCGATCCGCTGAATTCGATCACGGGCGTGAGGGATACGGTCCGCGCGCCCGTACCTCTCCTGTGGGCGGGGGCGTTTACCTAGGAGAGACACGATGACGAAGATGACTGTTCTGGCCCTCGCGGCCGCGCTCGGCGCCGCTCCGGCCATCGCCCAGATGCAGGGCATGGATCATTCGGGCATGAACCACGGTCAGATGATGAAGCCGACGCCGGCGAACCCCTATCCGCCCTCTGAAATGCAGATGCATCAGAAGATGATGTCGGCCATGGGCGCCGATGCGACGGAGACCTGGGTCCGCAAAATGGTCGAGCATCATCGCGGTGGCATTGCCATGTCGCAGATAGTGTTGCGCGAAACCAAGGACGCAAAGGTCCGCCAGATGGCGACCAAGACGATCGCCGAGCAGAACAAGGAAGTCGGCGAGCTGAACACCTGGCTGCGGGCGCACGGCAAGGCTGCACAGTGATCGGCCCCCGCCCCACCGCAGGGTTTGCCTGTAGTGGGGCGAGCATCTAGGAATAGACATGACCCGCATCCGCCTTCTCGCCGCTGTTGCAGCGTTCGTAATGCCTGTCGCAGCCGTGGCTGCCGGGCCGGTGCTGATGCACCGCGATCCGGGCTGCCCATGTTGCGAGAAGTGGGCGCAGCAGGTGAAGGCTCAGTTCGGTCGCGCGGTCCGCGTCGTCGATGACGCGAACCGGCCCGCGTTTATGAAGGCCCGGGGCGTACCCGCGGACTTGGCCTCATGCCACACGGCCATCATCGATGGCATGACTTTCGAGGGTCATGTGCCGATCGCCGACATGAAGCGGGCTCTGGCGACGCACCCGAAGGGTGTGACGGGGCTCGCGGTTGCCGGCATGCCGATGGGCTCGCCGGGCATGGAGATGCCGGCCATGAAGGCCCAGCCCTACGACGTCGTTGCGTTCGGACCTGGTGGACGCAAGGTGTTCGCCCACCACTGAAAAGAAGGGAGGCGCAGACGCCTCCCTCCCCGGCTTACTTCTTGGGCATTCCGGACGTGTCGTGACCGGCATGGTCGCCGCCCTTCTTCATGTCCTTGCAGCAATCGCCCTTGCCGTCCTTGCAGCAATCCGAGCCTTCCTTGCAGCACGCCATGTCGGCGCAGCAGGAGCCGGCAGCGAACGCCGCGGTCGGGAGGGCGAGCGCCAACGCGGCGCCAATCAGCTTGAACTTGGTCATCAGTATCTCCGTAAATCGTGTGTGAGCCTGTTGAAGGATCACACGGCTCGCGGAGGCGGAGTGGCGGGCGGTATCGGCCACCCGATCATGATAGAGGCCCGGGACGGCCACGGCGCGATCGGGAATGAGGATAACGGCTCGACCCTCGCCAGGGCTTCCCCCGGGACGGCGATGCAGGGCGTCGCGCAGGCCGGCTGCGGCGCCTTCTTATCCGGTGCCGAAGAGCCTTTTTCCTCGCACCCAGCCATTGCCGAGGCGATCGGAGCTGCTTGAGCACTAGTTTCGCAGATCGGCCCCAACCGGACGAGCAGCATCATCGCAAGCACGGCCAGGACGGCCGTGCGAACGAAGCTGACACGAGGGCGAGATCCGGATTTCATGCCAGCTACCGGCAGCCTTTTGGACCTGAAGTCAACGGCTCAGTGCGGCATCGAGAGCGCAGCCGGGGCGATCACCATCCATAGCGCCATGGCGACCATCATCACGTTCTCAGTCAGCGACAGGAAGCCCAGAGGCACATTGCTGTCCCCGCCCACGCAGGCGCACTTGAGTTCGCGTTTGTCGACATAGACCGCCTTGATGACGGATACCGCACCGATCGTCCCGATAACGAGCGCGATCGGCACCGACAGCCAGGTGAGCACGCCAGCGGCCATCAGCACGCCCGCGGCACCTTCCGCGTATGGATAGACGTAGGAATACGGCACCCAGCGCTTTGCGAGCAGATCATAGTTGAGGAACATGCTTGAGAAGTTCTCGACGTTCTGGAGCTTCAGCATGGCGAGCACGCACATCGAGAAGGCGATGAACCACTCCCCGGCGCGGACCGTGAACGGCGTTCCGAAAGCGGCGTAGCTGGCCGCGAGCGCCATCAGCGCGGTCATGGCAAATACCACAACCACGGGTCGGTATGTGACAGCCTTGGGATCGCGCACCGCCTTGCCGAAGAAGCGACGCAGATCGTCATAGCCTCCTACCCGCTCGCCCCCAATGAAGGTCTGCGGCGTGGTCTTTACCCCGTGCTCCACCTTGAACGCGTCGGTCTCCTCACGCGTGCGCAGCCAATGGTCCTCGACCTCGTAACCACTCCGGCGCAGCAGATCCTTGGCCTTCAAGCCATAGGGGCAGGTGTGCGCCGGCATCACCATGCGATAGATCGTCGCTTTCTTGGGCGCCGCGGTCGCCATCTCACTTCTCCATCCTGTTCGCGGAGCCTATATAGGGTCCGTACTATAGTACGGAGTCAAGGCATGGCGACGCTGACGATTGCGGGTCTCGCGCGTGAAGGGGACGTCGGCGTCGAGACCGTGCGCTACTACCAGCGTCGGGGTTTGCTCGATACGCCGGACCGACCCGACGGCCCCGGTGCGAGCGGCGGTATTCGGCGCTACGGTGTCGATGATGTGCGCCGCCTGCGCTTTATCCGTTCGGCGCAAGCTGCAGGGTTCACGCTGGAGCAGATCGGCGAGTTGTTGGCCCTCGACGCAACCGACGATCGCGCCCGCGCACGCGAGCTTGCCATTGAGCAGATTGAGGCGCTGGACGCCAGGATCCAGGAGCTTGAGCGGGTGCGCGCCTCCCTTCGCCATCTCGCGAGAGAGTGCGGAAGCGGGTCAGCCGGGCCGTGTCCGATCCTTCAAGCGTTCGATCACGCTTGAGCGTCAGGCGCGCGCGATGGCGATGCTCGACAGGTCGGTAGCCACGTCGACCGGCACGCCGGCTTGCTTGCGCTCCGAATAACGATCGACGAGCTGGACCGCATGGGGGCGCAGCAGGACGGTGAAGCGTACCAGCTCCTCCATCACGTCGACAATCCGATCGTAATAGCTCGACGGCTTCATGCGGCCTGCCTCGTCGAACTCCTTGTAAGCCATGGCGACGGACGACTGGTTCGGGATCGTGAACATCCGCATCCAGCGGCCGAGCAGGCGCAGGGTGTTGACCGCGTTGAACGACTGCGATCCGCCCGACACCTGCATCACCGCGAGCGCGCGCCCTTGGGTCGGGCGCATTCCCTTCATTTCGAGCGGCAGATGATCGATCTGTGACTTCATGATGCCGGTGATCTGGCCGTGTCGCTCAGGGCTGCACCAGACCTGTCCCTCCGACCACATCGACAGCTCGCGCAGCTCGTGGACCGCAGGATGATCGTCGTCCTTCACCTGATCGGGAAGCGGCAGCGTCGATGGATCGAAGATGCGCGTTTCGGCTCCGAACAGGTGCAGGAGGCGCGCGGCTTCCTCGACAGCGAGCCGCGAGAACGACCGCTCGCGCAGGCTCCCGTAGAGCAACAGGATGCGTGGCGCCGGATCGAGGGCACCCAAGCCTAGCGCGGGTCGCTGGCGAACGAAGGCGGGATCGAGCGCGGGAAAGCTGTCAAAATCGGTCAACGAACGAAGCGGCATCAGAGAGCTTTCACGAGATAGGCGGCCGAGGCGGGGCAGAGCGCGGTGAACTCGTGTGAGGCGGCAATGGTCGCCGGAGCGGACTCGCGGCTTGCATCGGCGAACCCGAGGCTCCGGAAGAACGATGCGGCCGTCGTCGTCAGTAGGTGGAGGTGCCCCACTCCGAATTCGCGAGCTTGCTGCTCGAGGGCGGCAATTATGGCACCGCCGATGCCGCGCCCTCTGCGATTGGTGACGACGACGACCGAGCGAAGCAGGCGATCGGCTCCCTCTCCTTCCAGACCACCATATCCGATCAGACCTTCGGCATCGTCGAAGCGGAAGAAGGTGCGGCCGGGTTCGCTCAGGTCCGCGATCGGCAGTTTGGCTGCCGTCAAAGGGCCTGCCATCTCGGCCAGATCGCCGGATCGAAGCATGGTGACGACCATGCTCGTCATGCGAGGCTGATCCTGATCGCGAGCGCCGCGAGCGTGATGACCAGCACCGGCACCGTAAGCGTGACACCGACCCGGAAGTAATAGCCCCACCCGATCCGCACGCCCTTCTGGCCGAGAACATGGAGCCACAGAAGCGTCGCGAGCGAACCGATCGGCGTCAGCTTGGGGCCGAGATCGCAGCCGATCACGTTCGCGTAGATCATCGCTTCCTTGACCGCGCCCGTAGCGTGGGCCGCGTCGATCGAGAGGGCGCCCACCAGCACGGTCGGCATGTTGTTCATCACCGAAGACAGGACGGCCGCGATCACGCCGGTTCCGAGCGCAGCGCCCCACACACCGCCCTGGGCTGTGCGATCGAGCAGCGCGGCGAGATGATCGGTCAGGCCTGCGTTTCGCAAGCCATAGACGACCAGGTACATACCCAGCGAGAAGATCACGACCTGCCACGGTGCGCCGCGCAGCACTTTGCCAGTCTGGATCACGTGACCCCGGCCCGCGATCACCAGCAGCAGGATCGCGCCGGCAGCGGCGACGGCGCTGACGGGCACACCAAGAGGTTCGAGCAGAAAGAAGCCGGCGAGCAGTAGCGCCAGGACGATCCATCCGGCGCGAAAGGTGGCGGCGTCGCGGATCGCCTCACGCGGGGTCCGAAGCGCCCCCACATCGTAGGTCGCTGGGATGTCGCGACGGAAGAACAGCAGGAGCGCGCCGAGAGTCGCCGCGATCGAGACCAGATCAACCGGCACCATCACGCCCGCATATTCACCGAAGCCGATGTTGAAGAAGTCGGCCGACACGATGTTGACGAGATTCGAAACGACGAGCGGCAGGCTCGCGGTGTCGGCGATAAAGCCGGCCGCCATGACGAACGCCAGCGTCGCCTTGTCCTTGAAGCCCAGCGCCCGCAGCATGGCGATGACGATCGGTGTCAGGATCAGCGCCGCGCCGTCATTGGCGAACAACGCGGATACTGCCGCGCCTAGCAGCACGATGAGGACGAACAGCCTTCGGCCATGCCCCCTCCCCCAACGTGCAACATGCAGTGCTGCCCATTCGAAGAACCCGGCTTCATCGAGCAGCAGGCTGATGACGATGATCGCGACGAAAGCAGCGGTCGCGTTCCAGACAATGCCCCAGACCACCGGCACGTCCGAGAGGGTGACGACGCCAGCGAGCAAAGCGAGAACGGCACCGCCCATCGCGCTCCATCCGATGCCGAGCCCTTTCGGTTGCCAGATGACGAGCGCGATCGTGGCGACGAAGATCAAAGCGGCAAGAAGCATCAGGCGACGCGCTGACCCGAGACGTCCACGACTTGCTCGCCATCCTCCTTGGCGAAGGCGGCTAGCTGGCCTGTCGGCAGCAGATCGAGAACCGCTTCTGACGGGCGGCAGAGCTTCACCCCCAGCGGCGAGACGACGAGCGGGCGATTGATGAGGATCGGGTGCCCCATCATCGCGTCCACCAGCGCATCGTCGGAGAGCGCAGTGTCATCCAGCCCCAACTCCGCATAGGGCGTTCCCTTCTCGCGCAGCAGATCGCGCGGGGTGATGCCCGCACGGTCGATCAACTCGACCAGCAGCGCGCGCGATGGCGGGGTCTTAAGATATTCGACCACGTGCGGCTCAATCCCCGCATTGCGGATCAGGCCAAGGACATTGCGGGACGTGCCGCACGCGGGGTTGTGGTAGATGACGATATCGGTAGCCACAGGGCGTCCTTTCAGCAGCAGGGAGTGAGTTCCGCGAGGAGCGGCGCACACAGCTCGGGCGATCCGGCGCAGCAATCCTTGACGAGGAACAGCGTCAGTGCGCGCAAGCCGTTCAGGTCGGCGCGGTAGACGATCGAGCGGCTGTGCCGCTCGGACCGGACCAGGCCGGCACGTGCAAGAATACCGAGGTGCGCCGACATAGTGTTTTGCGGCACGTCCAGCTGTCGGGCGACCTCGCCTGCGGCCATGCCATCGGGTTCGTGTCGCACCAGCAGGCGGAACACGTCCAGACGCGTACCCTGAGCCAAGGCACTCAACGCAACGATTGCTGATTCGCTTTCCATATATCCAGCATAGCGGATATATGGCGGAGTGCTACTCGTTATCTCTCACTGAGATCTTCGCGGTTACGAGCCGCTGACTACGACATCCGTTTCCGCGTTGATGGCCTCCTGCTCCGGAGCAGGCAGATGGCGATAGAGCGTCGCTACCGACACGCCGATCGTCGGCGCGATCTCCCGCGCGGTCATTCCGGAGGCGAGAAGCTTGCGAGCGGCCTGCAGCCGCTTGGGCGTCATAACTGTCTTCCGGCCCCCTACTCTTCCATCGCGCTTGGCGATCAGGAGTGCGGCAGTGGTCCGCTCCCGGATCAGGTCGCGCTCCATCTCGGCCATCGCAGCCATGATGTGGAATACGAGCTTGCCGGCAGTGCCGGCTGTATCGATCCCGTCCGTTACTGAGCGGAGGCCGAGCTTGCGCTCGGCCAACTCGGCCGCGAGATCGACCAGCCCTTTCATCGTTCGGCCCAAGCGATCGAGCTTCCAAACCACCAAGATATCGCCACTGCGTGCATGCGATAGCGCGTCGGCCAAGCCGGATCGGTTTGCTTTCGCGCCGCTCGCCTTGTCGGAAAACACCTTTTCGCAACCGGCCTCCCGGAGCGCCTCAAGTTGAGGCGTCAGGTCCTGCTCCGGCGTCGACACGCGCGCATAGCCAATCAGCATGGTTCGTTCTCAAAACTCATGTACGATGCCTATCATGCAGCCAAGCAATCGCGAAAGTGTTTTGAGACACGCGCCTGTCCTGTTACACATTCTCATATGAGGGCGCGTCAAAAACGATCGTTTGCGAGACAGGGGCGCGCCGCTTCCGCCGTTTGCCGCGAAGGTCCGCGAAAGCACGAAAACCGGTGTTTAAAGGGTAGCCTCCCCCTCTGTTACGAGGAGGCACAGCCCCTTCCTCGTGCTTTCACGGACCACGGCTTGCCCGCTTTCGTGCTTTCGCGGACCGGCCGCGCGCGGCTCTTTGTGGAAGTTGCGGCATGACTGGCCGGACCACAGGTCAAGGCGACCTGTTCGTCCTCGACAGTCCGTTGCTGACGGAGATCCGCGGCGAGCAATCGCTGATGGCATACCCATTTTTCGCGCTGACCAAGACGGCGTGGAAGCGGTCGCTCATCTACAAGACCGAATCCGTGTCGATCGAGATCGGCCCCGGTCCCCGTGGTGTGGCAACCATCTACGACAAGGAAGTGCTGCTTTATATCGCCAGCCTTCTGGTAGCGAAGCTCGACGCCGGAGAGACCGTCGCACAGGACTTTTACTTCACGGCCCACGACCTATTCCGCGTCACGGGCGTCAACGGCTCCGCGCGGTCCTATTCGCGGCTGTCGGATGCCCTGGAAAGATTGCAGGGCACGCAGATCAAGACCAACATCGAGGCGGGTGGCGAAGGACAGGCAGGTTTCTTTTCCTGGCTGTCGGAAGCTCAGCTTCATTACCAGAAGAACGCACGCGGCGAGAAGCGCCTGAAGGGCGTCAAGGTTCGCCTGTGCGACTGGCTGTACCGCGCGATCCTGCGCGATCGTCGCGTGCTGGAATATTCTCCCTCCTACTTCCAGCTAGGGCCGGTCGAACGTCGGCTTTACGAAGTCGCGCGATCCACGTGCCAAGACGGCGCGGTTCAGGTGGGGCTAGACGATCTGCGTCTCCAACTAGGCTACCAGAACTCGTTGAAGCACTTCCGCCACGCGATGAAGAGCATCGCGGAGGAGAACTGCATTCCGGACTACCATATCGCCATGGGCGAAGGTCCTTCTGTAGATACAGTCAAAGGAACCCGGCGAACCACTGCCGCTAGTACGGTGACGATCACACCCAAGGCATCGCTGCCAGTTTCCTAAGTGGGCTTACCGAATCGGTTTAGCGGTCGCAGCGTCGCTGGTCCGTCAAAGCACGAAGACTGGTCCGCGATAGCACGAGAGCTGGTCCGCAAAAGCACGAACGCCATTCGCTCGGGTCCGCAAAAGCACGAGCTTTTTCTGGCTTCGGTCCGCCAAAGCACGAATTGTAGTTGTTCGCCGGCGTCGTGATTTCTGCAAAAATCACCATCGTCGATCGCGAACGGCGGGCGGCGGAAAACAGGAAGCGGCCGTGACCACATAAACGAATGCCCGGCACGAAGGCCGGGCACCCTGGAACGTGATGAGCGATGCTTGGCGGCATCGATCGGGACGTAAGACACCCCTCTCATACCCGTTCCCGAGCCTCGGTTCAAGGGAGCGCGCTTCGCGCCACGCTCTAGTTTTGCCTGGTCCCGGCCCTACGGAGGGGACGGAAGATGGGAGCTGTTACACTCGCGCGGGCGAGCTTCATGGCGCTCGACCGCATCGAGCGGGCGCGGCCGAGGTCGCGATCGGGCGCACCAAATCCCACGCGCGCGCACGTCCATCCGAACAGTCGTAGAGCTGGCACTTTCGAGGACGACTTCTTCTACAGCTACGCAAAGGGTGAGACCGACCGGCTCTACAAGAAGGCCGTCGAGCTGCTGAAACGCAAGAACGCCATCCGCCGCCTCGCCCGCTCCGAAGCGCGTCAGCTCACCGAGGACGAACGGCTCGTCACGCTGATTACGCCCGCGGCGGTTCGAGTGTTTGAGCAGCTCACCACACTAGCCCGGACCTGCGCCGGCAAGGTGTTCCCGACCTGGGAGTGGATTGAGGCTGCGACCGGCTTGTCCCGCGCCAGCGTAGGGCGCGGGCTGTCGATTCTTGCCAGAATGGGTTTGCTCGACAAGCAGCGCCGGTGTGTGCCGATTGACCCTCCCGCTGATCGGCCGAAGGCCCGCAACGCACAGACGTCCAATGTCTATCGAATGAGCTTTCCTAACCGCCTCGCTCGTTTCCTTCCGCGCTTTCTCCGGCCCGCCCCGCTGCCTGACGACGTGATGCAGCGCGAGGCCGACCGCATCGAGGAGATCGAGGCGATGCGTCTATGGCGCACGCCCCGACAGGTCGTTGCCGAGGAAATCCAGGACGACGGTCTGCGTCGCGTGCTGGACAGCCTTGCCGCAGCGATCGAGCAACAAGAGTCTCAAAAAAATGGTCAACCGCTCCTAGATTCATATATTCTAGGGACAGATGGAGTTGGCCTAGACGGCCAACGCTTTGACGCCTGACGGCGAGCCCGTTCCGAAGCAAACCGACGCATTCCACTCAAACACCAACATCAAGACGAACCGTCGGACGCGCCGCTTCGCGTCGCGGTGCTCCCGGGAGGAGCATGCGTTTTCTGTTGCGCTCAAATAACCGCGTTCGTGCCTGGTGCAGCCGTTTTTCGTCCTTCAATGCGGCCATAGCGCCAGTCCCCAGCGGCGGGTTGCGCGATCAAGCCGGCAGCTTTCCTTATCAAGCGTCTTTTCATCCCTTTTCCCTGCGACCGTGGCGAGCTGGCCGATCATCATGCGTCGCCGCGATCCATGTCCGGGCCGGCGCGAACCCCGCGCGAGTTTCAAGGCCGATCCCTTCCGAACGGCTAATCCTGAACTGATGGGAAAATGGGCGCTGGCCGCCTTCTACGATCAAGCAAATAACCGGCTGCGCCTACGGTTTCCGCTACGCAGACCCTCCGTTTTTTGGCTTGATCGCGGCGTCTGCACTCCCCTTCAATTCCCATCAGGAATGAGCCTGATCGATCGGAAGGACAGGACCATGCAGAACATCGCGGAGTTTCGGATCATCGGCCGGGTCGGGAAGATCACGGAGCACGACAAAGTGACCAAGCTGAACGTCGCCGCCAACTACAACCGCCAGGAGAATGGCGAGTGGGTGACGGACACGCATTGGAATGAGGTGACGCTGTTCGGCAAGCTGATCGAACGCGCCGCCAAGGCGCAGAAGGGCGACCTGGTGCATATCACGGGCCGCGTCCGCCAGAACTCTTACGATACGGCCGAGGGCCGTCGCTATACAGTGGAGCTGATCGCCGACGGCTTCGCGGTTCTCGCCAAGGGTTCGGAGGACCGCGACTAGGCGCGACCGGGGCCGCCTACCGGCGGCCCCTCTCGTCTGCGAAGCTCAAGCTCAACCGCCTCGCGTATGAAGTCGGCCTGGTTCTCACCATCCCGCAGCACCGCCTTCACCCGAACCAGTGTTCCGTCCGGAAAACGCGCCATCGTCTGGTCCGCGTTAATCCGCGGGCGACCGACCGATCCGGATTTGTTAGAGACCATCCTGTGCCACGCGCATTGTTGATACCACCTATTGACGCGATTTCGGATACCACTTATTACAGGATGAGCCTTTCATCAAGGCGACGGAGGCGAAGGCCATGTTGGGTAATCTGCTGACGATCGGACTGTTCGTCCTGATCGCTTGGGCCGTCCTCCGCGGCGGCGGGGGAGCGAACCCCGGCATCTGGAGTGGTGACACTCCCGACGAGGAGGCGCGTCGCAACACCCGCACGGATTCCAACTATCGCGGTTATGAGCACTGGAACAACAACTGCGATCGAGGCTGGTAAGGCGTGAAGACCATCGCCATCAATGTGGAGAAAGGCGGCGCCGGCAAGACCATGATCGCCTGTCATCTGGCGTGGGTACTCGCCGATGGCGGCCATCGTGTGCTGTTCCTTGATCTCGATCGCCAGTGCAATGCGACCGACGCGCTTGCTGAGTTCGAGAGCCTAGGCACGTGCAAGCCGCTATTTGAACCGAACTATGTTCCCCCCGCTACGTTTCCGCGGCTCGCGATCTACTCCAATCGCATGGGGGGAGAGTATGACGCGGACTATCCGCGTGCGCTCTCGGCCTTGAACGCCAACTTTCCGACGCTCGATCCGTTTTTCGACTTCTGCGTCATCGATACGCCGCCCTCTTGGTCGTGGATCAACTTTGCGGCCTTGTTGGTGTGCAACCACCTGATCGTCCCGGTCGAGCTTGGACCGTTCGGGCCGGCAGCGACTAAACAGGTTTCGGACTCGATCCAGACCGTGAACCAGCGCCGGAAAACGCCGATCCACGTCGTGGGGCTCGTTCCCAATCGCGTTCGCGCCAACGATACTCACCAGATGAAGATGCTGGCGGCGATCAAGGAAAAAATCGGGAAGAACCTCTTCACGAACTACCTTCCGGAGCGCGCGCACTACAGCCAGGCAATCCAAGAGCATGTGCCGGTGTGGCGGTTCGACAAGGATGTGCGGACCTCGCTTCCGCCCATGCGCGCATTCCTCGAGGAAGCCATGACCCGGATCGGGAGCCACAAATGACAGACTTCTCCGGTTTCGACGTTTTCAGTGAGAAGGCTGCCGTAGCTGACGCTGATCGCGTCCAGCTTCTCGATCCCGAGCTGGTGTACCCCGATCCCGAGAACGTCCGCGGCGAGATCGATCCCGCCAAGATCGATGAAATGGCGGAGACGATCAAGGAGCGCGGTCAGCTTCAGCCGATCACCGTTGCTCCGAAAAACGCCGAGGGCCGCTACCGGATCATGTTCGGTGAGCGCCGCTGGCGGGCGTGCCAGAAGCTCGGCGTGCAAGTCCGTGCGATCGTCAGCAGGACCGATGACGTCGAGCAAGTCCGGATCGACCAGTTCATCGAGAACGACCAACGCGAGGATCTGTCGACGGCCGACATGATCCGATTTGTCACCGGACAGGTGGCCAACGGGCGCTCGCTTGCCGAACTGGCACGGGCGACGGGTCGCAACCGTACCCTGCTGACCCGCTATCAAGGGCTCGCGAAGGCGCCCGACTATATCGCTGCGTTGTTTGCGGACGTTTCGATGCGAAGCGCGGTCGCGCTCGCCCAAGCCGCGAAGACCGACGACGCGGCAACCCGCACCTTCGTCGCCAGCACCGCCGCGGAGGACATGACGGTATTGGCGTGCGAGCGGTTCGCGCGCGAGGTAGGAGCAAAGAAGCCGGCAACGAAGCCTGCCCCGTCCGCGCAAGCCGGGACTTCCCAGACTCCTACGGAGAGTGAGTCCGAGCCGTCGGTCGAGAGCCCTGCCTCGCTGCCTCCTACCGACACGATCCGCGACGAGGAAGCCGATCGCGCCCTCGACGAAACACCAGTGCCCGAAGGCGGGGCGGTGGTGAGTAGCGTTTTGACCGCGACCGCTCCCCCAGCCCCTCGCACCCCGACCAAGCAGAAGACGGGCAAGCAGCGGGTGGAGCGCCCGACGATCGAGATCGAGGGTAAGCGCGCGATGGTCGTCGAGGCACTGTTGCACTTCGACGGTGAAGCGGAACCGCGCATCGTGAGCTGGCGCTGATCGCGCTGGGTTGAACGGAGAGCGCCGGCAGCGGCCGACGTTCGCGCCCAGGTCAATCCTTCCTTCCGCGATTTCAACACTTCCAAGGCGGATTGGGTGTGCCACGTGGCACACGTGAAGGTTGGTTTTGGTGTGGGTTGTTTGATGGCAGGATAGGTCTTGCTGCGTTTGTCGTATTACATTACCGTCTCGGGTCATGTCACGGGCGGCGCAGCCTTCATCCCCCACCAAGGCATCAGCGATGCTGACAGCACGCGTCGATCGCGAATTGCTTGCCGCGTTCGACGCCGTGGCCGAGGGTAGGGGAGGGCGCAGCGCACTCCTCCGCACCGTTCTCCAGCAGGCGTTGAAGCATGTCGCAGACGCGCCCAGGATCGCGGCGCGCGCCGATAGCGCAGGCAATCGCGTGTCGCTCACCTTCACGGACGCCGAAACCGCCGTGCTCGATCATCGGGCGGCCGAGCGGGGCGTAGATCGCGCAGGATGGATCAAGGCGCTGGTGCGCCGACACATCGGGTTGAAAGGCACGGTCGACGACGGCCTGCGCGATGCCGTGGCGCCGATCCGGATGCAGCTCCAGCGCATCGGCCGCAATCTCAATCAGGCGATGAAGGCCGGCAACGCTGCGATGATGGCCGATAGTGGCTTGCAGATCGATCGCGAGCTGCGCCGGATCGCTGACATGCGCGAGGAGATCAACGAGCAGATCGCAGCGCTGGCGGACGTGCTACGCGGCGAAACCGCCTTTTGGGGGGTCGCCGACTGATGCCGTTCGGGGATCGCGAGGACGAATTGTGGGAGGCGATGAAGCCAAGCTTCAAGCCGCGCCTCGTCAGCGATCCGAACGCCAAATATGCCCGGCACGTCGTGAACGGGACGGGGCCATTCGCCGTCAGGTCGCCGGCCGCGTCGCATCTCCGAGGGGATGCCAAGGCTACGCTCGCGCGTGTCGTTCGGCGCACGCCCGAAGTGCTGGTCAAGGTGACGGGGCGCAAGAAGGGCGCCAAGCATCTCGCTGCGCACTTGGATTATATCGGCCGCCACGGCGACATCCAGATCGAGACGCGCGACGGCGAGCAGATCACAACCAAGGAAGAGGCGCACAGGATTGCGGACGAATGGTCGGACCCGCTCTACTGGCGCCAGGGTACGACCGTCTCCGCCGTGGCGATGGTCTTTTCCATGCCGGCGGGGACCGATCCGGAAACTGTGAAGCAGGCGGTGCGGGAAGCGGCCGAGCGGATGATTGGCGACAATCACGATTATCTGTTTGCTCTCCATACGGACACGCCGCGCCCCCACGTCCATCTCACGGTCCAATCCGAGGGCCTCAACCGCAAGCGGTTCGATCCGAGGCGCGAGGATCTGTTTCGCTTCCGGGAAGCCTTCGCCGAGGCGCTCCGGAGCCGCGGTATCGAGGCGGAAGCGACGCCGCGCTATACGCGCGGTCAGGGCAGGGCCGGCACGAGCATGGCACTGACGCAGTTGCGCGCGCGGATACGCAGCGGCGCTTCCCGTCAGCCGACCGAGGCCGATCTACGTCAAGCGCGCGAGGCGATGCAGGTCGCGCTTGGTAGGGCTGAGCAGCCCATGTTCGTCTCCAAGACCCGCGCGAGATGGCAGGACACCAAGCGGCGTTACGAAGCCGCAGCCGAACGGCTCGATCGCAGTCCCGAGCATGATGACCGCAATCTGGCGCGTGACGTCCGGCAGTTCCTCCAAGAGCGGGCCAGCGTTGAGACAATCCCTGACAGGATGCTGCGTGAAGCAGAAGCGCGCGTACGAGAAGCGCAGGAGCGAACCAGCAGCGGCCCGGCGCAAGATCGGAGTGTGCCACGTGGCACACCTCCGCCCCCAACAAGGCGGCGCTAATTGCCATGATAAGGGTGCGCGCTTCAGCATGGAGCTGAGCTAACGGCAGGCCAGCAAAGCAACCGGGAATGGCGAGGTTTGGGACTCTCCTGTCGGACAGCTTCTGAGATTGGAGCGGTCGAAAGCTGCCGGTGCGCGGTGTCACAACCGCTTGGTTGTGACACCGGGATGGTCGGCGGCTTGCCAATGCTTCGCGGTCACGAAACGCCTTCTGATTGCGCTGCGGAACGAACCGCTACGTCAACCTGACCGATAGGCCCGGTAGAGCGAATGGTGCTCGTCTTCCGCAGCCGCGACACCGCCCTACTCGTCAAGCTATCACTTTGAACGGGCGTCCTGCTCGTTCAGTATACAATCGTTCATATCCTGGAAGTTGTCAGAGTTGTTTTCCAAGCTGTCGCCCATCGAGCCGCGATTGCAAGGGCTAGGACCGCACGCAGCCAGCAGAAAGATGAGGACGAGAGGCAGAAATCGCATTTGGCATTCTCCTGGCACAAAACCAACCAGCTTATAGGAGAACAGCCCTGTCTTGGACAGGAAACGCCTCACGCCTATGCGGCAGCTGAGCCGCTTCACAAACGTGCGACAAAGAAGCTGTAAGACGCGCTACCGAGACCCGGAACCCGCCGCTAAGGTGGCGAGATGCTCGACGCGCTGATCCTTGCAGCTATAGCCGTGATCGTTGGCACCCTCTGGTATTTCGGTGTCGGCCCCGTGATCTACGGCACAATCATGGTTGGAGGGACAGCGGCGGTGCTCGCGCGTCTCTCAGCGCGCGATCAGGTGCACGTGGCCGAGCGCAAGATGTTCCTGGACCTACTGGACAAGCGGATTGCGTGGCATACCGAAACGCGCAGGGTCATCCAGGGCTATTATAACTTCATCTTCTCCAGCACAGAGACGATCATCAACGGCGAGAGCGAACCAGACAGCAACGACTGGTTGGAACTGCTAGTTCAGCAACAGATGACGGCGCAGTGGCTTTTCGGACCAGAGATCGAGGATGAGCTTATTCGAGGAGGAGAGGCGCTCGGAGAGTATGAAGTAGCGCGCATGACATTCAGGCGTATGGAGCGCAATGCACATCCGATCGGGTTTGACCCAGAAGACGACCAGATGGTTCGCGACGAGCACCGGCGAACACACGGCCGCTTTCTCGGTGCTAGCTCAAGCCTGCAACACGCGATTAAGCCCTACATCTATGTAGGTGACATAAAACAGCCCAAGCGCTTGGCAAACCAACCTGCGTGGGTGACGAAAGGTCTCGCCCGAAGGAGCGGCAAACTGTAGCTAGTCACTAGCTACAGAGCGACGCCCTTGCGATCCAGCAGCCCAGCCCGACGATCAACGCGATGACGACCACCACAATGGTGATGCGGGCAGAGACTGGCCACTTGTCCTTCCATGTGAAGTGTAGTTGCTCGTCCATCCAGTCGGTCTGGCTCTCCGCGAACAGCTTATAGTGGGCATACCAGCCACTTAAAAACACCTGCTTGCCCACTGTCACGGAATAGTAGGAGGCCTCAATGGCATCGTATTCCGCCTTGGCAGCTACCACGTCCATACCGGACTGCACGCTGCGGTAGAGCGATTTCAGCTTGTTGTAGAGAACCAGCTGAGCGTTCGCGGCCTTCTCGTATTCCTCTGCGCGGTAGAACGACAGGTAGAGGCTAGCGATGCCCGCGATCACCAGAATGGCGGAGGGAAATTTGGCGGACAGCGGATCATAGATCAGCGCGAACACACCCACGGCGCTGGATATGAAGCCAATCCAGCCCGGCCCCTTGCTCACGATGTCGTAGGTTGCGAAGGTCTTTTTGACGCCGAACACGACATCGTAGCCCTTCTCGGCAATTGCCTTGAGCAGTCGATCCTTGTCCATCACTGCTCGCTTCCATCCACGATGGGCACATGGATGCGGTCCTTGGCCACGACCACACCATTCTGGACCGCATGGCACTCCACGACATGCTCGCCACGGAAGTCCGAAGTCTCTTTCTTGACCTTGTTTCCGCTGTCCGGGACGATTTGCCCCCGGATCATGTTGCGGCGAATTGCCTCTGGACCTCGGTTCAGCACCTTCCAGTAGACGATGTAGATGCCCTTGATGTTCTCGCTGGCAATGTAGAATTTGAGCTGCTTGGACTTGTAGACGTTGATGCGCTTCATGCCCACGCCCCGCATTGCGCGGAGGAGGACCGTGCGGAAGCCGCTCTGCTTGACCTCGCACTCCAAACGCATGGAATACCGAATGTCCACGGGGAACTTGTCCTCGATGAACTCCTCGGTGTTGTCGGCGGTGTAGCTGGCCTCCGTGATCTGCGACTTGCGAACCTCCGTGGCGTCCGCGAGCGGATAGGCCCTCCCAAACAGCTTGCGCCACCGATTGTTGGCCTTGGCGTCCTCACCCGCCTCAAGTGCCTTGTCCGCCAATTCCAACCCCTTCTTGGTTTTAGACTGGAACGGCTTGTGGACCTTGACGTGCTGACCAGAGCCAAGAGCCCCATAGCGGTCCTGCTTGGGTTGATCGGCAAGGAACGAGAGGAAGTCGCGCATCATCTGCCCACAAGAGGCGAAAGCGGTCTTGTCGTATGTGTCCCGCCCAACAAGGAAGTTGTGGGCCAGTGTGTCGATGAGCAGGCCACCCATGCCTACGCCATGCTTGTTCTTCCACGCGCGAGCCATCCTCGCCAATCGGCGCAAGTTGCCGCTCTTGTCGGCATCCACTTTCTTGGTGGTGTCGAGCTCGGGACGGGGCTTGGTCAGGCGATAGCAGCCCTGGCCCTTTGTGTAGGGATACCAGAACCCATCCGCGTCCTCGAAGACCGGCTGCACCTCTATTTTGAAGTTCTGGTACTCGCAGACGACCACGAGTGTATCGACATACACCGTAGTGGATTTGTAGCGGTCCTGAATGGCATCCGCTGTGTGCCGAAGCAGCTTGTAGGGATCGTTCTTGTAGGTGTCCCACTTACCGGCGGGCATGATGTAGAGCATGTCCAAGTCGGAGATGCCCCGGATGCCGGTCCAGCGGCCGTAAGAGCCTACTTGGAGGCTGTTGGCCGTGCGGCTGTCGGTGTCGCGGAACTGGAGGTTGCAGGCCTTGGTGACTTCACCATAGCGCAGCGAGATCGTGGCTTCGTTGTCGATTGCGATGTTCGAGAACAGCGTCTCGAAATTGTCCGCCCTGCTTATGACAGCCTCCCGTTGTAGCGCTCTTTGGTGCCCCCACCTTGGCGCTTGATATCAATTTAAGATGGTGCGCGGTCCCGGTTTGTTCAACCTCGGAACGAATAGTTTGCACGTAAATAGAGGATGGAACACTCCTTGAACCCGTCACCCGAGGGCAGCCCGACCTTGCAGCTGGCGCTGGCCCCAACCACGATCGTTGTCCTTTGCATCAATATTGACAGATCTCACGCGGTCTAAGGCGCCGTGCGCCTAGATTACGATGCGCCGCGTTTAGCGCCGGTCCGCCCCGACCCGCTTCCGAGATTGGGAACTTGCCTCGGTTATGACCGCCTTTGGTCGTTAGCTGCCCTGCCGATGGTGTGCCACGTGGCACACCTCGGCCCGCTTGTAGGGCCGCCCCACTTTAACGCGACCGGGACTTCTGCAAGACCTGATCCTGCGCCATCTCGCGCACCCGCTGTTCCTGCCTAGCCTTGACCTCAATGCCAGCAACGGCCTCTCCGCGGCCGATCCGCGCCGCGACCTCTTCCTTGCGCTCTGCCACGAACTCGCGTCGCTTCTCGTGGTCGGCGGGGAAGCGTTCGGCCGCGACCGCCATCGCAAGCGCGACATGGCTTTGCGCCTTGCGCAGCTCGGGGTCTTTCGCGTTCTGGACATCTGACTGCCGGCGAAAACGCTCGGCCAGATCAGTGCGCGGCTCGGCCTGCTCCTTCGTGTCGCGAGCTTGGTTGGCGGTCCGCGTCAATCGAGCTTGGTTGCTGGGAACGCCCGCCTGTCGCGCCTGCTCGCGCTCGGCTGCGGCTTTCGTCTTATCGTCGGGCTTGTAGCCGTCGACCTTGATGCCCTGTGCGGAGGCGGCGAGGTAAGCGGCGCGTTGGAACTCGGCATCGCCGCTGACCTTGATCGACGTCCACCCGTTTTCCTTCGCGAGCCGGATCAGATCGGGGAGGGAGTCGCGGTCCTTTGCCTTGATACGATCCGGCGTGATGGTCGCAACCGGCTGTTTGTCGTGCGCGCTGCGATAGAGCTTGTCGCCAACCCGGAGGAATCGGGAGTCCAGATCGGCAGGCACTTCCATCGGCCGCCTGCGTCGGCTCTCGCCTTCCTTGCCAGCGCCGGCAGCTTCGACATTCTCAACCATGTCACCGCTCCTGTTCGATTACACCAACGACCTCATTTCCACGTTGCTCGGCCGCCACGTCGATAAGCATGTCCGGATGATCCTGGGTGACGACGCAATCCATCGCGAACGTGAACGGGTCCGGGTCCGTGAGCTGGTCGAATGTCGGCATCGCGCAGTCGGGCAGGTCTTCATCGTCGCGAAGCGTGCGCGGAATTGGGGGGACTTCCGGTGCCGGTTCGACGCGCGCTCGAAAGAGCCCGTCCGAATAGTAGCGTATCTTGTCGCCGTGGATCGGCGGGATGCCTCCCCGGAGGAGGAGCAATTCGCTGTCGGGAAACTGCATCAGCTCTTGAGGGAGCAGGAGGGCGCGGCGCTGGTCCGACATGGACTTGGAGCGGTTCGCCAGGACGCCGTGGATCGTCAGAGACTTGGTGACGGATTCCTGGCCGACGTAGCCGATCCGCTCCGACAGTTCGTTCGCCACACGCAGCTCTTTCGGCGTGAAGGCGACCTCGACGCCGCAATTGGCGACGATCTCATTGGCGACATGCTCGCCATAGACAGCCCGGAGCTGTGATCGGGACTGGATGACGGGCAGGAGCCGGATGCCGTACCCGGCGACGTAGGAAAAGGCGCTGGCGATGACTTGCGCCCGCCCGATCCGCGCGAACTCATCGAGGATGACTAGGATCTTCAGCGGCTTCGCCACGTCGGGGAGATCGCGCACATTCAGGTCGATGAGCTGCTGAAACAGGAGGTTGTAGAGCGGTGCGACCCGATCCAGCTCGTCGGGCGACACGCCGAGATAGATCGACATGCGCTTGCTGCGCAGTTCGCGCAGATCGAAGTCGGACTCCTCCGTCGCCGCGTCGACGCGCGGGTTGAGCCATAGGCTCAGCTTCGACGTGACGGTCTGGACGATGCCGGCGAACGTGTTGTCCGCCCCCGACGTGAAGTCGGCGAGCGCGTTCCGACACCCTTGCGACAGATCGAGCGAGCGATCGTCGAGGACGCGGCGGAAGAATCCGCGCGTGTCACCCGTTGTCATCAGCCGATAGATCGAGCCGATGGTGAAGGGCTGATCGGCGACCGCGAGGTAAGCTCCGACGCCGACGAAGGCAGTTCGCGCCGAATCCGTCCAGAACGGCTCCCCGCGTTCGGGAGGCACGAACAGCATCGTGGCAATCTTCTGCAGCTCGATCACCACCTGATCTGGATCGGTGCGATCGATGTAGCCGAGCGGGTTGTAGCGGGCCGTCCGGCCTTCGGGATCGGTCGGGTTGAACAGGTAAACCGCCTGTCCGTATTTCTTGCGAAAGCCCGCCGTCGCGTCCCAATTCTCGCGCTTCACATCGAGGACGACGACCGACTCCTGCCACGACAGGAGGTTCGGGATGACGATGCCGACGCCCTTGCCCGAGCGGGTAGGGGCCTCAACGATGCAATGTTCGCTCCCGCCGAAGGTCA
>Ga0265798_10004135_pt1 | contig 20229 bp, 20 predicted proteins | sample P3T30metagenome_FD_192430 | JGI IMG/M metagenome (GOLD analysis project Ga0265798, IMG submission 192430) | Plant litter microbial communities from East Loma Ridge, Irvine, California - P3 T30 | ecosystem: Environmental > Terrestrial > Plant litter > Unclassified | place: USA: California... | reverse complement strand
TATAGTTTAGCGTTGTTGTTGAAAGTAATATCCATATCATAAGTTTATTGCTTAAAAATAAGCAATTACTTACAGCTTGGTTTTTAAATTATGTTAAAGCTTGTTTACAAATAATTAAATAGACAAAAGATTTGAACGACCAGAAAAGTTTACAAAATATTGTTTAACCTTAAATATTGAAGTAAAATAATAGTCTTTGCATCTTTAATTTCACCATTTTTTATCATGCTAAGCGATTCATTAAAAGGCAATTCTAACACTTCAATATTTTCCTGCTCCTCATCAAGACCACCGCCTTCCCCGGTCTTCATTTTTTCATCATAAGCTGCAATAAAAAAATATAGTATTTCTGTAACAGATCCCGGCGACATGTACACCTCCATAACCTTTTCAACAGCGCTTAGTGTATAACCTGTTTCTTCTTCCGTTTCGCAACGGATACATTCTTCGGGATCTTTCTCATCAAGAAGTCCGGCACATGCTTCAATCATCATACCATTTGCATTGCCATTATACCAAGTAGGCAACCTGAACTGACGTGTTAGGATAACACTCTTTTTTTCAATATTATAAAGCAATATTGCGGCGCCATTTCCTCGATTATATACTTCACGGGTATCTGTAATCGTCTTTCCATTAGGCAAAACCTGTTCGTAGGTTACTTTTGATAATTTGCCCCAGTTTTCTGAAAGCAGTGTAGTAGCAAGTATTTTAATTTCTGAGTTTACCATAATCCAAAGATAGAAAGTTTTGTGACGATATTATTACACAATATTTCACAAATATAGGACACGGTGTTAAAATAATTTTTACACATAATTCATCAAATAGTTATATTTGATATACAATTAACTAAATTTTTACAAACATGATAAAAACTACAAAAAAAATTAAGAGATTAATCAACTTGTTTTGGCTACTTGTAATATCTGGAGGAGGGATTTACGCTCAATGCCCTGAAAATATTACTGTAACAAATGATAACAATCAGTGTGGAGCCATTGTAGAATATGCTGTTGAAGGCAGTGGTGCCGGGGTTTCTGCGAACGGTGTGGTTAATCCTTCGGCGGCTAATGGTACTACAGGGTGGACTGTTACTAACGGTGGTAGCGGATGGGCAACAACAAGCGGATATTGGCTATCGTCTTATAGTGTGTGTACTATGTCTCAGGTTATCGATCTTACTACAATGACATTATCTGATATCTATATGGATACACAACCGGCAATTACAGTGTCAGAAAACTATATAGGGTGGGGGCCTAACTATTCTGATATTTATTCCCTTACTGTTCAGTTGAGAGGCGAATCAGATAATATAATAGCTACCTACACAACGGGCAACCTTACAACTTCAGCCACACAACAAACTGCCAGTCACGTTTTCACTGCGTATGGCACAGGAGTAAGAAAAGTATACATCTCACATACAGGCAGGGATGCTGAATTTTGGGCGGGACAATATGGTGCAGCTGTAACTAATGCATCGCTTACAGTGGCTGTACCTACATCTACTATAATACAAACAGCAGGACTTGAAAGTGGGGCACTTTTCCCGATAGGCATAACAACAAATACTTTTACAGTAACCGGTGAAGATAATGTAACAACAACCTGCTCATTTAATGTAATAGTAACAGATGATGATGCACCTGTAGCACATACACAGGACGTACTTATTGCAGAACTGGATGAGGATGGCGTAGCTACGATTACCGCTGCAGAGATAAATAATGGCTCTACCGATAACTGTACAAATCTTACATATACCATAAGCGCAAGTAGTTTTAACTGCGAAGATTTAGGCGAAAACACAATACAGTTTTCTGTATCTGATGGTACAAACACAACTACGGTACCCGTTATTGTAAATGTTGTAGATAATATAGTTCCGGAAGCTGTAGCTCAAAATTTAACTGTTGAAATTGATGCGGATGGCCAGGCGGTGATTACTACTGACTATGTTGACAATGGATCTACAGATAATTGCAGCATAACATCGTTAACGTTAAGTAAATCAATTTTTACGTGTGATGATCTGGGAGAAAATACCGTAATATTAACAGCTATTGATACTGATGGTAATATAGATACTGCTACAGCAATTGTAAACGTTCAAGATACTACAGCGCCTGTTGTTATTACACAAAATATTACAATTCAATTACAACAGGTAACCATAACATCTATAACCGCAATGGATGTAAATAACGGGTCTGTTGACAATTGCGGGATATCAACGTATAGTTTGGATAATCAGATATTTACCTGTGAAAATATCGGGGAAAACACAGTAACTTTAACGGTAACAGACAATTACGGAAACAGCTCAACTGAGACTGCAATAGTTACAGTTGAAGACCCTGAAAATTACTGCCAATTTGCAGGCATCGACCCAAATTTATCTGAAGCAATTGATTTATATCCAAATCCTACGCAAGGTATTGTAAACATTAATGTTAAAGGATATAATATTGATAAAGTCGAGTTTTATGATATTAATGCGCGCCTGGTAAAAAGCTTTGATACAACAAAATCTACGGGGATTTTTACAGCAGATATAAACAGCTTAAATTCAGGAATATATTTAATAAAATTATATTCTGATAATAGCACGGCAATTAAGAAAATTGTAAAACAATAAGTTCTCATTTATATTTTAATTTACCCTGTGCTTATAAGCACGGGATTTTTTATTTATACTTGTATATTTTATAATATTTTTATTGTAAAACAGAACTCCCCTTTGCCACTTGTTAATTTCATATTTTTTGACTTATAATATATATTATGTAAAATAGAATAGTTGATATACAAAAAGCACCGCGTTACTGCAGTGCTTAATATCATACGTAATATACCTAATTACTTAACTCCGAAAGAAAATACGGCATACTCCCAGTTTAAAGAAACGTTGTTAGATGCAACTTTATAGGTTAGATTTTCTGTAATTGTTTTAGATTTTGTTATGGGTACAGTTAAACGCAATTTGTCTTTAGATTCGTCATATTTATAAGCTCCCCATTGTTTGGCCTCGGTATTAAAAATAATTGTTGCTTTGTTATCTTTTTCAGGAATTACAAAAAACGAATATTTACCTGCAGGTAATTCTTTGCCTTCAATTGTAATGGCTTTATCTGTTTCAAAAGTTGTGGCATCGTTAGCTCCTGCACGCCACACCTTACCGTAAGGTACAAGTTCTCCCCAAATCGTACGTCCCTTAACAGCGGGGCTACTGTAGCTGATGGTAATATTTGCGCCATTTATTTTCCCTGTTGCTGTGCTGGCCGGGCTTGCAGGTTTTTTATCTTGTGCATTTGTAAGTGATGATGCAAGCATAATTACAAAAAGGGCAATCTTAGCTGTAAACTTCATAAATTTATTTTTAGTTTGTTATTATGTAAAATTAGTAACCTATTACTAATAATAACAATTTTAACAAACCTTTATACAATTGCTATAATTATTTTCTTTTGTACAATTTTTAAAAACAGTAATTTTAGCCGTAAATACATTAATGATGGATAATCCTGTGGCTCAGGCAGTGGCCGACTTTCTAAAACATTACCCGCCTTTTAGCAGCCTTACTCCTGCCGAATTATTAGATGTTGCAAAACAGACTAAAATTATTTATCTGGAAAAGAGCCAGGTACTTTTTAGAGGTGGAGACGCAACACATCCTGATTTTTATGTAGTTAAAGAAGGAGCTGTGGGGCTATCCCTTACATCTGATGCCGAAGAGACGCTGGTTGATAAATGTGATGAGGGCGATATACTGGGCCTGAGGCCTTTTTTTGCCAAAAACAACTACCTGATGACAGCCCGAGCTCGCGAAGAAGCTATTATATATGGCATTCCTATTGAGTCATTTAGGTCATTTATATCTCAAAATCCCAAGGTACTCGAGTTTTTACTGGAAAGTTTTGCGTCACAAACACGTAATCCGTATGATAAAGAACGTAGCGGAAAATTACTGGCTGAAAATACCATTTTTAGCGAGCAGGTGGCCGATATACAATATTTTCAACCCATAAAATATACAAGGAACCCCATAACCGCTAATGCAGATGACGTGCTTATGTTTATTGCTAAAACAATGGCAAACAGCGCTATTGGCAGTGTTATTATACAGCAGGATCAGTTACCTATAGGTATAATAACCGACCGTGACCTGCGTTCAAAAATCGCGACCGGCCTCTTCCCTATTACTTCTAGTGCCAGTGACGTTATGACCAGCCCTGTTATTACGGTTCCAGAAAATATATCAGTAGCAGAAGCTCAAATGATTATGCTCAAGCATGATGTAGGGCATCTTTGCGTTACACGGGACGGCACAGATAAATCAATGGTAAGCGGTATAATATCCGAACATGATGTTGTGGCTGCGCAAGCCAATACACCCGGAGTACTTCTTAAGCAAACGCGCAGGGCGACAAATAATAAGGAGCTAAAATACGTACGCGAAAAGCTTACCGACCTTATACAAAACTCTATAGATAAAAATATACCTATATCTCATATTTCTAATATTGTTGCGGAAATTAATATTGCACTAACACGAAGGGCTATTGAACTTGCTGTGGAGAAAATAGGCATGCCCCCGCCGGTACGTTTTACATGGATTAACATTGGCAGCCAGGGTAGAAAAGAACAACTTTTATTGACTGACCAGGATAATGCACTTGTTTTTGAAGATGTTGAGCCACAGCAGTATGATAGCGTAAAACGCTATTTTGTAGAGTTGGCTGAGTTAGTAACAGACTCTCTTAATAAAGTGGGATACGAATTTTCACCACATAATATTATGGCGAGAAATCCACAGTGGTGCAAGTCGCTAACCGACTGGATAAAGCAATACAATGCCTGGATAAATACGCCTGCGGCAAAGGGTGTGGAAATAAGCACACTGTTTTTTGACTTCGACTTTATTTATGGTTTTCCGGCAATTGAAGATGCACTTACCGAAACCATAAGCAATAACATTAGCCGAAATAAAAAGTTCTTTGCTTTTTTAGCTGCTGATACCCTTAAAAATCCTGCGCCACTTGGGTTTTTCAGACAGTTTTTGGTAGAAAGCGATGGCGAGCATAAAGATAGTTTTGATATCAAGGCACGCGCACTTGAGCCTCTTGTAGATGCAGCCCGCGTATTGGCATTAAGCCAGGGGCTTATAGAAATTACCAATACATACCACCGTTTTAAAAAGCTGGCGGAGATAGAACCACAACACAGTGATTTATATTATGAGTGTGCCGAAGCGTTTAACGTGCTGCAACACTTCCGAACTGAGGTGGGGTTAATAAACAGTTCAAACGGCAGGTATCTGAATATTAATGAATTATCTAAGACAGATAAAGTAAAACTTAAAAACTGCTTTCAGCCCATTAGCGAGGTGCAGGATATTATAAAGAGTCGTTTTTCAATAACCTCTATAAATTAACATATGGCACTTGAATGGCTAAAGGGTGGCAACACACCACAGTTTTGGAAAAATTATCTTACTGTTTTTGAAGATGAGAAAGAGGGTGCTGTAAAACGCTATGTAGTTTTTGATATGGAGACCTCCGGACTTGATTTTCGGGTAGATGTTATTATCGCCTTAGGAGCTATCGGGGTGGTTGGGCCGGCAATCTTGGCCGGTGACTTTTTAGAGGTTTATATACAACAGGATCAATTTGCTTCGCACTCTATTGCCGGGCAAAGCAGCGCACGTACTCATGGTCCTGAAAAAGTGGTGGAGGCTGAAGCTATGATACAGTTTCTAAATTTTATAAAAGATGCTACCCTTGTAGGGCATAATGTAAATCTTGATATAGAAATGATAAATCAGGCATTAAAACGCCTTGACCTTGGCCGTATAAAAAACCCGTATATGGATACAAATGTGTTGTATCAGCGTTGGAAAGATTTATCTGAAGATACTAAAACTAGTCTTGATGAAGTTTGCGATGCACTTAAAATTGATAAGAGTGAGCGCAATACAGCATCGGGTAACGCTTATACCACTGCTGTTGTCTTTTTAAAACTTAAGAAAAAGCTTGGTATCAATTAAAAATCTCTTTTAAAATAAATGTAATCGGTAGCAAGTGGCGTAATACCGTGTTGTTTTACATCGGTTGCTATTTGACCTCTATGATATGTAGCGTGGTTTATTACCTGAAACAGGATATCCTTAACTGTATTTTTAAAAGCCTTATTATTACTATTTGTATATTCAATTATTGTATCGAAATCAAACGCATTAATAATTTGTAGTGAGCTATTATAATTTGCGGTGTTAATCTTAGTCAAATCTTCCAACGGCCTAATTTCCCAAATGGCCGTCCTACAGTCCTCCCCTTTTATCCGGGCATTCCATACTTCCTGGGCATTAATGATATGGTTAAGCAGCAATATAGCTTTTTCCGGATGTACGTTGCTAATGCTTAGCTGCTCTATAATAGCTTCATTAAAATGCATAGTGTATTGTAGCATTTCTTTAAAAAAATCTTCCATAGAAATAAAAATAGCGCCTTTTTTAGGCGCTATTGGTATAAATTACTGTCTTCCGTTTTTAATTTCCTCTACAATTTCAGGGTTTAATAAGGTAGAAGTGTCTCCAAAGTTGCTAAAGTCACCCTCGGCAATTTTGCGCAGGATACGCCTCATAATTTTACCTGAGCGTGTTTTAGGCAGGCCGGATACAAATTGTATTTTGTCAAGTTTGGCTATAGGACCTATGTGACTGGAAATATGTTCGTTAATTTCTTTTACAAGGTTGTCCTGATTTCTCCATGCACCGGCTTCTTTTAAGATAATAAAACCATACAAAGCATTACCCTTAACATCATGCGGGAAGCCAACAATTGCCGATTCTGCTACAGATGGATGCTCGTTAATAGCATCTTCTATAGGTGCAGTACCCAGATTGTGTCCGCTTACAATAACCACATCGTCTACGCGGCCGGTAATACGGTAATAGCCCACTTCATCGCGCAAGGCGCCATCTCCCGTAAAATATTTTCCGGGATATGTACTAAAATACGTATCCTTAAATCTTTGATGATCGCCCCATATGGTGCGCGCCATACCTGGCCAAGGAAATTTGATACATAGGCTTCCTACTACCTGATTTCCTTCTATTTCGTTACGAAGCTCATCCATAAGTACCGGCTGTACGCCCGGTAAAGGCAATGTAGCATAAGTAGGTTTAGTAGGTGTTACAAACGGAAGTGGAGATATCATAATACCTCCCGTTTCGGTTTGCCACCAGGTATCTACAATAGGAGACTTCTTTTTACCCACGTGATCATTATACCAGTGCCACGCCTCTTCATTTATAGGCTCTCCTACAGAACCAATTACCTTAAGAGAGGTAAGGTTATGCTTGTCTACCCACGCCCAGTCTTCTTTAGCAAGAGAACGTATAGCAGTTGGTGCAGTGTAAAACTGGGTTACTTTATGCTTATCGATAACTTCCCAAAAGCGGCCAAAGTCAGGATAAGATGGTATGCCTTCAAAAATTATAGTGGTGGCGCCATTAAGCAACGGACCGTATAATATATATGAATGTCCGGTTATCCAGCCAATATCGGCGGTACACCAGTATACGTCATTTTCTTCATAAGCAAAAATATTTTTAAAAGTATAAGCAGAATATACCATGTAGCCGGCTGTTGTATGCAGCATTCCTTTGGGCTTGCCGGTTGAACCGGATGTATATAGGATAAACAATGGGTCTTCGGCATCCATAATTTCTGCAACATTATTTGGTATGGCCGCATCTAATAAAGGCTGAAGCCACTGGTCGCGACCCGTTTGCATATTTATTTCAGCATTGGTTCGTTTTACAACAAGTACATTTTCGACAGTTGGGCAGGTTTTAAGAGCCTCATCTATAATACCTTTAAGATCAATGGTTTTATTGCCACGGTACCCACCATCAGATGTAATTACCATTTTACATTCGCAATCATTAATTCTTGCAGCTACTGCCGATGCGGAGAAACCTGCAAATATTACGGAGTGGATAGCGCCTATCCTGGCACAGGCCAGTACACTTACAGCAAGTTCGGGTATCATAGGGAGATATATACATACCCTATCCCCTTTTTTTATGCCTTGGTCACGCAAAACATTAGCCATTTTTGCAACACGCTCGTACAATTGTGTGTATGTAATGTGCTGTGCTTCTTCACCGGGATTGTTGGGTTCAAAAATTATAGCCGTTTTTTCGCCCCTGCGTGCTAAATGGCGGTCGATACAGTTTTTTGTAATATTAACTTTAGCATTTATAAACCATTTTATTTCAGCCTCCTGCATGTCAAACTCTACAACTTTGTCCCATTTTTGGTACCATGTAAAGTTTTCATCGGCTATTTTGTCCCAAAATTTTCTGGGCTCGCGTACAGATTTATTATAGTGTTTAAAATATTGTTCTAAGCTTTGAACCTGATAATAACTCATTGCGTCGTTTTGTTTTATAAATGTCTTGTAAATATATTAAGCATATTATTTATTTCCTATTTTATTGGCTGGAAATAACCGTGTTTATAAGGCTATTGCAATTTTGAAAGACAGATCTTGCAAAGCCCCGGCCGGGCATTATCTATGGTTTTTATAGATTCAACAGCATCGGTCATTACACAGCTTTTATCGGGGCAGTGAGGCAGCCCAAAATTATGGCCCAGTTAGTGTATGACCACTTTTTTAAAACGCCCAAACTGCACAGCCTTATCTTTATGCTTCAGGCGATAATTAGAAACGATGGCGCTTTTTCCGGGACAGTAAGCTAGTCCCATAATGCCAAAGTCAGCATATTTCCATTCGGGCGATTTTATTTTGCCGTTTGTACCACGTTTTGTAACGGAAATGTCTCGTTCAGTAAGGCCCAATATATAATCTATATCATCAGGTATCATACAATTTTGTATGTGGATCAGGCTGTCAGCACGGTAGCGTGGCGATTTTAGGTTTATAAATGCTTCCTGCGGTAAAACCTTGGCATCTAATATTTGAACCTGGATACCGTAGTATGTTTCTATAGCTTTTTTTGTTTCGATTACTTTATCAGCATCTATACCCTTGTAAGGCAGCAGCGCCACAACTGTATCCGGGCTTGTAGTTTTATTACCGCAACCTGATAAAAAGATTAGCAATAAGAACGCAATTGGTCTCATAATTATAGAATATTTACATTCCATGGCAATGCAGGATCATAACAAAGCTGACCGTTTTTAACGACTAAAGGGCTGTCAAAATTGTTAGTATATAATGCCCCTGTTCCTAGCCCCTGCGGCATAGGGTTGTTCAACTGATAAGTCCATTGCGCAATGGCGTTAAGCCCAATGTTGCTCTCCAGCGCAGAAGTAATCCACCAGCCTATATTATACTTTTCTGCCAACGCAATCCACTCGTTGCAGCCCCTTATACCCCCCACAAGGCTGGGCTTCAAAATAATATATTGCGGTTTTATTGCTCGCAGAAGCGTTTCTTTTTCGCTTCTGTTAAAAACACCGATAAGCTCTTCATCTAATGCAATTGGTAAAGGCGTTTCGAGGCATAGCTTTGCCATAGCGTCAGTGTGTCGCTGTTTTATGGGTTGCTCTATACTATGTAGTTCATAGACAGATAACTGCTTTAGTCTATGTAAAGCAGTTTCTAAAGTAAAAGCACCATTAGCATCAACACGTATCTCAATTTGTTCGGGAGAAAAATTTTGCCTGATAAATGCAAGAAGGGCTAGCTCCCTGTCAAAATCTATAGCACCTATTTTTAGTTTGATGCACCTGAAACCATCCGCTATTTTCTCTTCAATCTGCTGCTTCATGTAACCCTCATCCCCCATCCATACAAGTCCGTTTATAGAGATGTTATCTGTTCCTTCAGTAAATTCTGAAGGAAACGGTTCAAACGGATTATCAGCCTTTAATGACCTGAACGCAGTTTCGAGCCCAAACTGTATCGAGGGAAATTCGATAAATGCTTCCCAAAGTTTTTCTTCTCCTAAATGGATGTTCTCGCAAGCCCATTGCAACTTTTCTTCATAATCAGGGCGGTCATCAATACTCAGTCCGCGCAACAATCCACACTCCCCTATCCCTTTTTTTCCATCTTTTTCAAGTATGATAAACCAGGTCTCTTTATCAGTCATTATACCACGCGAGGTACCGCTGGGCCGCTTAAAATGAAGGGTGTATTTTTGTTGGGTGGCTTTCATTTAATTATGATTAAAAATATAAATACCACTAACTTAAACGATAGTTCAGGTAGTTTAATTAGTGGAACTCATATCCGGAAATTATAGGTCTATTGAAGAACCGATTTCTAAAAGAGTCAGTTTTTTACCTTTATCTGTAAAGAGCTTTTTAGTAGCTTCATGGTCTATTTTTATATAACCAAAAGTATCAAAATGATAACCCAGTACGTTGCTACACTCCACAAAATCAGAAGCAATAACAGCATCTTCGGCATCCATGGTGAAATTATTACCTAACGGAAATATGGCCAGGTCAAGCTTTGTGCGTAGTGGTATAAGTTTCATATCAAAAGTAAGGGCGGTATCTCCGGCAATGTATATGTTTTTATCAGCTTCTATTACAAAACCGCCTTGGTTACCACCATAAGTGCCATCAGGGAAAGAGCTTGAATGTATGGCATTTACATACTTAACCTTACCAAAATCAAACTGCCAGCTGCCACCATGGTTCATAGGGTGCGATGTAAAACCTTTGTTTGCATAATAGGTGGCAATCTCAGCATTAGATACAATTGTGGCACCGGTATTTTTCGCAATAGTTTCAACATCAAGAATGTGATCGCCATGAGCATGTGTAAGCAGGATATAATCAGCCTTCAGATCGTTGATGTTAATATGGCCTGCAAGTTCATTAGCAGTAATGTAAGGGTCAACAATAATGTTTTTGCCGTTGGTTTCTATGCCAAGGCTGGCGTGGCCGTAAAATGTAATCTTCATAATTTTAGTTTTGTAGTTTGTTGTTTAAAGTTGGAAAGCCACACATAGCAGCACAGACAGAAAAAAAGTACCCAATGCTACTTTTTTAAGTTCAGGGTCAAGTTCTCTAGGTACGGTGTTTTTAGCCACTGTTTTTAGATGAAGCAAAAATGGGATATAAGCGATTAGGAAAATAAACTGAACCGGCTTAAAATGGTTCAGGATGGCAAAAACTAACGTTAGCCACAGTGCAACGATAATAATGCTGTAGTGATAAAATTTGGCGGCCTTAGCACCCATTTTAACCACAAGCGTGTTTTTACCGCTCATGGCATCGCTTACCTGATCTCGCATGTTGTTAAGGTTGAGTACGGCCACACTAAGCAGGCCTATTGTAATAGCAGGTAGCAGGATCAGGGCATCAATATTTTTAGCAAATAAAAAGTAACAACCTATAACACTAACAAGCCCGAAAAATATGAACACAAATAAGTCGCCCAGACCCCTGTAACCGTAGGCGGAACCACCTACTGTATATTTAATAGACGCAGCAATGGCCGCTAATCCTAAAAAGAAAAATATTATTGAGTAAACAAAGTTTTCTTTACCAAAAGACAGGTATATTAAAACTAACGCTGCTATAAGGGTGAGTAAAGATGTAATAATTATACCTTTTTTCATAGCTTGCACCGTTATGGCGCCGCTCTGTATGGCGCGCTGGGGCCCAATTCGGTGCTCATTATCAGTACCTTTAATACCATCGCCATAATCATTGGCAAAATTTGATAATATCTGTAGGCCAAGGGTTGTGACAAGAGCCAGGCTGAGTATTCCCCAATTTATAAATCCTTGCGAAAATGCATAAAAACTTCCTACAAGTATACCCGATACCGATAAAGGGAGTGTGCGTAAACGTGCGGCCTGTAGCCACGCTTTTGTATTTGACATTTTTTTAAATCTTTAAATCTTCAATCTTTAAATTAGAAATCGCCTTACATCCAGTGTTTCTTAGTCGTTTCTACCTGATAAAGCCAATGGTTTATATAACTGCGAAGCTTTTTAAAATCTGCCACACCGTAGTTCATGTTGCCGCCGGCAGTATACAAAACAACACTGCCTACATCGGCGCCTTTTTGCCAAAAATACTGATGTGTTTTAATGGTATGTATCTTGTGTGGCGCAACAAACTCGTTATCAATATCCCAGCCACCACTTTGCTTTATTATAAATTTATCATTTACAAAAAGCCTGTAGTTGCGGTACCCAAAGCCTAACAGCAAGCCCATTAATCCTATGTAAAATGGCAGTATATACACATAATCATAAGCTTCTGGAGTAATATAAAATGCAAATAAAAGGTATAGGCTTACGGGTATAACTATGACTTTAAAGATATTAAGTACCAGCTTGCGATAGTTTGGCTTTAGCATTTCGCCTTTTTGCGGTACTTCGCCCAGCAGAAACTGTAGCAGCACATCTCTTTCTTCATTATTACAGCCCGGTATTTCCATGGCCGATTTGCGCTGCTCCTGGCCGTTTGCCTCAAGATCTGATGCCTGGCGTATCTTTACATCATTTATATTGAATTTCTTTTGAAAGTAGTTTCGCCCAACGGCTACCATTTGCACCTTTTGTGGCTTAATAATGGTATTGCGCGTGCTTATTAATCCATAAGAAAGTAATAATGAATCGTTTTGCTTGGTTACCCTGAAGTTGTAATACCGGATAATGGTACGGCAGAGGTTTATAATAAGCACCAGCAGCATTACGCCAACAATTATAAAGGCTACAAACCTCAATAACAAATTTGGGTCAAGGTAATCATCTAAAGGGTTTTTGTTATAATCGGCGGCCCTTACCACATCATCTACATACTGAAAAGTAGATATTAAAAACGCCAGCAATAAGCCAAAACTACGAATGTAATTTGACGTTATACCCGTCTTTAAAAGGCTCATCAGGCTTATTTCTATAAAAGGGTGCTTTTTTTGTTCGCGCGCCTCAAGTACCTCCTCGTCTGTAACATCATCGCCCTTAGCACCTTCTAGCAGCATTTCCTTTAATGAAAGCGCCTGCCCATGACTTATGGCCTTTATAGTAACTTCTTTTTTATTACTGCCTGCAGTATCAACTTCCAGGCCATGTACCTGCACAATACGCTGTAAAAGCGACTGGTTGATGTTTACATTCTGAATTTTATCAAGAGGGATGGCAATACGCGTTTTGTTCAGAATGCCTTTGCGTACTACAAACTCGTCGTTCTCAGTATCAACAAAAAAAGTAAAATTGAGGTATTTAAGATATCCTACAATTAATGCCACTATCAATGCAATGCCAAAGGTAATTAACGCTATAATTGTTTTATTTGAACCCGGGCGCAGCAAAGTAATAATCAATATTGGGAACAATGCCCGGATACTGCTTTGAAGTGTATCGCCAAACATTACCACTATACCCACAAGCGACTGCCGCTGCGGCTTACTGAAATCATTCTTCATCGGCCTGTTCTTTTTTGATTTTGCCAACCAGTAATTGCTTTATGGCTTCAGCATGTTCTTTTTCAAGGCCGGGTATTTTTATATCGCTGCCAGTTCCGCCGGCGGTAAATATTTCAACCGCTGCCAAACCTAATTTTCTGGAAATAAAACCTTCGTGTAAAGCTACGTGCTGCACGCGATTATAAGGTATAATAGTGGTTGTAGTAGCAATAGCGCCGCTGCGGTAAATAACATCGTGCGTGCGAAAGGCAAAACCCTTGTTCTTGTAGCTGATAACCTGGATACCAATGGTAAGTATCAAAACAACACTATAAATTATGGTAGTTAGCAGCCAGTTGGGCTGCAATTCTTCAATAAAATAGAAACCGATCCCCGCCGCCACCGCAGTAAGCCCAAATATTGCAGCAATATTAAGCCATATTATTTTGATATAAGAAGGATGCAGAGGTGTTAATGCTACCTCTTCAAAACGTGGAAGTTGCAGGGTATCGATGGTGTTATTTGTAAAACGTTCCATTAGCTAAAGGTTTAACATTAAAATTCCGGGTCTAAACTTTAAACTTCTAAACCTTGAGATTAAATAAATAACTGTTTAAGGTATCCACTTGATATCCCTAAAGTTAGGCTTCCTCTTTTCAAGAAAAGCATCACGCCCCTCTTTAGCTTCTTCTGTCATATAGGTAAGGCGTGTGGCCTCTCCGGCAAACACCTGCTGGCCTACCATGCCATCATCGGTAAGGTTAAAGGCAAACTTAAGCATTTTGATGGATGTGGGCGATTTGCCCAGTATTTCCTGTGCCCATTCATAAGCAGTATCTTCCAGTTCTGCATGAGGTATAACGGCATTAACCATACCCATATCATAAGCTTCCTGTGCAGAGTAGTTCCTGCCAAGGAAAAATATCTCGCGGGCACGCTTTTGGCCCACCATCTTAGCCAGGTATGCCGAGCCATAACCACCGTCAAAGCTGGTAACATCGGCATCGGTCTGTTTAAATATAGCATGTTCTTTACTGGCCAGTGTAAGGTCGCACACTACGTGCAGGCTATGCCCGCCCCCTACTGCCCAGCCCGGTACAACTGCAATAACCACCTTAGGCATAAAACGTATAACACGCTGCACTTCAAGTATATTAAGCCTGTGCATACCGTCATCGCCCACATAGCCCTGATGACCACGTGCTTTTTGGTCGCCGCCACTGCAAAATGAATATACCCCATCCCTGCTCGAAGGCCCTTCTGCACTAAGCAACACCACACCAATAGAGGTATCCTCGCGGGCATCAATAAAGGCTTCAAAAAGTTCGGCTGTTGTCCTTGGGCGAAAGGCGTTGCGCACATCGGGCCTGTTAAAGGCTATTCGTGCCACACCATTGCATTTTTTATAGGTTATATCTTCAAATTCTTTAACGGTTTGCCATTGTATTTTGTCCATCGGTACTATATAATTTACCGTAAAAATAGGCATTTTTTATAATTGGTATCAAATAAATAGGGCTTAAAACGCAAACCTTCTGCAAGTCAAAATATTATGTTTGTAAAGGCAATAAAATCTAAATTTTAACTGTTAACACTATATAAAAAGCCCTTGCCAAAAGTAATGTTTGGTTATATTTGCGGTTTTACGTTTCCACAAACATGAGATTTTTACGACTTACACCCTATATACTGGCACTATTGCTGGCTTCTTGTAAAAAAGAAGATAAAACACTGGCAGACAACGGTAAACCTTTTGAAAAAGATACCGTTCTGCACATCACTCCACTGGATATAAAGCTCAAAAAGCCATCGCAGGAGTATATTAATGGCAAGCGGAGCGCTATAGAGGCATTCTATAACCACAACTGGCCTAAAAACGACTTAAGCGGAGGTTTTCTGGTAGCAAAAAACGGCACTATATTGTTTGAAACCTATGGTGGCTTTGCCAATCGGCAGGATAAAACTGAAATTACCAAGGATACTCCAATACACCTGGCCTCTGTAAGTAAGGTACTTACGGCAGCAGTGATACTAAAGCTTATCGACCTGAATAAGCTTGGCTTAGACCAGCGGGTACAAACCATTTTACCAGAGTTTCCATATGAGGACATTACTATAAAAATGCTCCTCAACCATCGCAGTGGGCTTCCAAACTATGCTTATTTCTCTGATAGTAAGGAAATTTGGGACCGTAGCATGATGAACAATCAGGATGTGCTAAACTTGCTGGCCAAGCATAAGTTTGACCTGTACTTTAAGCCCGACAAAAAGTTTGGCTATTGCAACACCAATTACACCATGCTGGCCCTTGTAATTGAGAAGGTTACAAAAATGAACTACCGCCAGGCCATGAAAAAAATTGTGTTTGAGCCACTCGGAATGAAAAATACGTATGTTTTTGATTATGAGAAAGATAAAGGCAGGGCATCGCTATCTTACAAAGGCAATAATGTGTTGTATGGCTTTGATTTCCTTGATAATATATATGGCGACAAGAACATTTACTCTACCCCGCGCGACATGCTAAAGTTTGACCTGGCCACTTACTCAAGAAACTTCCTTGATCCTAAGCTACTTAAGCAGGTTTTTCAGGGATATAGTTATGAGCACAAGGGCGAGAGAAACTACGGGCTGGGCATACGCCTGCATGAATGGGTAACCGGCGAAAAACTGTTTTACCACAACGGCTGGTGGCATGGCAACACCACATCTTATGTAACGCTTAAGGGCGATACCGTAACAATGATAGCATTGTCTAACAAATTCTCATATAAACCGTACAAAATATCAAAATTAGCGCCAAAATTTGGCAAATATCCCGTTAAACCGGATAAGGATGATGACGCTGAGTAAAAATATCGGATAAATTTTCTGAGGCATTTGTTAAGTAGTAAAAATCGCGTTTTAAACAAAGTAAATTCTTACAATGTACCGCTTAAAAGTGCTTAATATTTCACTTTCGGACTTCGGTTTTCAAGTTCTGAATATCGGTATTTTACCCGAAATTAACGTCGGCTATTTTTCAAAGTCCAACGTCAAAAACCAGTCATATTTTAAATTAAAAAATTACGATATATCGTAATTTTTGAAACTCAAAACTTTTCATCATAAAAAAAGGGAGGCACATTGCCTCCCTCCTATATTTTGTAGAAATCTTATTTTAGCAAAAAGTTAATGCCTACGTTAACAGCCCCACGGTTTGTTGTAACCGATCCATCATAATTGTCTTTATAAATATCAGATAGGCCTGTTTGTCCTTCATATTCAAAAAACAGCTTTACGTGGCTGCTTACAGGTATTTTAACACCAATGCCATAAGCAAGTCCCGCATCGGTAGTATTAAAATTGTCTTTAAGGTCAGTATCAAACCTTGTCTCTTTCGCACTGGTTAAAAAACCTACATAGGGGCCAAAGTTAAGGTACCAGTTTCTTTTGCCTCCAAAATGCCAGTTGGCCATAACCGGTACTGTAATATAGTTCATATCAACATTTGTAGAGTAATCGCGGCCATCACCAAGGGTAATGTAGGCGCTGTCCCAGCCCTTACGGTCATAAATACCTTTCACCTTAATGCTCCAGCGGTCAGAAAAATAAAAGTCGAGTGATGCCGCCACGTTAAAAGAGACCGAACTCTCTGATGTGGTAGTCCCCCAGTAATTGTAATCTGTTCCCGAAACCGACGTAAAGTTAACACCGCCGTTAATGCCCATTTCAATACTGCCTTTTGTTTGCGCCTGTGCTGCAAAACATAGCGACAGCGCCACCAGCAAAGAGTAAAGTGTTTTTTTCATAGTAATTTGGTTGTTTTAATTGTTTGGGTTGTATACAGCTAAAATAGTGCCATTTGAAATACGATTAAAAAATATTTTACATTTAATTTGTATACATTGTAATAAAATGTATATTTGTACTATGTATAGTAAAGAACTAACCAAAGGAACCCTGCAACCCATAATACTAAAGTTACTGGGTGACAGCGATAAGATGTATGGCTATGAAATTACCCAAAGGGTAAAAGAGCTTACAAAAGGTAAAATAGATATATCTGAAGGCGCTTTATACCCTATACTCCACAAGCTGGAGGCCGAAGGTATACTGGAAACTGAAAAGGTGTATATAGGCAAGCGCGTGCGCAAGTACTACACCATTACGGCCACCGGCCAAAAAGCCGTAGAGCAGATTACTGCAGAACTGACAGATTTTATAGGCACTTTATCGGTAATTTTTAAACAAAAAACAATTACGCCATGATATTAACAGAAACACAGATAGACTATATAGCCACCAACCTGGAGTTTTATGGCGTGGCACAAAACAGCCTTAAAGAAGACCTGCTCGACCATATTTGCACTTATATAGAAGAAAGCAACTGTACCAATTTTGATGTGGCCTATAAAGAAGCCATCCAAAACTTTGGCGGGCATTATGCCATGGGCCGCCTGCAGCAGCAAACCACGCTCATGGTAGTGCTTAAAAAAGATTTGCTAAGGCTCAGGATAGTTTACGCAACCGGCTTTTTGGCAGCATTTATTTTAAGTAACGGCATACTGTTTAAAATTATGCACTGGCCATGGGCGGGCATATTAATGTTTACCGGGTTTTTGCTGCTCAATTTTGTGTTTATGCCCTTATTTTTTTACCGCCGTTATATAAACGGAAAAACTACTGTTAAAGGATAATTATCACCATTATAGTAATCATTAAATTCAATCAAATCATGAAACGGACAGTTAATTTATTAGGGTTTTTAACCTGCTTTATGCTTAGCACGGCATTTTTGTTTAAAATGATGCATTGGCCATGGGCCGGCATTATAATGTTCTCAGGCTTTTTGCTGCTTAATTTCGGCTTCCTGCCGGTTTACTTCTTCCAAAAGTACAAAGCTGCATAAAACATTTGAGTTAGTTAAGTAACCCAGGGGCATTTGCCTCTGGGTTTTTTATTGAAAATCCTTAAATTATACTTAGCATAACTACAAATTAAAATAAAGCCGTAAATTTATAGCATATACTTTACCTTCTTTTATGGCGCTTGAAGAACACTTTCAAAAAGATATAGACGACATTCAGAAAATACCGGGCATGCAGCAAATACTCGATGTTATTTGTACCACAACAGGTATGGGCTTTACCGCCGTTGCCCGTGTTACCGATGACCGGTGGATAACCTGCTGCGCCCGCGATGATGTAAAATTTGGCCTTAAGCCGGGCGATGAATTACAGATTAAAACCACAATTTGCGATGAAATACGCGACAGGCAACAGCCCGTGGTGATAGATAACGTACAGAAAGACACACTCTACCATGACCACCATACACCCGCCATGTATGGCTTCCAGAGTTATATATCGGTGCCTATCTTCCGGAAAAACGGAACTCTTTTTGGTACGCTTTGCGCGATAGACCCGCAGCCAAAGGAGTTAAAAACCTCTCAGGTTACTGAAATGTTCAGGCTCTTTTGCGACCTGATTTCCTTTCACCTGGAAGCAGCTGAAACCAACAGGCAAATAGCCGAAAAGCTGCGTACCGATAGGATTTTTATAGAAACCCTGGAAAAACAGGTGGCCGAAAAAACACAGGAGATTGTAGATAATAATAAGGCGCTTAAAAAGGCCAACCACGAACTGGAAGCTTTTGCCTACATATCAAGCCACGACCTGCAGGAGCCCCTGCGGAAAATACAAACCATTGCCACCATTATTGCCGAAAAAGAAAGAGATAACCTTAGCGAAAGCGGTAAAGATTACTTTAAGCGTATGCAAAATGCGGCACAGCGCATGCAAATGCTTATCAAAGACCTGCTTACCTACTCCCGTGCATCCATATCTGATAAGAAGTTTGAAATTACAAGCATTGACGATTTACTGCTTGATGTAAAGGCCGACCTTAAGGAAGAAATGCAGGACAAAGATGTTACCATTGAAAGTGATGCCATAGGCGATGCCTTTATTATTACGTTCCAGTTTCGCCAGCTGCTCTACAACCTGGTAAGCAATTCCATAAAATTTGCCCGCCCCGGCGTGCCGGCACATATTGTTATTGCCTGCAAAAAGGGCACACCTACTGATTTTGATGGCGTTAAATTGCCCAAAGGCTATTTTACCCATCTAAGCATAAGCGATAACGGCATAGGCTTTAACCCATCGCACAGCGAGCGCATATTCAACCTGTTTGAGCGCCTTCATGACCGCGATACCATACAGGGTACCGGCATTGGCCTGGCCATCGTAAAAAAAATTGTAGAAAACCACAACGGCCATATTGTGGCTACCGGAAAGCCCGACGAAGGCGCCGTTTTTGATATTTATATACCCACGCAGGTTTAAGCTTTTTATTACTGCCTGTTTTTATTATATTTGGCTAAATCAATGCTATCACCATACATGCCTTATCTTATTCTAGTGTTACTTTTCGGCTTGCCGCTACTGCCCTTCTTAAAAAAGTTTGGTGCTTTTTCAGGATTTACATTCGTTAAGTTTGTAATGGCGTTTAACCGCGCAGCCATAATATACCTGCTGCTGGGCGTTGGGTTTGCCTTTTTATTTGCATATCTGGATAGTGCCTACACCATTAAGGAAGATGGCTCGTGGCTGTACATAGGCGCAGAAGTATGCCTGAGCTTTATAAGTATACTGCTGGCAGGCATAGTGCCGCTTTATATTATTTTAAATATCATTAAATGGTTTGTACAACGCAAGGCTAAAAAAGCTGCCGCTGAAAGCGTGGAATAACTGCTAAAAATATTTTTCGATGAATCTTGAAATTGCAGCAACCATCCTATTAAGTTTTGCTACCCTGCTTGGCGGGCTGATTTGCTTA
>Ga0265798_10004134_pt1 | contig 20233 bp, 17 predicted proteins | sample P3T30metagenome_FD_192430 | JGI IMG/M metagenome (GOLD analysis project Ga0265798, IMG submission 192430) | Plant litter microbial communities from East Loma Ridge, Irvine, California - P3 T30 | ecosystem: Environmental > Terrestrial > Plant litter > Unclassified | place: USA: California... | reverse complement strand
ACGTGCGGTGTGTTGTAGTTACGTCATTGACATCCTGCTCCACCGTCCGCACGCGCTTCCTGGTCTCTCCCATCTTCTGATGCCGTTGCACTGGAGTCGCTCCGGAATGTAGGCCTTATATCTGCTGCTCTCCGTGTCCATTCGGTCTGAAGACAGAGATTGACAACGGCGTGCTGTTGGTGGGATCACGGCTGTTGAGAATATTCACCTCTTCGTCGCTGGGCTCGCGGTTCTGTGAGCAACTCGCCAAACGGGCCTGACACGTGCCGCATCTCTTCCTTGGAGGACCGCGGCGTGGTCCATAGTCAACATGCGTATTGGCGCATATGACCCTATCTTTGGGACGCTTGGTGCAACTCACCTTGTTGATGTATACCTTGTTAAGTTTCATCTTGTGGTAGAACTGATGTTCGGCCAGAGCGCTGACCGGGGCTGTGGGTGTGGTTGTAGCGGCATTGCGGAGCAACTCGAAAACCTCATCGATTACCTGTGCAGCAACGTAGTTCATACAGCGAACATACTGAGATAGATCTGCGTAGAACAGCCGGCGAAGCGTTACTCCAGTCTCAAGAAGTTCCTCTTCGAGCCTTCTTCGAGGCTGTCCAGGAAAGTCGAAATAGGATAGAGCTACACGGAGTGGGAATGAGAAATGTTGATAAGAATCGCGAAGGTCTCCGAGACTAACAATCAACTGCTAGGGGTCGGTCTGTTCTACAAGTGTAGTTGTTGTATACATTGAAACGCCTAGTCGTACTCTACGGCTCTTGTAAGATTCTATCGTATGCGCCGACGATGGGCCCTTCTTCTCTCACCTCCATTCCCTTCATCAACACAACCAACATTACAAACCCCTTCATATCCGTGATTCGTCTAGATTTCATCCTACCTCTATCTACAACCCACCGTCTCCACAATTTTCGTCTCACTCTACAAATTCATGCCTACATTAGCTCCAACGGCATTGTCCGTCATAAGGACAGGCGCGTCGGCTTCATGGTCACACGAGAGCACGGATCACAGCATTGTTAAGTGCACGTGGGGATGTCGATATGCGTGGGGCCAGTCCTGTGATGTTGCTAGGAGGTTGTTCGCTTTGGTCCTCGAGATTGGTGTGGCGCTTTTGCAAAGAGCTGCTTGGGTCCGCGTAGTGGCGCTTTGCGATGGTCCGGTTGGCGATTGAGGTGCTGCTTGAAATGATCCAAAATGTCGCTGAGCACTCGTATGGCCTTCGCTCTTGGGTCGAGTTGCGCGTGGCGAGATGTCGAAGGTCGCTTCGGTTGAGTGCAATGGCTTCTGACGGCTTGACGCAATGGGGCTTACCTTTGTACGTCACCATACTCACACAGCACCGTGTTCTGCTTCGCTTCGAGTTACGATGTTTTCATCGCTCAAATACTACATGTGGTGATTAGCGTAGAGAGACATATCTCTCAACTTTTGGAACGCCAAACGCCAAACGCTATGCTAAAGAAACAGGGGGATACTTTATAGGGTCCACAGTCCACTTCTCCTCTTGCCCATAGGGTACACGAGGAGCGCGGCCATGAAAAGACCGACCGTCAAGCCAATTGCAATCTGGATCATAGACGCTGCGACGTTGAAGACGATCGAATTGAGGCTGTCGGTCGTCGTGTCGCCTGCTGCGTTGACAGAGCCGCGGATCAGCGCTGAGGCGGTGGTGAGCGCCGAATTGATGCTGCCACTCGATGCGAGACTGCCTGGGACCTGGACGTAGACTGCGGGAAGAAGCACCGCAGCAGCAACGCCGTGACGGAGGCGGCTGTACAGGTTTGCCAACACCCCAATGGTGAATGCGCCGAATGTGTACGCAATGGGTGCGCTGGAAGAAAACTTCATGTTCGCGAAGAAGTTGACGGTGTAGCCGGCGGTGGCGATGATGATCATGGCTGGCATCTGCTTGTACTTGGCCTGGACGGTGAAGGTCGTGAAGAAGACGTAGAGCGGAACGAAGAGGAAGTTCCAGTAGGGGCTGAGTGGGTCGGAGCACTGCGTGTTTTCGGTGGCGTTGGAGTCGATGGCGCCGTAAATGGCTGTGCCGACGGTGATGCCGTAGCCGAGGAAGAGCGAGTAGATGATTGCGAAGACCAGGCGAATGGAGCCTGGTACGATGGCGCGGGACTGGAGCTCGAGGGCGGAGCTGAGGACGAGCTGCGTGCATCATTAGTATACCATGATCCAAGTCACATTGCAGTGAAGATGCATACCCAACCTGGGAGAATCAGGGCAATAGAGCTCTGGGCGATGGCAGAGAAGCAGAACATGCTGCCATTGTTGATGCTGCCAAGGGCACGAGCAATAAAGCTCATGAGAATGGTGGCAGAGATCTCGAAGACGGTGCTGTATGTCTTGGACAGCGGGGAGACGACTAGCTGCAGAACACCAAGCAGTGTTCCCAAGATGAAGATGGGGCCCATGTCGATCAGGCGAGCCTTGAAGAAGACGGATACGGCTGCGCTCGCAAGGCCGTACATGATGACGTTCAGCCAGACGGGGTGGCGGTCCTTTGCGTTGATGACGTCGTCGAGGCGAGCCAGGGCTTCGTCCAGGCCGATGATGTCGTGGAGGACCTCCTTGTAGATTTCGTGCGTGTCCTTGAGCTTGCCGAGGTTGACGCCCTGGGTGGTGCGGACGATCTTGACTTCGGCGGTGCTGGCGGTGTTAGTGTGGAGTGCTTTCAGTTGAGATACATGGGATGGAAGACTCACTGGGTCAAGACGTCGTCAAAGGAGATGATCATGCAGCCGGGGATGTACAGGAACTGGCTGTTGATGTCCAGCACCTTTGCAGTAGCCGCCAGATACTCCTCGAGGCGGTGCGTGGGCGCGCCAAACAGCATCAGGGCGCGGCACATTTTGATGATGTACTGCTGGCGCTTGAGGATGGCGGCGACGTGCACCTTGATGCGCGCGTCCTTGTCCTCCTTGGCCTTGAGCACCTTCAGGATGCTGCCGCTGGCCGTGCGCTTGTGCTGGGGCCGCGGCTTGCTCTCCTTCTTCTCGTTGGGGTTGGCGAGCTTGGCCGAGGCGGCGACGAGCGTCGAAAGTGTCGACGCTTGGAGCGACTCCTGCGAGCGGTTGCCCTTCTCCACGTCGTACCATTTGCGCCGCGAGGGTGTGGCAGTGCCCGACGCAGAGCCTGGGCGGACAACGGGGGTGTCAGTAGTGGTGCTGGCCTCCGAAGGCGTGTCGTTGGTAGCGGAGACGGAGGCGGGGTTCTTGTAGGCTTGTAGCAGCTGGTAAAAGACGCCGCCCTGGGAGCTGTTGGTCACGGCGTAACCCTCGTCGTAGGGCACATCAGCATCAGCGTCAGTCAGCGTCGCCGACGAGAAATTGCCCGTGTCGGCATGGCCCGTGTTGTGTGCGTTTAAGAGATCTTCGGCGTCTGCTGTGTGCTGGTCGTCATCGGTGGTGCTGCTGCTGTCCGTCTCGTCGTGGACGCGGCTGTAGCTCAGGTGCTCTGGCGAGGGCGGAATCTCGGCTGCTGAGCTGCTGAAGCGCACCCTCGCCCTGCCCGTTGCCAGCTCAGGCTGTATTGTTCGTGCAGGCTGCGTGGGTGCGACAGCTTGCATTTCGACGTCGTCAACGCGGGTGCGGTCGGACGAGTTAGTGGATGACAGCTCCATTGCTGCTATCGTGAGGGAAGCTATCGAGGTGTGATGGGATGGATGAACATGCTCCAACGAAGGGGAGAAAGATTTTATGGCAGCTACGACATGGCCAACACACACGCCATGAGCCAATGTTTGGCGTTAGTCATTGTGCAACACTTGCACTCCCAAAATAACCCATCGTGAGCATCTCGATGCGGCGGTGGAGCACGATGCGACAGGCCGACCACGTTTGGAAGGCCGGGAGCAGAGCCGCAACTTTGCAAATGATGCAACTCTCGTGAAGTCCAACCTTGGCATGGGCTCTGAGTAACAGAAACGAACGCGATTGGTCAGACCGAAAGCTTACTCGGGGGATCCGACTCTTCCGCGCGTTCAATTGTCGCGAGAAAACTGGGTCTGATGCGACGTATTGCCACTTCCGACAGCTCAACATAATCCCCGTGGGGATGAGGAGAGTGTTGACTGTTGCTAGCTTGCCCTTGTGTGCTGCAAGTGTCACGACTCAACAGTTCGACCGAGTTTCCATGGACTCGTGCACACTGTACAGCATCAGCGATCCAGACGGTAACAGTGTCAAATTTTCAGTCACTTTCGTGTCTCCTTGCACATTGCGCGGAAGATTTTCATACTCTTTTTCTCCACTCCCTACTTTCCATCTCCGACTTCCCAGCTACAATGAAGCAGGCTGTTCATCCCCCGGCCTCGCCCCATAACTAATCCTCCCCGCGGGCAAAAAGAACAACGCAACCAGCGCTCCCCCCCTAACCTGCGGATAATGATGCGTCCCAGGCCCCGGACTCGTCCACCCCGCGCCCTGCCAGCCCTGCATGCCCATCAATTCCGCCGTCTCGTCAATCTGCACAACACAATTGATCTCCCCATACGGATGAACATGGTACTGTCCGGAGAACACGTCCTCGGACTCCATGTACACTGTCGTGATGCTGAAGAAGCGCGTATCCTCTTTGGGTATAGCAATCTTCGAGCGCCGGTAGTGAAGCCCGTCAATGGGGATGTTGGCGGCCCAGCCTTCGGTGATGCCGGTACGCGTTAGAGAGCAGATGTCTTCGTATATGGGCGTGCCGGGGCCGTAGTGCGTGTTTAGGTGAGCTTCGAGGGCTTTGCCTGGGGTTCTGCGGTTGATGTTAAACTCTGGGCTGACAACAGAAACGGGTAGTGTCATTCACAAGTTCTCGACTTCGGCAAAGAAGTCTTGACAGCGTTGGAGTAGTTTTTGGGCATTGGGGTGTTTGGCGAAGTCGACTTCTACGGCGGGTGTACTACCGGGCTGTTCTTGTTGCATTGTGGTGTCTTGGAAAGGAAACAGACGAATATAACAGACGAAAAGACGATGGAACTGGGAAGCGATGATATGTACTAATCTATCTCAAATGCGTGGTTGGTAACTGTAGATGCTGAGCTTACCCCGCTCACTACATCCGGATCGTAATCACGGGAGAGTCCTTTTCCTTCCGTAAGATTAAGCTTGGTCAGTAGCTACTTGGTTTGAACAAGTTATGTCCTGTGGTTGTTTTTCAGATGGTTGAGATGGTTCCGAAAAGTTCCCGCCGTTTGCGGATCCTTGCATTCTCGCTTCAGCCTCTTCATGGGGCTGTGGTTTCCGTCCGTGCGCCTGCCACCTTGCCGCCGCCACCACTCAATGACGACCCAGTCTCACGAGCCAAGGGTTTCTTCACCGCAAAGTTCCTCTACTGCCCACAAACTATAACGCCATCTCCAACTACACCTGTCATCTCCACACTAGCATTGCATACCTTCGATTCTGGATCCTCTTATTACCCCACAGTTCTTCCCCGCAATCTACCCCACGTGTTCGCCAGCGGGCTGGTGTGACCGTGCCCACGTAGAAAATCACGACAACCTCAGGAAATGTCAATTGGCGCAAAGCAGAACGGCGAAGATGTTGGCCCATCTAGTGACCGGATGTCTCATCTGCCAGACGAGCTGCTGCTACAGATATTCGAGACGCTTGGTCGATCATCAAGAAAGAGCCTTTGCAACGTATCACGATTGAACAAGAAATATCACAAACTCAGCGACGCAGTCCTCTACAAGAGCATCCTCTTCGAAACACCAGAGCTACATCTCACATTCAGCGAGTCCTTAAGTCGGCGCCCAAGACGCGGTTCAGCCATCCACGAGATCAAGCTCTCCTATCCTTCATCCGAGCTGTCGCATCTAGCCCTCGATGCGCCAGTCCACAATTCGTATATCGACCCCAAACGCGTCGATGGCCTATCACGAACTCTTTCTATTATGTCCAATCTCGAGAAGCTGGATATTTCGGTGCCAGCCGTGCTACTCAAGGGCATCGGGACCCTATTCAACGGCCCATTCGACCTCGCATGCCTGAAAACATGCTCGTTATTCTACCAGTGTGCCAATGACGCATACTGGGATCTCCGCGAGAACATCCACATCTTTGCGCATCCAACGCTAGAAAACCTTATCATCCGGCGCGCAAAACTCGACGAGCGCGGTTTCGACTTCATCGAGCGCCCACATGTGACAGCTTTGAAAAGCCTACATCTGGTCGAGTGTGACATCAACGACGACGCGCTCGCAGATGTTCTCGAGTTTCCCGAAGCGCTGGAGGAATTTGTCATGACGCAGACTGAAGAGCCGGAGCCAGAACTTGAAGAAAGCTCCGACAGCCTGAGCGACTACATCATTGCGCTCAAGTCGCAAGCCGAGTTTTTGAAGAGCATCACGTTCGATTCGCCCACGCTGCATAATCGCAAGACCTTACGACTTAGAGAGTTCGAGGCGCTGAAGACGCTGCGCCTCAACTGGGACCATCAGCTTTTCGCCAAGTCATCTAAGAAGCCGCGCTTGCATTCTGTGGGCTTCCCACCTGAGATGGAGGTTCTGGAGTTCTTCAATGAACTGGGGACAGATCAAGAGGTTACGGACTTATTTATCGCTGCTATTGAAAGCAAGGACATTATTGCGAAGACGTGGAAGACTATGATCGTTGTGGAGGGGGATGATGGCGTGCCGAAAGAGATCAAGGATGCTTGTAGGACAGTGGGATTGCAGTTGAATATCATTGGGGCGATGGACAGCGAATCAGAAGATGGCGAAGAAGGGGATGATACCGACGAAAATAGTGAAAGTGGTGAAGATGCGGACGACGAGGCGGATGGCAGTATAGACCTTAACGCATAGACAGACATGAACAAGTGATATCAGATCTTCCGCTCCCAAGCGTCAATGCTATCTACCGCGGTCCCGGCTTCCCTCGAAGACCCGGCGGTCCCGCTCTACACATCCTGCCCTCCTTGCTAACGTCCCACTTATTACTCCCAATACCCTTCAAGATGTAAAACATGTTCTCTGGGTCGTACTTGCGCTTAATCTCCTCCAGCTTCTCGAAATTGCTTCCAAAGAAGACATCTTCCCACTCCTCCTGCCTAAAGTCGGCTTCATTCATGTAGCTTCCGCTACCAGGCGTGATAGCCTCGATTTTAGGCATGAACTCCTCGGTCATGCGCTTCTGCGCAGCCTCCATGTTGCTCCATGGCGCACTGCTGTCCCAATTCGTGATGAGCTGGAGCTGCGTGATGGTGTTGCGCCATGCGGGCAGAACGGCGTTGTCGGGCACGTTGGCGCGCCTCGAGTAGTCTGCGGACGAGCCTGCAAGAAGAACGCCAGCGGCTGCGAGCTCGTTGTATGTCTTAACCAGCTGCGCGTTGTTGTTGACTGCGACGTCCTTGGGGATCAGGCGGCCCCCGAACTGGTAACGATTGACTTCGAAGCTGCCGCGAGGGAGTGGGCCCATGTAGCGGTCGTAATGGTCGCGGTAGGATAGACTGCTGTATGCGATGGGCGGTGTGATGCCTAGATCTACGAGGGCTTTGGAGAAGGGGGCGAGCACGACGTCTTTGACATATGTTGCGTTGGAGTTCCACACGGTGACGGGCTTGAGAACGAGGTATTGTGTGTTCTGCAAGAAAACGACCATTGCGCCTGCATCGATCATGGCGGGCATGAGTTCGTGGAACTTTGACACCGCAGCCGCGAACTTCTCGGGCGTGGTAGAGGACGCGAGGAGTTGCATAGCTGCGCCGCCAACATTCTTAGCTTCGTAGGCACGAACAGTGAGCGAGACGACGACGCCGTATGTACCACCACCGCCGCCGCTAAGAGCCCAGTAGAGGTCCGAGTTCTCGGTCGCAGAGGCGGTGACAACGTCGCCCGTTGCAGTGACAACATGGAATGAAAGCGTCTGGTCAGCCGCAAGACCGAAAGCTGTGCTGAGAGCAGAGTGGCCTCCTCCTGAGGTGAAGCCACCAGCCAGACCAACAGTGGCGCATTCTCCAGACACGACACTCAGACCCCTTGCATTTGCGGCTTCGAGTACTTCGTAGCCCAGAACGCCGGCACCGATAGTCACGCTGTGGCCAGAGTAGTACTTGTCTGACCATGTGCTGAAGGAAATGTCCTTGAGATCTTGCGTCCACACAGCTAGTGCACCGGCACCGGTAGAGCGACCAAGGAAGTCGTGGCCTGTGTTACGGACAACGAAGCGGATGTTGTTGGCTTTGGCAAATGCGAGCGAGGCGATGATGTCTTGGTGCCCTGTAGCCTTGACGGAGTAGGAGACGTAATTGCCGAGTGTGCATGGAACACTCCGGTCCGTAAAAGGATCGCAGCTTTGATTTGCAAAGTACGATTGCATAATCGAGTGCGATGATGGAGTGCTGCCATTTCCGTCAGCTATTGGTCGTTGAAACAGTGCAGTTCTAGGGCTCTGCAAGCATCTTGTTCACTTGTGACTGGATGGATTCGAAGTTGTTTTACTTTCTGGAGCTTGACTTACTGGGTGAGAGGGTTCAGCCATTTCTGCTTCAGCTGATCACAAGCTCCCGCATCGTAAGTTGGATCGTGGCACGGCGAGCCAATTGGTACGGTAGCAATGAGGTTGCCGTTGACCGTGGCGTTTAAGGTGTTCCATGCGTTTTGCGACGGCCAGCAAGCATCTCCAGGCAGGCAACGGCAGGAGGACTCAGCCCTGGGCGGACCAGGAGGCCTAGCTTCAATGCTGGGAAGAAGAGAGACCCAAACGAGCCTTGCAATAAGATCGAGCTTCATTGTGATTGAACGAGTGACGTGAAGGCTGCGAATAGCTTCAGGACAAGCTCATCAACATCAACATATATACCACATCACATTCCTTAGCAGCGTTGAGACTCGCGTTGCCACTCTCGGTCGATGGATCCTTTTGAAAATGCTGCCTTCTCTTGTAGGCTACAACACCGAAGGCATCCCCACATGGGCTCGGAGGTGTTCGTGCCATTCTTGAACTTGCTACCAGATGGATGATCGACACGTTGTTCAGGTGGGTTGTCACCGACAGAGAGGTACTCGCCGAGAGGGTCCGGCAGATCCGAAGTGGCGACCAATACTTCGCAGCCCTTTCGAAGAGAAAAGTTGTTCGCGACTAGGGATTTGAAGGGTGCAGGAAGTGCCGCGGGAGATAGATTGATGGAGTACCACTAATCTACCACTAATAATGCAGGACGGTGGTTAGATCCGTAGGTGTGCGAAAAGTAGTTAGCATGTGCTAAGCGAGCGGTCTTTCCTCGGCTGGCTGCTTCCTCAGGGGAAATTCATTCCTTCCATCGAATTCCGGCAGAACACTTTCTCCCAGGGACGAGCACATCATTCATCAGATGGGCTTCTATGGACTAGCCAGTGGGCTAGGTAGCACGACGCTGTCTTTCTCCACTTTGTCGCGTGGACATGACACGAGACGACGATGATAGGACCTGCAGTTGCCGTGTGTGTTGACAAAGCTGTAAGAACTTCTAGCCAGCGCAGGTCCTTCACGAGAAGTTGCATGACTTGACTCACAGGAAAGTGATTTGCGCGGGCATCTCCACAGGCGCGAGGTCGAAGAGATGGGGCGTTAGGTGGGACTTCGCAACACCATGTGGCAATCATCTTGTACAAGGCTCCACCTGGTATGAATGTGGGCGGACTGCAGCATCGAAGCTGTGGTCGCGGTGCGAGTTGCAGAACGGTGATTGTGACTGACATGCTTGCGCCTCGCTCTTCACCATGTGTAAGATGTGTTTCAGCTTCAGAGTAGCTTTGCTGGTATGTCATGTCTGACTTTCCCGAGCTGTAGGTGTACTTTAGAACAAGCGAGGTTCGGACGAGACCGGCGATTCATGTGCAATTGCTCCACTTAGACTAGGAGCCAGCCCACCTCCGCGGGACCACCCTCAACCTTGAAAACCTCAGGAGCAATGGCTCCGACTTCCGCCTAGGCATTATGACTTGTTGGAGCGCGAGCTGCGCAGTACAATACGCTGAGCATAGTGGAACAAAAGTCACGATAGTGGATTGAGCTGCTGTGATCGCGGTAATGGCGATCTGCAGGATCAAGCGATCCGTTGAGATCTTGGACAAGGTTCGCCACGTGCTGTTGCGCAACAGATCAGCAACCACAATTGACGGACCGATTTCTGCCTGCCACTCGTATCTCTGTTCGTCACATCACACCACAGAAATCAACACCCTCGTGTGCGACAGCTCGTTCTATTCTAGCTGAAGCAATACTTGAAAGACCTCCAGCCTTCATTATAATGCCTAGATTGGCGCAGACAAACGACACCAGCCACTCGCCACCAACATCAACACGAATCGCACCATAACCATGTTCTGTCAAAGCATGACATGAGGTACAGTGTCGCCTTCCTTTCTGCAAAAGGTATGGACTGCGCCTCTGTGTTGCCGCTCGACGAGCCGGCCAAAACGCGGCTGGTAACAAACAAAGTTTGAGCTAACGAAGTGCCGTGGTGACAGACTTCGCTGGGTCCCATAGGCTGGCTACTATAGTGCGACATCGAGTCAAACCGAATCTCGCGTGCTCGCTGTCGCCATAATTACCATGGGTTTCCCTACATGCTCAAAGTAATGTCCATATGTGACCCGTTCAGGAGTTGATCTTCGAAGATCTGGAGACTGATTTACAACAAGGACGGCCTACCTACTAGCTGTGCTCTGCCCCATCTCGGACCCTCTCTCTGACTTTGCACGCTCACACTGCCGCCTCCGCGCAAAAACCACCATGGTGTCCACACTCCGTGCGATAGTCCTACTGTTGCTCGGCCTTTGTTTGGCAGTATCAGCACAAGAACGTCCATCGTCGAAACTCCCTGCCTGCGCGGTAAGTTTACCAATCTTTGCCTACAATTTCAGGATGTGTGCTGAAGATTAATAGCAAAAATGTCTCTTGACGGCTTTCAGTACGAAGGCCTGCAGCCCAACCGACCAAGCCTGCATATGCACGAACACGGAGTTTCAGCAGAATGTCACTGCATGCGTTACTGTGAGCTGCACAATACCTGAAGCATTGGGTATGTATATCAATGGCGAAAGCGTTCCTCTCGCAAGGTGCTAACGACTGTCGAGCAACGAAAAACTACAGCTTGAGGAACTGTGGAGCGCCTGTCCGCGATCGCGGGCAAAGATACGTTGTTCTCTCAAATGCCATGGTCAGCATAGCCGCGGCCTTCGTCTTTATCCGTTTCATCTTCAAAATTGTATACTCGAAGCTCGAGATTGGTCTCGATGACTGGACTGTGCTGGCTTGTCTCTTGACTACGGTACCGAGTGCAATCATCACCGTCTTCGGAACTGTCAAGCATGGTCTTGGCCAAGACTTATGGACGTTGAGCCCTGGTGAGATCACGGAGATGCTGAAATTCTTTTATATCATGGCTTGCATCTACTTCACGCAAGTAACGCTGTTGAAGCTTACGCTGATCTTCTTCTACATCCGCGTGTTCCCTAGCACTCCTGTGCAGCGGTTACTGTGGGGCACCGTCATCTTTGTGTCTCTTTGGGGACTGACGTTTGTCTTGCTTGCCATCTTCCAGTGTCGGCCTATTAGCTTTTTCTGGACCCATTGGGACGGTTTGCATCAAGGAACCTGCCTCGATATCAGCGCCATTACTGCTTCGAATGCTGGGATCAGCATTGCATTGGATCTCTGGATTCTTGGCATTCCCCTCTGGCAACTCTGGGGACTCAAGATGCACTGGAAGAAGAAGGTAGGGGTAGCGTTGATGTTTATGGTCGGTACATTCGTCACTGTAGTCAGCATACTTCGACTGTCGGCTTTGGTCCAGTAAGTGCATCTGTCAAGTGCATGTGAGATATACACTAATGTCGCACCTACCTGTAGTTTCGCTCAATCCTCCAACGCCAGCTGGGAGTTCTACGACGTTTCGGTGTGGAGTTCAATCGAGATCTGCGTGGGTGAGTAGCTGATCGTACAGATTGTATGTGAGACATACACTGACTTCGTACGCAGGTATCATGTGCGCATGCTTGCCAACCTTGCGCCTGCTCCTCGTCAAACTATTCCCTCTTCTCGGAGGCTCCACAGCACGCAGTCGACAACAATACTATAACTATGGCAGCGGCAACGAGCTGAGGAACATCAGCCAGAGCAAGAACTCTCGAGTTGCCAAAGGCAGCCGGATGTCGAAGAGCGGACTTTCGTCAAGCGCCTCTCGGTCACCCATGTCACCAAAATTTGAGCATGACAATGGCATCACAGTGAAGACCTCATACACCGTGGAACGTAGTCAGAGCGATACGGATGAAGCGAGCTTGGTGTCGCATGAGAATGAGAAAAGGCCGCAAGCATCGTGAGCGTGCCAGTTTCCTTAATGAACGGCAATGCCCATGACGTTATGTATTATATAGATCAAGCGAGCTGTGTTCAAATACCCCATCATGTTGCCTCCGAATCTCTTGACATGCGACTCTTTATAGCCTTTGTGGTGTAAGAACATGAACCTGATGTATTCGAACCATGTGTATATGCTTCCAAGATCTTGCATTAAGTGCAATGAACACGACATTCATCTTGGGTGCTGCGAACCCTTCGAAGTACGCATTAACACACTAAGAGCCAGCCAGCTCTCTCCACAATGCCTCCTCCGCTGTCATCTCACTACTGCCCCATTTTCTCTCTCTTACCACGTGGTGCGCTAGGAGTGATCTCCGCATGTTCGAACCGTCTGACGTTTTACTACACAGAGTTTATTTCACGACTCGGCGCAAAGTGGCTTGTAGTGGCCGGTAGCTCCCATACAGACTTGAGATGCTAGTCCGATATCTACAGCGCGCTGTAGATCAGTTGTGAACATGTTAGGAAACGATAGACGTGCTCTTTGTTTACGTCGCTGCCGAAGCACACCGAATACGTGCGTCCATTTTGGGGATAATGTGCATTATTGAGTCGATTTAAGGTTTTGATCATGTTTCTCTATCTTGTAGCATCTAGAACGAAAATAACTGTCAGTAATCTTTGCCTGCCCATGAGACGTTCCTTTGAAGCCCTACATCCCTACAACCTTCTCCTCTATAAATCTCGCAGGTATGTAGATCAGATCAATGACAACGAACGTACATTGGTTCGCCACATCGTCGCCGTCCACACCAATGAGCTTGCCCAATGGTCCTACAGACCACGTCTCGACCATCCCCATCACCTACGCAATAATGCCGACAAAGTATGCGACAGCAGCCGCAATGCCGATCGGAAGACGACTTGGGTCGTTCCTGGCGTCCAGATCGTACTTGTCAAAGCTCATCTTCCGGAAGATGATGTGCTTGCTGAACAGGATTACCAAGAGTTGCGTAGACCAGTATTCCAACAGGCTCAGAATGCAGGTACACGCTGAGTTGCTCCCGTCCATCGATAGCGAGACCTACCATACCTAGGTAGAATGGCTGTAAAACACGTCAGGAACCAGATGAACAGTGAGAAAGTCGAAGGACGAGCTTGAAGCCTGATCTTATAGTCCCAGATGGGTGGCTTCCCAACGTCTAGCCCACGATGGGCGTTGCGTCATGGTATCGTTGCTGACGGCGCAATCCGCCGCTGACGCCACAACTCTTATCTTTGACAAGCTTGCCTTGCCTCGAAAGCCACATGCTGCTTGAAACTCCTATTGCGCATTCAGCCAGGTACCTACCTAGGTAGGTAGTTTTTGGTACGAGGGTGTAGATAGGACCAGTCATGCCGACGTGAGCACGCAGCCGTCAGTATCACATTGATCTCATCGGCGACGTCATGTGTCAAGAGGAAATTGAGTTGGAAATGGGTGTTGCGCGTGTGGTACCGACGCCTTGCTTTCGCCCTACAGCATGAGCTGTACCTTATGTTGTTGTCGATGGTGTGTTTTGTCGAAAGTATGCGCTTGCCGACAGCGCCCGAAAGAGGCGAGCCCGCGTTCTCCACTCGTAGGCTCGTAGGACGTCACTCCTGTTCAACCCCACCACTCTGCAACACCAAACTTGTAAGTATCATCGTAACAACAATTGGCCAGCAATTCAATACAAGCTCAGTCTCGACTCCAGGTTACGACCGGATCAAGAAGTTAGAACGATTTGTACGCTACCTGAGGATGCTGAAGACAACATTAACCGGCCGTTACATGATGCCAAGGACCCCTCAATGATCGACCACAGCGTACTGGAGGAGTATTTCGATACCTTCCGGTGCCTAAATTATTGCTGATCTGGAGACATCGTATTCAGCGGAGTGCGTAATGGGGGCAACCTATAATATGTCCACGTCTTCGGCTGCCTTCGCCATGCGCGACAAGCGAGATTCAACAAGATGCGCCCGTACGAGTTCATCATTCCCATTCTGCTTGTACCCGCCGCTCAAGCGCAATGGGACGCATCACGATACCTCTATTTCAACACGCCAGGCAGTAGCCTGTCGTCGGCACTTCCAATTGGCAATGGGCGTGTCGCGGCCGCAGCTTACGGCGGTCCAATCGAGAAGATCACGCTGAATGAGAACTCGATATGGAGCGGGCCGTGGCAGGATCGCGGGAACCCGAATGCTTCCAGCGCTCTCTGGTCTATCAGAGAGAAGCTGATCGCTGGCAACTTGACCAGTGCGGGACAACAGACGCTTGACACAATGGCTGGCAATCCGATCAGTCCGAAAATGTATCAGCCAGCAGTGGATATGAACATTGACTTTGGCCATAACGGTACCCTGGATAACTACGCAAGGGTGCTGGACACATTGCAAGGAACGGCAATGACGACCTATACGATCGGTGGTGTGAACTACACGTAAGCAGCCAAAGTACGCGTAAAGCGCTTGGGGCTAACAATTACATGCAGACGCGAATACATAGCCAGCCATCCTGCCGGTGTGATTGCTTTTCGGATGGCCGCGAGTGAAGCTGGAAGACTGAACTTAGAGTTAGCTCTCAATCGGACGCGGAACGTAATATCTAATGCAGCGTCCTCTTCGGGGGGTGTTCATGCAATCACGCTGAGATCGAACGGTGGTATCGCATTCACTGCTGAAGCTCGGATCGTGAGTGACGGAGGTATGTTTCCTGCCACATTGGTCTATAAATGACTACTAATCCCTTGGCCAGGGAACGTTACGGCGAGGGGCAGCAAGTTCTCGATCAAGGGTGCTACGACGGTCGACATATTCTTCGATGCTGAGACAGCGTATCGGTACATTCATACTGGCGCATGGGAAGCTGAAATCAAGAAAAAGCTTGACGGTGCCGTAGCTGCAGGATACCCAGTTATTAGAGCCGCTGCAATCAAAGACGTCAAAGACATTCTGTCGCGTGTCAGTCTCAGCTTGGGCTCATCAGGCTCTGCTGGAATGCAAGCCTTACCCACACGCCTCTCGAGCTTCAAGAAAGATGCCGCCGCAGATCCTGAGCTCGTGACGCTTTACTTTAACTACGGCCGTCATCTCCTCTTGGCGTCTTCGCGCGACACTGGCGATCGATCGCTTCCGGCCAACCTTCAGGGTATCTGGAACGACAATTACAACCCCCCCTGGCAGTCAAAATACACGGTAAATATAAACACTGAGATGAACTACTGGCATGCTCTCACTACCAATCTGGCCGAGACTCATAAGCCGCTTTTTGATTTGATCGACTTGGTCCGCAGTCGCGGTAATGACATGGCGAAAAAGATGTATGGCTGCAAAAATGGCTTCGTTTTACACCACAATACCGATTTATGGGGGGATTCGGCGCCTGTCGACAAGGGCACACCGTACACAGTGTGGCCTATGGGTGGCGCGTGGTTGTCGCAGCATCTCATGGAACACTATCGCTTCACCAAGGACGAAACTTTTCTACGGGACCGCGCTTGGCCGGTACTGAAAGACACCGCGGACTTTCTGTACTGTTACCTATTCGAATACGAAGGCCACTACGTCACGGGGCCCACAGCATCTCCAGAGAACACATTTGCAGTTCCAGCAAACATGAGCATTGCAAACAAGACCGAGGGCGTTGACATCGCAACGGCATGCGATAACGAGCTGCTTTGGGAGCTCTTCACGAATATCGTCGATGCGGCCAACATCCTAAAGGTCGACAACGAAGACGCCTTGAAAGCAAGAGAATACCTCTCCAAGACGAAGGCTCCACAAATCGGCTCGAAAGGCCAAATTCTCGAGTGGCGTTACGAGTATAAAGAAGCTGAGCCTGAACACCGCCACTTCAGCCACCTATTCGGTCTCTTCCCTGGATCGCAGATGACACCGCTCGTTGACAGCACTCTTGCGCAGGCGTCAAAAGTCTCTCTCGACGAACGTATCCGCGCCGGGTCAGGCAGCACTGGCTGGTCGCGCGTCTGGGCCATGAATCTGTACGCCCGCCTTTTCGACGGCGCGAAGGTATGGTCTAACGGCATTACGTTTTTGCAGACATATCCGCTTGAAAACTTGTGGAACTCGGGCGAGAACAGGTGGTTTCAGATTGACGGGAACTTTGGCTTCACGTCCGCGATTACGGAGATGTTGCTGCAAAGTCACGAGCTTGTGCACATTTTGCCGGCGCTGCCGAGGGATGCGGTGCCAGAGGGAAATGTTAAAGGGCTTGTTGCACGGGGGAATTTTGTGGTGGATATCGAGTGGAGTGGAGGGGTGATGACGAAGGCGGTGGTGGAGGCGAAGAGTGGTGGGGCTTTGAGCCTGAGAGTCGAAGATGGTAGTGCTTTTATGGTGGATGGAGTGGGATACATATCGCCACTGGAGACCACGGTAGGTGGGAAATACACGATTACTAAGGCTTAATGGGGTAGTTATTTGAAAGATGCACGATTGGCCGAGAAGAGGTTACCTACAGCATAAATGAAAAGGACTAAATATCTACCTTTCTCGCCCGTGCACGAGAAACGACTCCAAGTCGTTGCCACTCTACTTTGATGGCGATAAGATGACAAGCATGAAGGTTGGGGGAGGAAAGCAGCAGGTCGAAGTTGAACAAACTGGTGTGGCTGATGACAAAAAGCGTGCCCTCCCTAGATCCAGCGATGGTGATTGTGTTAGCAAGTGGAAAGTATTTGCTGTTTATGTCGACTGATAGGATTGCGTCACACCTCCAGCATTCATGAATCGTCGTTGACTTGCTCGCTGCTAGCGAAAGACTCTTCGTGCGACGAGGTAAGTGGCATGCCGATTCATTGATCCAATTCAAGATCAGTAAAACTCCAAGGCGACTTCGCACGTATGCAAAAATAACGTCGAGGACGAGAAGGGACTGCCTCACGCGCCTGTACGTTTCGGGCAAGCTAGGTTCGATCCGACCCCACCGAATTCCGGCACCATGTAGCCGCGCAGACGGCAGCTGCAAACCACATTTACTCTTCCTTGTCACTTCTCATCCCAGTCTCAGACACCGAGAGGCACATGCAAGCCATGTGGCCGGATCTCGATGATTCCCTGTTATCCGCCATCTTCTGGCATTTATTTGTGCCCAGGTCGTGAGTCTCGTCACTAGGAAGTGTCTAACTTATCTCGCCGTCACAAAAGCCTGCTGTCATTGGAAGTGGAAGCGGAAGAGTCTAGTAAAAGGAAGAAGGGAAATGCGTCCTTCCCACAGTCCCGAGTCCATGGTATCGTACCCAGCAACAAACGGTGAAACGCTTTAGGGCTATCATGTCCTGCCGTCTCGCCAAGCAAGCCAAGGCAGCGGAGCAAGATAGTCTTCTTGAATACCTCGCTATGGCTCCTACGTTGCTGGGCGCACGAACTTGAGCACGTCCGTCTCGTTCGTCAAGTTGACTATCTACCAATCACATTGTAGGCGTTGAACATGTGTTTCCTTGCGTTGACTCGTCGAAAATATCAATGCATCCTTGGGAAACAGGCCATGGTATAACAAGCAGCGGTACACTCGGAGTCAGGGTGGGACGTCCTGCAACCTCATTCTCCGGCTCTTGTCGAATACTTCGTCAATATGCTTGCACAAGGCGTGTTACTCGCGGCTTATGCAGCCTTTACTGCAGCAAGTTGGGATGGGAACATCAACTACCGCAGTCCATCTTTGACGCATGCGCCTTTAGGCATCAACACCGAGAAGGTGAAGAACCGCATGCTAACGAAGAGAGACGGATCTGGCTCGCACGGATGCAACGTCACGTTTACGCATGGCATCGCTTCGGTAAGTCCACCATGGGCCTTCCGAATATCATAAGCTTACGAGAACAGGGTGATCCGTTTGCCGACTCAGTCATCCTATGGACGAGAGCCTCACCAACCATGGAAAATGATGCGTCAAATGTAACGGTTGAGGGACTAGTCCCGTACTTCAGTCACGAGACCGAGAAGTACATCAAAGCCTCGACCTCTCCCATCTGTGTTGATTGGAAGGTCTCGAAGTCGTCGGACATGAGCGGAAATTTTTCCAGCAATGGCAGAGCATACACCACGTCCGACATCGATTACACCATCAAGGTAAGGGCTATCGGTCCTCGCATGTTATTGGTTTCTCAATGCCTTAGGTCGAGGCGCGTGGCTTGAGTCCGTTCACAACGTACTTTTACCAATTCCAAGTTTGCGGAACGAACATCACCGGCCCTATTGGTAGGACAAAGACTGCTCCTGCCGAGGACGATGAAGTCTCAGAGATCGGCCTGGGAGTCTTTTCCTGTGCGAACCACCCGAATGGCTACTTCAATGCTTATGGCAACATCGCTCGTAAAGACAGCGTCGATTACGTCGTTCATTTGGGCGATTACATCTACGAGGATGAAGTCGGTGTTCCGGGCGAAGATGAGCGCGCCATGGTCCCAGCCAAAGAAATCGTTACCTTGTACGACTACCGCAGACGTTTCGCGCAGTACCGCTCAGACAAGGACCTTAGAATGGCTCACGAGAGGTATCCGTTCATCACCGTTTGGGTAAGTAACGAAGCGGTCTTGGCCGCGACTAATGTTGACGAGCGTCATAGGATGACCACGAAATTGCGAACAATAACTACCGCGACGGAAGCAGCACCATGAACAACACCGAAAACTCCTTCAACGAGTTTGGTGGTATCTCTTTCGATCAGCGCAAGATGAACGCAGTCCGAGCTTACTTCGAATGGATGCCTCTCCGCCAGATTGACATGGATGACAACCTCCGCATCTGGCGCAATTTTAAGCTTGGTAAATTACTTGATCTGGTTATGCTCGACACCCGTAGCTACGATAGAAGCATCACTCGTGTTGGTTGGTACGTTGCTGCGCCTGATATTGGATGGAGACAAGCTGACGAGCGAACAGGAACGATGAATATGTCTATGAGATTGCCAACGATGCTGGTCGCTCCATTATGGGCTCCCACCAAGAAAACTGGTTCTTCCGCCAACTGACTGAGTCGAAAGAACGCGGTGCTACGTGGCGAGTCATCGGCAACCAAATGATTTTTAGCCGCATCAATATGACTGGCGAAGGAGACCGCGAGTTTCCTGTTGATGTCGATGCGTGGGACGGCTACGTTTCAAGCCGTAATAGGACTCTTCAGCACCTCTACGACAACGAGATCGACAACACCATCATGCTCGCTGGTGACAGCCATCAGAGCTGGGTATCCGATCTCGTGTGGCTCGACAGCGTGGACTACGATCCCATCTCCGGTGCTGGAGCGGTGGGTGTTGAGTTCGCAGTCACGGGCACGACGAGCGACGGCTTGGAAGGCTCTATTGCAGAGACGCAGGCAATCAGCGAAGCTTTCGTGCGCGACAACGATGAGCTACAATGGCAGGAAGGATACTATCGTGGGTACACGGAATTGCACATTTCTCCGGAGCGGGTCGAGGCACAGTACTGGGGCTGTCCGACCGTGGCGACACGTAACGCCTACGAGATTTCCCTCGCCAACTTCACTGTCGTCGCCGGAGCAAACCATCTTGCGCGTCCTATCGGAGGCGGAGTTGTGGAAGCCGGTGCTATTAAGGAAGGTCAAGGCGAGGTTATAGGCACGAACGCGACAAGGGACTTGGAAACCGGTGAGTGGATGGTGCATTCGTTTGACACCATGTTCTTGGATTGGGCACTAGAATGGTAATCTGTCACGGTTTGGAGTATCTCTTTCCCACTTGTAGTGGCGCCCCACCTGTATTGAGATGCGACTACCTATCCTGCACTAGCGCTGTTTACAGCCACTCATGTATACCTGCCGTTCGTAGCTTCACACAACACGATAGCATGTTGAAACTAGAGCAGCGACAGCTCGCAAAGTCGCCTATCACATCCGCAGTCTTGCCAACACAGTCCATGGCCCCC
>Ga0265798_10004133_pt1 | contig 20245 bp, 22 predicted proteins | sample P3T30metagenome_FD_192430 | JGI IMG/M metagenome (GOLD analysis project Ga0265798, IMG submission 192430) | Plant litter microbial communities from East Loma Ridge, Irvine, California - P3 T30 | ecosystem: Environmental > Terrestrial > Plant litter > Unclassified | place: USA: California... | reverse complement strand
ATTTTCTAAACAGAGACTGAAAGTATATAGCGCTCAAAAAGTAACAGTAAGGCAGTAAAGTATGCAATGTTACATGTTACAAGTAAAGAAACGTAGATGCCAGATCTAAACGCTTACTTAACCCCCGCCCCCCTTGCTGTCGTACTACTAGTCTCATATCGTCATGTCATACCTCATGAAAATGCGTAGGACCTGCTTTACCTCTTTTCTTGTGGGTAGTATGCTGGCTGTCCTTCGAGAGACTCACCGACACCAGTGCGGTAGGCCGGCGGGGGGCCTCCAAACGAGACCTGACCGCCAGGTGTAGGAGTGTTAGACTGATTGGGAGGAGTGTTGTTGTTGGTGACTCCCAGCTGCGGGTTCAGGTCGGTAGGGTCAATAGCACCACCATCACCACCTCCAACCATGACGGTCTGCTCGTTGCCCTTCTTGTCCTTGACTTTACCAACAACCATTCCCTTGGCAACAGACTTGATGATGGCTTTTCTGCTGACACCGGTCACGTCAATGTACACGAGGCCGACATTCTTAACTCCACCGGCGAGGTTGGTGGTAATCTGTCCAGCTTCTGCGCCGTACTTGTGTCCTACGGCAGCACTGGCAGCAGCACCACTGCTAGTCAGAAGCTGCCTACCGGAGTGTGTGATGCCGTCAGCAACGGTAGAAAATGCAATCATCGACTTGTTTAGCAGGCCGGGCTTGTAGTTTTGGTTGGGCGTGCCATCGGGGTTGACGGACCTGGCATGTGTCTTCTTGTGACCTGCCATACCAGCTGCAGCATTTTGAGCATACTTTGTGAGCTGTCCCACAGTCTTGGCCGAGTACCCAGCAACGCCGGTGGTGAGATTGTTAATCTTGCGAGCACGTTCGTGGGTAGCAGGCTTGAACATCATGGGCTTCTCGTTCGGTTTCGTCTTGTTGATGAAGTTCTCTGCGCCAGAAACCATCATGTTACTAAGGTAACTGGAGCCGGTGACGATGAGGCGTGATGCGGCGGCAGCATTCTGTACAAGACCAGAGTCTTTGTATGCGGGATGGCGGGCCATCTCGAGGTAGTCTTCGTCGAGCGGGCGGATATCAATGCGCTTTCCATCGGGCGAAACAACAATCTCGACGGGATCTTTCCCTGTTAGCATGAGTGACGTAGTCTTGGCCATGATTGTAAGTGACTTACTCTTAGATCCTTGCTGCAGTGCTGGATCCGCATGGATCATGGCACCTTCGGCCAGCTCGCCTACGACGCTGCCGTTCTCCTCATCAACCAGAACCACCTCGCCGTTCTTGCCACCATTGCCTGCGTAGCCCTCGCCGGGTCGGTAGTCTTGTGGGTTGTATGCCTTGACATCACCCTTGCCCTTTTCGTGCTGTGGTGGCTGCGCACGCTCGAGGAAGGCAGTACATTGCGCCAAGATGGTTTCAAATGTATCAACATCCTCTTGCGTCACCGACGTCGACCCCTTTCCAATTGGCGGAAACTCGATGCGCGTGAAGGCGCCACTCTCCGGACCCAAGTCCCAGCGCGGTATCAGGTAGCTGCGTGGCGGCTGATGGTAGATTTGCGTCGTCGCAGGGAGGGGGAGGTCAAGCTCAGGAGGGAGGTTGAGGTGCAGATAGAAGTCTTCCTCCGCCGCTTCGTTCTGCCCGCGCGAGTTGCTGAGGTCGGCAAAGGGCGAATTGGTGGGCACCATCAACAACGACAGCGTCTGTGGCCCCGAGGGCGTAAGAGAGCTCTCCTCGCCCTGTTGGATGTGGTAGGCCTTGATACCGCCGACGGTGTAGAGCAATCGAGGCTCTCCATGGCCGCTCATGCTTGCGACAGGCGCTTTCGCGGGGTATGCGGTGTGCGTTGGATGATAGGAAAAGAAATAGGTGCACAGTTATGAGTGTGCCGAGGAGAGGGAGAAGGAGAAAGAGGGCTATTGTTTATTTTGGTGTATGAGTCCAGAAGCAGCAACCCTTTTAACGAATGCAGGCGACAGGGACACCGCCCAACCTGCTGCAGGTGGTGTTGCGGGTTGGCGGTTACGTCAACAGATACCCTGTGGCTGTGCGACTGCGCCTCTCTTGGATGGAAAATCTCCGATGGCAATACCAACACTGAAGGTCTGGACATGTCTACGGCTGCTTCTCCGTTTCGATAGGATTCGTGAATCATCTTTGCCCCTCGTGAAGATCCTTTTGCGAAGCCCTCGTGTCGCGTCTGCCATGTGCTTACGCCTTCGAACGCGTCACCTCCAACCCATCGTCTCTATTGGCGCCAGGTGGCGACTATCACTTCGTATGTCGGCATAAGAGTGTCGCATCCTCGCGAATCTGATCGTGTTGCTTTATCGCACCGCATCGTTGCAGTAGCTGTCGTCTTGCGATTGTGGTTAGATTCGCCTAGCTCCCGCTTACGGTCTCCGCACGCATCAGTCAGCTTTGGGCTTGATTGAGACAAGACGAGTAGACGATTCCTCCAACTTTTGATTTACTAGCACTTCACGAATTATACTGGATATTTTTACTGTTTCAGGGAAAAGTTTGAAAATACCTTATAAGCACTGAGCTATCGGGCAAGGCATAAGATGTGGAAGGATGATTGCTACATGGATTGCGGAGAGTGGTGTCATCAATAACAAGAAGGCCAAGTTTCTTGTGCAGCCTGTCATTTTGTGAATTAGTCCAGAGCCTATCCCTGAATATACGAGACAACTGGACAACAGGCCATAACAACCAAGGCTGTTTATCACGCTAACAAGAAGATCATCAAAACCCAACTCAGACAAGTCCAGGTCTATAGCATTCTGAAATGGAAGTGGTGATCTGACTGTTATAAGCCTATAGTTTGGACTGGAGTATCGTTTCGATCTGCCAGGCAACGTTCCAACTGGAATACACACGATAGGACACATGCCAAAATTGAAATCTTGATCTTTGTTATCGATACCTCTAGTTGCTCATGTATTCTCCTTAGTGTTATGGTTTTACATCTTTGATTTTAGGTGGCATGTGCAAAACTAGTTGGTACGCCAACAGCCAAGGTGATGAGAAGAGAAGAGAAGGGGTAGTGTTGAAACGTGAAAGTCCTTATAGTGGTACACGTGTTAATAGGAGGTAGTATTCATCTACATTGGCATGTAAAGGCATAGGGAGAGATAGAAGAGAATCAATGTCTGAATGTTAGTCTAAGAGCACCTCCGTCGTCCTTGTTGCACACGAAACTTGATAACGACGTTGCATGGCGGCATTCAAAGAGGGACACACACATGTGACTAGCCCCATGGTTAGAAATACCACAACACAACAAACGTAAGATCCCAAGTCGAGCGCCCGCATTAGAAAAAAAGAAAGCAACTTGTTGTAAGATTTCTGGCATTAATTCGTTCCCAAAGCAACGACACAACGTTTGTACCACAACAACCCTATTCTCTCCACACGCCTCTCTCTCTCTCTCTTTATCTCTCTCCCATTCCCGTCCATGTATAAAAGCAAAACAACGACAAAGTATTGGTATAAGCCACCCCCTCCTTCCACCAAATCATGAACAAATCCAAATTCCATCGTATTCCCTCATATATGGACATTTGCATATATGACTGACGTACGTTTGGGCGTAGAACAAAACAATCAATCAAACAAACAGCAAAAAAACGACAACAGGGACAAAGATCAGAATAAAAAAAGACTCGAGCTACACGGGAGCTTCATGTAAGCGAATGGACATGGTTTTGTGATGCCAAAAAGGGTTTGAACAGTAAAAGAAATGATGTAGTTATACTAGTATGTAGTAGTAGTATAGTAGCGATGATGATGTGAGTGATGAGTGTGTGTAGGGTGTGAATGATGAGTAGGGGAGGGTAGTGTCGCAGATCCAAGGGAAGGAGAAAAAGAGGTAGTTTAGGGGAAAAACCAGTAAAAGCAACAGCCAAAAAAATACAGCAACCACAACCCAAATTTCGCGCCTGGCACAGAGAACGCCCTTCCCTGGATACACAAGACAACAAAAAAAGCTAGCAAAAAAGATCCCCAACTATAGGCACACGCAAAGAGGGCAAAGGCCAAGAACCTGGGGTGTTATATAAATCCCCCTTCCTCACAGGCCAACCCAGTTGGAATGCTCCTAGATGGGAGCGAGAGCGAGGGAGAGAGAAAGCGATCGAGGTCGATAAAGAGGGGTATATGAAACAATTTTTAGTTTCCAAAAGCCACCAACCACAGCCAACTGGCCACTACATCAGCCTACACTTCTGTAGTATTGCCAAAATCGAAATCAGGTATAGTGCCAAATGCATCGTTGTCGTTACCCGTGTGCAGGAATGAGTCAAAGTCGAAGTTTTCCAGGGCGCCGTTATCATCGCCAAAGTTGAGGCCAAGGTCAAAGCCATTGGGCTGTTGTAATATTAGCAAGCGAACAAGCGTAGGGGTAATGAAGAAAGCTTACGTCGTTGTCAATGTTACCGAATGGTGGGCCGCCGTTGTCCATGGGCTGGTCGGATGGAGGTTGCGGCTGCACGGGCTGCTGCTGCCCATTCTGCCCTTGGTTGAAGGACTGTTTGTGAACTGGCGTGATTGGGGCCACAGGAGTGGACGATGTTGGCGTTGGAGGCTCTTCGCCGTTTGTGGTTGCTGGAGTTGAACCTGTATTGGCACCCTTCTTGTTTGCGGGCTTCTACAATCAATATCAACGTTGCTCGGAGAAGAAGAGAAAGCGAGGGACTTTACCTTAGTATCCTTGGTTGGCTTCTTCTTGGGATTGGCCTTGTTTGTTTGCGATGGCGTAGGTGGTGCTTGGTTGGACACTGACGGAGATGGCTCTGGCCGTGGTTGTTCGTTTGTAGGTGCTGGGGGCGGTGGCATTTGACGCTGTTGAGGGTTTTGGCCCATGGGACCGCCCATCGGTTGACCGCCTTGCATCATGCCAGGCTGAGGACCACCACGCCAGACACCGCCGTTCTGCTGCTGCATCTGACCGTTCCGCATGGCTTCCATTTGCGCAGGCGTTATTTGCTGACCATTGAAGGTGGGTGGCTGAGGGTGTGAGCTCGGGGGCCGCATACCCATGGCATTGTTCTGGGGCATTTGCGGATAGAACTGCGGGGGCATGCCAGGCGGCGCAAGCGCGGGATCGAAGTTGATATTGGGCGCAGGGGAGCCACGTTGCTGGCCCATGACTCCTTCAGGCATCGGTGAGCCTGGTAGAGCTTGCTGGCCGAGCTTTGGAGTACCTCGCTTCATCTGCTCGGATGGGTTAGGTGATGGGCCGCCGGCTCTGCTACCCTGAGGTGACATGGCTGCACCAAAGCCCGGTCCGCCCATGACGCCTTGCTGAGGGTGTCCAGATTGGTTGTCTTGCTCTTGTCGGGCCATGAGTAACCGCTTCTTGTTCTGCTGCTCAAGCAACATCAGCTGCATCTGGTAGTCCTGGAGTGCGTGGTTGCCGCCCTGTTGAGGCGCGCCTGGAGGATTGGGGGGAACGTTGCTGGGACGCGGGCCGTTGCCAGCGAACATGTTTTCTTGGCCGTCGAGACCTGGCTGGGCCATTGGGGAACCTTGGATGCCAGAGTTCATACCCTGGGGGGACGAAGTGTTACTCATTGCCACTCTGTGTTGATGGGCCAAACTTTGGGCATATACCTCGATGTTCTTCTGCTGCGCACCTGGGCCTTGCGGCATGAACTCGTTGAATTGATTGTTGGGCATGTTTCCGGCATTCATGCCACCTGTGAAGCGCAATGCGTTAGTTTGGACAAGGGAGACGGGTAGGACAGATGACGTACCGTCGACGCGGGGACGCTTATTCGGGGACGGGGCATTCTCGTTGGACCCTGGTGACTGTGGCCGCTGGCCGTTCATGTCCATACTTGAGCCGTCACGCTGCATATTGGCGGCCATCATGTTGGGGTTTTTCATGGGCTGCATGCCTGCCATGGGGTTGCCGGCACTGTTGGAGGTTAGCGATTGGCACTACTCATGCGGCGCCGAATTCACAAGCACGTACGGCCGATTGCTGTTCATGGCTGCAGCCCGCTTCAGGTCGGTCTGGGTGCCGTTGGCCATGGCGCCATTGCGCATCATCTGGTACTGGGCGTTCATGGTGTTGTTCATCATCATGCGCTGGTTCCTCTGCTCGTTCTGCAGATGGCCGAGGTTCTGTTTAGGGCGTCAGTGTGCTACTTTGCTGCGCACAGCGTGGTGCATTGTACATACCCGGTTGTGGCTGAGGTACTGGTTCGCGTTCTTCGAGGCCGTATTGCGCGGCTTACTGGCCATGTAGATGTCCCAAAACTGGACCCACCAGTCGAGCAGGAAAGAATTGTCTGCGACCATGCCCGGGGGCAGCTGGGGCAGCGGCAGGTCCTCGATCTGGTCGATCGAGTCGACGCCGTTGGTCCTGTTGCTGGGGCTGCCCTTCTCGGTCAACATCTTCAGGTCGCAGTTGAGCATGGCGCGCGCCAGGTCGAGGTGCTTGTTACGGAGAAAGTAGTCGTAGATGTACGTGTTGAGCTTTTCGGTGGGGTCGGTGCCCATGCGCTTGGGATGCGCCATGTTGCCCATGATGGGCGTGTTATCGACGGAGCCGTTGTTCGCATTCATGGCCGCCATGTGCGCCAGCTGCTGCTGCTGGCTCTGCATCGCGACGGGACCAGAAGAGCGTGTGGGTTGGGCGCGGGGGGACGGGTGGGGGTTAGCGATGGATGCGCGGTCGTGGTAATGGACGCGATGTGTCGTGCACCTCAGTGCTGGAGCGAGCCTCTACACCAGCATGGAACGTCGCCGCCGCGGGTTTCGGTGTCGGGGCGGGGGCGGCGTGCCAAGGACGTGCGTTGATGGGCGATGTGGGCGAACTGAGGACCGTCACGTCGCGCAAAGGGCAGCCGGGAGAGATGTTGGTTTGCCGGAGGAGGACGGTGTCGCGATGAAAAGGCGGCGGCTGATGCACGGTATGGGTCGGGGGTTAGCGTGAAGGGGGTATCTGCCAAGAGATGGGATCACGACAACAACGACGGCAAGACGACGGCAAGGCGACGGCGCAGATGGGGCGCGTCTTCTAGATGGACGGCGCAGATGGATCGTACAGAGGTTGGGCGAAGTTTGTGACCAAGAGGGCGAGGGGAAGTGCGGCCGCTCAGTGCGCCGCCAAGGTGCAAGCCACGTGATTTGCAGTCATGTTCCAGCCTCCCCCATGGCGCAACAGACGCGCCTACACTACGGCCTCTGCAATTTGCTTTTGTCGCCGAATGCAGCAAAATAGAGACGGATGACCATGGCAAAATTCGGGCGTGTCGTGATGCTCATGGCATCCAACCCGAACATCCACAGAGGCTACCAGCTTGGTGGGGCATGCATATAACGCGACCTCGACACTCAGTCCCAACAGTTACAGCATTACGATGCCCTGGTGGCCTCTGATGCACTTTACCGTCCTTGTCAGCACACACATGCACGGCAAACTAGTTGCATGACTAACTACCACCACGCACGTCCATGGAGTGCAATTGCGTCCCCTAGGACCATTTTCAATTGCGCAATTCTATTCCGTTGCTGCACTGGTCTTCTGCCAAGAGTGATCTGACATGCTGTCCGGCCTCGACAAGCCCTACCACGGCTTACAACTGCTTGGCGGATACTGCTCTGCGCATGTTGCTGTCTCGTCGGCAGCACGACTCTTCTCCTTAGTCTCCTATGCGCTGTACTGTACCTATGTGTTTACCGAGGGCCGTGCCTCGCGTTAAGTCGTCTTGGAAAGGTATGCCTTGGCTTGCCATAGCCCGATGTCTGCTCCTACTCATCGTCGGGTGGCATTTCGTCGTCAATGTAACGCACCAAGGATATCCGCATCTCCGTTGTGTCGTTGCCACGGAGGACATCGCTGACAAAATGCGCCTCCACCTGCATGTGTACCTAATCTGTATCAGCACATGGGACCTCATACACCCTCGCGGTCTAGTATGACCGAACGCAGACATACCATCTCTAATGCGCCCCGCAGCACACCGACTAGTATGTTGGAGAACCATAGCTCGTCCTGGGCGCGGCCGTCGTCGGGCAGCTCTACAAAGTCGGCAAGCGGGTTCTCGTCGAAGATGAGGGAGAACTGCTTGTTGTCGCTCGACCAGTTGGTGATTGTTGGTGTGATGTTGAGGAAGATCTTGAAGCCAACCTTTACCGACGCATCAGCTTAGGAATAACAGCATCGTAGACTGGCAGAACTACCTTTGAGATCATCTCGGACACTTCCCGGAAGTTTGTGCAAGCAGGCGCGCTTGACTTTGCGAGGAAGTCTTCAATCAACCGTATCCCGATGTTGTAGCCCATGCGCTCGAGTTGCTTGTTGACATCGATATAGTTGTATTCGTAGTCCTTGCACAGTTGCGCAACAATGGTACCGTATGTAAGGGTGACGAGCTCGGCGCTGACCTTGTCTACTCGAGTTCTTGGAGCGTCAGAACAAGCGGCTAAAGGCAATGATGCGCAGGACTTACTTCCATACTCTAACGGGTATTAGCACATCTCGAAGCATCTGCTAGCATGTGGAGCTCACTCCTCGCCCAGGCGGGCTGCTTTCGTTGACGAAGCCATGGGACGGTTGTTTTGGTCTTCGGCTTTAATGTGCTTCACTTTCCCAAGGACGAGGGTACTATGGATCTAGGGCTAAGGGCTAGATTGTATACGGTTGTCACTGTCGAGTGGTGTTGTTCGTGGTCGGGAAGCATGCGGAGGGTGGATTCGGGCGGTGGAGTCGATATAGCTTGGCGCAGATCCGCCTTGCAGGAAAGTTTACGTAGAATCCGTGGCCGTGGCCGTAACCGTGATAGCAGCTTCAACCAACTTGAACATCACAAGTCCCGATCACGAACGCACATCATCACTACGCACCAGCCGCCATGTCAAAGGAAAAGCGGCCTGCGCACGAAGCATTCGGCACCAGCCAGCTGGTTAAGCGCACAAAGTCGGACGCGAACCTCGCAGGAAGCTCTGCTGTAGCTGTGGTGAACGGTTCGCGCGCAAATGGCGCCCTCATACAAGCGGTATGTCACAATGAAGCGCCTTTTGGGAGTACCATCGCTGAAGTTGCCATGCGCTGACAGGTACTGTAGGAGTCGCGTGCCAGCGCACTGCAGTCGCCCGTTATGGAGCTGACAGGCCACTCTGGTGAAGTCTTCGCAGCACGATTCGACCCAACCGGGCAGTATATAGCTTCTGGATCTATGGACCGGTCAATATGTGAGCCGTCTTGGGGATTTGTGTAAAAGGCATGCGCTGACCATGAATAAGTACTTTGGCGTAGCTCTGGGTCTTGCGAAAACTATGGTATCCTCACTGGACACAAGCAGGCAGTACTAGATCTCCACTGGTCGCGCGACTCCAAAGTCTTGTTCTCCGCCTCGGCAGACATGCACCTAGCAAGTTGGGATGTAGAGACTGGAGAGAGGATACGGAGACACCCAGGCCACGAGGAGGTTATCAACTGCATGGACGTGAGCAAGCGTGGTGAGGAGATGCTTGTGAGCGGTTCAGACGACGGCTACATTGGGGTGAGTGGGCATCACAGTCCTCCCTAGGGTATCGCTGACAGCAAGAACAGATCTGGGACACACGAACCAAGGATGCAGTCACCTTCATCCCCACAGATTTCCCCATAACGGCAATATGCTTGGCAGAAGCCGGCAATGAGCTCTTCACCGGAGGCATTGACAACGATATTAAGGTCTGGGACCTGCGGAAACAGGCAGTTACGTACACACTGCTTGGTCACACAGACACGGTTACCTCGCTCCAAATGTCCCCGGACAACCAAACCCTACTATCTAACGCACACGACTCGACTGTACGGACGTGGGACGTGAGACCCTTTGCGCCTGCGGACCGGCGCATACAGACGTATGATGGCGCCCCGACCGGCCAGGAGCGCAACCTTCTAAAGGCAAGCTGGGATCCCCGGGGTGAGAAGATTGCGGCTGGAAGTGGAGACCAGAGTGTTGCCATCTGGGAGACGCGTACAGGAAAGCTTCTAAACAAGCTGCCAGGCCACCGCGGGGCTGTCAACGACGTACGCTTCCACCCGCTTGGCGAACCGATTTGTGAGTTGAACCCCAGTTTCCTCTGCTTCATCGATTTCCTTCTGGAACGCATGTTGCGTTCAGTTTCCCCGCCACCCTGTTGGTCTAGCTTTCCAGTTGTCGCGTTTCTGCGCGCTTGAGGCGACAAGGAGAACATTTTGCAACATTGGCAACATTGGCAGCGGCGACCAAGCGTCTCAGTGTCTTCACCGCTATCGGGCGGAACATCAGGCTGACTTGGCAATTCTTAGTGGTCTCCGCGTCCTCGGATCGCAAACTCATGGTAGGAGAGCTAGGCAAGTGAAGGCGGAGGTGAAGCAATTGTGCTACGCAACCTTGATTCGAAGAGATCGGCGCAAGAAGCTGGAGAAAGGCCCGAGTAGCTTCCGGCCCCAGAGACGTCACAAGGCGCCGTTTATAGACTGGATACGCCGGTGCGACTCCTGACAGGGTTTGGAGTCGCATGTATGTACAACGTCGATACCGCACCGAAGCGAGGAGATCGGGATGTGGAAAGACGTCTGGGAGACGCGATTTCATATATACATCTGTGTGCAACAATTCGAGCAGAACCACAGCAGATGAGCATCAGCGAAAATAAGATTTGAGACGATGCATCTTCATGCCATTATATATTGTGCGTGGCATGCTAATGATTGTAGGCCTGCGTTGCGCAGGCGCTGTTAAGGAGGCCTGCTGGCTTGATTGGGATGTGCGTTTCATAATGTTTTCACCCGAGCCAACCACCGCGTATCGACCCTGGACTCTGCGTCTACCGGTCAATAGCCGTACATCACCACCCGCTCCAAAGAAGGCCAGATCTGACGCACCCACCTACACGAACGCGGTCCGTGACACGCGGAGGATCGCTGAAGTAGGAGCGAGATGTGTTTCACCCTCACTGCGATCCTAGCCTGCGACGCTAATCGTCGCGGAATTTCGTGGCGCTCAATGCTCGCTCGCTCGTGACTATCCTTTCCTATCCACACACCTGTTGTTGGTGTGACTGCGCGGCTTGACCCTCCCCTTCAACTATCATGGTTCCTTCGTTCTCTCCCCAAAGTCACTGGTAATTGGTAGCGGTGCTGTGCTCTGCTTGTTTCGCGTCTAATCATTCTTTTGCGTTCGTTTGGCCCAGGCGGCCTCTGGTGAAGCCCTTTCGACACTTGCGCTTTCTTTCTTTTACAATAATAACAGTTCGGCGGGAACTTGGAAGGGGTCCCGGTTTCGATTCTTTGCCGACAGGTGGAAAAGGTACAGCCAACAGTTCACCACTCTGGATTTCCCCAAAACTTCTTGGAAGGAAGCCCAGATCCAGTCGTTTATCGTCCTACTCCATACTTTCCATCTTGTCTCGCTCCAGGCCACGAGGTCTATCTGCATGAGCAAGCAATACTGTCCGCTCATTCGCCGTCGTGTTATCTTCCACGAGATAATAACAACCCAGACGCATTGAGCACGGGAGACGTATTGCTATAAGGGAACAGGGTGTACCCAAGATAGCACTTTGGGGCTTGTGAACGTGTATTTCTGGACATCAGCACATACTCCATCGCCTATATTCAGATCACCCACCATGCCAGCCCTCTTCGCATGGTCGCCACAACCAAACTCGGACCTCGAGGCCTCGCCAGCTACACAGTCGCCGTCACGGTTTGGTGCGTTTCGAAGCAATGTCCGGACAATGGTCAATGGATCGTCCGTCTACTCGCAATCACCCGCTCTCACAAGCAACACAAACACACCAAAGACACCTTTCCTAGGCTTCTGGAACCGATCACCCAACCCAGATGAACCACGCCCATCTTACGAAGCGCAACAAGAGCCGAGGTCCCCTCCTACTGCAAACCACAGCGCAAGCTCGTACATTGGCGCTATCGGGGAAACCCCAGAGCCATCGACAATCTACGCGCGTCATCCCGCAGATGTGCCGTTACCACAGAACGATGGCTTTGTGGATCCAGAGATTCAGCAACTAGCAGAAGACATTAACGGGCGCCGACGAAGACGACGGAAGCACCGACGAAGGCAGCACCACGACACCCAGCGGTCTGGATCTACATCCAGCTCCGGAACCAGAGGATGGGTGCGTCGAAGAAACGAGCGAGGCACCTCTCCTACACACGTGCGAGGAACAGCGGCGCGAGGAAAACTGATAGCATGCATAATCTCAGGAACCTTTCTCCTAACCATCCTAGCCATCTGTAAGTTCCTCTCTGAAGAAACCCCTTGCAGTAAAACAGAGAAGAAGGGGGGAAAAAGAAACACCCACTAACAACGTAACAGACTTAGCAATCGCCCTAACAAACTCTGACCTCGGCCAAGAAATCCACATCCTCTTCATCATGGTCCTGCTCACAATCACAATCTTCTTCTGTCACTCCCTCATCCGACTCTGCATGTTAATGCTCAACCCTCCACCGGAAAACAGTGCCAACCAAGCCTTCCCCTCTCTAAACCCCTCGGACGGTTTTCAGCCCGTCGTCCCCATTCGCGTGCACCTACGCCGCGACGAGGAAGCTGCAGAAGCAGGCGCAGGACTCGAAAACGATCTTGCAGATATCGTGGACCCAGAGAAAGATATGCCGCCCCCGCCCCCACCGGCATACGGCCTCTGGAGAAGCAGTGTCAGGGTGAATCCAGATCTGCTGCATTGGCAGCGCGTGGATGCTGGGAGTATGAGGGGTAGCGCCATGTCGAGTAACGTCGGTGTTGGTGGTGCGGGGTCGCGCAATGGGTCTATAACAGGACCTGCTGTAAGTCGATCATCGCCCCTGGCTGGAGGAAGCACGCGAGGTAGTGCTGCAGCGCCCTCCGTACAAGACGAGGATGAAGAACTCGGGCCCAGACCACCGAGCTACGCGTCTGAAGACGGCGTCAGTTATATCCTTGAAGCGGAACCAAGGTCTACCGCCCCAGAGGCGGCGTATAGTGAGATTCATCCTGCGTGGCGGCCAGGCTTTGCGATGAGCGAGGTCAGAGCTGGGGAATTGCCTGAGACGGTGACCGGTAGAAGGTCGTAAGAAGAGATTTGTCTGTCTTTTTTTTGATTGATTGATTGAAGAGTCTTGATTCATCATCTCCCAAACGTTTCCGTCTTTCAGATGATTGTCTTTCTTTTTTTTTTTGCATGATTGCCGTGTCGTTGTTGTTGCTGTTGCTGTCGTTGTACAAAAAAAAGCTCGACTATTGTGTAAAAGCATCGTCTGTATTGTATCTCTCTCTATCTCTCTCGTCTCTCCTTTGATAGCGTTCGAGCCTGATCTTTTTTTGCATATCCATCTTAACATACTCGTCAACATCTCACATAATTCAACCACACACAATTCTACTTTTGTCTCCATCTCTCCATCATTCACACCCCCCTTCATCGCCCCCACACCCCAAGCATCAACCCAGCGCTCCCCAAACCGCCCCCTTCGTATCCCATATTATCCAATCCCCCTTCCTCTCAATCCAACCCTGTCCCAAGATTCGCACATTCATAGATTTGCCGATATTCTCCCGTTTCCAAGTCTTTTTTTCAATAGTGTCCATTCTTGCATAAACCACGCTTGCAACACTTGTATCAAATAAGCAGAGTAGTAAAGAAGACTGGTTTCAACGTCCCGCGCGCTATTTACGTCATTTATGTGGATCTCTAGCACGCACGCTCATTGCGCGACAGGGATGGGTAAGGGGGAGAGAGCGAATGCGAGAGAATGGTAAAGTACAAGGTTGGATAGATGTAGGAGACCCACTTGGGTGGAACGGGTGTCTGAGATGGATTGAATAGGTGCACGTGGAGACGGGTCTTGTGGGTAAGGGTGGAAGTTGGGTATGGGGTGTGAGATGATGGGCTGGTGGCTTTGTAGAACTTCTTGCTTGATCGCGTGGAGTTGCAGTTTACTGGAAAAGGGCAGGTATTTCTTATGAGTGCGGATATGTGTTGGAGTGAGAACGTATGTGTGCGTCAGTATACGGCAATCATCTTCTCTCTCTCTCTCTCTCTCTCTCTCTCTCTCTCTGCGTGTGTGCGAACCTTCTTCAAATCTAGAGTGTGGCATTATCGTTATACATCTACATAGCTATACTATCTATCTATTATGTGCGTTGGGAAAATATTTGTACAATACAATACGGCTCGTGTTCTTCGTTCGTTAAAACCGTATCGTGAGACATGAACCCCGCGTCCCTCATCCCATCTCATCAACACATCGAACTCATTACCGTCAGTCATTTCAGATCCTTTTCTCCAACAGGACCAATCACCACCACAACCACCTAATAAGTCTCGTGACCCCTCCCACCAAATCCCTGCCCCTCCCTCGTACTCCTGTTCCTTGGTAAAGCCATGATACCCGCCCTTTCCATATCGATAGTTATATGACGCGGCGACCTCTCAACTTCCATGCTGGGGCGTCTGCCCTCCTTCTCCAAGACCTCCTTCTCCTCCTGATCCTTATCATCGTCGTCCTGACCTGGGTTGGCTACTTCATACTCGAGCACCTTGATAATCTTGTAGAAGACAACTGCGATGATAGCGCCAGTGCCAGGCCCGATCCAGTAGATCCAGTGCTCGACGTCAAAGACACCGGTTACAACGCAAGGGCCGAAAGAACGCGCGGGATTGAGACTGCCACCCGTGTAGTAGACGCCTACGAGTTCAGCAATAAAGAGGGCGAGGCCGATACCAACAGGAGCGATGAATGTTGCTGGCGTGACTGTTAGCTTATGCATTGGGGAAAGAGGGGCGAGCGGACGTACCTTTGTGTTTCTCCTTGGCAAGCATAAAGATGGTAAAGACCAGCTCGGCTGTCAAGATCGCCTCGATGAAGACTCCCTGCACCAAACTCGTACCGCTTCCTAAAGTAGTTCTCACGTTGAAATCCGTGGGGAATAGCACTGAGACGAGAAAACTCGCAAAAATACTACCTGCAATCTGTGCTGCAAGCAAGAGGAAAGCGCGGATCGGACTCAGCGCACGGCAGAGCAGCATGGCAAAGGTGACAGCGGGGTTAAACAGGCCACCAGAGATACGGAAGAAGACCCAGACATTGACCATGAGGGAAAAGGCAAAGACAATGGCGATGTATAAGAGGACAATGGGAGAGAAACCGGCAGCTTCACCCGTTGTCGTGTTCTCAGATGATGCTGCATTGGAGCCAATGTTTGCGACTTGGGTCCCCGAGAAAGCGAAGAATAGGAACATCGTTGTTCCCACGAACTCGCCGACGAAAGCTACAAAGTCTGCATGTTATGTGTTAATGAGAGATTTGTACAGGTTTGCAGACTGGCTTACGGTTCTTGGCGTTACTGCCCATCCAGATGGCCCAAGGTAGCCTCATGACACTCTCAGGCTTGTGTGGGGGTGGCGGTCTACCCCCGGCCCCTCCTGTCATGACCAAACGTCGGCCGTATTCGTCGTAGTTCGGATAGTACATTTCATAATTTGGTTTACTAGGCGGAGAGTTGTACCCTGGGCGCATACTCTGATCAACACTGTTCCTGGGTAGTGGTCCGTATCTCGAATTCTGGTCGGCGTAGTTGTTGTACGAAGCGGGGGGCTTCGGGTGAGGCCGGTTAGAGCGACGACGGTACACCACTCGTTCCTGCTCCTCTTCATCCGAATAATCCTCTACATAAGCCATTCGGTGCTGTCCTGGGCTATAAGGTACACTGTTGGATTGTCGCCGAGGACGCATGGGTGTGAGTCCAAGGTTTGTGTTCGGCTGCGCAGGTACAGCCACAGTAGGTGTTCCAGATTCCATGGAGGCATCAATATGCGCCGGGTGTGGCTGGATGGGAAGGCGCAATAATTCTCGCCTTGAGTCCATCGATGTGTCTGTATTAGGTGGTGGAGACTCGATTATTGTGCCATCTGGAAGTTGCTGGCCATAGTACTGAGGAAGAGCATTGGGTTGCGCCATGTAGGCGATCTGAGAGAGGGTATCTGCTGGCTGGCCGATATTGGAGGTACCAAGGGAGTGTGAATTCGTAGTATGAGAACTAGGTAGATCGGAGAGTATCGAAGAAGGGGGTTTTATTTTTTTTCAGAACGCGGTAATATCCAAGTTATCCCGAGTAAGATATATATGGTAGTGGTTGGAGGGTAGTGGAATTAGCTTTGGAATGTTGGTGCGGATTGGTTGATGAGACTGGTTAAGAGGGATGTCAAAGATCATATATGTTCGAAGCCCGGGAGACGGTGAGGACCCTGAACTGAACGACCGACCAACCTCCCTCGCTATACTAATCTGGTCCAATGTCCTTATCCCGCGTTCGTCTCGGCGCAAAGTGACCCTTTGACCGTGCTCTCGTACTCGATGACAGCAACGGATGGATTTCCAGGTCCAGGATTGTCATATCGAGATCCAAGCAATAAGCAATATGACGTCGTTTTGCTGACCCTTGACACAGCAAAGATAAAAGAAACGTGCTGTTAGCATGGGCAAGCATGTCAGAAAAGCATGCATTTCCCGGTGGGTACGTACAAGCGCGACTTGAGAGCTGAGACGGCTCGGGTATTCATACGGACGATTGTGCTTGACGAATTAGAAGGAAGAATGACCGCGCGGTTTATTCATCTGACACGTCCGCAGTCATGGTAGTCGCTTGCACATCTGGCTGCGACTGGGATGTTTGTTGTCACCGTCGCTTAGTTCTGAGATGTATCTTGGTGTTGACGTTCCCGCGCGGGCGGGAAATCCCTGCTACAAGCATCCATCTGGACCCTGGTACCTGATCTACCGACGAAAGTAAAACACTCAGCTGCGCAGACACCAGGGACACTTTACATGGCCCGACAATGGCGGGTGCAGAATAACCTAGGCCTTCAGGCGTGTCCAATGTCCCTGAGAGCCCGATTACTGAGCATAACGTCGGGCTTCAACCTTCATAGACTTGGCAGATTAGATAATGTGCACTCAAACATGACGATGGAGTAGTCCTAAAGACAGAGTGCGTTAGGACGTCCAATGGGAGAGGTACGTATTTGCCTGTGTGTGTGTGACTGCGTATTGATAGCCTACATACGTATGTGTCGGCGTCAGCAATGAAGTCGGTGGCGGTCAATCCTTAGCAACAGAAGGAACTTTTACGAGGATCCGTTGTCGTCGAAGCATGCGGGGTTAAGAAGCAGACGGCGAATGTTCTATTATGGTAAAGTGTCGGACAATGGCGGGACTGTTGTGGGCTCTTTGCAGTGCGTGAAAGCCGACAAGCAGGTTGTTGTCACGAATGACGCCTATCCGCAGAGAGCCGAAGCTTTCTTTTACCTTCGGCGATACATCGCTTCAATCCACTGCAACGGGAGAGGTGTGAAGCCCTATGTCAAGTTGCATGACTAGGCAGAGGAACCCGACTGTCAATAGAATGAGTAAAGCAGACGTCAAATCGGCCAGTAGACGTCTTTTGCCGAGCCGTAAATCCTTCATGGATGTTAAAATAGCCCTATGACGATCTGAACCTTGCAACATGAGACGGAAACAGGTATGCTCAGAAAAAAAGCAAAGAACATGTCAGCCTCAGTATGCAGTACCGCCGCATATGCCGAGTGTGAAGGTGTGAGGTTGTTCAATGTAGCTGGTGTTTATTTTATTTTTCACAGGTAATATGATGCATGGGCAGTCCATAGTTCATCTGCAAGCACTGGGATGCGCTACTTCTGCTCGCCCTGGCCAGAGGCCTCAGATTCCCTGATAACGTCGTCGCTGTGTTGTTGTCAGATATGCTCGTTGCCGGGCCGATGGGCGCCGAAGGATTTACTGACATGTGCTTGTCGAGGTCCTCCATGTGCTGTCTCTGTTGCTTCAGCTTTTCCTTGATGGCCAGAAGCCTGTATTTCGTCAGTGTTTTGCGCTTGGTGTTGTCTTCCCTTGCAGCGCAGGTGTCGGTGGTGAGTGGAGTATCGCGGGGGCAACGTACTTGGCCTTCTCTTCTTGACGGATGTAGAGCTCCTCGCTAGCGGCCTCGCGCTTGGTGAAGGCATCGCTGGCGATACAGTTAGTTTGCATTGCCCAGGTTTGCAGATTGGGCTTCTACTTACCCGCCCGCAGATCCAGTAGGCCTTGATGCACCAGAACCAGTGGCGCCCGCTGACATGCGGAGAGCAGAAGCGGAGAAGTAACGGGGAGCGGCAATTGAGCGTGCGCTCTTGATGATGGATGTGCGAAGCATTGTGCCGGTTGGGTAGAGGAATTGGGGATATAGAGGAGTGTGGGTGACTATATTCGGCGGCGTGGTGAGGTGGTGTGATGGGGTGACTGCTGGGTGTTGAAGCCTTGAGGAGCTTGGACCTCTCGAGCAAGTGCGTCATCGCTCGAGAACACGTGACGATGGGCGGGTTGTTTTCACCATGGCTACGCTACGTGCCCAGTTGGGAGCAAAGGGGCGCGGAGGGCATATGGGGAATGCCTCGATGCTGCGTCTGGCTGGGCCGAGCTTAGGGGGCTATATGCTTGAAGAGGATTATACCAGTGTACACATCCATCTCGTGGTCCGTGGGTGTGTCAGGTATGTACATGGCCACATGTACTGTCATGGAAACACGGCTTATGAACGAGACTTGTGCTCGTTGATGTCTACGCTCCGCATGCTGCGTGTTGCATTCGTCTCCTGCTCGACTGGCAAGCGTGCAATTCAGACTACCTGGGTATGAGGACTAAAGGTTCCGACCGGCGCGTGATCAGAGCCAACGTATGCGCCTGAAGACCAAACGTGATGCCCAATTCCGATGCAGAATCTGGTCGAGCTGTCATCGAAAGCGTGCACTGCGGGGCATGTCTCGCTCGCAGTTGTTTGTCGTCGACGAAGCAGCTGGGAGGCCGCCCAGCAACAGCAGCAGTAGCAGCAGCAGCAGCAGGAGGCGCGAGTCGAGCAGTGAATGGGCCGCTCAGGCGGTGACGGCGATTCTTACTTTCGCCTGTCAGAGTGAGAGGTCGCGCCTGTTCTGGGCCGTGTGAAACAACCAAGGATAGGCAGGCGTGATCGACGCCAAGCGGAATCGGCTTCTCTCCCTCCAAGTCCCCTCCTCTGATAACTCAACCACAAGCCGCCGTTGAACAAATCTCCTGCACATCGCTTTCTTGTTCACCAGCTCGCCGCCCCTCTCCAACCCACCCTACGCTTTTGCTCGCTCACTCACACCCGACTCACCAGCTTTTCTCTTCGTAAGTGCTCCACCGCATTTCGTCACCACCCCCCAGGTCCCTGGACCGGTGCAATTTGCGCCCTCAGCAGCCGCATCCAAAGCCCGCCGCTCGAAACCGCTTGCTTCGACTCCCCGGGCCGCTCTCGTCGCAGCCGGCGTGCGTTGGCGCTCTGTTCGGAGACCCGTGATAGCTCGAGCCGCCCCTCCTTGCGCCCTCTGTTGTCAGGTGCGAAGGCTACGCAAGCAATTGGCGTAGCTCCACTTGCCGCCCCTCCGAACTCACCAACACAAGACGCAAAACAGGCGGTAGCCCCAGCAAAGCCGTCTGTTTTTCGAGCACGGCGAGAGCGCACGCTGAGGGCCCTGTTGTTCTTGCAATTGCGATGATTGTTGATCGCACCTATTGCGCGCTTTTGAGTCCGGTTTACATCGACTAACCGCGATTTACACAGACCACACATCACAATGGGTTACGAAGACTCCGTGTACCTGGCCAAGCTGGCCGAACAGGCCGAGCGTTATGAGGGTAAGCGCATCTGCAACCAGCCGCCATGGCACTGGCTAACCCGCTCCGGCAGAGATGGTCGAGAACATGAAGGCCGTTGCCTCCGCAGACCAGGAGCTCTCCGTCGAAGAGCGAAATCTTCTTTCCGTTGCCTATAAGAACGTCATCGGTGCTCGCCGCGCGTCTTGGAGAATCGTCACCTCGATCGAACAGAAAGAGGAGTCCAAGGGCAACGAGACCCAGGTCACCCTTATCAAGGAGTACCGTCAGAAGATCGAGGCCGAATTGGCCAAGATCTGCGAGGACATCCTCGAGTGCCTTGATGGCCACCTGATCCCCTCTGCTGAGAGCGGCGAGTCCAAGGTTTTCTACCACAAGATGTAATTGCCCCCGTCTTCTTGATCGCCCGACGTAGCTGACCACTCTGCTTTACACAGGAAGGGCGACTACCACCGTTACCTTGCCGAGTTCGCCGTTGGTGACAAGCGCAAGACCTCTGCCGACAAGTCCCTCGAGGCTTACAAGGCCGCCACCGATGTTGCTGCCTCCAACCTCGCTCCTACCCAC
>Ga0265798_10004132_pt1 | contig 20245 bp, 19 predicted proteins | sample P3T30metagenome_FD_192430 | JGI IMG/M metagenome (GOLD analysis project Ga0265798, IMG submission 192430) | Plant litter microbial communities from East Loma Ridge, Irvine, California - P3 T30 | ecosystem: Environmental > Terrestrial > Plant litter > Unclassified | place: USA: California... | reverse complement strand
AGACCCCGACAGCCAAAAGACCAATCCAATCCAACCCCCCCGATAATATTCCCAAATCAAGAGAGGATGAGGGGAAGAAAGACAGACAGACAAGAGATGTCGAGTTAGACACAGGCTGAGATAAGAGTCGGAAGACACTTTGGGGAAAAAAAGAACCCAACCGATACCATCTCTTTCTTTCTATATCTGTCACCTCCCAGCTAAAGGAGGGGTGACAAGATGAGAAAAGCAATTTTCCACATCTCGCCTCATCCTCCCCCAAGTCCTCTCTTCGCACCCTCCGTGCTCCCTTGCATGCTTCTCTCAGATATCAAATCCAAAGGAGAGAGAAATAGCAGCAAAGTCGCTTGAGGATTATGATCCAAGGAAATATCCAGGGAGATAAAATCGAGAGGGGAGATGTGTTTTTAAACACAATGCCATCACGGATATTACTCTTTCTCTCCTTGCCTCCCTCCCTTTCCCTTCCCCTTGACTCCAGACGAATCACAGTCCCCTAAAAGAGACGATTCGACTTTTCCCAAGCCCCAGAGACAATCGAGCGCGGCGAAAATCAGGGCGGCGCACCGTATATGCAAAAAGGGGTGAACCGGCTGTTTGTTGCTGCCGGGCACAAAAAAAACAAATATCAATCAAAAAAAAAAAAAAACAGAATGCCAGGCGCGATGGGTTTAAAAACAGTTAAGACTTTCTTGTCCTCCATCTACAGTTCGACCAGGGCCAGACAATGGTGAGTAATACGATGTCTAGCAATGGAGGAACGGCAAGCAGGTGAGTTGAGCAGTGGGCTCCAAGATGGGTGCGATCTTCTTCTACTAAGTTGCAGGTTTGTTGTCATTCTCGTTTCGTCGTTCGGTCGAGTAATCGTTTGACGTTTGCTCATGTTGTCGAATGCTAGTCATTTCGTGATGGTTCGAGTTCGTAATCATGCTTTATAGGGGTTCGAGGTGGATCGTGCGAAGCGTTACGGGGGGGTTTATGCAAAGGTCGGTCTTCGTCATCATGAGCATGTTGTGTTTTTGGACGGGAGCAATTAGTGCTCGACCGTGATTTCGGGAGCGCTGCTCTGCTGGGAGAGCTCGTCGCTGTTGCGGGCCATGTGGCCGTTTTGTCTGCGAGGGAAACCTGCACCGCGCTCGGGAAGCGGACCGCGAGGCTGGCGTTCAGGACCGGAGTGTTGAGCATTGCGGCTCAGACTGCGCTCCTCGTAGTTGGTGCTGAAAGAGCGGTTGCTACCAATGGGAGCAGGAGTGTCGCGGTCCCAGGATGGGAGGCCACGAAGGCGGCTGGGGCTACCACCGAAGCCAGAGCCACCGAGGTTCATGCTACCAAGACCGTTAATCAAGGAGGCATCACCGCGGTCGCCAAGGCCAGGCGTGGGGGTCATGATGGTGGGCGTGCCGGACTGGTTGTCTCTGCCGTACTCCTGGAGACGGCTAGGGTTGTTTCCAAGGGTAGCAGGGAAGCTGGCCGTGGAGGGGACGGGAGACGGGGTGTACGAGCGGAGATCAGCAAAGGACTTGGCAGCGCGGAGGTTGTTACTGCCGGGACCAAGTTGGTTTGCGGAGTCTTGGTATCCTCCGAGGTAGCCAGATCCCTGGTGGCGAAGACTGCCGCCGTTGTAAAAGTTGTCGCCTCCGGCACGCACGTCGCTGAAGTCCGTGGTGGCAGCACGGTTAAGACCGCGCCTCTGCTCGTTCTGCAGAGCGGCAATCTGGGGCATGGGAGGGCTGACACGGCGCGTCGTCTCCTTGAAGACGTGAACAGCACGCTGGTCGGCCTGGCCCTTGGAAGAGTGGCCCAGACCCATGTGGTGTGCAAGAGTGTGGACGATGCGACGCTCAGGCGGTGACAGAGTGGAAGGGAAGACGATCAAATCGCGACCAGTATCCTCCTTGAACAAGAGCAGACGAGAGTAGTGCTGGAGAGCCTGAGGGTCGTTGAGGTCGACGTCGGGCTCCGTCTGCGGCGCAACCGGCGCCTGCTCGTTGCCGTACGGGTTGAAGAAAGGAGGCGCAGCGGCCTTCATGCCGCGAGCCGAAACAGGAGAAGGCGAGTTGCCCGGGATGCGCGAGTTGAGCGAAGACATGGACGCTTGCGTGTGCAGCTGGTTAGGAGGCATCGGGCGGTGCTGCTCCTCAAGTTGGCCCCTGCGCTCACGCTTCTCGCGTTCGATGCGCTCCCTTTCCGCGGCTGGCAGCATCTTCTTATACTCGACCCGAAGCTTCCTGCCGTTGAGCTCAAAGTGGTTCATGTTGTCAATAACAGTCGCCGTCTCGTCTGCGTTGGTGAAGTTGGCGAAAGCCAAGCCGCGGAAAACACCATTGTCGAAGTGGTAGTTGAAAGCATATGGGAGTGGCAGACCCATGTCAGTCATGATCGCGACAAGCTGTTCCTTCTTGACGGCAAAAGGAATGTTCTTGATGACGATGGCGGTAGGAATGAGCTCCTCGTCGACCTCAGAGTGGTGAGGGTCCTGGCGCATTTGCGGTCCACCAAGGCCACCGAGACCCATGAAGTGGTTGTTGGGCATGGGTGGCTGTTGCTGGTCAAGCCAGGCCTGTAGACTAGTCAGTATTGAATTCCATGGGACCATCCGTTTTTTTTTTCTCAGAGACGTACAGAGGGCAGACCAGCGCGGCCCTTGGACTGCGGCCGTCTTGAGCCGGTACCTCCAAGTCCATTCAGGGTGTTGTTCTGGCCAAATGCGCCGTTGTTCCAGTTGTTGCCTCCCATATCATAGCTAGTGTTGCCATAGCCACCGATGGTGGCATTTCTCATCTGATTCTGATAACCGTTCGGGTCGAAGCGCGAGTGGTCGTCGGGTGCGTAAAGACCAGACGGAAGGTGGCCGCCGTATGCATTGTCAAAGGGCCTGGAAGGCTGGCGGTGGAGCGAGCCATTTCGCTGCGCCTGAGGCGAGCGGCTGGGCATGGAGTCGTAGGGCATGTCCGAAAATTGATAATTCGGATTCATGGTTTGGTTTTTTGTTGTCGTTGAAGGTAGTGCGCGGAAGGTGCGGACAGAAGTTGCGCGGGTGGTGGAGGTTTAGAGCGATGTTTGAAGCGGATGTTGTAGGACAGGACAGCGCGCAGCACCGTAACCAAGCGTTTGCTAGAAGCAGCGGTTCATGTAAAGGTACAGATGTAGCGGGGCGCGTCGTGACTCCGTGGACTCGTTACGCAGAAGCAGAACAAAGAATGTCCAGACGGGGCTCGGGTCGCACAAAGGAGGGCGGGCGAGTCGGAGGATGGGGATGAGATGGGACGAGAGTGAGTTCGTGATGGTCGCGACGACAGCACCTTTGGCGGTGAAGGTCAGGATTTCCTTTCCTTTCCGGCGGAGGGCACGGCGGAGAGAGGCGCTCGTGTGGGCGGGCGACTAGAGCAAGAACATCCAAGCGGTATTAGGGATTGGATGATGGACGGGCGAGGGAGATATCTTTAGAGGGAGAGAGAGAAGGCAGAGAGGAACGATAGATGCTGCACGAAGTTGGCTTTGGGGCTTGAGCGAAAAGGCAGAAGAGGCCGTGCGGCTCTCCCCTTAACGGCGGACAGCCAGACAGACTACTCTCGTACCCACTACCTGTACAGTAGGTCATGTCATGACGCCGCCCTGCAGTGTGCATCACTCTCGTCCAGTGGCAGTCGCAGTGTGCTTAGGTCGGCCATATTCATCTATCATCGAACACGGCCGCGCGCATGTCTGCTCCTCCTGCGTGGTGTGGTACACGATTTACCGGCACCACCACCACCACCACAAGGGTCAAGGTCCTCCGTAGAAGAAATCAGCACGTCCCGGTTTGCTACAAGGTACTGCGTCACTGCGACTTCACAGGCCACCTCCAGGAGACCCTTTCGCTTGCTTCTTCCATTTATTCCGCCTCCTTTTGCTGGGCGGCGAGGAGACAGACCTCCTCCGAGTCGATGCATCACCGAAAGAATACCTTAGCACATCACCGCCCCGGCGTGTCAACTTAGCATCAGCAAAGCAACCCACCCGAGTGGTGAAGTCTCTGTTGCTGCAGCAGCTAGACGGAGCGATGCGGGCTTCCCACCTGCACTGCACGCACGCACGCACGCACGTCGACAGCCGGCCAGCCAGAAGACACGGCGAATGCGCCCAAGTATTGGACACGCTGATGCAGCCTGCACCGCGCCGCCGCCGCCCTCGCTGAGTGGAGGTGCATTAGCGCTGTTCGGTCGGCAGGCAAGTAGTTTTCTGCCTCGCTCGCGCGCTTTTGACTAGGACTTTCATCGTGCCATGTCTCACATCGATTGGCGAGCCGGGACCCAATTGGATCGTTCCCGACACCTCCGTTCAGATCAATATATTCTGGTCTCCATGAGCCAGACAACCGGGATGAGGCTCGTTTCGTGGTCTGCCAGCCTCACAACGCCTTGCGACCAAAAGGTAATTCCAATGACTTGGGTTTCGCGGCATCCTCCCCGCTGCCTGGGCAACCGTTTCGGCCCGTGAAGTTGAAGTTGATCCAAGCTAAGCATGTATGATTATTGCGTGAGCCCGTCGTGATGCATGGCAGCATGAGAAACCGCAGCAAAACGTAATCTCAGGTCTCCAAAGTTCGGAGGTTGCAGCGCGAGCGCAAAAGCTTGCTTGCATGTCTACTTGCTTTGCTTGCTGCGACTCTGAACAGGTGAGGAGCACCCGAGGCTGTGCTGAAACTCACTCTCCTCTTCCGTGCAGCTCATATGCGGGCGCATATGCAAGTATGCGAGAGCAAAAGGAAGTGAGGCGTCCACGGCGTCTTGCGGCAAATCTGCGCGAAGCTATCCCGGCTTCTTTGAAAAATCAATCCTATGCGCGTGGTCGCTAGCAGGGTTGATGGGTGTTTCTTGCAGAGCGATTGATAACAGTCGCATGCAAAGTGCAAAGTTCGTGCAAGCCCAACGTGAGTGGCTCTCTCGGCAGCAGCCTTACTTGCTTGACGGATAAAGTATTGTCATTGTCTCGTGGGGTCTCGCATCGATATTTGTGAAAGTGAGTAATTGCCGGTGTCGCATACATGTGCTCATACATGTGTTCCGTCGATTGGCGGAATGCACATCACATGTCGCATCCGGCTTTAACGGTTTCGTATGCAGTCCTCATCTCGCTGTATGTATGTCATGTCGCAGATGTTAATTTCTGGTGTTCAAACCCGAGGTGCAGCAGCGAGCAATGGTGCTGGCAGCTGCGTCCCGCATATCATCAACACGTCTCCTTGTTACCAGCCCACAAGATGTACATCCACACACTCATGTAGAAGCCAGTATGGTTAGGTCAGATCCCACCCAGCAAGGTATAGAGGCTTCACGGAGTACTACGGTACCCGCTGCGGGAGTGACCCGTCACACATGTGAAGACGGTCATGTGACAGCAAGATAGACGAGGTGGTGTACGGGCGAGCGTTGCCAGTCGAGCTACAAAGTTACACGGCTGTGTTGGCAACGCGTTTGTATGTATGTACGTACAATTTATCTGCTGGCAGGCTTCATTACACATTGAGCCGAGCTTCTCCTTCTCTAGCCGCGCGCCTGTTAACTCTTCACCTACAGCACCTAGCTGACGATCACGCTGAAGTTGTTGCGGCCTGCGCCTGGATTGACCTCTTTCTTCGGGAACTTCTTCGTCTTCGTCTTCGTCCTGGCCTCGGTTGGCAAAGCCTTCAACTGCCACAAGTAATACACTAGCTTTGCTGTTTGCTTACGCTGGAGTAGCACGTAGCCCAAGCTGCCCATGATCTCTCCCAGCCGTTCCTCGTCCATGTACCTGGAATTTGTTATACACGGCGCAGGGAGCACCAGGAACAAGGCTGGAAACACGGCCTGCACTGCTGCGTCGCGGTCAATGCGATGTCTGGTGTCGAGGAATCGACACGTTCGTTTCAGCATCTCTCCTCTCCCAGGAGCGTCGGGTACGTAGTTCAGCACCAATGACAGAGAGATGATGTCGAACTGCTCCAAGGCGCTTTTAGGTAATGGCCGCTCCATGAAGTCCTGCTGCAAAATTCCATCGCCTTGCGAGTTCAAGTCGATACGCTGCACATCGAAATGACCAGATTTTGAGCATGCGTTCGAGGTCGATAATGCACCTACTTCGAGAAGTCTGAGTTTTGGTTCGGCCTTCGATAGAGCATCTGCCGTGGGCTCTAGCCATTTCATGAGGACAACACTCGAGTCGCCTCCGCGGTCATTCGATTGACCTTGGATGCTGGCTTGCTGGTAACTCTTCAGACCACCCAGCTCCTCGATCTGCTTTTGCAACACTTCGACTTCGGCATCGTTTCCTTTGGACTTCGCAATTTCCAGTTTCTTGTTGAGCTGGTGATGTGATCGAATGAGTGTGCGGGTCGCTTGTGAAGATAGAGAAGCTTTCGGTTTGGTGACATTTGGTGGTCGACCGCTCGACAACGACTTGCCACTGCGTTTGGGCGCCATGGATTGTGCTGGAATTTTTGGGTTGTGGATGTTATCTGGAGTCCAACGTTGCTGATGGTGGAAATCGGATGTTATCTGCGAAACTCCTTCGCCAGTACATTATGAGCTAGTCCCTGAGGATTCCCGTAGCGAGTACATGGCCTTCCAAAAACTACCTCACTAGGTGAAGTGAAGCAGATGGGTAGGTAATTGCGGTCGTTGAAGTTGGAGAAATCTGGAGCTTTCGGGTTAGGGTGAGCCGTTATCGATAGACATGTGCCTTACATAAACATAACTCCAAACTCCGTCGTCATCACGGCATGAAGTACATGTAGGTAGACTTCAAGAGCTGTACCTTTCTCCTTACCTACCTACGATACCAACACACATCCGCGACCGTCTCATTCACTCAGACACAAGCAATCGCAATACTAATCTGGAAGTAGCGACCACGGCATAAATCCCCCGCGTTCCCGCGGTCACAGTTACACACACCATGGTATGCATACCTCTGTACAGCATCTGCTGTCTCTAGCCACCCATTACTAACACATACTCCAGTCCTACTACTTCTCACAAGACGACGCCAACATGTACCAACGTGCGATGCAACAGCGTCCAGGTGCGAGGCCGCGCAGCTTCGATGAGTACTACCGATGCTATCCTGTCGCCATGATGCCTGGACCCGAGCGCGAACAGGCAAACCACGGCGGTAAACTCTTCTTACCCGCATCGGCTCTCGACAAACTCACACAACTACACATCACCTACCCTATGCTGTTTGAGGTCATCAACGGAGCTAAGAGCAAGAGCACGCACGCGGGTGTATTGGAGTTCACAGCGGAGGAGGGAAGATGCTATTTGCCTTTCTGGGTAAGCCGATGGATATCCTGAGGACTGTCATGACACGAAAATGTGCTAACCACGCACAAACAGATGATGCAAACTCTCCTTCTTGAACCCGGCGATCTCCTCCAGACAAAGTCTACCGACCTCCCACCCGGACAATTCATCAAACTCCAACCACAAGACACCAACTTCCTCGACATCTCGGACCCCAAAGCCGTCCTTGAAACCGCCTTCCGCAACTTCTCTTGCTTGTCAGAAGGCGACATCTTCACCTTCCTCTACAATGAAACTACATACGAGATTGCCGTGCTAGAGGTAAAACCAAAGGGCGATAAGAAATCTGTCAGTGTACAAGAGACGGACATTGAAGTCGACTTCGCCCCACCAGTTGGGTACGTGGAGCCATCGCGTACGGCTCCCAGTGGTACAAGCACACCGCGTAGCATCGGCTCGACGATGGCAGGAAAAGGTGGCACCATGCACACAGAGGGTTCCATGGCACAAGCAATCAACTACGCCGCGATCGCACCATCTGCTACCACCGCAGCAGACGGTCATGCAAAAGCCTCTTCCAACTTTGCCGGAGGTGGACAGCGCCTAGTGGCGAAGAAGGGCAGCAAGGGCACAGCAACACCGGCTTCAACACCCGGCACGTCGACACCCGTACAGCAGGGCGGCAGTGTTGCTATGCCAGGGTTACCTAAAACCGTGAAGAACCGCAACGGGCCTCAACCGCTGCGTCTGCCGCCTGGAAAGCTGTTCTTCGGCTACGAGTACAAGCCGCTGAAGAACAAGGACGGGCAAGCCGATGCCGACGCCGAGCAAAAGCAACACTTCCACGGAGAGGGTCAAAGCCTAAGGAAGAAGAAATGATGTATGGGATAGCGTTCAAGCTGTTGCATTCTGAGGCGTGGAGTTCGGGGCAAATCGTACGACGAGAACAGCTGCAGCCGGTCTCAGGAGCATGAGGTAGAGGTAATACCACGTGATAGATTAGATGTGAGCGGTCCGATCACATCTGAAAGTAAATGAATGTTCATTAATCTCAAAACAATTCAGACTAGTCGTATGACGAAGCAGACCGCGAGCTCGAACACATGGACGTATCGTCTTAGGGTTAGGGTTGGGGTAAGTCCAAATCGTCTTTGATCTGAGTATCGCACCATATCGGACCTCAAACCAGTCGTATGGTCGACCAACGTATCCGTACAGCTTTCCTCATGTCATCCGTGACCATGACTTAGTCCCTGCATATGCTATGAGTGTAACACCGAAGAAATGAGTTGAATTGCTCGCAAAACGCTTTTTAACCTGACTGGACCTCGAGACTGAGGTCGAAAATGTGTGATGCATAGTCAGACGATTGAACACCTTTGTCGTTAAATGCCCAGAACATCATCACACATGAACAAATGGATATACTCCAATGACATCGAATCCGAACGACTGTCATCTACCGGTCCTACTCTACTACACCGTCCAGCTCGCCCATTCTCCATCGACCACCAGGAGACAAGGATCTTGATTATTTTGATCAGCGCTAGGAATGAAACGGGAGAAAGTAGAAGATGCGAACCGAAATTGCGTTTACACATGATACTTTGGAATGAATCGTTGCTATAAAGTCTATGTAAAGGTTACACCTATCCCGTCCGTCCGTCTTGTTCAGTTGGGTATCTTCTCGAAAGTCTTTTGGCAAAAAAAGGAAAAGGCTTTCGAACCGCGCTTGATGCAGGAGAGCACCCCAAATCGCTTCCCAACCGTGCTGTGTAGGTACAAGGGCAGGCAGAGCCTCTTGCATGTTCTTGCACCGAGCCCGTTCTTCCTTCCGAAACCTGACCGAATGCCTCGACATGCTAGCCAAGTGTTCTTTTCCGCACAACAATCGCTCGGGAGTCTTTTGGAGGACGCATCGAGCGCCAGATGAGAACGGCGAAAGAAAGTTGCCGCAGAGTTGCCGTTTCAAGAGGCACGGTGTGACAGGGAAATGAGAAGTACACCGTTGCCGCCAATATGGAGAGAAGGGCCTCTCCGTGACCAGGACGAAAAGGCCCGGCGAACTTGCCAAACTGAAAGAAGTGTTTCGGGGGGGTCATTGAGCTCATTTGTATGCATAGGTATCGCTCTTGTATTTTTTTCCGGTTTGAGCTGGCTTGCAATCGCAGCTGCTGTTTTCCCTTATTCCTTCCCAGCTTCGTTCCACATTCAATTCAATGATTTCCGAGACCGCTTGTTCGACTCGCCGCCGCCGCCGTACTCATCGACCGCAGGCGATGTCGCGGCGCTGCTGACGCTCTCGACCCGACCGCCTCCATCCATGGGCTGCTCAGGCTGGAGCATGCTACTGCTGCTGTCCGCTTGATCGACCGCCGTGCTCTGGTAAGGGTTGTGGGGGATCGGTGGGTTGCCGGTGGTGTCACCGAAGTCCCAGTCGACTTGGCCGTCGGTGTCATCGAAATTAAAGTTGAGACCGTCTTCGTTGTCGAAGTTGATGAAACTGTTGGGATCGAAGTCGCCCGGAGCGCCGGTGGGGTCGAAGAACCCACCGCCCTCGCTCGCGTCTGCTACGCCGGGGATGGCGCCTGTGGGGCTGAGAGGTTGGAGCCTGCGGCTTAGCTCGTGGACTTTGCTGTCTTGACTTTTTTGTAGGTTGGTCAAAATTTCGAGCTGTTTTTGGGTCTCTCTGAACTGATTCATGTCCGGCATGGCGGGTGGGGTCGGCGAGGTGAGAGCATTGTTATTCTGTGCACCTTGAGAGTTCGATATCATGGCGAGCATGTCGTCACGCTGTTGGGGTGTGAGTGGTGAATTCCCGTTGGCGTTTTGATAGTGGTCAAGCGCAGAATTGAAGTCGAAGGATGGAGCTGCCGTATTGGGCGCTGTTGCATTGGTAGCGTTCACGCCCTCTATCACGCTCATCATCTGGTCGGAATCAGGCACCGACTGTAACATATCTGGTGTGGGTGCATCGGTCTTGACCTGAGGACTGGTCGAGGTTGCATACGGCGCTTGAGAGCTAGCTGGCCGCTCGCTGGGTACTCTCGCAGATGGATTTGCGTTGGCTGGAGTGGCGGATGTTCGTGCCGAGCTGGGTGCTGTGTGAGCCATTCCTTGCATGCCTTGTTGAGGCGAAGGTGTTGCTGTCAAGGGAGCAGGCAACAGCAGCTGAGGTCGCTTAAACCTCTGCATGGTGTTTCCGTTCTCTGGCACAGCCTCGGTGAAATCTTCGACCACGCTGCCTGTTTGTTGTTGACCTGATTGTTGAGCCATGTTGCTGAACATGTTGACAAGATTTTGACCAGCCTGGCCTTCCATCGAGCGGTTGTAAAACGTCGCCAAAAACGTCAAGATTGCATTGATAGAATTCTCATGTCTGTCGTGGAGGGCCTGGAAGGCGGTGGCTTGTCGGTAGAAAGTGTCGTTTTGCTGCTTCAGTTGTGTGATCATGTCGGATATATACTTTTGCTGATGCTGTAATTTCTGCAGTTCGCGTCGCACTGCTGACATCTCATTCCGAGGTAGAGGTGCAAGATCTGAACCAGCGCCCGTGATACCAAGCTCGCCGGGTGGTCGAGTCTCAGGCACGGGAGAAAATGTCCGCTCATCCTCGCTGTCGTCGGCTTTGATGGTGCCGTCGCGTTTCCTTTTCGCGCCGGTTTTACTCGCCGGTTTCTGAATGAGCCATAGAAGATCCGGTCGATTTCGCCGGAAGTAGGGGTGTGAGTACATGCTAGGAGGTTTCACGCCTTTCCGAGCCTTCTCAGACTGCCTCAACGACCCATCTGTTATGTTGACAGTCTTGTGGAAGCCGTACATGTTCAGCTGACGGACGAATGAGGCGTAGTTGTTGTGTTTGAAGAGCTCGGGAATCAAGGTACGAGCAAATTCGTCTTCGTCAAGCACGATGAAGGACCGGCCGTCATCTGACCAGCGGATCAGGCTGGTATTTCCGCTGTCGAGGAAGCTGTTATGCAAGTCAGCAGTTGTCCGAGTGTAACTCCATTTATCTCCTCCAACTCACCTGCTCAGTTTTTGCACAAACGGCGGAATCTGTTTTCGCTTTCCCTGCGCGTCTCTCTTTGCCAATGCCACCCTCTTCTCCAGTTCTTGCTCATTCTCGTCGTCATTTTGCCCACTCATGTTGGTATTGTTATTACCGCTGTTGTTTGGGTTGTATGAACCATTCCATTGTTCTTGTTGTTGAGTGACCTGTGGTTCCAGCTGGTGATTCCGGGCTCGTCGCACCAGATCGGTGGAAGGTGCGACGGGCGCAAGATTACTGCCGTAGCTCGGCGCCTGCGAGGCGTTCAAGCCTACAGAAAAAGCGTTCGGGTCGTTTAGAGAAGGATCTTGGAAGGATTGGTCGATCGGGTATTGAGGGAAATCGAAGCTGCCAAAGTCGGTGGTTTGCGGGAGCTGTGAGTAGTCGAAAGAGTTGGGCGCGCCAGACTGCTGCATCATTGGCGACGCACCAGGCGCAGCTCGTTTTCTGTTGGAAGGATTGCGCTGCATTGTCGGTCGCCGGAAGTCAAGGGTTGATATAGCTCGGGAGCGCGCGGGTCCAGAGTTTTATGCGCGTGTGGTGTGATACAGGCAATGCTGGCAGGCCTAGGCTGGAACTTTGCGAATGAGGGCGTTTCGGATGGATGAGTGAGCACGCTGGCCATGCGCTGGCGGTGTGGAGGCCCTTTCAGCACGTATTTAGAGCGCCATTCACGAATTGGTGTGTTGTTGACAGAGATTTCTCGGGGAGTGTCGAGGATTGGCGACGAGGCCAGACGGTGTCCTGGGTGGTTGTCGGTATGCGACGGGTTGGGCGGAAAGGACGATGGACACGGATTCGCGTATGCACGTGGGAGTCAGAAGAAAAGGCTTCTTTCAGAGGTCGCTGCGATTGGGTGTCGGCGGTGCGGTCAGGCGGTGATTGGCGAGTAGGTGGACGATAGTTCTGCTGTTCTTCACACGTGCACACCGCGACCTGGTGCTCATATCGCTCTCTGATCTTTGTCGCGCCGCCAAGGCTGGGGTTTGCGCCTTCTGGATCGAGTCAATTCGCGGTTTGAAACGAAGCTGCCATTACTATTACCAGAACCTGATGTCATCCGCGCCAGACTAACGCTCCGCCTGCCGTCCGATTAACCTTAGTTGACCCGGCCAACCTCACCTCACTTTACTTGCGAAGTTAACCTCACCAACTGACGCCATGCATGCATCACCACTGATACGCTCGAGCTGACAGAATGCGGGCAAGACTTACTGTACGACTTGTCGCTTGGCCTCTGGAAAGCATGAGTTTCGTCGAGTATATACCTAGTATGGACGGCTAAAGCACTTGACATCTATAATACGCATCACGGCTTGATGTGGTCGAATGAGCAGCTCTTGTGTAAAATGCACGCTTTCATTTCATCCAGAAAAACAACTGCAGACCCTCGAGCGTCGGGTATCATGGGTCATCACGCTCGAGCAACACAAAACCAAAACCAAGGAACAAGGAAACACCCTTCGTGAAAACAAAGACAGAGCCGGGCCACGTTCACATGCCACCCTCCCTCCTCGCCGCCACCCAAGCCCTCTTGGCTTCGAGTTCCATCTCTGAGCGTCTGAGCTCGTCGACACCATCGCCGCTATCCTCCATCTCGGCTTCCCCGGCCATTCCGCTCGTGCTGGCACCAGCAGTGCCGGTAGTGCTACTGGCATGCTGCTGAGGCAGGCCCGAACCGGTAAGCGACGAGTACTGCTGACCGTATTATGGAAAAATAGGTGGCTGCTGCTCGCTCGATGGTATGTGAGGAGGCAGCATCTGCGCTCTGTAGCCAGTACCAGCACCAGAGTATCGATCAGCACCCGGGCAGTCGCCCTTATGCATTCCGGTGTGAGTGCCAGTCGGCATGTACCCACCAATACGAGCGCTCGCATAGATATTCTCGAACGTTGGGATGCTCGCGGCGGGTAGCTACTGGCCCAGCTGCGTAGTAGGCTGTGATGAGAACATCGGTGGCTGACCGGGCTGGTGTCTCGGTGGGCCAGTGCTGTGCGTGAGAGTGCCAGCACTGGGACCAGCAGTGGGAGCAGGCGTCAAACGGTCGAGCATTCTCTGTGATGGATGCTGGGAAGTCTGTTCGTTTAGAGTGTTGGAAATCGGGATCATCTTTGTCGCTTCAGGGGTGGCGGGAGTGTCAACAGGAGTAGTGGGGGTGTCCGACTTTCTTGGTCGCTTCCGGGCCCGCTGTTGCTCAGAGGGAGTCGCGGTCTGGACGACGGACGGAGCGCGGGAGACTGTCGGCGTGTCTCTGACAGCGTCTGCATCAAAGATCCCAGACTCCTTGAGTACCTTACGTCCTGCGGCGCGCAGCTTCGTCAGTCTCTCCTGCACGGCCTTTGCTGTCGGCTTCTCCTTGAAAGAGTCGGCAATAGGCTGGTACTCGATGCCGGAGATGTCACGACCCAAGCCAAACAGAAGTAGTGAGCGGTCATTCTCTGCCGTCCACTTCATCTTGCGAGACTTCGGCCGGAAGCCGTCGGGGGCGAAGGAACCACCGCCTGGACGCTGGTCGAGCATGGGTTTTGGTGCCGCAGAGCTGGTGCCTTTGGACGCGTTAGCTTGGTCTCGTACTGGCCTGTCAGACTGGAAGGTGGACATACTGGACTGCGTCGCGACAGATGTGTTGCGCAGGGCCGCCGGGATCCTCCTGGTACCGGCGTCGACTGCCTCATTGGCTGTGCGAGGAGTGCCTCGAGGCTGCGGCCAGATGAAGGAAGATCTGGCCTGTGTAGTGCCGACCGGAATCGCGCGTGGTGTGGGTACGGTTGCTTGTCTGGGCAAGGAAGTCGCGCTCGAACGGTCGGCGCGTTCGTTCTCGTCGATGTACTCCAATGCTGCCTTCATGAACGGACTGGGACTGCGCTGGGCGTCCTGCTCGCTGCCGCTGTCGTGGTTTTGGCTGTTGTCAGACATCTTGTTTTGTCTGAGTCGTGGTGTGAGGAAAGGAAAGGAAAGGAAAGGAAAGGGAAGCAAGAGTGGACTTGTGGATGTCCTGGTAGAGGAAGAAGAAAGGAAAGTCGAGTATGCTGCTCGATGTGTGTCGGTTGCTTTATAAAAAAGAAGGAGGAGGGAAGAGAGTAAGGTGGCAGAGGAGGAAGGAGAGTTATATGGCGGTTGCCAGGCCAGGCCAGATGGTCCGTGCTAACTCTCGCAGTGCAGTCACTTCGTCTCGAGGGAAGACTCTGCGTCCTCATATGGTCTCAGACGATGGCTTTGAGGTCAGTGAAAGACCAAAATTGCGCGCACGTTGAGGCGCGGTGCATTAACTTCCTCTAAAAGAGGGAATGGCGGTGAGTCGCCGAGGCAGCCGCGAAGGGTAGTAAGTGAGGTCAAAGGAAGTCTGGAGCTGGACGTCCGGGAAACTGGAACTTCGCAGGCGTGGAGTAGGAGTGTCGACACCCATCAACTTTGCGGACTGCGGTGGATGATCTGATCGATCTGGATGCTAGAGATCGGAGGAAGTACTGCTATATATGCCAACACGGACAAATAGCACGGCGTGGCAACTTCCACTTCACTTACCGGACCCACAGGAAAGCTTTGCGGTATCTTGCGCTTGCTTCTTTTTCGAACTATGGACCATTTTCACGAGAATGGCAAGGGACTTTCCTACTTCGACAGCACTGAAAGAGGGCAAGATGTGAAGGGATGTGCCATGAAAGCTTTCCTTGACCGAAGCAAACGTTTATCAGACGTTTTGCTCATGTACCCACAGAACGAGAGTGATTTCCACTTTTCAGGGCGATGTTCAGTGTAGTTAAAGAATAAACTCTCTCAGAGGCGATATACGCATGACATCCAGGGGATTTGCTTGCTATCACTTACTTTTCGCTTTCTGTCCATTTTTCACACCAACGTCCTTGTACTTGATAAAGGATCGGATTGCTCCATTTCTAGTGAAGTGGCGGCTGTGAAGCGAGAAAGCCAGCACGAGATTGTGTCATAATCAACGGAAGACGACGTGCAGTCCACAGACACATACGCACCGGGTATCGAATGAACATACGCTACCTCTCTTCCCTTTCCTTCAATTGATCTTCCTCCCTCACAGTCCTTGCCCTCCCTCTTAACGATCGTCTCGCTCTTTAGCAAATCCGCCAACACCACCCTCACAACCTCCACCAACAACCCTATGCGCAACCTCATACTTTCTCTCTCTCTCTCTCTCTCTCAACAGACATTCCCTCCCAATCAAAGCGCCAACCCCCCCGCAGCAACCTCCCCCCACCCCCTCACCATCCGACTCTCCTCCAACTCCACAACCCACCACAGCGCCTCTTTCGCCTTCCCAATCTGCCCGCCGAGCTCATGCGCCCTCGCAAGTGCCAGCCAAGCCTCCGAATCGTCCCACCCGACTCCCAGCCGCGTGAGCCCGGAGAGCAGCATGTAAGCGCGCTCGCGGGCGGCGAGGCGGTTGAGTTCCGCCGGCGAGGGGGCTTTGCGGGTGGTGGTGGAGATTCCCGGTGCGAGTTTTGGGGCGGGGGTTGGGGGGTTTGTGGAGGCGGGTGGGGAGGTTGTGGATGTTTGGGTGTGCGAGTTGGAGGTTGTGGGGTGTTGGGTGGGGAGGAAAGGTTGGGGTGGTTCGGCGGGCATTGCTTCGGTATAGATGTCGAGGAGGAGAGAGGAGAGCGCGATGATGGAGGCTGGGTGGTCGGGGAAGTAGGAGAGGGAGTCTTCGTAGTGTGCTGAGGCCTCGAAGGGGAGGTTGCGGGCTGATGCTAGGTCGCCTCGCTGGGGGATGGATTAGCATTCATGTGTGTCTTTTGAGCATTACGAAATCATGCAACTTACACTTGACAGGACATCGGCCCACATTTCGTCGACGCTCTTTCCGCCGCCCCATCCTTTGAAGTAGAAAGCCCGAGCACTAGAGTCTGCGGCGGCTACTTGGAGCTCAAAAGACTCAACAAGCTTGTGCGCCTCTTGGATTGCGCCGGAAGCGTCGTCCAGTGATTCCGCTCTGATGTAAAGCTCGGCGATGAACAGCCAGACTTTGACAAGCAGGCCAACCTTGTGTCTCTGCTGCTGAATTCCAGAAAAGCTGGTCGCAGGCGCAATTGTGGATGCACGAGGGCGTGTAGGAAGGCGAACGTCTTGCTGAGGTGGTTGATCGTTGTGCCCTGCAGGCGCAGGCCAGTCGGTGTGAGTATTACTGCTGTGGGGGATGGAGTTGAGTGGCTGATCTGGATGCTTCTGGTCGCTATTGTTGATCGCGGGAACCACAGGAGGTTGGTTGGATGTCACTACATCCTTGGGCGGTGGAAGCGGAGGCTGGTCGTTCTCGTTTGGTACCGGCCTGTTTTTTCCTCCAAGGCTGCGCGAGCGCGATCTGTTGTCAGATGTGCTAGATCGAAGCTTGAAAGGATGGTGACTTTGTTCTTGACGGCCCCTCCCACGATCCGATGAAACACCATCTTCGTTGGTCACAGTTATCGCAATTGGAGGGCCAAGTTCAGCGCCACCTGCCGCGTTGGGCTGTCCGTTCGTGGCTGGAGGTTCCAGCCTTGAGCCTTGAGAGACAACACGTGGGCTTGATTGTTCCGTACTAGGCCTGTGTCTGGGTCGGATACTCCCAGCTATGCTCCGTAACGCCCCACCCGCTCTTGAGGGAGCGACTGACACCGCTGTTGGTGGTGGTTTGGGAGCTTTCGCTTGTTCAAGTTTGCCGAACAATCGTGCGTAAAGCCCGAGAAGTTCGTCTGTCATGTCCACAGCTGCACTTGGACCATCTATGAGCTCTGTGAAAGTGAGTTGAGTCATCTTGATCTGTAAGATTGCCTCCTTTTCGAAGCCATCCATCTGGTCAACAAGTCCTCTCGATTCGCTCGTCACAGATGACTGCTTTTCAGAGTCTGCATTGTTGGGCATTGATGAACCGAAGAGGACTGCGCTGTCTCCAAATTGCCCAAGCGCAGCCTCGCACATCTTGTAAGCAGCCTCGTGTTGATCTTTGGCGCTGAGGCACAGCGCAAGGAGATGCCACAACGGAATGAGCTGCCGTTGTCTTGTGTAATCTGTACCATGGACACCAAGCTCGACGGGTTGTTTGACCGAAAGAATCCGCCTGATAGTGACAATTGCGGATGCTACATCTCGAGTCTCTGCAAGTTGTGACGCAAGCGCGTAACAAGTCTCGATACTATCCGAATCAAGAGCTTGTGCTCGTCTCAAATGAGTGAGCGCTCCAGCCTGTAGAGCTGGACGTGCGTCAGGGTCGTAAGTCAGTCGTGCCCAGTGAGCTTGGCTGATACCGATAGCTCTATATGCAGCGGCAAGAGTGGAAGGCTTGAGCTGACTATTTGACTGTTGAACAGCCACAGCCTTCTCTTCCAACTGGGCACTGGCCGCTTCAGATGAAGATGGTCTGCCTTCGCCAATCCACTTCTGCAGTTGCTTGCCAACAGTGACGGCTTTTTCGGCCTGTACCCGGTCACCGTACCGACACAAGACACGTACAGCTTCCACACCAGTAAGCACGGCTGTGTCGTCATCATCAATACCAACTTCGTGCTGGCCCGTCTTTTGAGCACGAGCTTTGCCTTTTCCAATGATGTCAACATAGCTGTCGAAAGCATGCATGGCAAGATCAAATTCTCCAAGCGAAGCATGGACGCTGAATAGCTCTCGAAGAATAGGCGTGGAATGGAAGGTTTTGGTCGCTGCTCGATACAGAATCTCCAACATCGTGCGGCTGACGTGGTCCTTGCCGCCCTGGCCCAATTCAGCATCCGTCCAGCCAGATCCACAAATGATTCGCCAGTTTCTCATCGCTTGCTCGATCAACTGCTCGACCTCCAAGTTGGTCTGGCTGGCTTTCGGAAATTGAGTCTCCTGGATAAGCAGAGATTCGTAAGTGCTTTCCACCCTCTGAAGATCGGCCCGTTGTCTTTGTTTTGAGGGCATCTGGTGTTCTTCTGGAATAGTCTCCTTGGTGCCCAAGTGAATGCGATCGCTGGAGACTACAGTGTACGTGAGACCACTTTGCAGAATCGTTGACAGAAGATCGTAATATGCTCGCCAGACTTGTCGTCTCGGGACATCGATTCGAGATGGACTGTCAGCATGGCCAGCGGTAGTGGGCGGAGAGCGTTGCCAGAAGTCGTTCCACGCGTTGAACGCACGTAGCGCATCAGTCAAGGCCTCAATCGATTGCGAAGATGTTCGTGTGTTGAAGTGTAGACATGCTCTTGCAAGTAATCTTTCGGTCCATTTCCTCAACTCGACTGATCTTGCTCCTGGGGTCTTGCCAATAGCTTCCTGGTATAACTTCCGAGCCTCCTCTTCTTTGCCCTGGCTTTCCAGCGAGGCTGCCCTGATGTAGGTTGTCTTGACGGCGCATACCTCCATCCAGCCCAGTGCAGAAGGTAGACTACTGTGGGTATTTGACTCGGGAATATATTCGGGCAGCAGCTTCAAGGCGGTCTCCTGATCCTCTCTAAGCCAGTGGATCTCGGCCAGGCCAACACTTGCAATAAAGGCATCCTCTTCAATACTGTTGCCAACAACAATTGCTTCTTCCAGACGGGGAACCAGTTCGCTTAGTCCGTGGAGACTGCTGGTGGGGTTTGAGGAAGCAGAAGTTGGGCGGTGGGAGGCGGAGGCTATCTGGGCCTCCGATCTGGCAGCCAATGTGAGACATCTCCTGGTAGGAGCATGCTTTTCGACCTTGCGCGCAAGCTCTGGGATCTCTGACCAGGAAGCACTGCAGAGAGCCTGGTCGAGCTGTGCCAGGTAGCGAGCGCCTTTCTCAGGGTTCGCGGTGCCGAGGCTCATTGCGCGAGAGCAGCAAGGAGTGTAGTCGGTGACGATTTGGTAGAGATCCTAATGCAGCCTCATAGTCCCAGACGTGTCCAGGCTGCGTAGATTGCAAGTGAATATATCAAGAGTGAAGCGAGGCAGGAGAGCGACAGCGAATACGAATGTTGATTGCGATGCACGAGCTGGGCTCTCAGGACTGGGGGCCACACGTCACCAGGGTTAGGGTCAAGGCTAGACGAGAGCTTAAACAAAAAAGTTCCAGGCCAGCTGCAACGATGAAGACGAGACCGACACACGATTAGGTATAGAACAAAAATGGCTCCCCAAGCCAATTCAAACCCGCAAGGGGCTGCCATCCTCAAGCAGTTGACCTTCCGCATCTCGTCGACTCCCGTTGCCCAACTGCCTCGTGTCGCGGCGCAAGTGTCGGCCTCTCTCTGGGCCTGCAGAGAGCTTCTCTCCTCCACTGCACCCTCGACCAAGCAGAACTCGGATGAGGGCGTGACGGTGCACCGCTTCAAGACTCAGCTCAACACGCTCCTGCAGGACCGCACTGTCGAAGGTCGATGGTCTGCCGTTGTCCTAGTCAAGGCTACTGTCGAAGCCGGCGGCCTTGAAGTGCTCGGCAAGACCAGCAGCTGGGTCAAGACGCTGTTGACCTTTCTCAAGAAGCCCGATCCATCCACCACCCGCTCTCTGGCCATCATCACCCTGGTCCGCATCTTCATGCTCACCTGGGACCACGCCAACCTCGTCAGAGAGATCACCACCCCTGCCCTGCCGACCTTCATTGCCACCTGCCTGGCCAACGTCGACAACAAGCGATGCTCCGCCAGCGAACTGCAAACTGTCCTTGAGGCTTTGATCACCCTTCTCCCCAGACACCCTACCACCTTCCGATCAGCTGAGAAGAACATCCGCGACGTTCTGAACCGCATCATCTCGTCCACCGCCAGGTCCCCTGCATCGCAACACTATCTCGAGTCCCACGTGCAGACCGCACAGAAGCTCTTGGTCCTGTTGCACAACTGTGCGCCGAAGCAGGGAGCAGCCACTAAATGGGACGACACGCTGAAGTCTACTGTCAACGCTACGCACGCTACCTGCGACCGTGTCTTCAGGTCGGTCGTTGAAGACTGGCGATCCGTTGCCGGAATTCAGCCCTCTGCGCCCA
>Ga0265798_10004130_pt1 | contig 20248 bp, 28 predicted proteins | sample P3T30metagenome_FD_192430 | JGI IMG/M metagenome (GOLD analysis project Ga0265798, IMG submission 192430) | Plant litter microbial communities from East Loma Ridge, Irvine, California - P3 T30 | ecosystem: Environmental > Terrestrial > Plant litter > Unclassified | place: USA: California... | reverse complement strand
CGACCTTGCGGCGCAGCAGTCGCGGCACTCGACAAACGTAGACCGGTCAAGACAAGCCCATGGCCAAAACCAAACTCGGCAGGAACGAACTTCTACGCGTCGGCACGCGTTTGTTGGGGCCCTTCTCCACATGGCCGCGCTAAGGCGGCAAAAGGGGGGCTCGAAACTTCGGATGTTGCAGGAACAGATCGCCCCCCCCCATCAACACAACGTTTTTTTTTCCCACAAAGACAGAAAATGACGACTTGCTCTGTCAGGCCGGGGCATCATGGCCTTGACTCATTCCAAGCACATATCTGGGAGTTGCTGACGCTTCTACCGGGAACTAACGCCCGTAGGTCCACGCTGAGCTGGGGGGAGCCAGCTGAAGTGAATCTGGCCCCACAGCGGATTGGGATACACAATTTTGCCTTTGCGGATGACTTTGTGGATCAGGCAATAGTCGGGCTTGCCGGTATTGGACATGAGCAACGACGGCTAGAGATGGGGGACGAAAAGCGTCCCCCTCGCTCGACCACTGATAGCAACCCACTCCATAATGCCCAACTCAACGGCTATCCCCCGACGTTACTAATTCTTTTCTGGCCCTGACCGAGTATGGTGGAGCAGTTCGCACGACAGGCACACACGCGACAGCAGTCATACTGATGTAGTTGACTGCTGGGCACATGTGTTGCTGCCAGACGTTCGATCTAGCAGCTCTGTCGCATATGCATATGCATGGTGGCTGCAGGGTCAATCCAATCAGAGCGTCTGGCAAGTGTCTGCCATGGCAAGACGTTGCTGGAGAGGGCGCAGGACTGGGACTGGGACTGGACGACTGGACGACTGGACCTCGACGACAGCCCACACGAGATTGGGTATTTGCTGCAAAGGTGGCCGGCTGGCCTCTCGCTGGTGCTTGGTGTTGGGGAACGACGCCGCACTCTGTCAGTGTAGACGCCCATGGAGGCGTCTTGGGGGGAGCGGTCGCGCGCGTCGGAGTGGGATGCCCTTTTGGACTCGTCGAATCACGATGCACGAGCGCAAAAGAGGTGAGAGCTGAAGGGTGGGTAGCTCGGGCTGGTTGGAGCCAGTGCCTGGACCCGACGGCGCATGCTGGCCGTCAGTCCCGGCTCTGGTGCACATGGTGGCCGTGTACGCATGCCTGGTCGCTGGCCTTGGCTACTGTGAAAGGCCTTCCGGGGTCGGGCCACGCTAGCCTAGGGCCAATTGGGGCCGGCAGGGGTCTGTGGCCTGTTCACTCTCTCAGGATCGCCGCCTCCACCTGAACTTTAGTACTTACCCTCAGGCGGCCCAACCAGGAGCCACACCCAAGACAAGGGCTTCGTCCTGCATCGCGCACTCTCCCTCATGCCGCACCGGCTTTTTTCCTACTTCTTACCACAACGTCCCGTCGTTTGCCTTCACTCGCTTTGGCCTCCAGTGCCTCTACACCCGACTATAAACCTTAATACGCTCTTTAGACGTGCCGTGTTTAGACTAACGGGCACATCACAACTCCACCTTTTATTGTTTCGTTTGCTTGACGTGCGGACATCTTGTCAAGCACAACAATCACAGTGCCTGGTTTCACCTGCGCGGCATTGCCTAACAAGAGCACACCCTATAGCAAACCCACCTCGTTACTTGGCTCAGGCACGGACAAGTCCCTCGCCGCTTGTGCTGCCCACCCTCTATAACCATCTGGCCCTCGCATCTTTTTGGACGGAAGTGAGCATACTGCTGGTCAGACTTGCATGTCACACATGGTCAATACACTCTAGTCGGATCATCCCTTCGTAAAGAGCTCTGGACTTGCAACATGGCGGACAACACCACATCAGCAGCCGATCTCCGAGGGCGTTGCCCCCCTCCTTTCTACGATGCGGCACAGTTTGGTTTTGGCGGATGTACGTACTCCCAACCCTCCCCCATCTTGGAACAATCACTAAGGAAACAGTCGTCGAGGGCAGGTTCTGTGCGCCTGTGGGAAGCACTGGCCTCGTATGCTGTCTGCCTTGTCCCATGACCGATTTCCTATACCCAAGCAGTGAGTGCCCATTGCCTGCACACTGTTGTCCCCAGCCTTGCTGATGATGAGTCCAGGTTTCAACACGGCGTACCGTGCCGCCGAAGTCCTCAACGTCGTTGGTCTTGTATTGCTGGTCTTCATGTTGATCACATATGCCGTCCTACCGGCAGAGAAGACACGCCGCCACTATCTCAGCTACTGTCTCATCATCGCCGCAATCTTCATGGCTGTAAGGTCGCTGTCAATCACTGGCGTCACCCATATGCTAACATCCCTCAGCTGGGCTTTGTGATACCCTTCGGTGCCCAACCGGAGCAGTGCTACGACAAGATCACCCCCAACGACATGTATTCGAGCTTGACATGCGCCTTCTCGGGCGCCTTCATTCTTTCGGGTGGCATGTCAATAGGTGTTTGGATCTTTATCCGTGCCCTCTCCATGCACCTTCAGATCTGTTGGGATGTCACGCCAGGAAAAAAGTTCTTTTACTGGGCTCAAGGCCTAGGTTGGTCCATCGCAGCCACCTTCTTCACTCTCACCATCACCATCACCGGAGTCTCTTTCAGGTTTGGCGATGTCTGCCATGTGAACGCTGAGCATTCGATGGAGGACTTCTGGGGTCCGTTACTCGCTATATCTGGCGGTGCCATGGTCATCCAGATAGCAACGTAAGTTGTGCCCACACGAGGCTTACACATCGCACCGCTAACATGTACTCGCAGCTTCGTCTACTGTATCAAGGTCTATCTCCAAAACATGTTCAGTGACGATGCAACCGACACCCAGAGCAGCGCCGGCCTTCCATCCTATACCACCAGCTTGCGCAAGCGATCCGCACGAGTCGTCTACCGACGTGTCCGCAAAGTCCTCTATCTCCAGTGGCGTGGTATAATGGTTGTCGTCTTCATTCTCGTCGATGTCATCTTCTTCTCCGTGGTTTTCGTCTGGCTAAACAACGTCACAACGCACGCCACCGCCAACGTCGAGGAACTCTACCCGTTTGTGTTATGCTTGATGCAGCATTCCGAGGATCCAGCTCCGTGTTTCGAAATCGGCCAGGCATTCGCTGTCAACGAATCTACAGTCATTGCAGTCCTCATCATGCTGTCCTTTGCTGGAATCCAAGTATTCTTCTTACTCGGCCGTTGGAGCATGGTCGGGGGATGGCGGGACTTTATCAGAAGCAAGTTTAGCAAAAACGGCGAGTTTGTATCGTTGGACGCCAGGAAGCCCACCGATGATGTACTACGCCAATTCGAACTCAAGAACTTTGACCAGAAATCACCCCCGACCGCATACTTTACTCCCGGGCTGGCCAGTTACGCTGTCGAGAATCCACGATCGGATACTCCCGACCATTTCAACAAAGAGATACAGCGTGAATACAGGAGTCCTACTCAAAGCTTCTCGACCCCAAGGCCACAATCCCGGGCACAGCACATAGAATGGGATCCTAGAAGTTCAATGGCAAGAGGTGGTTTGGGATTGCATCCTCCTTCCGATAACGACCAAAAGATCTGAGAATGAAATCAACAAAAAGTTCTCCTCCTTTTCCAATAACCTTCCAAATCCAAGTGTCAAACCCATCGTCTAGGCTACAGGCATGTTTGGACCGGCTCATTAAGCCGCCACTTGTAGCACCACACGCGGACAACGACACATTTCGTAAGCCTGTCGATCGCAGTGTTGACAGTAGCAATGCTACCCTTGTCCACGCTTACGCCTACCCGTCACCAGTCACTTCCCGCGTGGTCAGCAGTGACTATACAAGGTTAGATGCCGCTTCCTCACGACATACTCGCCAAAGGAACCATACGGAAGTCAAAAGCCCCTTTGGGTGGCCATGACATTCCCCGCCGGCGGTGGTTTTTTCCATCATCTGCATTCAGCTTCCGGAATCCTCATAGTCCCAAAGGATTCACCTTCCTGGATTTTGGCGCACATGGACACGCGCGGCGTGCGGGCGACGGCCAAGGCCTTGGCCTTCGTTTACTTGCTCATCATCGTGGGATCTCCATGGACTTCATTACGACCTAGTGAGATGATCACCGCCCGCCCCATGTAGGCGGCGTCACCCTCCAGACATGGGGGCTGAAAAGTTCCGAGTTCCACTTTGTTATCTCTGTTCGCTCTTTGCTTTTTTTTCCCGCGGTCGTATACCGCAGGCGAACACTCTCAAACTACCGTGAATTGTCCGACATGGACCCTTGCTCCGGAACGATATTTCCTATGTCTCAAACGAGCGCTACTAGTGCACCAATGCATCATTCCCAAGTTTCCACATTCGATCAGTCTCTGCATGTAGGACTAGCCCTGCAGATCTAATCTTAGTCCAACTATTAAACCTCACATATAGTAGAGCAGACATGGACTGCAATAGATTTATTGACAAACTGTAATAATACTTCCTTCTATCCGCTTACATGCACGGGTCCCCTTCCCCAAATGGTCATCTGAGCACCCAATGCCGTCCTTCACGACGCTGATCCACTGGCTGCACCCCACAACGTACCGGCAACGCGGGTGAAAAAACACGGCGTTCTAGATGTCGATCTTGGCAGAGAAAGGAAGACATGCGCAAGTTTGTCGCCGAATAAAAGAAAACGGCCCAGAAAAAAATGGCAAGAGAAGCACTGATCTTCCTTGTCTTGTGCTGGGGTCCCTGTCAGCGACATTGTGGTGCTGAAAGTTTCGGTAGTACTCTCCGTGACGGATGCAGACGACTGGCATTTATCCCCAAACGGACGAATCAGCATAGAGCCGTGCCGGAACTCGATGCTGCTCCGCGCAGTTGGGTCTTTCCTGCCTCTTTCCGGTGGCCTTTTTGCGGTTCCTCTGCATTCCGCTGCGCTCCGTCGAGCTCCGTACCTGTTGCCCAACAGAACAGCAGCAGGTGCCCAGGGCCCATTTATGCGCAGCGGTCCCGCGCCTTGCCACGCCTTGAGACCCAGAGGCCGCGGAAGCAGCTGCAGCTGCAGAAGTCGAGGCACACTTCACGCCGCACGGGGGAGTTTTACGATCTGCAGAGATTCATCCTCCAAGGCACCTAGCTACCGTCCCTAACAAGGCGGCCCTGGTCTTCCAGAACAGCGTTCGACGGGAAGACACGCGACTGCCTTGGAGGACGGAGGCTTGCGATGAATTGAGAAGTATCTCCATCCCATGTGTGGGGCCATGGCGGCATCTCACAGCTGCGAAAGGTATAATGATGCGCTCTTTGGGTGCAGGGCATGAACGCGTGCTCGGCTCGAGCTGCAGGAACAGGCATCTAGGCTATAAAGCAGATGGCCTGAGGGGACAAGGGTGCCAAAAGTAGCTTGGAGGCGCTAAGGATGAATCCTTCGCCGGCTCGGCTCAGTGTGTTTCAAAGGTAACCGAGATGAAGAAGCCGGACGGGGGGTGAAAGACGTTCGAAGCGAAATCAGCATCGGATTCGATTAGGGCTTACTGCTTACTTTGTCATCGGCTGAGAGAGAAGAAGAAGAGAGAGTGGTGGAGACGGAGGATCGGAGGCTCTACAATGAATGGTATTGACGGACCGTATCGTGTTCACGTGCTCCAGCGCGCCGCGCTGAATCCGAAACTCTTGGTACTGTCAAAGGACCCCCTTGTGCGGCTGGAGTTGTTGTTAGCTCTTGTTTGGCTGTCATTGTGTAAGTCGCATAGGTATGTTGGGCAGACATCCCAAGCGATATATGCACTACACTTGTGCGTCATATCAACTTGTCTGTGTCAGAGGCATGAGGGCTTCGTATCATGAAACTTCGGCATTGACGTGCGCGCGCTCGATTGTCCCCATTGTGGCTAGCATCAAATGTGCAACTCTGACCAAATATCTCTCCGATTCCACTGCTTGCCTGCTTTGTCTTCCAAGCTTCTTTTGCATGCTGACAGGTTCAGCTAGATTGGCTGGCACTCTGTGTCTGTTTCAGATCCATGGGGTGCATGTGCAACGCCTAGTGCGCTCCCGTGTGCTAACAACACCCTCACATGAGGTATAATTGTTCTTACGCATGGTCCCATGCACCAGCTTCGAGCCCTATCCTCACGTCTCCCTGCTGTGAGTGGTTGGAAGCGGTGCAGTCCTAGACGGCCGAGTACTATGCCGTTTCCCTAAGCTCTCGATGGATTCTTTTCCTTTTACCAAGGCATTGACTGCATCTGAGATGCTACACTCCTTCCTAGATTGGTAGTATATTCGCAACACCCACCCCTCTAGTGCAGTATGGCGACTTGATGTTTCGCCAGGCCTTGTGCGATGGCCTGCGAACACCATCGCTTCTCGTCCGGTATCCATCTCCAAAAAAATGGACGCTATTGAGTTACGTGTAGGACGTGCGATGCCATGTCTTACCTGAAGATGTTTGTCGAGGCCTCGATATTGCGTGATCGGCCCAATGTTTTGCAACGTCATGACGTATAGCAATGGGAGAGGAGCGCCCACAACAGCGCACGCGTATCGATTTGTTCCATTCCCCTCCCCCACCAACGTTATCGTTGGCAAGCAACGCGGGCTTCTCCGGCAACCAAGCTCCTCCGCCTCCACATTCAAGCGCAGCCGTTTCTTTCCAAGCCGCGACTGCTGCTACGTACCCTGATTTCTGCATCGTTTAGCGATCCAATTGACTTGACTTCACAACGTTACATCGTAAGCATGGTTGCGATGGGAGGCGGTCCAGAGCTTCCGTCCCGAGGCACGCCCAAAGAGAAGGAACTCGTGTTGTGCACGCTGCCATGGCCTGAAGAGCGAGCAGCACGGGGCATCAACGCCCTGAAAGAAGCTTTTGGCGACGTGGAAGTAAAGTACTATCATTCCATGTACAGCAATGGAAAGCCAGAACCACTCGATGTTCCTGAAGGTAAGTGAGCATGACGGCGCAAATGGTTTGTAGTTGCTTTTGTACGACTTTGGGGGGCGCAACGGGGCTGCATTGGCGTCACCGATCAGAGCATATGGGGGGAAAAAGCTTATTGTATTGACATGTTTGTCTGACATGTGTTATACATGTACGAATACTAGAAGACTGACCCTACAACCAGACATTCTTCGACGCGCAAATTACATGGCAACGCTCTTCTGGCTTCCTTCGTCACCAAAGTCCATCCCATCCACCAAACTCATCCAGTTCTTTTCTGCAGGCACAAACCATGTTAGCAGTCATCCCGTCTACACAGACTCTGAGATTCCGCTATGTTCGGCAAACGGTGTCCATGGCCCCCAGATCGCAGAGTGGGTCATCATGATGGATTTGGTACATAGCCATAGCTACACGAAGCTTTACGATAACCAGAAGAAGAAGATCTGGAACCAGGCAGATGGCTCCAATGTTAGCGATCGAGTCGGAAAGAAGGTCGGGATTTTAGGGTACGGAAGTATCGGACGGCAAGGTATGTTGATCACTTCCTCTAGACCCGGCCACGCAAACTTTTTAGGGGATGCGGAAACGTCTCCATCTTGTCACATGCATAGCCATGATGGCTCTTCTTTTCTTTTCTTTTTCCGATCGGACTTTCAGTCAAACTCTCTTGCTGGACAGGTCATGTCGAGTCATGACCGTATCGACCCATTCCTGCCCCTCCCCTCTAATGAGCCAATGTTCCAAGCTAATTCGCGCATGCAGTCGCTCGCGTAGCAAAAGCAATGGCCATGGACGTGATAGCTTACACTGCGTCGCCCCGCAAAACCCCCGAATCCAAGCGTGATGGGGGTTACATTGTGCCCGGTACCGGAGACCCAGATGGCAGCATCCCCAGCGCATGGTACAGTGGAACCGATAAAGAAGATATGCACGAATTCCTGAAACAGGAAATTGATTTACTTGTGGTTGCTGTACCATTGACGTAAGCAATAGACTCTTCTCCTTTTCTTCGGATTGTAGCTTCAATTACCTGCTTTGAACACATGACTAACACGCAGTCTGCAGCAAGACAACGACTCATCTCCTGTCTACCGACGAGTTTGAGCTTTTGCACAAGTCGAACCCCAGGGGTACTTATGTTGCCAATATTGCGCGTGGTCAGATCATTGACCAAAAGGCCCTCATCACTGCTTTGGAGCAAGAGCAGATTAGTGGTGCAGCACTCGATGTCACGGACCCGGAGCCGTTACCAAAGGATGATCCACTGTGGGAAGCACCGAATGTGCTCATCACGCCACACTGCAGTGGATCATCAGACGTTTATGCTGATCGAGCGTTCCAGGTGCTGATCGAGAACATCAAGAGAGACAGGAGTGGGGGCAAACTGATCAACGAGGTGAACCGTAAGAGGGGCTATTGAAAACGTGGTGTACTACAATTCCATGTAGACATGACAGGGTAGTGTGAATAGATGATCAGTACAGGGTATAATAAATAGTCCGATAGACTCTGCATGCCACAACCTTGTATGCTAGTGCAACTGGCCATACAGCTCTACTCCCTTCGGCTTTCGGCAGCATTATAGAAGCTCGAATGCTATGCATCATTGGCCGTGTATCACCGTCGGTTGAAGATGCCAGAAAGCATGTTGCTAGCCAGACTACTTGCAAGACCTGAGCCGTACATGGCATTTGAAGCAAAGCCTGTCGCCTGACTAAACTTGTCGCACCTGGAAAACGCGAGCGTATTCGTAATCGTGAGGACGAGAGCAATGACTGTACAACTGTTAGCCTTGCCGTCTTTGGGACATGTCTCTCTTCCACCAACCCGCCTCCCTCCCCCACTCTCTCCTCCATCTCTCTCTTCACCATATATGAACGAAACATCATACATACCCACAAGCGTCAACCAAATAAACTCCAAACTAATCAGCGCCACAACCGCCAACACCACCCACAGCACCGGCTGCGCGTACAGCGCCAGCCAAAAGAAGCGCTTGTCCGTCGCATTAATCTGCCTCCCCGTGTCCGGGTCCAAACTCTCAAACACCCAGCGCCCATCCCCCGTATTCGCATCCACCTCGTTCCACCACCGCAATCCGACCAGCCGGCGGCCCGCAATGTTCTTGAGGTAGTAAAAGTCCATGGCCAGCAGCAGGATTGTGATGATGAAGATGAGGACGAAGTTTGAGGTTAGGAGGCGGAGGCCGAGGAGGTAGACTACTAGCGATGCTGTTTTTTTTATTATTAGCTTCTGGGGTGGTGGGAGAGTAAATGGGTGAGTGAGAGAGAGAGAGAGAGAGAGAGAAAGGAAAGGGTAGGGAATTCATGGAATTAGGCACGTACAGATGCGGAAAAAGAGAAATGTCAGCAGTGTTATGGGATGGCTGCTCAGGCGCCAGCTTAGCGATCCGGGCGCGGGCGCGGGCGGCGCTGTTTGTGCGGGCTCCATTGGCGTTTGGTTGGTGGTTGGCGTTGAGCTGGGAGAATGTATGTATCTATGGGTGAGCTTCACGTGGCTACATTTCTCAGGGAATACGCGTCGGTCGGCGATCGGCGTTTGGGGGTGGTGGAGCTTGCGCCCTGCCGCGGTCTCCCCTCCCCGCACGTCATAGGGCGTCCTCTCCCGAGGTATGCGGCATGTAAAACGGTCATCTTGCGATATGCAAGTTTTGTATTCCCTCTATTGTTTGTTCGAGAATTTTTCTGTGTAGCTTTTTAGATATATCATGGCGGCGTCAATTATTCGTAGGGCGTGCATGTACGGTATGTAATTGACAAACTCCTCCTTCCAATCCCTCCCCCAAGTCCACAGCGCAGCAGCAATAATCTCGTTTACTAACATCAACCTTTTCGACACAAGTGCCCTCTTCGTCCAAAAAGATGCTGGAGAAATCTTTTGCCATGCACGCCGACAACGTAACCTACGACCTCGAAGACAGCGTCGCACCGCACATGAAAGCCTCGGCACGCGCGAACCTGCGCTCCATTCTCTCCACCCCGCGTCCCTCTGGCATAAAAGAAATGTGCGTGCGTATAAATAGCGTAGACACGGGTCTTGCCCTAGACGACCTGACCGAGGTCCTCAAGGGTGAGTACCTAGACGCCATCATGCTGCCCAAATGCGAGAGCGCTGCGGATCTGCATTTTGTAACGGACGTGATACGGCATCTGAGTCCGGAGCGGCACCCAAGTAGTAGTCCAGTAGGGAACGGAAAGAGGGAACCAGTGCGCATAATAGCGCTTATAGAGAGCGCGAAAGCGATTCAGAATCTCAGCTCCATATGTGCGGCCTCGCCCTACCTTTCTGGGCTGGTGTTTGCGGCCGAGGATTTCGCAAAGGACATGAGTCTGACGCGTACGCCTTCGCTCATGGAGTTTTTGTACGCGAGAAGTGCGATTGCGACAGCTGCAAGGGCGGCCGAGTTGCCGTCGACTATTGACCTGGTTTGTACGAGTTATAAAGGTGAGGAGGGGCTCAAGACGCTGGAGGAAGAGTGCTTGAATGGGAAGGGCTTGGGGTTTAATGGGAAGCAGTGTATACACCCTACCCAGGTCGCCGTATGCCATAAAGCGTTTAGCCCTGGGGAGAAGGAGCTCGAGTGGGCGGCGAGGATAGTGATTGCGGATGAGAAGGCTAGTCAGGCGGGGCGGGGAGCATGGACACTAGACGGCAAGATGGTTGATGCGCCGGTTGTCAAGAAGGCGCGTGCGGTGCTGGAACATGCTCAAGTGTGTGAAATGGACGTCAGCGCTGTGAGGGAAAGGTGGAAGGGCCAGGAGCCCGAGTAGCTGCGAATCATATGCTGCTGCCTGTATGTCCATATTCCTACATGCTTTCCTTGCCTGGTGAGGCTTCATGCTCTATATTACTACACAGTAATCATGACGCTTGCGTTCTTGTACCAGCTTAGTAGCGGATTGTCTCCGTTCTTTGTAGTCGTTTCCGCAATATCTGCTCGACCGGCCATGAAGTCTTCATGGAGATATGTGCGTGCAAAGCGGCCTGTTATGGCTGTATACATGGGTTCCATGACTGCAAAATCGGTGGGAAAGAGGATATCAAAGTAGCCTTGATGGACCTGAATTTTGTTAGTGATTGTCAGTCAGATTCGACACGAGGACCTACAAGAGGGGTGGAGACAGGAATCATCTGCCTCTTGTACCTCGTCTGCACCACCGGTGCATTGATACCTTCGACCGAATCGCCGAGTTTGTGAAAGTCACTACTGACCAACTTATGATTTGGAAACTTTTCATAGAGCGTATAGAAGAACTGCATCAGCTTCGTCGGTATGTATTCTGGCTTACTCATATTTGATCGGAACGGTATCAAACTCGTCAAGTTCTGCATTACTCGCGAACCTTGCAGCGGATGCGGGTATGTCGTACACGCAGCGTGTCTGCGTTTGAGGAATTTGGTCGCAAGAGGATCGATTTTGCGAGAGTAATGTTCGAAGAGCTCGCCACGGGGGTCAACAACAACTTGGGATTGGTATGGCATGCCGGTTTCAAAGTCGTACTTTAACGCATCATGAGCAAAATTGTCAAAGACTTCGAGCGCGAGAAAGTAGCAAGGCGAGGAGACGTAGATGTTCCAGTCGAAGATGCTGCGATTGACAATCTCTACCTTGTCCGAGTGGCCTCGTGCGTATGCGGAGTGGCCCAGACCTTTTTGTTGGAGGTCGGCCAGCTGGCTGGAGATTTCAATGATCTTGAACTTTGTTCGCTCGTACACCTCTGGGTGTACATCTCTTATAAAGTCCAGAATATTCAACATCATGGTTCCGTTGCCCGCGCCCATTTCGTATATGTTCAAGTCGTGATAGGGGTAAAAGTTATACTTGTAGTCTTCGACCAGGTACCGCGCGATCGCTTCACCATAGTAGGGCGAGAAGAGTTCGGTCGGAGTATGCCAGAGCTGACGCAGGTCGTTGGGCTCTTGATAGTCGAGTTCGTCCTCGAAAGCTGTGTAGCGGTGCCGCAATTGCTGGAAGAACTCGTGCTCTGAGCTCATGGCGTTGAATTCGAATGGGTCGCCGGGTGAGAAGATGACCACTTGCTTCGAGAAATAGCCGTAATTTGGATTATACAGACTGTCTGCACACCTATTAGTACAAATCATATAACCCAGAGCGACCACGCACCATCTATAAAATCTCGCAACAACATCTTGACTCTCCGCGGTCTTTCCCTCCTACTCCGCAGCATGTCCGCTGTAACCATTGGATATCTCTCAAACTCCTCGATTCTCTCCTGAGGAAATGTGTGCTTCCTCGGGGTCCATCTGCTTTCCCGCTTCGTCTCCCCTTCTCCCAATCGTGTGGCTTTCCCTCTCCTTTGCTGGTGTGGTATGCGGGCAGCTGCGAGAGTCGGACGACCTCCGCGGGCAAGACATTGCGACGCTCGGTGTGAGAACAGCTGGCGGAAAAGCTGCGCGACGAGAGGCGAATCCATTGACACCAACGGGGAGCGTCGCGAAAGCGTCGCGACAAGTGAGGGAACTTTGGTAGTCTTGCGCGAATCGCACGTGGTGAGCTTTGCGGGACACCCACGCCAAGGCAACGACATTGCCAAAGCTCCACTTTCCTACCATTACTCACAATCTACATAATTTCGAACTTCTGCGCCCTAGAAAATGTCCGATCACACAAGGTATTATATTCTAGGGGCTTTTCTACTAGGTGTCACCTTGACCACTATATACAACAAAAATCTTGCAAAATTAGAAAATCTTGATGCAGGCTCGAAATCTTCTTTTGAGCAACGGAGAAGATTAGTGTCAAGTTTGGCAAATATCAACGATTTGGACACCCTGAAGAAGAAGATATCTCAACTTGAGAGTGCGTTGGAACAAGGCACAGAGAACATCAAACAGGGCATCGAAGGATGCATAGGCGACACTCCGCTTATCAGGATAAAGTCACTTTCTGAATACACTGGATGTGAGATATTTGCAAAAGCCGAGGTAGAGTCTCCGAGTTGACTTTATGGCTATTTTCACTGATGCGGCAGGTTAGTTTCTAAACGGAGCGGGCAATAGTCCAAAAGACCGAGTCGCTTTGAGCATCATCGAGATGGTAAGAATCAGACACACTACAGAATCTATTGTAAGTGACCGCTGTACTCATGCAGTAACAGGCAGAAGAAAGGGGACTTCTTGTCCCACACTCGGGGGACACTATCTACGAAGGCACAGTGGGAAGCACCGGCATTTCACTAGCGGCAATATGCAGAGCACGAGGATACAAAGCGCATATGTGAGTTTTCCATGTGATGTGAAGAAAATATAACTGACAAGCGAAAGCTGTATGCCAAACGACATGGCAATCGAAAAGTCTGACCTCCTATTGAAGCTCGGTGCTGAAGTAGAAAGAGTGCGACCAGCACCCATCGTAGATCAAAAGCAATTTGTCAATCTTGCACGATCACGGGCGGAAGAGCATACTGCTAGTTCCAAAAAGCCGGGACGAGGACTCTTTGCCGATCAATTCGAGACAGAAGCCAACTGGCGCGCACACTTCACAGGCACCGGACCTGAGATCTACGAACAGACCGGACATTGTGTGGATGCATTCGTTAGTGGTGCTGGTACCGGAGGCACCATCTCTGGTGTTGCCTTATTTCTGAAGTCCAAGCTACCTGATCTCAAGGTTGTCCTTGCAGACCCCCCAGGCAGCGGCCTATTCAACAGGGTCAAGTACGGTGTCATGTTCGACCCTAAAGAACGAGAAGGAACACGCCGGAGACACCAGGTTGATACGATTGTTGAAGGCATTGGCATAAACCGGGTGACGCACAACTTCGACGTTGGTCGAGAGCTGATTGACGATGCGATCAGGGTCACTGACGATCAGGCCATATCCATGGCACGCTGGTTGGTTGAGCATGATGGCATCTTCGTTGGAAGCTCTAGTGCGGTGAACTGTAAGTTGTGAAGCTTTTAGCAGAAGAAGAAGCTGACTTATGGAAGGTGTCGCTGCCACGAAGCTTGCAAAGTCGCTGGGACCTGGCCATCGCATCGTCACCATTCTATGTGACAGGTAAGACAACACCTTGTTACCTTGAGGCCGTGCTAACATCTCCGGAGCGGTGCAAGACATCTGAGTAAATTTTGGAAGAACACCGAGCCTATTGGTAGCGTCGACAGTGATGTGTCTCTCCAAGCCATTCTCGACGCTTGAGACATTGTCTGGCCGTAAGTACACGACTACAGATGCCTCACCAAACCCAGAACTTCCACCTCTGTAAACATGAACAGAGACGGTTTCGGCCAGCAAGAGTCTGACGGAGCTGCTGATTGCATTTGAAACGAAATGCGCTGTCGCATTCAGATTGTGAAAGATGTGCCAGCGCAACAGTATGTCAGTCAACAAGCCACCGCATCTTGAAAAAGGAGGATCGATTCGCCTTCTTCGGCAATCACCACTGCCATGGAGTATACAACACTGTGCAGTAGCAACCTTCCATTATCCAATCGAACACAACAGACATTTGATAGAAGCGAGACAAAGATTCTACTTTTCACAAGAGCCTTGGAGCCAGAACACCATGTCTTAGGCAGCGCAATTTTCGTAACAAAGAACAAATGTCCAACAATGCCCATTCTCTTCTGACACCCTCTTTGTCAGTTTGTGTCTCCTTTATATACTCCCAGCGGACCTCCAACCCTGCTCGCTTTGCTGCAGTCCCGGCTACCATTCCTTTGCAAACAAACCACACGCAACCGATTCCCCGCAGCACAAACTTCTCCTCCACTCATTCCGCAAAAAAAAAGACGGAAGAAGCTTACCGGAAGGAGCAAAAAAAAGTGAAGCAAGAAACCAGATCCAATAACCCCCCACAAACAGGAAATCCATGCCTACCCAACACATGAGCTCTCAAAACGGTATCAACAAAGCAAACCGCACCAAACCAAGCCTATCATCACCATCGCCATCCCGCAAAATGTCACTATCCCGCCGAAACCCGGCCCTCGCCCTCAAACTCTCCCAAATGCGCCTCACAATCGCGCCCATAGTCCACGTAGAAAGCGGGCTACCAGCACCCGACTACCCGCCCACCATACTCTCCCTCTTCCTCCTCACAGAAGCCCAACTCGACGCCCTCGCAGCCTACTACTCCCAATCCAGCCCTTCCCACCTCACCCGGCAGTACCCCTGCACCATGGACTGGCAGCACCCTTTTCTCGACACCAGTGACGCGCTAGCCGAAGATTGCAAGCTCGACCATCTGGAGCGGCTGAAAGTCAAGATGAGAATGTTTGCTCGCTTCATTGGCATGCGGGGCGCCGAGACGCCCAGGTGGGAGTATGAGCGGCAGATTGAGATTTTGGGGAACAAGGTCCGGAGGAGTGTGAGGGCGGAGGCGGAGGCGGAGGAGGAGGAGGAGGAGACTGCGTTGAGGAAGTTTTGTTGGACGGGCACGGGGGGGAGTCGGTTTTGATCGACGATGTTTTCTTTCTTTTATATGTATGTGTGTGTAAGTTAGGTAAATAATTCACATACAAGTTCTTGTTCAAAACATGAAGAAAAAACTCCAAAACTTATTTTCTACAGTAGGTTTTTGCTTTTTCATGTTTATGATTTCAACTAGTATACTTTTCTCTGTATATGTGGTCAATTGGTAGAAAGGTGGGACGGACAGTGTCATCGGTCATCTATGGGGGTTGTGTTTTTTTTCACGCAGAAGATATTATTCTGGTAGTCATGATAACCCATAAAGAAGTTGCATTCCTTCCGTGTCGAGAGAGGCAGAATCCCTAAGAAAAAATGGGGAGGGGGTGGGAGAGGGACGGAAACAAGAAGCTCACGGCAAATAAAGTGAGTGATATTTCTATTTGAGTGCAACTTGTCAACACTATTCAAACAGTCTTAAATCTATCCTACCATCCTTTTTCTACCTAAAAAAAAACATAGCCCTCTACCAACGAAGATCCACAGCTAAATTCATAACAGCCCTCCCCTTTTCACCACCAGGCATATTGAATCCAAACTGCCCACTCCTCACAACATCCCTCTGTAACCTCAACCCCGCATCACGCAACCGCCACTCCTCAGACCCTATATCCCGCTCCTCCAACGCCACAACATTCTCACTCCCAAGCTCAGGGTCATAAAACGGCGACTTTGGATCCGTCGAATTGAGCGAAAAGGCACTAGCCGGCGGCACACAAACCGTTCCCTGTACCGGCAACTCACCAGATTGGAAGTAGGCCCTCACATGTCCCATGAGACAAGGATCGGGCGAAGAAATAGAGCAGTGGCCAGCATGGTCACTTACCAAGTGACTGCTGCCGGGGAAAAGATTGTGCATGTAGCGGCCGCCACGCAGGGGCGTAACGGGATCAGCAGTGCTACTGATGAAGAGAACAGGGTGCGAGGTGTTTCCGCCAAAAGGGCCTTTGAACCTGTAGTTTGCGCGGATTTTCCACGAGGCGCAGCGCATCCTGAGCATGGACCAAAAGGAGCCGCCGGTGGGGGCTATGGTGTCTAGAACTTGCCAATATTCGGTGAACTCGGCTTTGGTCATAGCGCTTTGGCTGATACCATCGCTGCAGAGGATTGCTGTCATGGGCACGACACCGTCTAGAAAGTCTAGAGGTGAGGAGGCGTTGGCAGCACAGGAATAGATGTGCGTGTAGTGGTAAGCATCGACCAGCTGGTCGATGATGGGACCGCCTCCGGCTTCAATGGCAGAGAGTATGTAGGCGAGCATTGGGAACAGAATACGAGGCTGGTAGACAGATGAGAACATGAAGAGTTTGAGATCAGACCATGTGAGAAAGTCAGGACCTTCTGGGGAAACGATGGGGAAGGGGTTGTGGTATAATGAGTTGATGATCTTTTGGGAACGCTGTTCTATGTCTGCGATGCTGGAGTTTGTGGTTGCCAAGGGACATGTGTCAGGGCCTGCGTGGTAACAAAAACTGTAAAAGGACCGTATGGCCTTTTCAGTGTCGGTGAGACTGCCATTGCCGAAAGAATGCTGGTAGTCGTACGAACTGACAACACCGTCGAGAATGACGCGGCCGACACGCTGGGGAAACATGGAGGCAAAGGTGGATCCGAGTTGAGTACCGTACGAGAAGCCCCAGTATTGGAGCTTGCTTTCTCCTGGAATGTACGTCGTACTACAAAGGTTGCCGGCCGTGCGAGCTACCTCTTTTGCGACGTACTCGGCATGCCTTTCGGTAATCTCCAGCATGTCTCTAGCAACAGACGCCGTGGACATGTACTGCTTGATATCCGGGCCACTCTGATATTCTTCAGCGAGTTTGCAAGACGCTCCAAAGGCATGCGTCATCGACCACAGTCTACCAAGAGCTGCATCTGAGCTTCCTATGAGGCCCTCGTTTGTTTCCCGCAGATTCCACGACCATGCCGACGGCTGATCAGGCATGCACTGGGCAGCAGGTTCAGTCCAGCCGATGCCTCGAGGGTCAAAGCCGATTATGTCAAAGTATCTTGCATCAATAGAAGCGTGTTCAGGATGAAGGCTAGAGTCCACTACGGCCTGTATCGATTCTGCGGTATCGAGAGCAAACGCAGCGCCAGCGCCTCCTGGACCACCGGGATTCAGCAGAATAGGCCCACCATATCGTGGATCGTCGACAGGAACTACAGCCGGTAGCTTGGTAATGGCGATGCTAACAGTGTGGCCGGGATAGCTGTCGTTGAAGTAATCCAGCGGCAAACTCAGTTTCGCACATTGAAAGCCGCTAAAGCACGGGTGGAATGCCAAGTGCTCTGTAGCCGTTATCTGCGGGCTTCATTAGTCTTTCTTTTCAAATTGTTAGTGCTGGGGGATTGAGATGGTCTCAATATGCCCTCTGATGACTAAAACTGGGGTTGTGGGTCGGCCAAGTTTGACAAAGCGGCCATGTTGTTACAAGTGCTGGGTAGCGGCATGTAAGTTTAGTCCGCCAAGTTACGGTCAATTTTTGCCATTGAAGCCGCAGACGAGGCCCGTCGTGTTTGTAGAAGCAGGTAATGTCAAGTGAGGAAGTAGCCACCTGCTGTGCAACTTGGACAATCATGCAATTCGACCTGATAAGATGGGGAACGCCTTGAAGGGGGTTCGGAAAACACGTGCGCGGTGCGAGGGCCAAGCAACGCTGTCTAAACATACCTCATTCCACTCAAAAGCAGCAGCATGCGAAGCAAGCTCTGTGTCGGGAACAAAGGGGATCTTCCACCTCTTCAATGCAGGAAATATCGTATCCACTGCTGCAAAGCAGACGAGCGTGACGAAAGTGGCAGTGAGTGCGTGCCACCGAACCTTGGACCTCGGATGCTCGACCGGCGCTGCTGCATTGTCCAGCCCGTTCCAATTCTTCATGATGTATTTAATTTCGGCCCGCTACAAAGCAGGGCAGGGAGAAGGGGTGCAATGGCCTGCCTGGAATTACAATTGCGAAAGGAAAAAAAAAGCAGTAGTGAGGCGGAGGCGACGGCCAGCGTGTGCGCAAGTTGATCAATCATGCTGGTCGCCCCCTCCCCCCCAGATGATGATCACCGCCAGGCAGCAGCAAAAAGCAAATAGTGCGGATGGAGGTAAGCTATAGCCTGGAGTGCGCATGATTACCCGCAACCTAGCAATCATTCGCAGAAACTTGCACTGGCGACTGCAGCTTATTAGAATTTGTCGGCGGCTACGTATGCAACATGCAGCAAATGTCACAATGTGCTGCCTTGGCCAGACAGCTTCCTGCGCTTCTTTATGTGCCCAGGGTGCATTGCAGTGCATTACGGTTGAGTAATGGACGGCTCCTCTCCAAAGTGCCCAGGAAATTGCGTGGCCGCCGAAGACGGTGTCGTCTCAAACCTTGCATGCACCGTTGCAGGCCGCAGAGCCGCATCCAAACGCTGACTTTGGATTCAGCCTGGCGATTTGGAATGCCTAACGTTGTAGCGTTGGGTCTCGCGGCGTTGGTATCATGGTCGTCTTCACTATCCGGTCCAAGCCTCGAAGAACACAGCTTTTTGATATGATAGCCACCAGAACTATGGAGAGATAGCGGTGAACGTGTGTAAAGAAATCGACATTTTTCGCGCGACAAGTACAGAGCAGCAGCACCTCCTGATTCAATGGGTATCTCATCTCTCAGTACCAACCACCCATACTGCCATTAACAACCATGATATGAAACGTCCGTGAGAATGACAATGCCCGTTGGAGGAAGAGCAGTGTCGGCTAGCGTCCAGATGATCCTCTTCTTGTTAACCTGGGCCATCTCTGGCGTGTTCTTGCCCTCGGCTAGCAGAGTTTCCTCTTCCTGTCATACTAATCGCACAAGACCGGCGGACGAGGGTTCGTCAGCGTGTTTACCACTGCTGACCACCACCCTGACCACCTTCTTGACCGCCGCCGTAGCCGCCACCCTGACCACCACCTTGGCCGCCGCCGTAGCCGCCGCGAGACTGGTATCCGCCGCCACCGCCGCCGCCCTGGGATGGACCCCATTGACCGCCACCGTATCCTTCTTACACAGTTAGATCTTCACTGAAATTGCAATGGGCAACAACTACTTACCACGACCGCCGCCGCCGCCGCCGCCATAGCCGCCTGAGACGTTTGTTAGCAAAGGTCGAGGACAGGAGTGATTGAAGTAGCTTACCTCCTTGCTGTCCTCCGTAGCCTCCACGGTATCCACCACCGCCACCTCCATAGCCGCCGCCTCGGGGAGCGCCGCCACCAGCACGGTCGGAAGCCTTGTCGACACGGATCCTGCGTCCGTCGAACCTGCAAAAGTCAGCAATTGGGCGTGGGTCGCTAACACGGACGAAGAACTCACTCCTCGTTGTTCATGGCTTGCATAGCGGCATCGGCCTCGGTGTCTTGCGCATAGCGAACGAAGCCAAAGCCTCGGCTGCGGCCAGTATCACGGTCCTTGACTACGACCTGTCGCAATGTGAGCATGTCTCGAAGACCAAGACGACAAGCGTCGTCGAGCAATCGACCACTCACGGCTTCTTCGACTTGGCCGAACTCTTCGAACTTTTGGCGAAGAGCTTGGTCGTCGGTATGCCATGCAAGGCCTCTGTTGGGCGTCAGCAGGCTTCGTAGCAAGGCGAGAAGGCAGACTTACCCAATAAAGAGCTTCGACATGCTGGAAGTGATGTCTGGATCGAACACTGAACGGTCTCAATACTAGCTCTCGCAACTGGAAACAAAGCGCGCGATACAAAGAAGCTCAAGACAGGGAATGACAGGAGTTACAGGACGAAGGAAAGGTTCGGGAAGGCGAGGAATCCATCGCGGCTTCCCGTGCAGGCAGTATGTAGCAACGTGACGGAACGAACATTTAGTCTTGCAGCACCAGGCTGGATGGGTTATCGATGAGGGGGGCAAGCGAGTGCTCTGAAGAGTTAGAA
>Ga0265798_10004129_pt1 | contig 20250 bp, 8 predicted proteins | sample P3T30metagenome_FD_192430 | JGI IMG/M metagenome (GOLD analysis project Ga0265798, IMG submission 192430) | Plant litter microbial communities from East Loma Ridge, Irvine, California - P3 T30 | ecosystem: Environmental > Terrestrial > Plant litter > Unclassified | place: USA: California... | reverse complement strand
CGCGTCGGCGGTGTATGCGGTACATCTGGACGCTCGCGTTGAAACCTGACGCGGCTTGCACCGCTGCTACAGAAACACCCACCCCTGTAGCAGCGGCGCAAGCCGCGTCGGCGGTGCATGCGGTTCATTTGGACGCCCCCACCGGCTGCAACTTCGCCAGCCTCGCCGCCACCACCAACGCCACCGTCAACAACCCCGCGATAAACCCGCCCACACCCGTCCAGCCACCGTAGTGCCAGGCCATCCCTCCCGCCGTCCCGGCGACGCTTGACCCCGCGTAATAACTGAACAGGTACAACGAAGACGCCTGCCCCTTGGCCGTCAACGCACGCCGTCCGATCCAGCTGCTGGCCACCGAGTGCGCACCGAAAAAGCCAAAGGTGAACATCAGCATCCCCAGCAGGATCACGGGTACCGGATTGAACAGGGTCACCAGCAGGCCTGCGAACATCAGCACGATGCTCATCCAGAACACCCTGCGTCGGCCATGCTTGTCGGCCAGCGAGCCCACCTGCGCCGAGCTGTAGATGCCGGCCAGGTACACCACCGACAGCAGCCCCACCAGCGCCTGGCTCATGTGGTACGGCTCGGCCAACAGGCGGTAGCCAATGTAGTTGAACAGCGTCACGAAGCTGCCCATCAGCAGGAACGCTTCGAGAAACAGCCAAGGCAGGCCGGCATCCTTGAAGTGCATGGTGAAGCCTTCCAGCAAGCCACGTGGGTTCATCTTGCGGGGGCGGAAGTTACGCGATTCCGGGAGGATCCTGACGAAAACCGCCGCTGCGACCAGGGCCAGGCCGCCGACCACCAACAGTGCAGTGTGCCAACTGACGAAGTCGATCAGCACGCCGGTGATCAGGCGTCCGCTCATGCCGCCGATGGCGTTGCCGCCAATGTACAAACCCATTGCCAGACCGATGTGTTGCGGATGAATTTCCTCGCTCAGGTAGGTCATGGCTACCGCAGCCAGGCCGCTCAGGCTCAATCCGGTCAAGGCGCGCAGCAACAGCACGCCGTCCCAGGTGGGCATCAAGGCACTGCCGAGGGTGCACAGCGCTGCGCTGAACAAGGCTGCCACCATCACCGGCTTGCGTCCTACACTGTCGGAAATCGGCCCGGTGATCAGCAATCCGATGGCCAGCATCCCGGTAGCCACCGACAGCACCAGGCTGCTCTGGGCGGCGTTGATGCCGAACTCGTGGGACAGGATCGGCATCATGGGTTGCACGCAATACAGCAGGGCAAAGGTGGCGAAGCCGCCGCTGAACAGGGCGAGTACCGTGCGCAGGAACTGCGGGGTGCCTTTTTCGATGTACTGCTCGTTGAACTGAGCGGCGTTTTGATGGGAGGTATCAACAGCTTGCGCAGCAGGCGCGACAGCAGTTTTCACGGTGACCTCGGGAGGGGGGCGGCAGGAGTTGAAAAACTATATAGCTGGCTAATGATTTCTGCCAACACTAGCACCGAGACTGCAGGAAATTGTAGGAAAAATCCGAGAATGAACGTCCCGGCGTGCTAGCAACTGTAATATTCTGGCCGCTACACTCGAGGCTTTGCCTGTCATGGAGGGATATAGATGCGGCGCGTGGTGTTCAATCAGAAGGGCGGCGTAGGCAAATCCAGCATTGCCTGCAACCTGGCGGCCGTCAGTGCCAACGAGGGCTTTCGCACGTTATTGATCGACCTCGATGCCCAGGCCAACTCTACCCAGTACCTCACCGGGCTGACGGGTAACGATATTCCGATGGGCATCGCGGACTTCTTCAAGCAGATCCTGTCGTCGGGTCCGGCCAGCAAGAAAGGCAAGGTGGATATCCATCAAACGCCCTATGACAACCTGCATGTAGTCACGGCTTCGGCGGAGTTGGCTGATCTGCAGCCCAAGCTGGAAGCCAAGCACAAGATCAACAAGCTGCGCAAACTGCTCGACGAGCTCAGTGAAGATTATGATCGGATCTATATCGACACCCCGCCGGCGCTGAATTTCTATGCGGTGTCGGCGCTGATCGCTGCGGATCGGGTGTTGATTCCCTTCGATTGCGACAGCTTTTCCCGGCATGCGCTCTATGGTCTGCTGAGTGAAATCGCTGAGTTGAAAGAGGACCACAACGAGGGTCTTGAAGTCGAAGGTATCGTCGTCAACCAGTTCCAGCCTCGGGCCAGCCTGCCTCAGCAGATGCTCGACGAACTGATCGCCGAGGGCCTGCCCGTGCTGCCGGTGTATTTGAACAGCTCGGTCAAGATGCGCGAGTCCCATGAGCTGAATATCCCATTGATCTACCTGGACCCGCGACACAAGCTGACCCAGCAGTTCGTCGAGCTGCATGACCTGCTCGAACAAGCCTGACCTCCCACCCCTGTGATCGACTGTGGGAGCGTTCTGCGGCCGCGAATCAGGCACCGCGATCTGCCTGATCCACCGCGGCGTTCGCTGACGCGGCTTGCGCCGCTGCTACATCGCGATCTGCCTGATCCACCGAGGCGTTCGCTGACGCGGCTTGCGCCGCTGCTACGGGCACCGCGATCCGCCTGACCTACCGCGCCGTTCGCTGACGCGGCTTGCGCCGCTGCTACGGGCACCGCGATCCGCCTGACCTACCGCGCCGTTCGCCGACGCGGCTTGCGCCGCTGCTACGGGCACCGCGATCAACCCAATGGCGGGCCTTGCTCAATTCCCTGTAGCAGCGGCGCAAGCCGCGTCCGGCCTCGATGCGGTGCATCAGGTTGCTACAGGTTGGCGATACCCTGGGCACCGAGCCAGGCCAGCAACTGTGGCAACGGCATCGCGCCGCTCTGCCGCGCCACTTCTCGACCATTCTTGAACAGGATCAAACTCGGTATCGAGCGGATGCCAAGCTGCGTGGACAGCTGCGGGTTGGCCTGGCTGTCCAGCTTGGCCAGTCGGCATTGGCCCTGCAGTTGCTTTGCCGCCTGCTCGAACACCGGTGCGAAGGATTTGCATGGCCCGCACCAGTCGGCCCAGACGTCCACCAGCAGCGGCAGATCGCCCTTGATCTGGCTGGCATAGTCGCCTTGAGTCAGCTCGAAGGGTGTATCGAGCAACACCGCCGCCTTGCACCGCCCGCATTTGGGCTGGTCGGTCAGGCGCAAAGCAGGAATGCGATTGAGCCCGTTGCACTGCGGGCAGGGGATTACCAGTGAGTCGCTCATGTCCGGCTCCGATTTGAAAGATGGCCCCTGCGTATCTGGAGGCAGAAAGATCGGTTATCAACCCAAGCGCCACAGCCTACTCCGAAGGAGCGGTCATCGGCCGCGAAGGGCAGGATGCGGTCTGCCTGATGCACTGCGGTGCAGCGTTCGCGGCCAGTGTTGCTCACGACGAACAACTGATCTCCAGATGCTTGCCCCACTCTGGTGGCCGTTCGGCGTAACTTTCCATGCCCGGCTGCGCTTCGAATGGATTGCAAAGCACCTGGTGCAGGCGGCGCACCTCCGAATAGTCACCGTCTTCGGCCGCATCGATGGCTTTTTGCGCCAGGTAATTGCGCAGGATGTACAACGGGTTGACCTGGTTCATGCGTTCCGTGCGGCCTTCCACCACATCGCGCTCCATGCGCGCCTGGTAATCGCTTGCCCAGGCATCGAAGCCCTGGATATCGACGAAATCATCGCGCAGCACGGCCAGCGAGCCATCCTCACCCAGGCGGCGGAAAAACAGGTTGTAGTCCACACCGCTGTTCTGCATCAGCCCCAGCAGACGTTCGAGCAACGCCTTGTCGCCCTCTTCGGCCAGGGTGAAACCCAGTCGCCGCCGCATGATGTCCAGCCAGGCCGCCTCGTACAGCGGCAGGAACAACCCCAGTGCTTCCTGCAGCGCCTCCACGCTGATCAGCGGCGTCAACGATTGAGCCAGGGCACTGAGGTTCCAGTGCGCCACGGGCACCTGGTTGCTGAAGCTGTAGCGGCCTTGATGGTCGGAATGGTTGCAGATGAAATTCGCATCGAAATCGTCGAGGAAGGCGTACGGCCCGAAGTCGAAGGTAATGCCCAGGATCGACATGTTGTCGGTGTTCATCACCCCATGACAGAACCCGTAGGCCTGCCACTGGGCGATCAGTTCGGCGTTGCGCTCGACGACTTCGCGGAACATGTCGAGGTAGGGTTCGGGTTGGGTTGCACAGCCGGGGAAGTGCGCTGCCAGCACATGGTCGACCAGCTGTTTCTGCAGTTCGGGTTGGCGCGTGTAGTAGAAGTACTCGAAGTGCCCAAAACGCACATGGCTGGGGGAAAGGCGCAGGAGCATGGCAGCGCGTTCCTGTTTCTCGCGCCACACCGGGGTGTCCGATGCAATCACGCACAGTGCGCGACTGCTGGGAATGCCCAAGGCATGCAAGGCTTCGGAAGCGAGGAACTCGCGGATCGAGGAACGCAGCACCGCCCGGCCATCGCCCATGCGCGAGTAGGGCGTCTGCCCGGCACCCTTGAGGTGCAGGTCCCAGTGCTCGCCGGCCTCGTTGTACACCTCGCCCAGCAGCACCCCGCGGCCATCGCCCAGCTGTGGCGTGTAACCGCCGAACTGATGGCCCGAGTAGATCATCGCCCGTGGTTCGGTCTCGCTCCACAGTTTGTGCCCGCTGAACAGCTCAGCGAACAGTGGCGTCCGGGCGCATGCCGGGTCCAGGTCCAGCAGGCTCATCGCCGCATCGCTGGCCACTACCAGCCGTGGGTTGTCGATCGGCTCGGGCAGCACGTGGGTGGAGAAAACGTCGCCCAGGCGGGCGAAGCGGTTGTCGAAGATCAGTTCGTCGAGGCCTTTCATGTGCGTTCTCCGTTGGCGCGGTGCGCTCAATCAAGTTTCGAGGGCGGTGGCTTGGGTGCTTCCACGGCCTGGGGTGCGCTCGGTGGCTCGGCCGGCGCAGGCGTCGCCGCCGGCTGCAGGGTGCCTGCACTTTCTCCAGGCTCGGCGGGCACCAGCTTGTACTCGCGGCCGGTGGTGTTCTTCAGGTAGATCTCCATTTGCCGGAACGAAATGTTGATGTTCTGACGCTTGAATTCCTTGTTGATGAAGCGGTTGATCTCGTCCAGGACCGGGTTGCGGTCACCCAGGTCACGCACGTGCATGCGCAACTCGTGGTCCAGGGTGCTTTCGCCGAAGTTGAGGAAATACACCAGTGGCTCCGGGTCCTTGAGCACCCGCGGGTTGTCCCGCGCAGCCTTGAGCAGCAGGGTGCGCACCAGGTCCAGGTCCGAGCCGTAGTCCACGCCCAGCTTCAACGTCACCCGGGTGATGGTGTCGGTCAGCGACCAGTTGATCAGTTGCCCGGTGATGAAGGTCTTGTTGGGGACGATGATGTCCTTGCGATCGAAGTCGGTGATGGTGGTGGCGCGAATGCGGATCTTGCTCACCGTTCCCGACAGGTTGCCGATGGTGATGGTGTCGCCGATGCGCACCGGGCGCTCGAACAGAATCATGATGCCGGAAATGAAATTGGCGAAGATCTCCTGCATGCCGAAACCCAGCCCTACCGAGAGCGCCGCGACTAGCCACTGCAGCTTGTCCCAGCTCACCCCCAGGGTCGACAGCGTGGACACGAAACCCACCCCGGCGATTACGTACGACAACAACGTCGTGGTGGCGTAGGCGCTGCCCTGGGCCAGGTTGAGCTTGGACAGCACCAGCACCTCCAGCAGCCCCGGCAGGTTGCCGGCCAGCACGAAGGTGATACCGATGATCACCGCCGCACCGATGAAGTCGCTGAGGCTGATCGGCACCATGCTCATGGCCGCGCCGGTGCCGCTGGTGTACTCGTACAGGGTGATGTTGTCCAGATAGGCGAACACGCTGATCAAATCGCTCCAGACCCAGTACAGCGCGCCGATGAAGCCGGCCAGCAAGGCCAGGCGCACCAGGCGCAGGGACTGCTGGTTGACCTGCTCGATGTCCAGGGTCGGCTCTTCGGCGACTGCTTCGCCTTCGCCGCTGTCCTTCGCCGTCTGCCGCTTGGCCAGTGCCCGTTGGTAGGCCAGGCGCCGGGCGGCGACGCTCAGGCCACGCACGAATGCGGCTTCGATGACCAGCCAGATCATCAGCAGATACAGGGTGTCGATCAGCCGGTCGGTGAGCTTGAGCGCCGTGTAGTAGTAGCCAAAACACACAGCCACGAACAGCGCGATCGGCAGCGCGGTGAACAACAGGCCGATGGTACGGCGGAACAGTGAAGCGCTCTTGTGGGTCGGGCTGCTGACCAACAAGCGTCCCAGCAGCCAGGCCATCAATGCGTAGCAGGTCAGCACCACGGCAATGCCGAGCACGTCATCCGCCAGCGCCGAGGGTTGCAGTTCGGCCACCGCCACCACCGACACCAGCGCCAGCACGACGAAGCCCAGCCGGCGCACCCAGCCCTGGAGGAAGGCCACCTGCGCACGCTCCCAGCGAAAATGCAGCTCGGCCACGCCGCCGGGGGCGAGGATGCGATAGGCGGTGTAGAACACCAGCCAGGCTTGGGCGATTTGCAACATGGCCGCGCCAAGACCGGCATTCTGCCCGCGAGCATCGATCAGCAGGGCGTAGCCGCACAGGGCCAGGCCCAGGGCCATGGGCATGGCCAGCAGAATGTTGATCAGAATCGCCGCCGGTGTGTGCCATTGCCGGTCGCGCTTGAAGTGACCGATGTCCTGATGGACCGCATTGAGCTTCTGGTAGAGAAACTTGCGCTTCCACTGCAGCAGGCCGATCACCAGCAGCAGGGGCAGGAACAGCAACGGCCGCTGCACCAGGCCATCGGTCAATTCGCTTACGCTCGATGCCCAGGGCAGGGTGGTGACCTGGTTTTCCAGGCGTCGTGGCACGGCTTTGAACCACTCGTCATCCAGCGGTTTGTTGCTGGGGATCCAGAACATCTGCTCGTCCAGCGTGGCACGCAGGCCCTGCGCGGTGCTGAGCAGTTGCTTCTGATTGAGCTGCAGGGTGATCGACTCGTTGAGCAGTGCGCTCAGCTCCCGGTTCAGGCGTTCGAGCAGGTCGCTGCGGGTGACCGCCAACTCCAGCAGGCTTTTGCGCAATTGCGGCGCGTTCTGGTCCTGTGGCTGATTGACCATCAGGTTGTCCACGTACGCCGCCGGGTTGCCGATGGCTTCGCGCTGCTGGTTGACTTCGAACTGATACAAGCGGATGTCGGCGATCTCGTCGGCCAGGTCGCGATCCACCTTCAAGTGCGGCAACGCCTGCTTCTGTTTGTAGAGAATCTTGGACAGCAACAGGCTGCCCTTGAGCACGCTGATCTGCTCGTCCAGGGCCTGGTCGCTCTGCGTCACGCTGTCCAGCTGCTGGCGGGTCTTGAGGTTTTGCTGGGTCAGCTCGTTGAGCCGGTCGGTGCTGCGCAGCAGGTAGTCGGACAGCTTGACGTTGGTTGCACTCTCCGTGGCCAGCACGCTGCTGCCGCCGGCTTTCTGTGCTTCCAGCGACTGCTTGGTGACGGTTTCCTGGGACTGCGCCAGGCGCTTCTGGTTGATCAGCGTCTGCAGGTCCTGGATTTCCTGCTCCAAACGGGTGGTCTTCTCCAGCACCAGGTCGTGACGGGCATTGCCCAGGTCCTGCAGGGTACTGTTGCCGGCCAGCTCCTGGCGGCGCAGGTTGATCAAGGCATTGATCGACGCCTGTTCGGCCGCCAACTGGTTGCGCGTGTCGGGGGTCAGCGCCTTGCCGTCGTTCTTGCCCAGCTTGAGAATGCCGCTGATCTGCTGGATACGGTTCTGGCTGGCGCTGATTTCGGTCTGCGCGCGTTCCGGGCGGGTCTGCGCGGTGATGATCAGGCTGTTGGCATCGGACAAGGCCTTTTGCAATTCGCCCTGCTCGGTGGTGCGCTCGCTGAAGATCTGCTCCAGCTGCGGCACGCTCAAGGTGGCATAGCGCTGGCTCACAGGGATGATCGGCATGCCCTTGAGACGGCTCAGCTCGCGCTGCGCCTCCAGGGTCTGCTTCGGCGCATCGGCCAGTTGCTGCTTGAGCTCGGCCAGCTTGCGCTCATTGTCGGCCTGGTTGCCAAGCAGCCCCAGGGTCTGCTCGAACACCTGCTGCAGCGCCTTCTGGTCGGCTTCTGGCAGCTTGCGCTCGGCGATCTTGTCGAGGTTCTGTTGCACCGTTTCACGGTTGAGGGGGTCGGCAGCCTGAACGCCGGCGACAGCCATGCACAGCCCCAGCAGGGCTGCGGAAAGAAAATTGCGCATAGGTTAGACGTCGTACAGCTCGAAGAGAGATGGGCAGTTTAGAGGAAGAGCCCAGGCCCTGGACGACTTCCTTCGCGGAATTTGACGCCCACTTTCATGATCCGGTTCCCGTGCATGACCGCATTGCCTGACGCAGGCCAGGCTATGTCATGTGAACAGTCCGGTTTATGCGCCTTCGGTCCGTCACACAGTCTCGGGCGGGGCCGGACTGCGGCCCCGACCAAATCGCTGGGGCCAGCGCCCTTCGAGCCAGTCTAGGCATCTTTCAGCAGAGACGTGTCGCCGGGCGGCTCGGTGCCACATTCCGGCTCTTTCTCAGGGCTGGAGCTCGCACTCGCTCCAGCCCGAGACTCCCTGAGCGTCAGCAGATCTGCAGGCGGCGCAGGCAGGCGCATCTCGGCAATTTGTTGATCGGCTGCCGTTGAAAGAGGCATCCCCCAGGCGCGCACGAAGGCTCGCAGATCAGCCCAAGCGGCCATGCTCCCGAACAGTGCCAAGTTATCGAACGATTGGGCTCGTGAGGGCGTTGTGCTCCAAGGGCCATGCTCACGGGCAATCCGGTTCAACCGTGGCCAAAAAGCGTCGCCAAACCCGAGGCGTAGTTGCTCCAGGGCCGCCAGACGCTCGAACGCAGATAGCTGGGTTATGTCCAGATCAGCCGCGGCCTGCTTTTCCAGCGCATTGTCCCAAGTGTCCTTTCCGTTCGCGCCGGGGTGAGTCAAATTCGACCGCACACCGAATACCCGCTGGGTCGCCATGGCGGAGAGGTTGTTGGTCACTTCGCTGAAATCGTTGGGCAGGTAGGCGCGCATCTGGTTCTGATGACCTATTTCGTGAGGCACTGCCCACTCTGCCTTGAGGCGCTCGGGTTCAAGCAGCCCTCGTGCATACGCCATGTTGTACGCCGTGTATCCGTTGGAGGCATGGGCCGATCCAGCGCCACCGTGGTTACCCAGTACAAGATGATATTTCAGCGGAGCCGGTGCATGAAGTTCTTCTGCCTTGTCCAGACCCAGTAACGTCTCTTGCACGTCAATGATGCGCTCGTAAGTTGCCATCAGCAGCGGTATGCCACTGTTCTTGTAAGCCTGCGCCGATGCCCGATCGACGGTCAGAACGACCCGGGCGCTGTACAACTCCACGTACGGGGTTGGCCGGGCGTCGAGCATGGCGTGATAGACCGCTGTCGAGGTATTGCCATGTTCGAAGTAGGGAAGTTCCTGTGCACCCAGAATAATGACATTGGCGGTGTTTATTTCATTGGCCAGTTGGAAATAGATGACCCCTCCACCAGGATCGGTAATGGTATTGGTGCCAAGTTGAAGGGGATAAGTTCGTTGCTGGGAGTATTGCGTGTCCGTGTCGGCGTAAGGGGCGCCAATGAACAGGTTCATCGCGATGGGCGGGGTGTCCGTGTGTACGACGATCACTTTGAAAGCGCTATTCTTGGGGGCGTAGAAACCTGTTGGTTGCCGGTTCATCAGGGGAAAGCGCGTACCCAGTCGATACATGGCCGCGAAACGGTCCACGGTGGCCTCGAACGTCGCCCAGCGGTGCCTGCGGATGCCTATGGAGCCATCGCCCTGAGTGACCAGCCGGAAGCGCTGGTTCAAGTTGCCGGCCACCAGGATCTCCATAGTCGGTGTCTGATGATTGAAGGTCAGCACGTACCCAGTCAGCACGGACTGGATCGATACGGTGTCATCCGAGTAGCGCCTGATTTGGAAACGTTGTGTCCGAACGTCTTCTTCCGGCTGCGCCCACAATCGAACGCCGTCGGAACTCAAGCGGTAACGTGTATAGCGGTTTTGCACGAATTGATCTTCACCAGCGTTCCCGGTCAACAGGAAACTTTGTGACTGGGAGCCGTTGTACAGTCGCGCATTTACCGCTGCGTCTTGAAAAGAAAGTACGGTATCCGGGAGCATGGGCTTGGCCTGATGGAAGTTGAGACACAATCAGGCTAGCAGGGTCAATGTAATGGTCGCGCCAGCGGAAACGGCAGAAATCAAAGGGGAGGGGCGTTGCAATGTTGCACACTGTTCGCAACTTGCTGAGTAAAAAAGGTATTCCGCTTCAGTAGTTAAAGTCTGTACAAAGTTGGGGGGCTGAATGTTTTTTTACAGGATGAACGGTCGTATTAGCGTTGTTGAGTACGCAGACCGTTCATTCATCAGCGGGCTTGAATTCATTCGCTAGGAATTCAAAGGAAAAGCCCAGGCCCTGGACGACTTCCTTCGGGGAATCTCACGCCCACTTTCATGATCCGGTTTCCGTCCATGACCGCGACCGTCCAGACGGTGCCGTTCCATTCTACGTGGTCGCCAACGATCGGCGCGCCGCCAACCCGCTGAATGATGAAGCGGCTGAGCGGCATCTGCGGGTCGAGCCCATCGAGCTTGAGGCCGTAGAGCGCCGACACTGCGCCCAATTGCGCGTCGCCTTCGAGGACGAAGTCGCCGAAGAAACGCAGGTCCAGACCGCGCTGCGGTGCCTGGCTGAACAGTTTGCCCAAGGCCGGCAGGTTGTGCTCGTGGCCGATCACGCACAGCAGGTCGTCCACTTCGAGCACGGTACTGCCGGATGGGTGGAGCAATTGCTGGCCGCGGAACAGTGCGGCGATACGTGTGCCTTCGGGCATTTTCAGCTCGCGCAGGGCTGCCCCGATGCACCACTTTTCCGCACCCAGGCGATACACGAACAGCTCCCACTCGCTGGTGATGTGCACCTCGAGGGCCGAACGCGAGATCGGCGCGGGATCCGGCGGCACGGTGACCTTGAGCAGCTTGGCTACCCACGGCAGGCTGGTGCCTTGTACCAGTAGCGACACCAGTACGATGAAGAACGCCAGGTTGAAGAACAGCTGCGCGTCCGGCAGCCCGGCCATCAGCGGGAACACCGCAAGAATGATCGGTACCGCGCCGCGCAGGCCGACCCACGAAATGAAGGCTTTTTCGCGGCCATGGAACGCTTTGAACGGCAACAGGCCGACCATCACCGACAGCGGCCGCGCGACCAGGATCATCCACAGGGCCAGGGCGAGCGCGGGCAGGGCGATGGGCAGCAGGTCGTGGGGCGTGACCAGCAGCCCCAGCACCAGAAACATGCCGATCTGCGCCAGCCAGGCCATGCCATCGAGCATGTGCAGAATGCCATGGCGGCTGCGGATCGGCTTGTTGCCCATCACCAGGCCGCACAGGTAGACAGCCAGGAAGCCGCTGCCGTGCAGCGCGTTGGTCAGGGCGAACACCAGCAGGCCACCGGCTACCACCAGGATCGGGTACAGGCCGGCGGCCAGGTTGATGCGGTTGACCAGTTGCAGCATGACCCAGCCGCCGCCCAGACCAATCACGCCGCCAATGCCGAACTCGCGCAGCAGGTGCCCCAGCAGGCCCCAATGCAGTCCGGTCTGGCCGCTGGCGATCATGTCGATCAGGGTCACGGTGAGGAACACCGCCATGGGGTCGTTGCTGCCCGATTCGATCTCGAGCGTGGCGGTCACCCGTTCGTTCAGGCCCTTGCCGCCCAGCAGCGAGAACACCGCCGCCGCATCGGTGGAGCCGACGATGGCGCCGATCAACAGCCCCTGGATCATGCTCAGGTCGAACAGCCAGGCGGCGACGGCGCCAGTCAGCGCGGTGGTGATCAGCACCCCCACCGTGGCCAGCGACAGGGCGGGCCACAACGCCACGCGAAAGCTCGATACCCGCGTGCGCAGGCCGCCATCGAGCAGGATTACCGCCAGCGCCAGGTTACCGACCAGATAGGCCGTGGGGTAGTTGTTGAAGATGATGCCGCCGCCGTCCACCCCGGCGGCCATGCCTACGGCCAGGATGATCACCAGAATGGGAATGCCCAGGCGGGAGGAAAGCGAGCTGACCAGAATGCTCGCACCTACCAGCAACGCGCCGATCAAGAACAGGCTGTTGATGAAGGTGGCATCCAAGGGCGGTACTCCGGTTTCTGAAAACGAGGTGAAAAGGCAGTCGCTTATGCAGGCTGCGTGCCAAGGGATAATAACCTGTGTAAATGCATAACTGTCAAAGCCTTGCGTGGAATCATCACACTTCGGCGGTGTTGCAGACGGGCACCAGCAGCCATGCTGTGGTGTTACGGGCAGGAAAAGTCCTACAGGACTTACGGATGCGCCTTGCATATGTGGAGGAGGGCGTTTGTAAGAATCAGCACCCTTTCTCCGTTCCAAGGGGAGTGCGTAGGTTTTTGTTTCGGCGTAGGAAGTATCGCGTGGATGTTTGGGAAGCCTCTTTCGGACCGGCCTGTTTGCGCTGTAGGAGGATTCATCGGCAAGAGAAGGAAGCCTCCTGCTAGTTGGGCCAATCATGCAAGCAGTGCCGGGCTTCGTATCCACCAACCGAGCGTCGTCTGGTGGTAGCGCTTATGTAGCGCGCTGTTGTGAGCCGTGCTGTCCAGAGTGGTCGCCCAATGTGCAAGAGCGAACCCATGGACACCTCACTCGATGAACAACTGAACAGCCTGCTCAATACCCATATCGGGCAAGACCACCTGCGCACCCCTTTGCTCAATCGCCTGCAGAGCCTGGTCGATGCCGTTGCCCAGACAACGCTCGCGCAGCAGAGCCTGGCGGCAGGGGCACCGCTGCTCCAGTCTCTCGATCACCAAGCCCGGGCGCAGCTGCAAACGGACACCGACCTTTATTGGAGTGACCTGGCCCCTGGCACCGTGTTATCGCGGTTACAGCACGCAGAGGCGCTGCGCGCCGAAGACCTGATGCATCGCGCCCAGTTGCTGGCAGCGTTGGGCGAAGTGACCGAGGCCGGGCGCAGGCTGTTGCTGGACGCTCTGCAGCCAGGCGAGGACGCCGTACTGCTGGTGTGCAGCACGATAACGCTGCTGGCCAGCGACGGCACACACGCCATGCTGCCCGGCGCCGAATTGATCGAGCGCCGGGGTGGAGGACGCTGTTTGCTGGTGTGCCCTGGGCTGGAACAGCAGTTGTTCGAGTTCGGCTGCGGCACCGAGGCTGGACGTGGTCTGATCGAGTATCTGTTTTCCGCCCAGGGCCACGTGCTGCGGCAGCGCCTGGCCTTGCAGTTCTCGGCAAACGGCCTATCGGGCCTTTCCACAAGCCTGGGCGCCAGGGTGCGTTTCGTTCCACACACAGCGCGCGTACTCGAACATGGTTTGCGGACCAGTATCGCCAGCCAAGTGGTGGCCCAGGCCGAAGCTGGATCACCGCCTGAATACAGTGAGTCAGGGCAGCGATCGGCACACTTCTGGCTTCCTCTGCCCAAGGCCATCAGTGCCGTGGTGGCTGCTGCTATCAGGGCGGATGGCGAGCGCCAACGGGCGCTGCTGACCTTTGGCGGCATCACGCCGGATATCGCCACGGCGCTGCTCAAAGAGAAGCTGGATGCCTGCGAAGGAGGTGTCCAAGGGTATGCAGGTGATGCCCTGGACAGCCCTGAACACAAGCATTACCGCCAGCTCCACGGTGCCTGGCAAGCGGCGCAAGGCAAGACTCGACAGCTGCTCGAGGCACTGACCACAGAGGCGTCCTGGCCTACCCGTGCATTCTGGGCCCACGACAGGGGGCAGGGCCTGTCGCGCCAGCATTCGCTGGCGCTGGAACTGAGCAACGCCCTGCGCCATGACGCCGGGCTGCAAGTCTGCGAGGGCACGCTTGCGGAGGCCGACCTTGAGCGGATACTGGAGGTCGTGAATCAGCCGGACGCTCACCTGCGGGGCGCGGAGGGTACGGTGGTCGCCGAATTGGCGGTGGGCGAGGCGGCCTATGCCTGCACGCTGCCTGGGGCCTACATCATCGCTGCGGCCAGCGTGTGGATGAACACCGAACAGGTCGTGCCTGCGCTGCTGTTCCTGACAGGAGAGAACGGTGGCGTGCGTCGCTTCGCTTCGCTCGAGCAACTGTTGCAGTGCGTCACGGCCAGTCTGCGTGACCCCACCTTCACCGCGCTGTGGGCGCGCTTCCCTGCTGATACGCAGAAACGCCTGGCACCGCTGCTGGCGCTGGAAAAACTGCCACTGGTGACCACGCCGGTCGAAGGAGACTGGATCGACAGCCACCTTCGCGCGACGATCGATCGGTACGATCAGGCAGCAGCGCGGATGCCCGATGACCAAGGCCGGCAGCGTCTGCGAGAGGAGCTGGCGAGCGCATTGCGGCAACCGGCGCACGGCATACGAGAAACAGCCATCGGCCATATCGCCGAGCAGCGCCGTCTGCAGGCCGTGTTGCAGGCGTTGCCTCGCTGGCTGGCGACAGCGGGGCAGACCCAGCGAAACCACTATGCCGGCCTGCTCGATGACTACAACCGGCTGGCGGCGGGCCAGGAGGCGTATCTGCAAGGTCGGCCGACCACGATCCGGGCCTTCGCGGCCGATCTGCTCGAAACACGGCTCAGGGCCGACCTGAAGCAGAGCATCGACCCCGAGCGACTGCTGCTGAGACTGCCCGACAGTGTCGAGGTCAAGGCGGTGCCCAATGTGCCCTCGCAGATTCAGGTGCCCAGCGCTGCGCATTCCACGATCAGCATCGTCGAATTGGCTTTGCTCAATATCGACCGGCAGATGACCTTGCGCCTGAGGTATGCGCAATGGGTGCATCGAGACACCGGTGCCGAGGTGAGCATGGCCGGCCTGGACATCCCCTACTTGCGCAGGTTGGTGCTTGAACTCGATGTGGCCCGGCGTTATCGGGAAAGCGTCCAGGCGCTGTTCACCATCGCTGCGGGTGCGTCGGCCAGGCCCGCGCTGCACGGGCAGATCATGGCGCTGCCCTACAGCGCGGCATTCAGGCTGCAGGCGTTTGGTGCCTGGTGTCAGGGTTGGCTGACCGAGCAGGCCTGGCAGATGCTGGAAAGGGCGGCGCAGTGCAGGTCCGCCGCCGCGCAAGCGGCGCTGGGGGTGTCACTCGGCGCGGTCACCCTGAGCCTTGGGCCCGGCCAGGCGGACTTGTCCAGCGGCCTGCTGCTGATCCAGGCACCCGCCCAAGACCTTCACTGCCTGTACCTGCCCGATGTGCCGCACGGCGCTCACTTCATCCAGGCAACCAGTGTTCAAGGCCTGCGCGACAGCCTGTTGTTGCGCCTGCGCAGCGCATCGGTGCGCCGGTGGTTGGCGGGACAAGCGGGCGTCGGCCAACCCACGGCCGCGCGCGAAAGCTACATCGAGCAGGCTTATCAACGCAGCTATGGCCGCTTCATCAAGTTTTCCCCGTTGGCCGATCCTGTCTGGCCGCTGGCGACCAAACTGCTGCGCGATCACCGATCGAAGCTGCTCGATGATGCCAGCCTCATCTCTCGCAGCCGCGAGGATGTGCGTGCGGCTTTCGCGCGGCAACTGCGCGAGGGTGGTCAACAGTTATTGATGTCCGGGCTTGCCTACCTGCCGGGTATCGGTACGCTGATGCAGCTCAGCGACGGCTGGCATGACGCCAGGCAGGCGGTGCAGGCCTTTGCGGGCAGTGACCCCGCGCTGGGCTTGCGCCGCCTGGCGTCGGCCGAACTCAACTTCGGTTTTGCCCTGCTGTCATTTCTGCCGGGGATGGCGGCTGCCAAAGTCGCGCGCGGCAGTTTGAAGCCGCGCCAGGGCCTGCGCCCGTCTGCGCTGCAGGTAAGCCCGCAGCGAACGCGGCTCGACGGTTTCGCAGGCCACGAGACGTCGGTCAGCCTGGTCGGCGCCAGGCTCCAGCGCGGACCCGACGCCGGTACCTGGAAACAGGGCGGCAAGCTCTATCTCTGGCAGGATGGCCAGGCCTACGAAGTGTTTCGTCGCCGCGGCGAACTCACTTTGCGCCTGCGTCGAACCGCAGCCAACAACCACGAACATCCGGTTCGACCAGGCCCCGATGGACGCTTCGTCACTCATCTGGATACCGGTTTACGCGCCGGCGGCCGCTCGCGTGCAGGAAGCAGCACCGGGGCCACTGCCGACCCCAGCGCCATGGGCGACTACCTGATCGTACCGGATGATCGTCCCGTCATGAGCCAGGTACTGGCCCGAGGGGGGCGCTACAACCTCGATGAAATGGCTGCGTCGCTGCAGGCCACGCCGGGGGATGCAGCCCGCAGTCGGTTCTTCGCCCAGCGCCGGCAGTTGTTGCAGGACGCCGATGCCTACCTCGAGCACACACCGCGCGAACCGCGCGTGCCGCTGCCGGGGCTGGCCAGCGACGTTCAACCTGCTGCCTTGATTGCCACCGTGTATGAAAACGCCAATGGCCTAGTGGTGGGGGAAGCCCATTCCTCGGCAGCCTCCAAGCGGTTTCTGATCGACAACTTCGCGATGCTTGCAGCCACTGGCGTGAAGACCTTGTACTTCGAGCATCTGCCAATGGATTTCCTGGCCGACGACCTCAAAGCCTTCAATGGCAGCGGCGTCATGACGCCGGCGTTGAAAGCCCGGTTGCAGTCGCTCGACACCGGCCACAAAGTGGACGCGGGGCAGCCTTTCACCTTCGAGCAGGTGGTGGTCAAGGCCCACGACGCCGGTCTGCAGGTGGTCAGCCTCGATTGCGCTGCCAGCTGGTATGCCAAGGGCGTGATGGATGCGCGCAGCACGGCGCGTCAGCGCATGTTCAGCTACCTGGCGACCCGGGTCATTGCCGACCATCAGCACGCCACGGGCGAGCACAAGTGGGTGGCGCTGGTGGGCAACAGCCACGCCAACACCTTCAAGGGCACGCCAGGCCTGGCCGAACTCAACAAGGCCATCGGGGTACGGGTCAGTACGCCGGATGCCGGCGGCAGACCTGGCCTGCGTTCGGATCCGGGCTTCGAGACCCATTTCAATCAGGGCATGGTCAAAGCCGACTTTCTGCTGGAGCTGGAAGTACCCACCCAGCATCTGCGTCCGTCGGCTGGCACTGGCGAGCTCACTGCGTCGCAGCTAGCTTTGGCCACCGAGATGGAAGCCTTGCTGACCCACACGCCCGTCGGTCTGGGACCGGCGCCGCCGCGGTTGATCCATCCCGGCTCCTTCTACCTGCAGAAGGTAGAAGGCAAGCGCCAGGTGGTGCACCTGAGTCGCGACGGCAACATCTACCACACGCCCATCGAGAAGACGCTGGGCCGCTACTGGTTGTCGCGGCCCAGTTGGGACAAGGTCCATGGACGCAGGTTCTGGACACTGCAGGGCCTGCTGGCGGCCATGGCCGAGCAGAACCTGAGCCTCGTGCAGCCCTGAATACCGACCGATGCGCCTGATGGAGAGGCAAAAAAAAACGCCACCGCGGCGCAGGCCGGGGTGGCGTTTTCCTTCGTGACGGCGTTAGCCGATGCTCATCAAGCTCGCGTTACCACCGGCGGCGGCGGTGTTCACGCTCAGCGCGCGCTCGATCACCAGGCGCTCCAGGCAGATCCCGGTTTCGCCCTGGGACAGACCGTGCACGCCAACGATCGCACCGGCTCGCTTGGCCACCTGCTCGCACACCGCGCGCAGCTGGTCGGAGTCGCCGTGATGCAGTACGGCATCGAAGTGCACCTCGTCCTTGTTCCACTCCGGCACCAACTGGATGCGCGCCTGCACTTCCTTGGGCAAACGCCCGCGCACGGCCTTGCCCAGCTCGTTGTCGGGCACTACCGCTCTGGAACCCACGGCCATCACCGCTGCCAGCTGCGCCAGCAGGTCGGCTTCGGTGTCGGCCAGGCACAGCACGTGCTCGCGCGGCAGAATGGTGTAGCTGTTGCGCTCGCCGGTGGGGCCGTCGAGCAGCCGGCTCACGCCGCTTTGCGATTGGGCGGCGAAGTCGCCGCACAGTTGCGCCAGTTCGGCCTGCTGGTTGCTCGAAGCCCAGGCCTGCAGGGCTTGCAACGGTTTGCCCAGGGCGTCACGCAGACGCACGTCCGGCGCCGTACCGGCATCGGTGCGGGCGAAGGACTGGGCGATGGCGTCGTTTGGCCGGGTCGACAGCAGGCGGTACAGGTACAGCGGACCACCGGCTTTCGGGCCGGTGCCCGACAGGCCTTCGCCGCCGAACGGCTGCACGCCCACCACGGCGCCAACGATGTTGCGGTTGACGTAGACGTTACCGGCATGAACGTTGTCGATCACCTTGGCGATGGTTTCGTCGATGCGTGTGTGCACGCCCAGGGTCAGGCCATAGCCGGAGGCATTGATCTGGCCGATCAACTGGTCCAGGTCACGACGCTTGTAGCGCACCACGTGCAGCACCGGCCCGAAGATTTCGCGCTGCAACTCGTCGAAGCTTTCCAGCTCGATCAGGGTCGGCATGACGAAAGTGCCGCGCTTGATCTCGGCACTGTCGGCTATGGCCATCTGGTACACGTCGCGGCCTTTGTCGCGCATGCCCTGGATGTGTTTCTCGATACCGGTTTTGGCCTCGGCGTCGATCACCGGGCCAATGTCCACGTTCAGGCGCTCGGGATTGCCCAGGCGCGCTTCGGCCATGGCGCCCTTGAGCATTTCGATCACACGGTCGGCCGAGTCTTCCTGCAGGCACAGCACGCGCAGGGCCGAGCAGCGCTGGCCGGCGGAGTCGAAGGCCGAAGACACGACATCGATCACTACCTGTTCGGTCAGCGCCGAGGAATCGACGATCATTGCGTTCTGGCCACCGGTTTCGGCGATCAGCGGAATCGGACGACCTTGCGAGTCCAGGCGCCCGGCGATGTTGCGCTGCAGCAACCGCGCCACTTCGGTGGAGCCGGTGAACATCACGCCCTTGACGCGCTCGTCGCCCACCAGCCGTGCGCCCACGGTTTCACCGCGGCCTGGCAGCAGTTGCAGCACGCCTTCGGGGATACCGGCTTCGAGCAGCAGGCGTACGGCCTGAGCGGCCACCAGCGGGGTCTGCTCCGCCGGCTTGGCCAGCACCGGGTTACCAGCGGCAAGGGCCGCAGCGACCTGGCCACTGAAGATCGCCAGCGGGAAGTTCCACGGGCTGATACACACCACCGGACCCAGCGGCCGATGGGCGTCGTTGCTGAAATCGTTGCGCGCCTGCACCGCGTAGTAGCGCAGGAAATCCACGGCCTCGCGAACCTCGGCGATGGCGTTGGCGAAGGTCTTGCCGGCTTCGCGGGCGAGCAGCCCCATCAGCGGCTGGATCTCGGCTTCCATCAGGTCTGCGGCACGCTCCAGCACGGCGGCGCGTTCGGCCGGCGGCGTGGCCTGCCAGATCGGGCCGTTGATCAGTGCGCACTGGATCGCGTTGTCGACGTCGGTGACCGTGGCTTCCTGAACATGGCCGACCACGTCGCGCAGGTCGGACGGGTTCAGCACAGGCTGGGCCGGTTCGTTGCTGGCCTCGCAGCCCAGCATCGGCAGGGCTTTCCAGTCGGTGTGGGCAGTGGCCAGCAGGGCCGACGACAGCGACGCGAGGCGATGCTCGTTGGCCATGTCGATACCGGCCGAGTTGGCCCGGTCGCTGCCGTACAGGTCACGCGGCAGCGGAATGCGCGGATGAGGCAGGCCGAACTGGCCCTCCTGGGTCGCCATCCGCTCGATGGTGGCCACCGGGTCGGCGACCAGCTCCTGGATGGAAATGGACTGGTCGGCGATCCGGTTGACGAACGAAGTGTTGGCGCCGTTTTCCAGCAGGCGGCGGACCAGGTAGGCGAGCAGTGTTTCGTGGGTGCCGACCGGTGCATACACGCGGCACGGACGGTTCAGCTTGCCATCGGCGACCTTGCCCACGACCTGTTCGTACAGCGGTTCGCCCATGCCGTGCAGGCACTGGAATTCGTACTGGCCGGGGTAATAGTTCTGACCGGCAATGTGGTAGATGGCCGCCAGCGTATGGGCGTTGTGGGTCGCGAACTGCGGGTAGATGACTTCCGGCACCGACAGCAGTTTGCGCGCGCACGCCACGTAGGACACGTCGGTGTACACCTTGCGCGTGTACACCGGATAGCCTTCCAGCCCCTCGACCTGGGCACGCTTGATTTCGCTGTCCCAGTAGGCGCCCTTCACCAGGCGGATCATCAGGCGATGACGGCTGCGCCGAGCCAGGTCGATGACGTAGTCGATCACGTACGGGCAGCGCTTCTGGTAGGCCTGGATGACGAAACCGATACCGTTCCAGCCGGTCAGTTGCGGCTC